>JACCEE010951983.1_pt1 | contig 42055 bp, 28 predicted proteins | sample 7449931 | NCBI WGS metagenome assembly JACCEE01 (sample SAMN15323457, study PRJNA562643) | freshwater metagenome | isolation source: river surface water | place: USA:Blue River Watershed | collected 2017-08-19 | reverse complement strand
GTAAAATATATTGCCGACCTCAACCGTGTTACCAAAGCAGGGCGCGCCGGCGATGTGATGAAGGTCGCCGAAGCATTGCACGAAAAGAAGATAGCCGAAATTGCCACCCTGATTTCGGACCGGAGGGAGACGGTCAATATGGTGCTGATTGCCGGCCCTTCGAGCTCCGGAAAGACCACTTTTAGCAAGCGTCTCGGGGTTCAGTTGGCCGTAAACGGACTACATACCATCGAGATTTCTGTCGACGATTTTTTTGTGGATCGGGAGCATACCCCTCGTGATGCCAACGGGGAATATGATTTCGAAGCACTTGAAGCCATTGATATCGAATACTTTAATAACTTTCTGCTAAGGCTGCTTTCCGGCGAAGAGGTCGATGTGCCACGATTCAACTTTCAATCGGGTGAGCGAATGTTTAAAGGAGAGAAAATCAGAATGCAGAAAGATAATATCCTGATTATTGAAGGAATACACGGGCTAAACCCAGGCCTTATCCCCCTTATCGATCCTGAGAGCACCTTCAGGGTTTTTATCTCGGCACTGACGCAGATTTCGATTGACGAGCATACCTATATCCCTACCACCGATAACCGGCTGCTACGCCGCATGATCCGCGACAGCAAATACCGGGGCTACGATGCCCGCACCACCATCTCGCGCTGGCCAAGTGTCCGAAGGGGTGAAGAGGCCCATATCTTTCCTTTTCAGGAAAATGCCGATATCATGTTCAACACGGCTTTGATATACGAGCTGGCCGTACTGAAAAAATATGCCTACCCGTTGTTGAAATCGGTAAAAGAAAACGAGCCTGAATATTCAGAAGCCGTTCGTTTGCTGATATTTATCTCCTACTTCGAATCGATTCCCGAAACCGAGATTCCGCCCACCTCGGTGCTGCGCGAATTCCTTGGGGGCAGCAGTTTCGACTATTGATTGAAGGCCGCCGCGAAAGGAAAGAGATTTCTCGAATTTTTAGGTAAAAAATTGCATTTTTAATTAAACCAACAGACACAAGAGCAGTCTATATTTAAATAAGTTTTTTGAATGATTGTATCTTTCCGGCTTTCGGTTATATTATCATAATCGGAAGCCGGAAAAATATTGAATCAAAACTCCTCAGGCGCAACGTTTTCGGTTGAAAACCCATCAAAACGATATTAGCCCGGGAAGTTTACGCTTTACATCAACCAAGACTATGATTAATTCAAACTATAATGTCCTTTATACCCAAAGCTTTGCTCATAAGCCTGCTGGCGCTTCTCTTTTCGTTGCATACGATGGCCCAGTCCATTCAGGAAAAGAAAATTAGCGGCACTTACAACAATCTTACCCTCAAAAGTTTTCTCGACCAAATGGGGAAAGAGAGCGGAATCCGCTTCTATTTTAAGGAGGAGTGGGTGCAACCTTATATGGTCAACCAGACTTTCGACAATCAGCCTTTGATCCATGTGCTGAATTCGCTGTTCAAAGAGCAGTCGCTTACCTATCGGTTCTTTCAGGACAACTCTGTGGTTATTTTCCCCAAAGGGGCCGATGGCCGACCGGGAAGCAAGGAGGATATGGCTGTCATGATTATTGGTGACCCGCTAAACGAAGGCCGGTACAAAAAGGCACGTCTTCGCGGGAAGATTATCGATGGCAACGACGAGGAACCACTTGCCGGTGTGATTATCAAATATCCCGGGACGCGCACCGGAATAGCCACCAACATGAAGGGCGACTATTCGGTAGAGTTGCCTACAGGTGATTATATTTTCGAAATCAACCTTATGGGTTATGAACCGATTCGACAGAAAATCAAGCTTATCGAAAACGGGACAGCCAATTTCGAACTTTTTCAGGAAACCCACAGTCTGGGCGAAGTGACCGTGCTGGGCGAAGAGAGCAAAGCCACCCGTTCGCAGATGAGCATCGTCAAAATCAGTGCGAAAACATTGAAACAGTTGCCGGTAATGATGGGCGAACCTGACCTGATCAAGAGTATCATTATGATGCCCGGCGTACAATCGGTTGGCGAAATGTCCTCAGGGTTCAATGTCAGGGGCGGAAATACCGACCAGAACCTGGTGCTGCTTAACGGCTCACCGGTGTTTAACACCTCGCACCTCTTTGGCTTTTTCTCGATGATTAACCCCGATGCCGTCAGAGATGTCACCCTGTTCAAAGGGGGAATACCGGCCAGCTACGGCGAACGGGTTTCGTCGATTATGGATGTGCAAATGAAAGAGGGCGACACCACCAAAGTGAAATTCTACGGCGGGTTAGGGATTATCAACAGCCGATTTACCCTTGAAGGGCCTTATGTCAAAAAGAAAAAAAGCACTTTCCTGATTGGCGGCCGTTCGACCTACTCGGACTGGATATTACGACAAACCCGTAACGAACAGTTTATCAATAGTATCGCCAACTTCTACGATGTCAATGCCAATACCAATCTTGTACTGGGTGCCAACAACGAATTGCGACTGATGGGCTATTTCAGTTCCGATAAGTTTAACCTCAATTCGGCGTCGCTCTATCGTTACGAGAACCAGCTTGCTTCGGCCAACTGGAAAATCAACTTTGCCCCGCAACTGATTTCCGAACTCAACCTTGCTTTCAGCCGTTACAACTTTATTCTCGACGAAAAGGACGAAGATTTAGCTGCCGACGACTATAGGTTGCAAACCGGGATACAATATCTGTCGCTCAAATACGGGCTTTCGTGGCTGCCCAATGAAAAACATACCGTAAAAGCCGGCTTTCAATACATGAACTACAATATCAACCCTGGCAAAATTTCCCCGTCGGGCGAGATAACCAATATCACCGAACAGATTATCCCAGAGGAGAAATCGACCGAAATGGGGGCCTACATTGAAGATGATTTTGATATCAACGAAAGGTTGTCGCTTAGCGCAGGGTTACGTTATTCGAACTTCTCGACTTTGGGGCCAACAACGGTTTATCTTTACGAAGAAGGCAAGCCCCGCAGCGAACAATCGGTTATCGATTCAATCTTTTTCGATTCGGGCGAACGGATCAAAACCTATCATGGAATTGAACCGCGCATCGCACTGAAATATAATCTGGCACAAGGTTCGCTCCGCTTCAGTGTGCAGCGTATTCATCAATACGTCAATCAACTGTCGAATACATCGGTTGCCTCGCCTGCCGACTTTTGGAAATCGAGCGACTACTACATCAAGCCGCTGGTCAGTGACCAAATTGCACTGGGCTACTTTAGAAATCTGAAACGAAATCTCTTCGAAACCTCAGCAGAAATCTACTACAAGAAGCTCGACAACCTGACCGAATACAAGAATGGGGCAACCCTGGTGATGAACCGCTATCCCGAAACAGATATTATTCAAGCCAACGGCTACGCTTACGGACTCGAACTCTATCTGCGAAAAACCAGTGGCCGGCTGAACGGATGGGTCAGTTACACCTATTCGCGCACCATGCGGAAGACTTTCAGTGAGCTTAAAGAAGAGCAGATCAACCAAAACAAATATTACCCGTCGGCTTACGATAAACCACACGACCTTTCGGCTGTGGTAAATTACAACATCAGCCGGCGCTGGCGCTTCTCCGGAAATTTTGTCCTCTCATCGGGACGGCCAACCACACTTCCCGAACTAAAATACTGGTACGACGGCAAACAGATGGTTTACTACTCCGACCGAAACAAATACCGAATGCCAGCCTACCACAGGCTCGACCTTTCGATTACTTTCGATGAAAACCTACGGAAGAAACGAATGTGGAAAGGAAGCTGGACTTTCTCCATTTACAATGCCTACGGCCGGAAGAACCCTTACTCCATCTTCTACCGGAAGGATCCTTCCATCCAGATGCAGAATCAAAGCTCCTATGCACTTTACAAATTATCGGTAATCGGTGTTCCGGTACCTTCAATAACCTATAATTTCAAATTCTGATGAAGCTAAAACCGATACATACCCTGTTCGCGATGCTGCTGTTACTGACAGGCTGCGAAGAATACTACAGGGCCGATTTGGATAAAATGGACAACCTGATGGTAGTCGAATCGAGAATATCGCCTTATGCCAAAGAGCGGTATATAAAACTGTCGCAAACCTCCAATTTCAACGACAACATGAGTGCCAGCCCGATTAAGGAAGCCCAATGTTCCATCGTCGAATCCAATGGCACCGCTTACCCGGGTACTGAAACCAGCGAAGGATATTACACGTTTCGCACATTTGTCCCCGAAAGTGGCAAAAGCTATAAACTACAGATTAAGCATGGGGGCGATACTTACGAATCGGATTTCGAGACAATGCCTCCGGCAGCCCGGATCGATTCTATTTACGCCGTTCTTGCAGAGAAAACTATCTATTTCACCGACGCTTACGGCAAACCCTCCAGCTCGACCGACAAAGGGTTCGAACTCAAGATTGATGCCCCACTCACGGATAAAGAGCGGTTCTACAAGTTCAACCACGAATCGGTGATACAATGGACTTACCAGCCACCTTCCACAATTGGGCCTCCGCCTCCGCCGTGGTATGGATGGAAAGTTTTCAGCGATACCGGCGACAATTTTAACCTGGCAGCCAAAAAGCAATTCTCCGGAGCCGAAAAAGTCGAGAATCACACCATTGTTTACCGGAGCCTGAACAACCTCAATTATCTCGACTCGCTCGCCCAGACCAATCAGGGTTGGATAATCACCGTTGAACAGTATGGCATAACCGAGAGCAGTTATAACTTCTACAACAATATCAACAAGCAGTTAAGCGCTTCGGGGCAGCTCTTCGACCCGGTTTATGCCCAGGTAACCGGCAATATCCACTGTGTTACCCAACCCGATAAAGTGGTACTCGGACAGTTCGACCTCTGCTCGTTCAACCGTTACCGTTACTTTGCAAAAGCATTTAACTTCTCAGTCGAGATCATGCAACACCAGGTTTATACCTTTACGGAGATTCCTCCTTCAAATTATTTCGACGACGGTACAATCCCCGCTTTTTGGGAGAAAAGCTATTAATCCATGAAACAAATCCTATTTATTCTAACGGCCATTGCATGGCTCTCGGGAACAGCCAATGCCCAAACCAAAGCACACTTTGGACTGATGTCCGACCGCGATGTCTATATCAGTGGCAACACAGCCCTTGTCAAAATAAGGCTGCCCCAGTCGGAGCAATCTTCTATTGCTTATGTTGATTTGGCCACTCTGGCCGGCAAACATGTTACCGGAATCACGACCTCTGTCAGCAACCGCGAAGCCTCGACCTTTATCGATATCCCCGATTCGCTGAGCAGTGCAGCTTATCTGCTGCGCGTGTTTGTCAACACGATGGACAACAAAGTCTTCACCGCCCGCGAGATTATGGTGGTCAACCGGTTCGACAAACTCAACGGCCTTACAGACCTTCAGGCTGTGGCACCAACCGAAGCTTTTAATCCCTCATCCGAAAAGATAGAGATAACGGGAGTGCCCAAAACAGCTGCTACCGAGGCATCCTTTCACGGCGAACTGCTACTTCAACCTGAGTTACTCGATGAAATTGACGGCCAACTGCTGTTGTGTGTATCAGAAGTTGTACCCGGCATCCGTTTCAACCAGTTTCCCGTCACTTTCAAAAGTACCAATAAAGGAGTTTTGGAAGAAAAAGGGATTGTACTTCACGGGAATGTAGTCGATGCGGCCACTTCACAACCGGTAGCCGGAGCCACAGTTTATCTGACCATTCCCGACACCATCCCCTATTTTCAGTATTTTAAAACAACCCCCAACGGCGAATTTTTCTTTTTGCTGAACAACCACTATGCCAAAATACCTTTGGTTGTGCAATGTGTGAGCAACGATATCGGGCAATCGTTAAAGATATCGCTCGACGATAAATTTGGCTTCACGGCTGAAATCCCTCATTTAGAAAATATTGAACTCCCCGAAGGTTTGGCAAGTTATATCGACAAATCGTCGGATATTGCCTTACTCGACAAACTCTTCGAGTTTCAGCCTGTCCAAATAGATCTTCCACCCGCCGATTCGGTTGGCCAATATCCCTATTATGGCAAACCAACCAAAATAGTCGATCCGGATCTCTTTTACGACTTGGAAGATTTCAACGAGATATCGAAAGAGATTTTACCCGGGGTAAAATTTCGCAACCATATCAATCCAACGATAAGGGTACTCAACTCTCCCTTCCGGGAATATTTTAACGAACAGCCGCTGCTGTTGCTCGACGGCATCCCGATTCGCGATGTCAATACCATTGCTGATATGGGGTCGAGAGATATCGAACGGGTTGATTTTCTGCTGGCCGAAAGGTTCTTTGGCGATTTACGCTTCCCGGGTGTAGTGGCCATCTATTCGAAAGACAACGATCGGAGTAACCTTCGCGAAGACAACTCATTGTTGATCGAAGAGATTCAGGGACTTCAGCCTGCCATAACCCTTCATCGCAGAATGCATGCCAATGCCCATTTGCCCGACACCCGGCAAACACTCCTTTGGGAACCGGGGTTGGCACCGGCGGCCCAAATTCCCTTCAGCTTTACCACCAGCGAGATAAAAGGAACCTTTAGGGTATTGGTCAGCGGACGCAAAAAGAGTGGCGAGCCTATTGAATATGAGCAATTTTTTGAAGTGAAGTAAAATGAGAAAAACAGCCATTAAAACCATCACAATGATGGTCGCTATATTTGGGATTGTACTGCAAAGCGGAGCACAAAACAGTATCCCGGCCAAATGGAACTCTGAGAAAATAAGGGGCGAACGGTTCAAACCTTATGTTTATTACGACGGAGAAGCCTTTTATACCACCGAATGGTGCAGCGGAAGTATCACGCTAAGCAGTGGTGAGGTGCTCGACAGCCTTTCGATGAAATACAGTTCATTCGAGGACGACCTGATCTATTTCAACAACGTGCTGAATGCTTCCATCAAAATCGACAAAGAGCAGTTAAACGGCTTTACGATGATCGAAAAAAACGGAACAAAACATCTTTTCAGAAAGCAGCCTTCGCCCCGTAACCCGGAAAAGATTCTTTTCTTCGAAGAACTTTACAAAGGCGAAACCGATCTGCTTTGCTACCGGCGTGTGGAGCTGACAACCACATCGCCCTATTTTACGGCAGGGGGAATACAAAAAAATCAAAAATACACCCCAACCTACATCTACTATTTCTACAATCCCCAAAAGGGATTCTGTACCGTTCGACCCAAAAGAGCCTCGCTTTTTGCACAGTTTGGCAAAGAGGAAAAGAAACAGGTGCGGAAACATTTGCGCAAAGAACATATTGTCATTATCGACGAAACCTCATTTAGCTATGCCTGGGCTTCGCTCGACAAAGCAGGCTTTGTTCCCCTTTTCCGAAGTGAAGAAGAATAAAAGGGAACAGCCGTTCATACAAAATTGCAACGCACAACTTAAAAAAAATGATTGCCCAAACACCTCCGCCACTCTATTATGCCGTGATTTTTACCTCGGTACGAACGCCCGGGGATAATGGCTATGCAGAAATGGCCCAACAAATGGTTGCGTTAGCCCAGCAGCAGGATGGATTCCTTGGCATGGAGTCGGCCAGGGAAGATATCGGCATTACCGTTTCGTACTGGAAAGATCTGGCCTCAATAGAAAAATGGCGCAATCATATCGACCACACCATTGCCCGAAATCAGGGACGCTCCATCTGGTACAGCAAGTTTAAAACCAGAATCGCTTTCGTTGAGCGGGATAATGAGTTCAACCGTTAATGTTTGAAACCCTTACGATGCTATTGACGTAATTGACATTACACCATTTCACTATGCCAATTATGTTTACGGTCGAACAAATTGAACAGGCCCACAGCAAGGTAAAATCGGGAGCCGATTTCCCTCACTATATCCAGGAGATTAAACTAATGGGGGTAACGGCATTCGAAACATGGGTAAACGACAGCCATACTCTATATTTTGGCAAAGATAATTTCAGCGCAAAATCGGCAGCTCAGTATGAATCGCTCGACATTGCGGATAACAGCGATAAGGAAAAATTCAGCCACTATCTGAAAATTCACCAGCAAGGCCAAACCGATTATTTCACCTTTTGCCGCCATTGTGCCGAAACCGGCATCGGAAAATGGGTCGTTCACCTCGATAAAATGAGTTGTACCTACTTTGACAAGGCCGGTAACAAAATCCTGACAGAACCCCTACCCCGGTAATAGACAATCGCATTATTGATGCCCAGCCCATCGGATAAAAAGGACTACTGCACCTATTCAACTCCGCATTAACTCCCCGTTGAGGCCCCCTCTAAAGGGTGAAACTGGCTAGTTAAAAAGGTGGTGTTACCTACTTGGACGATAACCAGTCTGTGAACATTTAGCTTGAATCATACAGTTTCGGTTTACAGTTAAGAAAAGATCCGCCATTTATTCAATCGAACACTCGAAGCGCAATCATATAGAACTCATTAACAGTTAATTAACAATAACAAGTCCACGATTTTACATTTAGTTGTTATCAATTGTACGTTTTATCATTTCCTTATCAAGATTTTTTTGCATCTTCATTGTGTCATTGCTACGCATCGAGAATTACTACTACCTCTAAATTAATTAAATGATTTTCAGATATAAAGATTAAATATTCTATCCACCAATTTTTAAAATGTCTATTCAATGAAACGAATCCTTTCCATTGTTATTGTAATTTTTCTGTTCAGCATGGTAGCAACAGCGCAGCAGGCCCTCTTTGGCGGGGCTCAGATTGTCTCTCCCGAAATTAATGCCAACCGAACAGTAACCTTCCGTATTCATGCTCCGGCAGCCGATTCAGTTCAGATTACCGGCGACTTCACACCGAAAGTTAAAATGAAAACCCAGTGGGGCGAGTTCGAAGTACCCGGCAATGCCAACCTTGCAAAAGGAGCCGATGGCGTTTGGAGCTACACCACACAACCATTAGAGTCGGATTTGTATACCTACAACGTCATTGTCGATGGTTTCAAATCAACCGACCCAAGCAACGTATACATGATTCGCGACGTGGCTTCCGTATTCAGTATCTTTATTGTTAGCGGGGATAAAGGCGATTTGTACTCGGTCAATAAAGTACCACACGGAACAGTTGCCCGTCGCTGGTACAATTCGCCCGGCAACGGCATGGAACGCCGCATGACCATCTATACTCCTGCAGGTTACGAAACCAGCAAGGAGAAATATCCGGTATTGTACCTGTTGCACGGAATGGGTGGCGACGAGGAAGCCTGGATTAACTATGGCCGTACGGCTCAAATTCTGGACAACCTGATTGCCCAAGGCAAAGCCAAACCGATGATTGTGGTGATGACCAATGGCAATGTAGCGCAGGAAGCAGCTCCGGGAGAATCGAACCTCGGATTCAGCAAACCTTCCATGCAATTGCCCAATACGATGGATGGCAAATTTGAAGAGACTTTCACCGATGTCATCAAATTTGTTGAAAGCAATTATCGCGTAAAGGCCGAGAAATCGGGTCGTGCCATTGCCGGTTTGTCTATGGGCGGTTACCATTCGCTCCATATTTCCCGTTTCTATCCCAATACTTTCGACTACGTAGGACTCTTTTCGGCTGCCATCTTGCCCAATGGTCAGGTCACTTCGAAAGTGTACGAAAATTTCGACCAAACCCTTGAAAAACAGATGAAAAATGGGTATAAACTCTACTGGATAGGGATGGGTAAAACCGATTTTCTATTCCAGTCGGGAGTCGAATATCGCGCCAAACTCGATAAAATGGGTATGAAATATACCTATGTTGAAACTGAAGGTGGCCACACCTGGACCAACTGGAGGGTTTATCTGTCGCAGTTTGCCCCGCTTCTCTTCCAATAACAAAACAGCTCACCACCCGAAGGTTTAAGCCCTGCTTAATTGCCTTCGGGTTCTTTTTTAGCTAAAAGCAAACCCAACAACCAAACAAAGATCAAAATGATGCTCAAATCGCCTCTTACGGTTCTGTTTCTTGTCGTATCGCTTGCCGTTTCGGCCCAGGTTTTCAAGAACAACGATGTAACCATCAGCCAACTCGAAGCCAATATGTGGGTGGTCGAAACTTCGGACAACACCACCATGTATATTATCGAAGGCTCCAAAAAAGCGATGCTAATCGACACCGGCACCAAATGTGAAAAGCTCGACTCGGTGATACGACTTATCACCCAAAAACCTTTACTGGTAATGATTACCCATATTCATCCCGACCATGCCGGAAACATCAAATACTTCGATAAGATTTATTTTCACCCAGGTGATACCGTGCTGATGCGAACCATGAAGGTGGCATATAACGGAAAAGTTAACTACGTGAATGATGGCGAAAAATTCGATTTGGGTGGAACAACCATAGAAGCTTTTTTTACTCCCGGACATACTCCGGGCTCTATCGTGCTGCTCGACCGCGAAAAGGGAAATTGTTACTCGGGCGATGCTTTTGGCTCCGGTCAGGTTTGGATGCAACTTCAACCCCATGTTTCGATGGCTATCTACGCTGAATCGTGCCGCAAGATGGAGGCACTGATGGACCATGGGATTACTAAAATTTACTGCGGCCACTATCCCTATGTCAAAAAAGCCTTCGACAAAAGCTACATGACCGAGATGAGAACATTGGCCGAACAGCTGTCGCAGGGAACAGCCCCCGAAGGAAAGCCCTATGCGGTTAAAGTTCCGGTTGGGGCACAAAACCCGATGATAGTTACCAACGGCAACGCCAGTATTGTTTACGACCCGGACAACATTAACTAAAACAACATCATGAGAAAGAAAATCTTTTCAACAGCAGTAATCGTGCTGGTAACATTGGCCTCGTTTGCCCAGTTTCCCGGCATGCCACCTCAAGGCCAGGTAAAGGTTGACAGCATGAAGAGCGCTGTCCTAAAAATTTATCGCCAATATTCTGTTTATCTGCCTAAAAGTTATACCACGAATCCCGAAAAAAAATACCCGATTCTCTATCTGCTGCACGGAGTATTCGACAACAACAATGGCTGGGTGCAACGCGGCCACCTGCAGGACGTTGCCAACAAACTTATCGACTCGGAGGATGCCGTTGAGATGATAATTATCGTTCCGGATGCCGGTCGCGAATGGAATGGCTATTTCGACATGAAAGGCTGGAACTATGAGACCTTTTTCTTTACCGAATTTCTTCCCTATATCGAAAAAACATACCGGGTTATCGGCGACAAACAGCATCGGGCTATTGCCGGGCTTTCGATGGGCGGAGGAGGAACAACCGTTTACGCCCAGAAACATCCCGAGATGTTTTCGTCGGCCTATGCCATGAGTGCCTTGATGGGACTGGAACCGGGCGGAGGATTGAAAATGAACGACCCAAAAATTGATGAACTAAACCGTACGGTTATCGAAAACCATTGTGTGAAATTTGTGGCCAATGCAAGCGAAGCAACAAAAGAAAAACTGAAATCGGTGCGCTGGTTCGTCGATTGCGGCGACGATGATTTTCTTTTCGATGTGAACCTCGACTTCTATCGCGAGATGCGAAAAGCCCAAATCCCCTGCCAGTTGCGCGTACGCGACGGTGGCCACGACTGGGAATACTGGCACTCGGCACTTTATATCGCGCTGCCATTTATCTCCAACGGATTTTCAAAATAAAAAGGGATGAATAAACGACAATTCTTCAAAATTGGTTTGCTGGGAGTCGGAGCCCTTGTCCTGAGCAAAAAAACCTCAGCACTGGAGTATTATCCTACAAAAAATGACAAAAAATGGGCTATTCTTTACAGCACATGGTGCGGCTCGTCGCGCGATGCGGCGATTTGGATCTCGGAGGGAATGGACGGCATTGCCAATGTGTTCGATGTCCGCGAAAACCCCGATTTATCGGGTTATCAAAATATCATTGTAGGCGGGTCAATCAGAGGCGGTGAAGTTTCGGAGGAGATGAAAAAATATCTCGGAAGAAACAATCCCATTCTAAAAAACCGGATCTGCGGCCTTTTTGTGGTTTGCGGAAATATGATGAAACCGCCAACACCACAACAAACTACTGAGCTAATCGACAATCGTCTGGCTAAATTATGCAAGGTAAAGAGCGTCGTTTCAAAAGTATTCTTAGGTCGTGTAACTTATGGGTTGATGGACGATGAAGCACGTAAAATGCTGAAAGGGTTCAACATGCCTGAGTATGACAATTTGAAACGGAGCTACTGTATGGCATTTGGAAAAGAGATTATTAATTCAACAAAGCAATAGAGATGAAGAGATTAATCAGCACATTTTTTTTGGTGTCTGTCGTAACCTGCGCGTTGGCACAATGGCCTGTCACCGGAAAGGTGGAATATAAAACCATGCCCAGCAAAATCCTGAATCAGGAACGGGAGTTTGCCATCTATCTTCCCAAATCGTACACCACCCATCCCGATAAAAAATATCCGGTGCTTTATCTGCTTCATGGCGGTGGGGGCAGCCATAAGGATTGGCCGGAACAAGGTCGTTTGGCCGAAGTAGCCAACCAATTGACAGATGCCAACGAGGCTGCTGAAATGATTATCGTTTGTCCAGAAGCGGGGAAAACATTTATGAACTATTTCAACAGCGATGGCTGGAGATACGAAGATTATTTCTTTCAGGAGTTAATTCCCTATATGGAAGCCAATTATCGCATCATTAACGATAAAAAATATCGGGCCATTGCCGGCCTCTCTATGGGAGGCGGTGGTACTTTGGTCTATGCTTCGCATCATCCCGAATACTTTTGCGTAGCCTATGCCATGAGCGGTTATCTCTATCATCAGAAAGAGTTGCGGTGGCTCAACACCAACGACCCTGTCAGGATGAAAATGAACCAACTGATTGAGCAGAACAACTGCGTTAAATATGTACAAGATGCCGATGCCGCTAAAGTTGAAGCCATGAAAACGGTCGACTGGTTTATCGATTGCGGCGATGACGATTTTACCTTTAAGCCCAATCTCGAACTGATTATGGCCATGCAAAATGCCGGTATACCCATGCAGGTACGCATCCGCGACGGTGGCCACACCTGGTCGTACTGGCACTCTGCACTCTACATTGCGCTGCCGTTTGTCTCGAATTGTTATCAAAAATAACTCATCTCATTATGAAAAATCTGATATTGCTGCTTTGGGTTGTTCTCTTATCGGCCTGTAGTTCGGTTCAAAAGGAGACCCCTATCGATATTCAATCGATAAAAACGACAGCCGGGTTCATCTCCGGGAAAGAGAGTGCCGACCATTCAGTCAAAGTTTTTATGGGGATTCCGTTTGCCGCACCGCCGCTGGGCGATTTGCGTTGGAAAGCCCCTCAACCGGCTCAACCGTGGGACGGAGTTCGCGAATGCGTTACTCCACCGGCCTCGGCCATGCAGGCCAACCCGGTTCCCTTCTTCTGCTGGAGCAAAGAATTCCTGATTCCCGAAACACCCATCAGCGAAGATTGTCTTTATCTGAATGTATGGAGCAGTGCAAAAACCGAACAAGAAAAACTTCCGGTGATGGTTTGGATACATGGAGGTGGCTTTTCGGGCGGCTCCGGCACTGTGCCGCTTTACGATGGAGAAGCGATGTCACGCAAAGGGATTGTTTTTGTTACCATCAACTACCGTTTAGGTATTTTCGGGTTTATGGCCCATCCCGAACTGTCGGCCGAATCGGAACTGAAAACCTCGGGCAACTATGGCATTCTCGACCAGATTGCTGCACTGAAATGGGTAAAAGAGAATATCGCCTCTTTCGGCGGAAACCCTGATAATGTTACGATTGCCGGTCAGTCAGCCGGTTCGTTTAGTGTCAATATTTTAACAGTTTCCCCGTTAGCCAAAGGATTGTTTCATAAAGCCATCGCACAAAGCGGAGCCAGCTTTACCCGTCAAAATCCTTTAGGCAACAATTTGCAAAATGCAGAAATTTCGGGAAAGGAGTTAATGGAAAAAATAGGTGCAAAATCGGTTGCTAACCTTCGTCAGCTCCCGGCTGACTCTTTGCTCAAAATTCCCGGCCGCTTTGGGATGACCATCGATAATATTGTTATACCTCCAATTGCCGAAACATTTGCGGCAGGAAAAGGAGCCGATGTCCCATTGATTTCGGGCTGGAATGCCGATGATGGCGTTTCGTTCGGCCCGGCAGCCAAAGCCGAAGATTTTAAGGCCTCCATCAAACAAAACTATGGCGATAAAGCCGATAAGTTTCTGCAACTTTTTCCGGCAAACAGCGACGAAGAGGCAGCCCAATCGCAGAAGTTGATTTCTCAACTCTTTTTTGGGTGGAATAACTACGCATGGGCCAAGCATCAATCGCAAAAAGGGACCAACAAAGCCTGGCTCTACTTCTTTACCCGTATTCCACCCGGCGAACCCAACTATGGAGCCTTTCACTCGGCCGAATTTGGCTATGCCCTTCACACGTTGAAATATTGGAACCGTCCGTTTACTGATATCGATTTTAATCTAGAAAATATCATGTCGTCATACTGGGTCAATTTTGCCAAAACGGGAAATCCCAATGGCAAAGGATTGCCCGAGTGGCCGGCTTTCGATGGCCAACAACCACAGACTATCGATCTGGGGAATGAAGTCAAAGCAATCCCACTGCCCTTTAATGAACAGTTGAAGCTAATGGACGAAATCAATAACTAAGTAAAACAATCAGATCGAATCTGCTTAATAGTCAAATAATACTTAACATTTAAAAACTGAAACAATGAAGAAATTACTCATCTTCTTTTTTTCCCTTGCATTATTTGTGGGGACACAGGCCCAGGAACTTTCAAATTTCATGAACCAGAAACCTATCGTTTCGCCTGAAATTGGAGCAAAAGAAGTTACCTTTAGGTTGATGGCTCCAAATGCCGACACGGTGAAAATTAATGGTGGATTTACACCAACTGTCAAGATAAAAACGTCATTCGGAAATATGGACGTACCGAGCAGTTTAAATCTCAAAAAAGACGAGAAGGGCCTTTGGTCTATCACTCTGCCGCTTCCGGAGCCCGAACTTTATTCCTACAGTTTTATTGTTGATGGTGTAGCTGTAAATGATCCGGCCAACATATTTATGCAACGCGATGGCACCCGTTACCTAAGTGTTTTACTTGTTCCGGGTAAAAAAACTGAGAATTATTTTGAGGCCAAACAACGCGGCACTGTACAACAGGTGTGGTACGATTCGCCAACCATCGGAATTAACCGCCGCATGTTTGTTTACACTCCGTACGGTTACGAAACCAGCGGAAAAAGCTATCCTGTTCTTTACTTGTTGCACGGAGCCGGTGGCGACGAAGATGCGTGGAGTACCATGGGACGTGCCCGTCAAATTCTGGATAACCTGATTGAAAAAGGCCAGGCTGTTCCAATGATTTGTGTGATGCCTAATGGAAATCCAAATCAAATGGCAGCAAAGACCACCATGCTTCCTGAAAGTGAATTTGATTTCAGGGATCCGTCAAAACAGAATCTTTACATAAACAGCCTTGCAAAAGACATTGTCCCTTTTATTGAAAAGAATTACCGCGTAATTGCTGATCCTAATCACCGGGCTATCGCAGGTCTTTCGATGGGCGGTGGGCACACCATCGCTTTAGCCAACGAATATCCGGGCATGTTTCAGTATATCTGCCCTCTAAGTATGGGATTGTGGGGCGAACAACCCGATATCGACACCAAACTTCAGGGACTGAAAAAAGCTGGATATAAAATGTACTGGCTGGCCTGTGGCAATGCTGATTTTTTATATGATAGTGCTAAAAAGCTGGATGCAAAGCTTACCGACAACGGATTAAAGCATACGTTCTTTGTTACCGAAGGGGGCCACACCTGGGCCAATTGGCGGGTATATCTGAATACGTTTGCTACGCAGTTATTTAAATAAATATTGATGAATAAGGTTATGAAAATAAATAGATTAACAATCGTAATAGCAGTATTGCTGATTTTGACAAAGCAAGTAAATGCCCAAAAGCATGTATCGTCGTTGCTTCAATACGACAAAAAAATCGACGGAATCATCAACCAGATGACTCTTGAAGAAAAAGTAGAAATGTTGCATGCAAAATTTATGTTTGTGTCGGCAGGCATCGAACGGCTGGGCATTGCAGATATGATTTATGCCGATGGACCTTTTGGTATACGCGAAGAAATGCAACCCAAAGGTTGGGCTGGACTTGGCTGGGAAACCGACAGAGCAACATTTTTCCCTACCGGATCGGCATTGGCTGCTACCTGGAGCCCCGAACTGGCATACAGTTATGGTACAGGAATGGCCAAAGAAGCTCGTTTGCGCGGGAAAGACATGATTCTTGGACCTGCCATTAATATCCAGAGAATACCGACCGGTGGCAGAACCTATGAGTATTTAAGCGAAGACCCGTTCTTAAGTTCTCGTTTGGCTGTTGGTTACACAAAAGGTGTTCAGGATAATGGAGTAGCTGCTTGTATAAAGCATTTTGCCCTGAACAATCAGGAAAATAACCGCGGAACAGTAGACGTTATCGTTGGAGAGCGGGCCATGCGCGAAATTTATCTTCCGCCTTTCCGGGCAACAGTTGAAGAAGGCGATGCCTTTGGGTTTATGTCGGCCTACAACAAAGTTAACGGATACTGGTGTGCTGAAAACGATGTGCTTCTGAATAAAATCCTTCGTCAGGATTGGGGTTTTGCCGGAATGGTTATTTCCGACTGGGGCGGAACTCACAGTACCGTAGGATCGGTAAAAGCTGGACTTAATGTGGAAATGCCCGATCAGAAATACCTCGGACAAGCCTTGATCGATTCTGTAAAAGCTGGTAAAGTTTCGGAAGAAATAATCAATCAGCGGGTTCGTGAGATAATTCGGGTTAGAATGGCAATTAAGCCAATCCCGGCCAATGAAGCTAACAAGGAAATGACGTCTCAGCCAGCTCAGCAGAAAATAGCGTATCAGGTTGCCAGTAAATCAATTGTTTTGCTGAAAAATGATGGAGTTCTTCCATTGCAACTCAAGAATAAACCAGTGATTGCTGTTGTTGGCGCCAATGCTACGCAAATTATGGGCACAGGCGGAATGGGTGCCGGAGTGAAAACTTTGTACGAAGTTACCCCGCTCGAAGGTTTGAAAAACCGGATTGGCGATAAGGCTGAAATCGTTTTCGCGAAAGGATATGAGCCGGTAGTATTTAGCTACGCCGATATGTTCAGGAAGAAAACTCCGGAAGAAATTGAAAAACAAGCTCAGGAAAAACTAGTAATAGCTGAAAAATTGACCAAAGAAGCACTCGAAGTAGTGGCAAAAGCTGATTTGGTGTTGTTTGTTGGTGGTGATAACCGTGCTGTTGAAACGGAAGGAAGTGACCGGAAGGACATCTTTTTACCTTCAGGACAGGATGAATTAATGAAGAAAATTGCGGCAGTTAATCCGAATATTGTTACCGTATTAACCAGTGGCGCACCGAACGACCTGAATGTGGTAAATCCATTGTCGAAAGCCTTGCTGATTTCGTGGTTCAACGGATCGGAAGGCGGAAATGCATTGGCTGATGTGCTTGTTGGAAACATATCGCCAAGCGGACGTTTGCCGTTTACATTGCCTGTGAAACTGGAGGATTCGCCAGCCTATGCCTTGGGTAATTATCCGCAGGACGCCAAGAGTGCCGACATTTTTGCCAACCTGGTTTCTGAAACCGAATCGGCTGAAAAAGCAAAAGAAAGAATTAAACGTGATGCTAAAAACACAGCCGTTTACTCCGAAGAATCGCTGGTGGGTTATCGCTGGTTCGATACAAAAAAGGTAAAGGTGATGTATCCGTTTGGGTACGGGCTTACTTACACCACTTTCCAGTATGCCAACTTGAAAACAAATCAGGAAAAATACGGAAAAGATGATGTGATTGCGGTTTCAGTTGACCTTAAAAATACGGGCAAAACAACGGCCGACGAAGTTGCTCAGGTGTATGTTCATCGCGTCAATCCATCAGTCGAATGGCCTGAAAAAGAACTGAAAGCATTCGACAGAGTTTCATTAAATCCGGGCGAAACAAAAACAGTTATACTTAAAATTCCAGCGAAAAGCCTGCAATATTGGAACGAAAAGAAACAAGCCTGGGACGATGACCTTTGTACAATTCAATTGTGCGTAGGCGCGTCGGCAGGCGACATTAGGCTTAAAAAGGAAATTTTACTAAAATAACCACAACAAATCATATCCGATGAAATGAGCATGATTTCTGGAAACACTAATCAAAATGAATATTTCCCAATCACGCGAATTCCAAGTGTCAATTCAAAAGAAAAAATAAACGCAATGAAAACAAGCCGACGTAAATTTTTCCAAACCGCAGCAGCCGGAAGTGCCGGACTTACACTATCAGCAGTACCTTTTGCCCTTTCGGCAAACCCGGCTATGGCAGCCGATACCGACGACCAACAACTGTTTGTAGGCGACGACATTGCCATTGCCCAAACCCAGTATGGCAAAGTTCAGGGATTTATCCTTCGTGGGATTTTTAATTTCAGGGGAATTCCTTACGGTGCCGACACCTCGGGTAAAAACCGCTTTATGCCACCACGACCCCCCAAACCATGGGACAATACCCTACCGACCGTTTGGTGGGGAAACACCGCTCCGCAAATCATGGACAACCGTTACAGCAACGCCTGGTCGTCGTTTGTCGACCATTGGAACTACGACGATGTGAGCGAAGATTGTCTCAAACTGAATATTTGGACCCCAGCTACCGATACCAAAAAAAGGCCGGTACTGGTCTGGCTTCATGGTGGCGGCTATACCAACGGCAATGGCATTGAACAGGATGGTTACGACGGCGAAAACCTTAGCCGCAAGGGAAATATCGTATTTGTCTCCATCAACCACCGGTTGGGGCCCATTGGTTTTTCCGACTTGTCAGCTGTTGGAGGAAGCAAATATGCCGATTCAGGCAATGTTGGGGCACTCGATATGGTTGCAGCCCTCGAATGGGTGCGCGACAATATTGCCAACTTTGGAGGCGACCCCGGCAATGTTACCATTATGGGGCAATCGGGCGGTGGGGCCAAAGTGTGTGTGCTCACAGCCATGCCCAAAGCCAAAGGTTTGTTTCACAAGGCTGTCCCGCTGAGTGGTTCTACCATCAAGGCAATGGACAAAAACTATTCAGCGAAAATAGGTGGCTATATTCTGAAGGAAGCCGGACTGACCGAAAGCGAAGTGGACAAACTTCAGGAGATGCCCTGGAAAGATTATCTGTTGCTGGCCAACAAGGCTGCACAAAAAGCTGCCACCGAAATCGGTACACCCGGAATGCACGGTGATTTCGCTCCTGTTGCCGATGGGCGAAATATCACCGAAGGTCAGTTTTATGCCGAACCCAACGGCCTTTCGGCGAACATACCGATGCTGATTTGTACCACTTTTCACGAATGGGGAATGGCCCGAACCATGCCCGAAATGGAGAAAATTACCCGTGAGAAAGCCATTGAGATGCTGACCCAGCGGGCCGGAATGGGTGGCGGCCTTGGCGACAAAGCAGCAGCCGTTTACGATGGCTACGCCAAAGTATTTACCGATGCCAAACCCATCGAAATTATGACTCTGGTGAGCAGTAGCCGCAAAGGGGTTATCGATACCGCCAATGCCAAAGCCACTCAGAATGCACCTGTTTACCTCGCCTGGTTTGGCTGGGAACCGCCACTTTTCAATAACCGGATGCGTGCATTCCACTGTCTCGACATCTGTTTCTGGTTTGCCAACACCGATCTGATGCTCACCCATACCGGCGGAGGCAAACGGCCCAGGGTGCTTGCCGAAAAAATGTCGGGGGCATTGTTACAGTTTATGAAAACAGGTGACCCCAATGGTGGCGGACTTCCCAACTGGAAAGCCTATACCCCTGCCAACGGCGAAACAATGATGCTACACGACAAGCCGGAACTGAAAAATGACCCCGATCGCGAAGCTCGAAAACTGCTTTCATGACCAATAGGTTGACAATTGCGAATAAACCATTAAAAGGGCCACTTTATTGTTTATTCAAATTAAAAATCTATCATTGTGTCATATCGACATACTAAAAATACGTTTTTAAATCTATTCTCATGAAAATCAAATTATTGAAATTATTCTCATTCCGAATGATTCTGATATTCCTGCTCCTGATGGCAGGTGTTTCGCAGGTAAGTGCCCAAAAAAATGACATTGCCGACGAACAAAAAATCAAAGGAATTGTCTCGAAAATGACGCTGACCCAAAAAGCCCAGTTGCTGATTGGAACAGGAATGTATTTCGAACTGCCTGATTCCATCAAAAAGATGATGGGCCCGATGTTCAAACAGGAGGAAAATACTGACCCTGAATACAAAGCAATGGTCGATCGTATTCGAACTTTTGTACCCGGTGCAGCAGGCAACTCATCTGAGTATCCATCGTTGGGCATTACCACGCAGGTATTGTGCGATGGCCCCGCCGGATTAAGAATCTCGCCCATTCGAAAGGGTGTTGATGGCACATTCTATTGCACAGCCTTCCCGATCGGAACCGTTTTGGCCTCAACATGGGATACCGAATTGGTTACCAGCGTGGGCAAGGCGATGGGCAGCGAGGTTAAAGAGTATGGTGCCGACGTATTGCTTGCACCTGCCCTCAACATTCAGCGCGACCTGCTTTGCGGCCGTAACTTCGAATACTATTCCGAAGATCCATTGATTGCCGGTAAAATGGCAGCCGCAATGGTCAACGGCATTCAGTCGAACGGAGTAGGAACCTCAATTAAACACTTTGCGGCCAACAACTCCGAAACCAACCGCATGTCGGTTAACACCATCGTCAGTGAAAGGGCTTTGCGCGAAATCTATCTGAAAGGGTTCGAAATTGCAGTAAAAGAGGCCCAGCCCTGGACCGTGATGTCGTCGTACAACAAAATCAACGGCATCTATGCTTCCGAAAGTCACGACTTGCTAACCAAAATTCTCCGGAACGACTGGGGTTTTAAAGGCTATGTGATGACCGACTGGGGTGGCGGCAGCGATGTTACGGCACAAATGATTGCCGGAAACGATATGATTCAGCCCGGAACACCCAAACAAATCGACGAGTTGCTTGCAGCCGTCAAAGCAGGTAAACTGGATGAAAAAGTGCTCGATACCAATGTGGAACGCATTCTGAGAGTCATGCTGCTGACCCCGCACTACAACCAGTACAAAAACAGCAATAAACCCAATTTAAAAGCCCATGCGGCCGTTACCCGTCAGGTAGCCACCGATGGGATGGTGTTGTTGAAAAACGAACAAAATACCCTTCCCTTCTCTTCAAAAGTGAAGAATATTGCAGCCTTTGGAAATACTTCGTATGATTTTATCGCTGGCGGTACCGGTAGCGGCGATGTGAACGAAGCCTACACCATTTCGTTGATTGACGGGCTAAAAAATGGAGGCTTTACTGCCGAAGAGGAGCTCTCTACCCTCTATCAGCAATATATCAAAGCCACCAAAGCGACCCACAAACCGAAGAATTTCCTTGCCGCCCTGATGGGTGGAAAAGAGCCTGTGGCCGAAATGGAGGTAAGTAAGGAATTGGCTGATAAAATGGCAGCCAAGAGCGATATCGCGCTAATTACCATTGGCCGGAATGCCGGCGAAGGACAGGACAGAACCACCGCCGAAGGCGATTTCTCCCTTACAGCTACCGAAAAAGCAATGATTCAAACCGTTACCGAGGCTTTCCGTGCCAAAGGCAAGAAAGCTGTCGTGGTACTGAACATCGCCGGTGTAATTGAAATGGTAAGCTGGAACCAGATTCCTGATGCCATTCTGCTGGCATGGCAACCCGGACAGGAGGGTGGAAACTCGGTTGTCGATATCCTTTCGGGGAAAGTCAATCCGTCGGGCAAACTGGCTGTTACCATTCCCAAAGCTTATGCCGATGCGCCTACCGCCAAAAACTTCCCGGGAACCGAAATAAAATCGGATGTAGTCGATAACGCTGCCGACCTTTCGGGATTCTCGTTTATGCGCCGCGTACCGTGGCAAATTGTTTACGAAGAGGATATCTACGTTGGATACCGCTATTACAACACCTTCAACGTGCCGGTAGCTTACGAATTTGGCTATGGGTTGTCGTACACCAGTTACAACTACGGCAAATTAAAGGTGGACAAAAGTAGTTTCAACGGTGAAATCACCGCCTCCATCGAAATTAAAAACAGTGGAAAGGTAGCAGGGCGCGAAGCGGTTCAAATTTACGTGAAAGCGCCGGCTGGCCAACTGAACAAACCCGAACAGGTTCTGGTTGCTTTTGGCAAAACCAAACTGCTGAATCCGGGCGAATCGCAAACGCTCACCTTCAAAATCGAATCGAAAGATATCGCTTCATTCAACGATGCCACCTCTGCCTGGGTGGTCGAAGCAGGAGATTATCAATTGATGGCAGCTGCTTCGTCGCTGAATATCAAACAACAGGCAACTTTCAAAGTTGCATCCGAAATAAATGCAGGAAAAGTATCCAAGTCATTGACCCCTACTCAGCCGATTGCCGTGCTGAAAAAATAGCCCCCTCTTTTCAAACTCCTCCCTTCGCGGGAGGAGTTTTGCTTTTTTCCAACTGTTCTATAATCAGACAACGATACCGAAATCATCTTGATAATCAATACCCATTAAACCGAAGAAAATGATAACCAATCACAAATTACTGGCTGCTACGGCACTGATTCTCTTCTCAGCCGCCGGTTGTAGCCCAAAATGGAGCGAAGAGAACAAAGGAAACTTTAATCTCGTCCGCAACGAAGCTGGACAGACACTAGGCTATTCACCCGGTTCAGGGGTAAAAATCCTCACGGTGGACCGTCTGGCCTTTAAAGACCTGAATAAAAACGGGAAACTGGATATATATGAAGATTGGCGACAGCCTTTCGACCAGCGGGCTAAAGACTTAGCCTCGAAAATGAGTATCGAACAGATTGCCGGCCTGATGCTCTACAGTGCCCACCAATCTATCCCGTCGCGCAGCGGTGGCTTTGGTGCCGGAACTTACAACGGCAAACCACTTGAGGAGAGTGGTCTCACATCATCCGATTTGACCGACCAGCAAAAGAAATTTCTTACCAACGATAATCTGCGCCATGTGCTGATTACCACAGTCGAATCTCCTGCCGTAGCTGCTCAGTGGAACAATAATGCACAAGCGCTGGTCGAAGGAATCGGGATGGGAATTCCGGCCAACAACAGTTCAGACCCACGCCATGGCAGCGACTCGTATGCCGAATACAACGCCGGCGCCGGCGGCAAGATTTCGATGTGGCCCGGAACGTTAGGCATAGCCGCCTCGTTCGACCCCACTCTGATGAAACAGTTCGGGCAGATTGCTGCTGCCGAATATCGGGCTTTGGGTATTGCCACGGCCCTCTCCCCACAAATCGACCTGGCAACCGAGCCTCGCTGGAGCCGTTTCGACGGAACCATGGGCGAAGACCCGCTGTTGGCTACCGATATGGCTAGGGCCTATGTCGATGGTTTTCAAACCTCAACCGGTAGCGATGAGCTGTCAGGCGGATGGGGCTACAAGAGTGTCAATGCCATGATTAAACACTGGCCAGGCGGTGGTCCCGAAGAGGGCGGCCGCGATGCCCACTTTGGCTACGGTGCCTATGCCGTCTATCCCGGCAACAATATGAATGACCATCTGAAACCCTTCACCGAAGGGGCGATGAAACTGGAGGGGGCTACCGGAATGGCTTCGGCAGTAATGCCCTACTATACCATCTCCTTCAATCAGGACACTGTGAATAACGAAAATGTAGGCAACAGTTACAACAAATATCTGATTACAGATCTCCTGCGCGGCAAATATGGTTACGACGGTGTGGTTTGTACCGACTGGATGATTACCAAAGATGCCCGCAATGTTTATCTGTTCGAAGGAAAATGTTGGGGCGTTGAAACCCTGACGGAAGCCGAACGCCATTACAAAGCCATCGATGCCGGCGTAGACCAGTTTGGTGGAAATAATGAAATGGGCCCCGTTCTCGAAGCTTACAAAATGGGCGTTGCCGAACATGGCGAGGCAATGATGCGCCAACGGTTTGAACAGTCAGCCGTACGATTGCTCAAGAACATCTTTAGAGTAGGCCTTTTCGAAAACCCCTATCTTGATATCGCACAGACCGAAAAAACAGTTGGCAACCCCGATTTTATGAAAGCAGGTTTTGATGCGCAAATCCGTTCGGTGGTGATGTTAAAGAACCAAAACAAAACCCTGCCGGTGAAGCAGCAGGCCAAAGTATACATTCCCCGGAAATTTATCCCGGGTGGGAGAAATTGGTTCGGAGTAGAGTCACCCGAAAAATGGGTCGATGCCGTAAACCCAGCCGTGGCAGCCAAATACTTTCAGGTGGTTGAAAAACCTGAAGAGGCTGACTTCGCATTGGTTTGCATCGAAAATCCGAAAGGCGGCGTAGGTTATTCAGCCGACGATGCAGCCAAAAACGGGAATGGTTATGTACCTATCTCGCTGCAATACGGCCCTTACAAAGCTGAGTTTGCCCGCGAAACCAGTATTGGAGGTGGCAGTCCGTTCGAAAACTTCACCAACCGTTCGTACAAAGGCAAAACATCGCAGGCCACCAACCTCAACGATATGAAGGCCGTAGTTGAAACCCGGGCCAAAATGGGCAATAAACCGGTTGTAGTGGTGGTAAAAACATCCAATCCTATGGTTTTTGCTGAAATAGAAAAGAGCGCCAGTGCGATGCTCATTCACATGGGTGTGCAGGATCAGGCTATTCTGGATTTGATTACCGGCGCAGCCGAACCTTCGGCGCTGCTGCCCTTCCAGATGCCCGCCGATATGAAAACCGTGGAAGAACAGTTCGAGGATGTTCCGCGCGACATGCAATGCTACAGTGACGCAGATGGCAATGTTTACGATTTTGCCTTTGGATTGAACTGGAACGGTGTGATTAACGATGCCAGAACCGCTAAGTATAAGTCAACAAAATAGTTCGTTGGGTTCGCTATAATTTACAGTTTTGTTCTCTTTTTATCTCCGGTGGCGCTTATTCAAGTGCCACCGGATTTTTTTGCCTTGACATTTCACCTACCTATCCCATACATTTGTCTGCCCTTTTCGTACACGGCAAAGTAGGCAAAAGAGCGTTAATTCGTTACCTTTGTGGCTGAAATTACTGGAAATAAGCTATAACCACCGGAGGCCATTTCCTGCCGGACTTATGAATGTTCACCAAATATCAGATAACTCAATGAGACGATTCATCCTTTTCGCCGCAGCAATTATCGCTTTGTCGGCCTGTACCCAGACCAAATGGGAAAAAACCGGCACCGGTGTAGTGGTGCAGCTTAACCCGGAATCGGGCAATGGGGCCAAAGCGCTCAAGCTCGATCTGGTCAGCGAACGTATTATCCATGTCGTAGCATCGCCCGACGGAAAATTTGCATCGACCAAAAGCCTTAGTGTACTGGAACAAAAAAACGCAGTTCCGTTCGAAGCTGTTGCTGCCAACGACACCCTGGTGGTTTCGGCCGCCAAAGTGCAAGCTAAGGTTGCCTTGAAAACCGGACAGGTTATTTTTTGCGACGAAAAAGGGAATTTAATTACCCGCGAACGTGAAAAGAGCCGTTCGTTTACCCCCATCACCGTCGAAGGCACCAATGGATACAGCTTTACGCAGGTATTCGACTCGCCCGACGATGAGGCCTTCTACGGCCTCGGCCAGCACCAAAGCGACGAGTTCAACTACAAAGGACTGAATGAAATTCTTTTTCAATACAACACAAAAGTTTCTGTGCCATTTGTTGTTTCCAATAAAAACTATGGTATTTTGTGGGATAACTACTCGGTAACCAAGTTTGGCGACCCACGCGACTACTCCGAAATAGACCTTTTCAAACTTTTCGACGCCAAAGGCGAAGAGGGTGGTTTAACAGCTACTTATTACATCGAATCAGATACGGCCAAAATTTTCGCCGAAAGGAAAGAGTCGGCCATCGATTATGAAAACCTCGAAACCATTAAAAACTTCCCCGAAAAATTCCCATTCCCCCATTCAACCATTGTATGGAAAGGCAATCTCGAACCGAAAGAGAGTGGCCTGTACCATTTCAAACTCTATTATGCCGGTTATACCAAAGTGTACATCAACGACGAACTGGTGGTTCCCGAAAGATGGAGAACCGCATGGAATCCGAACACTTATAAATTTGCCAAAGAACTCGAACAAGGCAAGAAATATGCACTCCGGCTGGAATGGAAACCCGATGGCGGCGTTTCGTATATCGGACTGAAAGCCCTTAGCCCGGTAGCCCCCGCCAACCAGAAGGCCCTCACGCTTACCTCCGAAATGGGAGACCAAATCGACTACTACTTTATCCGCGGCAACAATATGGACGAAGTGATTGGTGGCTACCGCGAACTGACCGGCAAATCGCAAATCATGCCTCAGTGGGCCATGGGTTACTGGCAAAGCCGCGAACGATACAAAACAGATAAAGAGCTGGTTGACGTGGTAAAAGAGTACCGCAAACGGAATATCCCGCTCGACAATATCGTGCTAGACTGGAGCTACTGGCCGGTCGATGGCTGGGGCTCACACCAATTTGATTCTATCCGATTCCCCGAACCGGCCAAAATGGTCGATGAGGTGCACCAGATGAATGCCAAAATTATGATTTCGGTCTGGCCGAAGTTTTACCATACCACCGACCATTATAAAGCCTTCGACGAAAAAGGATGGATGTACCGTCAAGCAGTAAAAGACAGTATCCGCGACTGGATTGGCAAAGGCTACATCGGTTCGTTTTATGACGCCTACAGTGCCGATGCCCGCAAACTCTTCTGGGAACAGATGCGCGAACATATCTACACCAAAGGGTTCGATGCCTGGTGGATGGATGCCTCTGAACCGGATATTCTCTCGAATGCCAGCATCGAGTACCGCAAAAAACTGATGACCCCTACTGCATTAGGGCCATCGACCAAATATTTCAACGCTTATGCCCTCATGAATGCCGAGGCTATCTATGACGGCCAGCGCGGTGTCGACCCCGACAAACGGGTATTTCTGCTCACCCGGTCAGGCTTCCTTGGCTTGCAACGTTACTCTACAGCCACCTGGAGTGGCGATATTGGTACCCGTTGGGAAGATATGAAAGCGCAGATTTCGGCGGGTCTGAACTTTGCCCTTTCGGGAATTCCTTACTGGACTATGGATATTGGCGGATTCTGTGTCGAAGGGCGCTACGAAAGAGCCAAAGAGGGTTCGGAAGATTTGAACGAATGGCGCGAACTGAATGCCCGCTGGTACCAATTCGGCGCTTTCTGTCCGCTCTTCCGCAGCCATGGCCAGTATCCCTACCGCGAAGTGTTCAATATCGCCCCGGAAAGCCATCCGGCCTACAAAAGCATGGTCTATTACAATAAACTGCGCTACCGCCTGATGCCTTACATCTACTCGCTGGCCGGTATGACCTGGTTCAACGACTACACCATTATGCGTGCACTGGTGATGGATTTTCCGAACGACACGCAGGTGAACAACATTGGCGACCAGTATATGTTTGGCCCATCGCTGATGGTGGCCCCTGTTTATCAGTACAAGGCACGCAACCGCGAAGTCTACTTCCCGGCAGGCAACAACTGGTACGATTTCTACAGTGGCAAATCCATCAATGGCGGACAAAAACTGAGCGTTGATGCACGATACGAACAGCTTCCCCTCTTCGTTAAAGCAGGTGCAATCGTTCCTTTCGGCCCTGAAATCAATTATACCGGAGAGAAACCAGCCGATACAATTACCCTTTATGTTTACACCGGACAGAATGGCCAATTCAATCTATATGAAGACGAAGCAGTTAACTACAACTACGAAAAAGGGAAATATACCAATATCCCGCTTTTGTGGGACGAAGCCACCGGCAAACTTACCATTGGCGAACGCCAGGGCCAGTTCGACGGAATGTTAATCAAACGGACCTTCAATATCGTTTGGGTAACCCCCGAAAAACCGGTAGCCTTTAACCTGGGTGCCCAACCGGCCCAGTCGGTTATATGGGAAGGACAAGCCGTTGAGGTAATACGCAAATAGATACGTTTATTTCAAATCATAAAACCGGGAATAGCCGCTGCGCTTCTCCCGGTTTTTCTTTTCAGTAGACTCAACCCCAAAGAAAACGTCAATGGATAGACGAAAATGATCGACCTCTTCCCGCCTTCAAATAACAGGAGCCGATTTTATCCCTATTTTTGCACCACACACAACAACAAGCTAAGCTATGCGCAAACTCACCGCCTTTCTGGCAACGACCCTTTTAACCCTGTCGCTCCACGCCCAAACTTCATCGCCCGTCGATTTGGTACATCCGTTAATCGGCAGCGATTCTAATTTCGCATTGTCAAACGGAAATACCTACCCGGCAATCGCCATGCCCTGGGGGATGAATTTCTGGACACCCCAAACGGCCAAAATGGGCGACGGTTGGGTTTATGCTTACGATGCCACTAAAATTCAAGGGTTTAAACAGACCCACCAGCCCAGTCCGTGGATAAACGACTACGGGCAATTCTCGCTCTTCCCGATGACCGGTGAACTGAAAATCAAAGGAGAAAAGCGTGCCAGTTGGTTCTCGCACAAAGCCGAAACGGTGAAGCCGCACTACTACAGCGTCTATCTGGCCGATTATGATGTGACCACCGAAATTACCCCCACCGAGAGAGCGGCCATTTTCCGGTTCACCTTTCCCGACAACAAGCAGTCGTGGGTGCTGATTGATGCTTTCGACAGAGGCTCACAAATAAAAATTATCCCCACCGAAAATAAAATTGTGGGTTACAGCACCCGCAACAGTGGCGGGGTACCCGATAACTTCAGAAACTATTTTGTAGTGGTTTTCGATAAACCATTTGCCGAAAGTTTGGTATGGAAAGACTCTGTAGTTGTTAATAACCTGAAAGAGCTAACCGACCATCACGTAGGGGCAGCCCTCCGCTTCGAAACCCGAAAAGGAGAAAAGGTACATGCCCGCGTGGCCTCTTCGTTTATCAGTACCGAACAGGCCGAACTCAACCTGAAAGAGCTGGGCAGCGATACCTTCGACCAGGTGTGCGAGAAAGGGAGAGATGTCTGGGACAAAGCGCTTTCGCGAATCGAAATCGAAGGCGGAACCATCGACCAGCAACGTATTTTCTACTCCAGCCTCTACCGCACAATGCTCTTCCCGCGTAAATTCTTCGAATACGATGCCAGCGGCAAGGTGATGCACTACAGTCCGTACAACGGCAAAGTATTGCCCGGATATATGTTTACCGATAACGGCTTTTGGGACACTTTCCGTGCGGTATTTCCCTTCTTTAACCTGATGCACCCCTCGCTGAATGCCCAAATCCAGGAAGGGCTGGTAAATGCCTACAACGAAAGCGGCTGGTTACCCGAATGGGCCAGCCCCGGCCATCGCGACTGCATGATTGGTTCCAACTCGGCTACCCTGATTGCCGATGCCTATTTGAAGGGCACCCGCGGGTATGATATTGACAAATTATACGAAGCAGTCCTGAAAAACAGTGAAAATGAAGGCCCGCTCTCGTCGGTCGGCCGTGCAGGTGCTTCGTACTACAACCAACTGGGCTATGTACCCTACGATGTAAAAATCAATGAAAATACGGCCCGTACGCTCGAATATGCCTATGCCGACTGGACCATTATGCAGCTGGCCAAAGCGCTGAAAAGGCCCCAAAGCGAAATCGACCGCTTTGCCCAACGGAGCCTAAACTACCGTAACGTGTTCGACCCGGAAACAAAACTGATGCGCGGCAAGAACCAGGATGGAAAGTTCCAGTCGCCCTTCAATCCCTTCAAATGGGGCGATGCCTTCACCGAAGGCAACAGTTGGCACTATACATGGTCGGTCTTCCACGACATACAGGGATTGATTGATTTGATGGGAGGGAAAAGGTCGTTTACCCAAATGCTCGACTCGGTCTTTGTGGTACCCCCCGTTTTCGACGACTCCTATTACGGCTTTGTGATACACGAAATCCGCGAGATGCAAATTATGAATATGGGCAATTATGCCCACGGCAATCAGCCCATCCAACACATGATTTATCTCTACAACTATGCCGGTCAGCCGTGGAAAACGCAATACTGGGTACGCGAAGTGATGAACCGGATGTATACCCCGGCCCCCGATGGTTACTGCGGCGACGAGGACAACGGGCAAACATCGGCCTGGTATGTCTTCAGTGCCATGGGTTTCTACCCGGTCTGCCCCGGCAGCGACCAGTATGTGCTGGGGGCCCCGCTCTTCAACAAGGTTACCCTCCATCTCGAAAACGGGAAAAAGGTCGAAATTGAAGCACCGGGCAACGGCGATGCCAACCGCTATATCCAGTCGGCCACCTTTAATGGCAAGCCCTGGAACAAAAACTGGATTAGTTATACCGAACTGATGAAGGGGGCCAAAATGGGCTTTACCATGGGGGCTACTCCCAACAAAACTCGTGGAACCACTGACGCAGATTTCCCCTACTCGTTCTCGAACGAAAAATAATAACCCTATTCCCTGTTCCGGTGAAAACCTAAAAAAATCCCTTGCTGTTGCAACGTTGTACGGTGTAGCAGAAATATACCTTTCACTGTATACTCATTATAGTAAAGGAGAAAAAATATGGGTTTCTGTGCTGTTGCTGTACTCTATCTGTACTCTATCTGTACTTAAATAGTACAACAAGTATACTGAAATAGCATTGAAAATATATCGCTACTACTACGATGATATATTTTAAGCGATGGGACAGGATTATCAGCAACCGGAATTTCGGGGCACTTTGATGGTCTGTTCTCAGGAATGGGCACTAAAAAAATCTCCCGCAACTGGTGTTTCGCACCTGCTGCGGGAGATAGTATAGCTAAATGATTTTCAACCACTTCGCGGTGAAACAGCCGGGTGGCTGCTGCCGCAAAAGAGCTGAAAAATTATTTCACCACCACATTGATAATCTTGTTGGGTACCACAATGGTTTTGGCAATGGTTTTTCCCTCAATCCATTTGGTTGTCATCTCGTGAGCCAGAACCGCTTTTTCAACATCGGCAGGGGCCATATCGACTGGAAGGGCAATTTTGAAACGCACTTTCCCGTTAAACGAAACGGGGTATTCAAACTCGTCTTCCACCAGGTATGATTCGTTCACTTCGGGCCACGGCTGTTGGCTCACGCTGGGCGCATTGCCGTAAACTTCCCACATCTCTTCGGCCAGGTGCGGGGCAAAAGGGGCCAGTACCTTAAAGAATGTTTCGGCTGATGCCTTGGCCACCTTTCCGGCTTTGTAGCACTGGTTGGTGAAAATCATCATCTGCGAAATGGCCGTGTTGAACTTCATATCTTCGATATTCTCGCCCACTTTTTTGATGGTCTGGTGAAGCGCCTTCAACGTTTCGCGGCTTTCATCGCCTTCTGCCACATTATTCATATCGCCAAAAAAGGCTACCACGCGGCGCAGAAAGTTATACACCCCTTTCACGCCGTTTTCGGTCCAAGGCTTGGTGGCATCGAGCGGGCCGATAAACATCTCGTACAGCCGCAGCGAATCGGCGCCGTAGCGGGCCACCACATCGTCGGGGTTCACCACGTTTTTCAGCGATTTCGACATTTTGGCCACGATTTGTTTCAGCTCTTCACCCGTTTCGGTATGAAAATATTTGCCCTCCTTATCCTCGACCATATCGGAAGGCACTTTCGACCCCGAGGCCGTTTCGTAGGCAAAGGCGAGAATCATCCCCTGGTTGTAGAGCTTCTGATAAGGTTCGTTGGTCGAGACAATGCCCAAATCGAACAGCACTTTATGCCAGAAACGGCTGTAAAGCAGGTGCAAAACCGCGTGTTCGGCGCCACCTACATACAGATCGACCGGCATCCAGTAGTTCTCTTTGGCCTTGCTGAAGGGTTCGGCATCGTTCTTTGGGTCGATGTAGCGCAGGTAGTACCAGCACGAGCCAGCCCACTGGGGCATGGTATTGGTTTCGCGACGACCTTTGCGGCCAGCGCTATCGGTTACCGTTAGCCACTCTCCGGCATTCGACAGTGGCGATTCACCTGTTTCGCCGGGTTGGTATTTCTCTACTACAGGAAGTTGCAACGGCAGTTCGGTATCGTTCAATACGGAAACTTCGCCATCTTCCCAATGGATAACCGGGAAGGGTTCGCCCCAGTAACGCTGTCGGCTGAACAACCAGTCGCGTATTTTATAATTGACGGTTGCCTTGCCGAGCCCCTCTTTATCGAGCCATTTGATAATGGTGCGGATGCCCTCCTCTTTCGACAATCCGTTGATGTCGATTCCGGTAATGCTATTGGCCGAGTTAATGTAAGCCCCGTCTTCGGTCCAGCAAGCCTTGCCGGCCAATACCTTTTCGCGCATTTCGCCTTCGGCACTCTTCGGGTCGAGGATGCAGATAACCGGGATTTGGAAGGCCTGGGCAAATTCGAAGTCGCGGGTATCGTGTGCCGGTACAGCCATGATGGCCCCTGTTCCGTAACCCATCAACACGTAGTCGGCCACCCAGACGGGGATTTTTGCCCCGTTCACCGGATTGATGGCATAGGTCCCGGTAAAGACTCCGGTTTTTTCCTTGGCCAAATCGGTACGGTCGAGGTCGCTCTTCAATGCTGCGTTGCGTACATAGCTTTCGACGGCCTCTTTTTGTGCTGTTGTAGTCAGTTCGCCAACCAATTCATGTTCGGGAGCCACCACCATATAGGTCGCGCCAAACAGCGTGTCGGGGCGGGTGGTATAAACCCTTAGTTTTTTGTCCGTGTTTTCGAGTTGGAAATCGACTTCGGCACCGGTGGAACGGCCAATCCAGTTGCGCTGCATATCTTTTACCCCTTCGGGCCAGTCGAGGCCATCGAGCCCTTCGATCAGCCTTTCGGCATAGTGCGGGATGCGGAGCATCCACTGTTTCAGGAAACGTCGTTCAACCTCTTTGGTGCCGCACTTTTCGTGCGAACCGTCGTTGAGCACCTCTTCGTTGGCACAAACGGTTTTACAATTGCGGCAGTACCACACCTGGGCATTGTCGTAGTAGGCCAGTCGCTTTTCGTCGATGTAACGGCGAACGGCCTCCTTCCCTTTGGCTTCGATATCGGCAGGGATGGAAAGTTCGCCGATAGGGCGCCCTTTTTTCAGTTCCGTGTCGAACCAGGTGTTGTAGAGGCGGATAAAAATCCATTGCGTCCATTTAAAATAGGCCGAGTCTGTGGTATTGATTTCGCGGTCCCAGTCGTAGCTCAGCCCCAGCGACTGAATCTGCCGGCGAAAGGTATCGCAGTTTTTTTGTGTGGTAATGGCCGGATGGGTGCCGGTTTGAATGGCATATTGTTCGGCCGGGAGCCCAAAGGCATCCCAACCCATGGGGTGCAACACATTGAAACCTTTGCTCCGTTTGTAACGGCAAATGATATCGGTAGCCGTGTAGCCTTCGGGATGGCCTACATGCAAGCCGGCACCGGAAGGATAAGGAAACATGTCGAGACAATAATATTTAGGTTTCGAGAAATCGTCTTCGGTTTTAAAGATTTTCTTTTCGGCCCAGTATTGTTGCCATTTTACCTCTATCTCTTTGAATTGATATTCCATGGGTTCAAACGTTTTGATACTTTTTGGTTTAAGCTGCGAAAATACAGTTTATTCCCGTTTCTGCGGTGGTTAAACCAAGTTTTTATTCCCCCTGAAAGCCATTCAGAAATGAATCCGGCAACTTTTCATCTCGATTCAGTTACAAACTGTAAGCGAATGCTGCACGCGGAAGGCTGTTTTTCAATTTTTATCGAATAATTACTAAAACTTTGATTTTGTTTGTTTTAACTATTTTTTTCTGCTAAAAATCATACCTTCGAATAATATTTGTTATACTTTTGAATGACGATAATGAACCATTATCAAAACCTAAAAAACACATTATGAATGCAGGTATAGATAAGTTTATGGAAGGGCTGAAAGCCCGCACACCTGGCGAAAATGAATTCCATCAGGCAGTACTCGAAGTGGTCGAAACCGTTTGGGATGTTTACGATGCCAATCCTCGTTACCAACAGGCCAAGATTCTGGAACGGATGGTCGAACCCGAACGAGTGGTCATGTTTCGTGTACCCTGGGTAAACGACCGGGGCGAAGTGGAGATCAACCGCGGCTACCGGGTGGAGTTCAACAGCGCCTTAGGCCCTTACAAGGGGGGGCTCCGTTTTCACAAAAGCGTAAACCTCAGCATATTAAAATTTCTCGGTTTCGAGCAGACCTTTAAAAACAGCCTCACCACCCTTCCGATGGGCGGTGGTAAAGGTGGCTCCGATTTCAGTGCCAAGGGGCGCAGCGACAACGAAATCATGCGTTTCTGCCAGTCGTTTATGACTGAATTGTACCGCCATATCGGTCCGAACACCGACGTTCCGGCCGGCGATATTGGCGTAGGCGGCCGCGAGATAGGGTACCTGTTTGGCCAGTACAAACGCATCCGCAACGAGTTTACCGGTGTACTCACCGGCAAAGGCGTGGGCTGGGGTGGTTCATTAATCCGTCCGGAAGCAACCGGATATGGGGCAGTCTATTTTGTACAGCACATGTTAAGAGAGATGGGCAAAGATATCAAAGGCCATACCTTCGGGGTTTCGGGTTTCGGCAATGTAGCCTGGGGTGCCATTAGCAAAATCAATGAGTTGGGCGGCAAAGTGGTCACCATCTCAGGCCCCGATGGCTATATTTACGACAAGGAAGGCATTACCGGCCGCAAAGTGGACTATCTGCTCGAATTGCGCGCCACCAACAACGATATTGTTGAACCTTATGCCGAAGAGTTTGGGGCAGAGTTCGTTCCCAACAAAAAACCGTGGGAACGCAAAATGGATATTGCCTTGCCTTGCGCCACCGAGAATGAACTGAACGAAGAGGATGCCAAACTACTGGTCAGCAATGGCTGTTTCCTGATTGGCGAAGTGTCGAACATGGGATGTACGGCCGGCGCAGTCAATTTCTTCATTGGCAACAAAGTGTCATTCGCACCGGGGAAAGCTGTAAATGCAGGCGGTGTAGCCGTTTCGGGCCTCGAAATGTCGCAAAACAGCATGCGCTATAACTGGACTGCCGACGAAGTCGATGCCCGTCTGCACCTGATTATGCACGATATCCACAGCACCTGTCAGAAATATGGCAACGAGGGCGGTTACGTCAACTACGTCAAAGGGGCCAATGTGGGAGGTTTTGTCAAGGTGGCCGATGCCATGCTTGCCCAGGGAGTGGTATAAAAACACTTTTCAAACCCATACGATAAAGGGGAAACAGCAATGTTTCCCCTTATATTTTATAGATAGATAACGATTATTTAACGCTGCTGAAGGATGCTCAAAGTATCTTTGCATGAAATTTCTCAAAAAATATGTTCGTCGACACCCACTCGCATATCTATTCGTCAGAATTTAGTCTCGATCGGGATGAAGTTATCACCAGGGCACTCCGCTCGGGTGTCGAACGTATTGTTCTCCCCAATATCGACAGTTCATCGCTGAAGCCAATGCTCGACCTCACCGATTCAGTGCCCGGCCTCTTCTACCCGCTAATTGGGCTGCACCCTACATCGGTGAAAGAAGATTACAAAAACGAATTGCAGATACTCGAGTACTGGATGGGCAAGCGGAAATTTTATGGCGTTGGCGAAATTGGCATTGATCTTTACTGGGACAAATCGTTCTTCGATGAACAGGTCGATGCTTTCAAAACTCAGATTGGATGGGCCAAAAAGCAAAACCTTCCGGTGATTATCCATGTACGCGATTCGTTTAACGAAACATTCCAGATACTGAAAGAGGAGTACACCCCCGGACTGAGCGGGATTTTCCATAGTTTCACTGGCACGGCCGAGCAGGCCAAAGAGGTAATTGATATGGGTTTCAAACTGGGCGCCAATGGAATTGTCACCTTTAAAAACTCGGGGCTTGACGATGTTTTTGGGCAAATCGACCTGAAACATGTAGTCATCGAGACCGATTCGCCCTGGCTGGCACCGGCGCCCCACCGCGGCAAACGCAACGAATGTGCTTACATTCAGCTGGTAGCCGAGAAATTGGCTGCCCTTCACGGGACAACGGTCAAAGAAGTGGCCACCGTGACCACCCGCAACGCACAGGAGATATTTCATTTTTAAATTCAGTTATTATTGGTTCTTTTGTACCTTTGAAATCGTTCAAAAGGATTACCAAATAACAGGCAACGTGACACCAGACAAACCTTCTATCCTGATTATCTATACCGGAGGCACCATAGGGATGCGCGAAGATCCCGAAACCAAAACGCTGGCGCCAATGAAATTTGAACTGTTGCAGGAAGAGATTCCCGAACTGCACAAACTGGATTACCATATTTCTTCCATCACGTTTAACCCGCCTATCGATTCGGCCAACATGACCCCTGCCATTTGGGGACAGATTGCGCGCACCATCAAAAACAACTATTCCAAATACGACGGTTTCGTTATCCTCCACGGTACCGACACAATGGCCTTTACGGCTTCGGCTTTAAGCTACATGTTCGAGAACCTCGACAAACCCATTATTATGACCGGGGCTCAGCTCCCTATCGATGTGTTGCGTACCGACGGAAAGGAAAACCTGATTACCGCCGTGCAGATAGCAGCGGCGCAAAAAGAGGGCAAAGCCACTGTTCCGGAAGTGTGCATCTATTTCAGTTCGCAACTCTTCCGCGGCAACCGTACGTCGAAAGTCGACTCTGAACAGTTTAGCGCCTTCTCGTCGAACCACTATCCGCCACTGGCCACTGCCGGGGTCGATATTATTTACAATTTCGACAGGATAAATTACCCACAGCACAAAGGCATTCTCAAAATCAACACCGCTATCGACGACCGGGTAATTATCATCAAGATATTTCCGGGGATGAGCCGAATCTATTTCGAAGCGATGCTTAACCTGCCTGATATCAAGGGCATAATCTTCGAGTCGTTCGGATCGGGCAATATGCCCACCTTCCCGTGGATGCTGAATGCCATTCGTAAAGCAGCCAAAAAAGGGATAATCATGATGAATGTCTCGCAGTGCCCCGGCGGCAGGGTACAGATGGGCTATTACGAAACCAGCCTCGAACTGTTAAAGGCAGGCGTAGTGAGCGGTCAAGACATTACCATTGAAGCCGCTGTAACCAAACTAATGTATCTTTTAGGACAAAACATTTCTGTTAAAGAGGTTAAGGCACACCTTGAACAAAGCCTCAGCGGTGAAATAAAAAATTGAGTTGTTTTGTATTATTGCATTTTTTTGTATTTTTCGCACTCCAATTTTACGCCGTGTTCATTCATGGTATAGAATAAAGATATATATTTGGACGATTTTTGAACCCCCTCGTTCGGGTTACATGAATCATTAGAAATGAGTTTATTGCAAACAATATAAAGTAAACTGAAACAATAGTAAAAACAATTTATTAATCAAAAATTCAAAACCAGTTATGAAAAAGCTATTTGCGCTAATTGCAGTTTTTGGGATGCTTAGTTTTGGTGCCGCACAAGTGACCAAGGCTCAGGAGCAAAAACCAGCTACCGAGCAAGCTAAAGCTAAAGATTTAACCGCTGACCCAGTTGAAACAGCCGCTGCTCAGGCTGAAGCCAACAAATCATTGCACAGTGCCCTCAAACAAAAATTTATTGAAGGTGGCCCTGGCTTTATGGCTTCAATCCTTTTGTGCTTGATTTTCGGTTTAGCCGTAAGTATTGAAAGGGTTATCTATTTGAACATGGCTACAACCAACACCAAGAAACTGTTGGCTAACGTAGAAGATGCATTGAACAACGGTGGCGTTGAAGCAGCGAAAGAAGTATGCCGCAACACCCGTGGCCCGGTAGCATCAATTTTCTACCAAGGCCTTGACAGATACCACGAAGGTTTGGATGTAGTTGAAAAATCAATCGTTTCTTATGGTGGTGTTCAGACTGGTTTGCTCGAAAAAGGTTTGAGCTGGATTGGTCTTTGTATCGCTTTGGGTCCGATGCTCGGATTCTTGGGAACAGTAATTGGTCTTGTTGTAGCATTCGATGCTATCGAAGTTGCCGGTGACATCAGCCCTACCCTCGTAGCAGGTGGTATGAAAATCGCGTTGATTACAACCGTATTCGGTTTGATCGTAGCTATGATTCTTCAGGTATTTTACAACTACTTCCTGGTGAAGATCGATAGCATTACCAACAACATGGAAGATGCTTCTATCTCATTGATGGACTTGTTGGTAAAACACAACCTGAAGAAATAATTACCTTTAAAATTATACTCCCATGAGTACCAAAGTAATCAAATATTTAAATATTGGCCTTGGGATTGTTCTTGGCATTTCGGTCCTTCTTATCCTCAATTTGTTATCAAATATGGATAATACGGCCCAATTGGCCTCGTCCCTCGATAGCAATTTCTACTGGACATATCTCCTGTTGGGAATTGGAGCCGCTGCGATTCTGATTTACTCACTGATTCAGACATTCTCATCTGTCGAAACAACCAAAAAGAGCCTTATACCTGTAGGAGCTCTTCTTGTTGTATTTCTTTTGGCTTATATGATGTCATCATCTGCAATACCCCAGTTTTACGGAGCTCAGAAAATGGTTGAAGAAGGAACCCTGACACCAGGCGTTTCTAAAATGGTGGATACGGGTCTGTATTCAGTATACATTATGGCTACAATTTCAATCATTGCGTTAGTTTACTCTTCTGTAGCACGTTTCTGGAAGTAATTTTCAAACCTAAAGGGTTAACAAAACCTTTTAAAAAAATAGCACGATGGGAAAAAAAGTTCCTGAAATACCAAATGCTTCGATGGCCGACATCGCCTTCATGATCCTTATCTTCTTCCTTGTGACTACCACGATGGACGTTGACTCAGGATTGGAAAGACGTTTGCCTCCGCCGGCTGATCCCAATCAACAAGTTGACACTCAAACCAATGTAAAAGAACGAAATATTTTCGTGGTTTTGGTTAATGCTCAGGATCAGATATTGTGCGAGAACGAGTTCATCAATGTCAAAAATTTGAGGGAAAAAGCGAAAGAGTTCTTGGCTAACCCCAATAACCTTGAAACTTTACCTGAAAAGGAAGTTAAAGATGTAGCGTTTTTTGGGGCAACTGAAGTCTGTAAAAACGCGGTAATCTCTCTCCGTAACGACTTCGGTACCACATATAAGACCTATCTGCTGGTGCAGAATGAGCTTGTAGCAGCGGTAAACGAACTTCGCGACGAAAAGGCCATGCAGAAATGGAGTAAGAAGTTTAGCGATCTTACTATCGAACAGCAGGATGCCATCAAAGAGATCTATCCGCAGAAGATATCTGAAGCCGAACCCAAACAGGTTGGCGTAAAAAAATAATTAGGAGGATAAAGTAATGTCAAGATTTAAAAAAGACGACTATACCAGGGAATGTGCACAACCCTCAACAGCTTCTCTTCCTGATATCGTATTTATGATACTCTGTTTCTTCATGGTGACCACCTCGATGAGGGAAGTTACCCTGAAGATAAAGGTGAAGGTTCCTGAAGCTACCGAGATTAATAAACTCGAAAAAAAGTCGCTGGTTAGCTATATCTATATTGGACAGCCTACCCCTCAGTATTCAAGAATGTTCGGTACTGAGCCACGTATTCAGCTGAACGACCAGTTTGCCAACCCAAGCGATATTCTGAACTTTATTACAGCCGAAAGAGCTGCACGTGATGAATCTGAAATTCCATCAATGGTTACTTCAATCAAAGCTGATGAATATACCAAGATGAAGATTATCACTGAAGTGAAAGAAGAGCTGCGTAATGCTCAGGCATTGCACATCAACTATTCATCAAGGAAGACTGTTCATCCCAAATGATGCGTTGATTCATACGATAATGAAAAAAGGGTTGGCCATGGTCAACCCTTTTTTATGCCCGAAAGGTTGACAAAAGAGCATAAGAAAAGCCGCTGAGAAAATTACCAGCGGCTTTTCTTTATATTGAATAACCGTTTACTGCTGAGGCTTTTTCAGGTCGAGATAAAGTTCGTCGAGCTGTGCCTTGGCAATTTCGGAAGGAGAATCGATCATAACATCGCGTCCCGAATTGTTTTTGGGGAAAGCTATCACATCGCGTATGGTATCCAGTCCGGCAAACATCGAGGTTAGCCTGTCGAAGCCAAAGGCGATTCCGGCATGGGGTGGTGCCCCAAATTTAAAGGCATTCATCAGGAAGCCAAACTGGTTCTCGGCCTCTTCGGGTGTAAAGCCAAGGGTCTTGAACATTTTGGCCTGCAACCCGCTGTCGAAGATGCGAACGGAACCTCCGCCAATCTCTACCCCGTTAATCACCAGGTCGTAAGCGTTGGCACGAACGGCACCCGGATTGCTGTCGAGCAGTGCGGTATCTTCAGGTTTCGGCGAGGTAAAGGGGTGATGCATCGCGTGAAAGCGGCTGTTCTCTTCGTTCCACTCCAGCAACGGAAAATCGACGACCCACAACGGACGGAAGGTATCTTTATCCATCAACCCGCACTGGCGGCCCATCTCGAGGCGCAAGGCCGATAATGCCGGCAGGGTTTTGCCCTTTTCGCCCGAAAGCACCAGCAACAGATCGCCCGGCTTAGCTTCCATCCGTTCGGCCCATTTAACCAACTCTTCGTTGCTGTAAAATTTATCGACCGACGATTTTACAGTTCCATCGCTGTTCACTTTCGCATAGACCAACCCTTTGGCTCCAATCTGCGGTCGCTTTACAAAATCGGTCAACGCATCGAGCTGTTTGCGGGTATATTCGCCACATCCTTCGGCTGCAATACCACCAATATATTCGGCTTCGTCGAAAACCTTAAAATCTTTTCCTTTGACCAAATCGGTGAGGTTTTTAATCTTCATCCCGAAACGGATATCCGGTTTGTCGTTCCCGTAGTTTTCCATCGCATCGGCGAAAGCCATACGGGGAAACTCGCCCGGGTCGGCTCCTTTGATTTCGCGAAAGAGGTGACGGGTTAACCCTTCGAACATGTTCAGCACATCTTCCTGTTGCACAAAAGCCATTTCGCAGTCGATTTGGGTAAACTCGGGCTGACGGTCGGCACGAAGGTCTTCGTCGCGGAAACATTTTACTATCTGGTAATAGCGGTCGAAACCGGCTACCATCAGCAGCTGTTTAAACACCTGCGGCGATTGCGGCAGCGCGTAAAACTGGTTGGGGTTCATGCGCGAAGGCACCACAAAGTCGCGTGCCCCTTCGGGGGTCGACTTGATAAGTACCGGCGTTTCGGTTTCGATAAAATCTTTGTCATTCAGATAATTCCTGACCAGATGAGCCATGCGGGCACGCAGTTCGAGGTTTTTGCGAACGGCATCGCGGCGTAGGTCGAGGTAGCGGTATTTCATACGGATTTCGTCGCCGCCGTCGGTATCATCCTGGATGGTAAATGGCGGCACTACCGCGCTGTTCAGGATAACCAGTTGGTCGAGGGCAAGCTCCACATCGCCGGTAGCCATTTTGCTGTTTTTGCTCGACCGTTCGCGGACGGTTCCGGTGGCCTGTACCACAAATTCGCGGCCCAGCTGATCGGCTATGGCTTTCACTTCGGCAGTAGTGGCATCGTCGACCACCAGCTGCGTGATGCCATAGCGGTCGCGCAGATCGATAAAGGTCATGGCACCCAGGTTGCGCACCCGTTGTACCCAACCGGCCAGCACTACTTCGCGGCCAATATGTGTGGCCCGAAGTTCGCCACAGGTATGATTTCTGTACATGGTAATCGGTTTTTCGTGTTTTAAGTTGCTAAAATACAAAAATAGGTTTCACCCGTGGGCGAAACCTGTTTAAATCAATAAAATTTTGCAGGATTTAGATGCTTCCTTTACTTACAGTTGAAGCCATAATCTTCAATTTCTCTGGCAAGAGTTGCTACAGAGATGCGCCGGCAGGGGGAAACCTGTAACAAATATTTACTTGTTTTTATTCCTGACACGCTCCATCACAACGTTTGTTGGAACGGTAAATGTATGATCGTACGTTTCGCCGGGGAAGAGAAAAATAATACCCTCCTTTTCTTTTAAAACCCACCGG
>JACCEE012391757.1_pt1 | contig 42083 bp, 37 predicted proteins | sample 7449931 | NCBI WGS metagenome assembly JACCEE01 (sample SAMN15323457, study PRJNA562643) | freshwater metagenome | isolation source: river surface water | place: USA:Blue River Watershed | collected 2017-08-19 | reverse complement strand
TTTCGTCGCAAACTACGCGGAAGTCATAGATACCACGGCGACCACGAACATCGCGGAGGAATGGTTCTACGAGCGAACGGAACTGCGCACGAGTAAACACATCGTTGAACTCGAACAGTTGGAACTTGGCAGCAGTTGCGATTGCCTTCTCAAGAACGATGAACAGACGACGAACATTGATGCGGTCGAATGCTGATGGTTTCGAAAGAAGAGTCTTGTCACCATAAAGAACAACGCCCTGACCTGGGAACGAAACCACTGGGTTTACGCCATTCTTGTATAGTGTATCGCGATCTGTCTGGTTTGGCGAATAAAGAAGTTTCACGCAGTTCTTGATTCCACCACGATTGAAACCAGCAGGCGACCACCATGGGTCATTCGTTTGGTCGGTACGTGCGCAGAGACCTGCAGTGTCAGCATTCAGAGGAACGTTCAGATAGATGTCGTTATACTTGTCGTATTGAACCTTCCAACCAGAATCCATAACAGCGTATGAAGTCGAGCGGTCAAGAGTTGAGTTTCTGAATGTTACGATATCGGTTGCTTCGTCACCAGCATTGTTTTGAACTGCTGCCAGTGGTGGCGACAGGAATACAACGCAATCAAGACGATCAAGAGCAATATTGTCGATCACGTGCTGAACAGTAGCAACAGCATGGTTACCAGTCAGAAGAAGTGATACGTCAACAAGTTCCTTGTTTGCGAATAGATCGTAAGCATTTTGAACGTCTCCGTCTGATGGCGCCGAATCCACACCGCCTGTCAGACTGACAGTATCGCTAAGACCACCAGAAATGTCGTCGATCAACGCAAAGGTCGATGTTCCAGCATTACCCCAGTGAGCATTACCACCAGTTGAAGATGCGCCTGCTGTCAGGTGATCCATCCACCAGATATACTTCGATTGTGCGTTAATTACGTTCTTGTAATAGTTCGAAGAACCATCCGAATTCTTAGCATCAGATGCCTTAGAAACGAATGCAAATTTCTCAAGAACAGTTCCTGCTGTTCCAGTGAACAGACCATCTTCGTCAACGACAATAATGTGCATTTCGTCATTATCACCACCGAGATTCGCAACATATGAAGATACATCAGGTGCTGCGTCGAACTGTGCTTCGTATGTCCAACCAGAGAAGGTTGACGAGTCAGCAACAGAAACCTTCAGAGAGTTACCCAGAGCGCCAGCATATTTTGCTGCCCATGCGCCGACTGTTCCTTCGCCTGCAGCATAAGATGCAACATAAGAATCCGAGTTCTTGATCAGAACTGCAGTTCCTGTTGCAACAGCATTTCTTGCGGAAGTGCCGACTGCGCGAACTAGTTGAAGATTGTTACCGTAACCTAGGAAGTTAGCAGCAGTGTGGAAGTGCACTGTTGTAGTGCTGGTTGGTTTACCATACTCGCGAACGAGTTGGTTTTCCGATGAAACCGTATTGATTTCGTCTGCAGGACCCCAGAGGAAATAACCAACGTATCCGCCAGCAGAAGTCGAAACTGCTGGAACAACATTGGTAAGATCCTTCTCAGTAACTAGGACTCCTGGCGATAATTGAAAAGCCATATTCTTCTCCTCGTATTAAAAACTGACAAAAACCACTGTCTTTTGTTTATCAACTTATTTATAAATCGGGTAATTTATAGTAACCAGTTGCGTTTTTCAGCATCCCGATCTACAGTCCAGAGATCACCACTATCTATAAAAGTTTCTTCTTCTGTTCCGTCCATAATAAGACCAAATGGTGTCAGTTCTTCTTCTATTTGTTTCATTTGACTGTCATAGAGTTTTCTTCTAATGTCAATATCAGTCAAGTCTTTAAAGTATGTGTTGCTGGTTACCCATGCAAATAAGACCAGACTCATCACCAGATCGTCGAAGTAACCTTCGTCCGCCATCCAAGTTCCCTGCTTTTCAATGAAAGTTGAGAACTCAGAAATAGTTTCGGCATCGAAAACAAGTAACTTGTTTTCTTCCATCAATGCCTTTAGTGTAAAACAACCCTGTCTCTTTACTTGTTTTGTCATTCGAACGCCCATTTGGGTTGCTCTGCCAAAACCAGGAGATAGATATTGTTTGTTTACATCTTTTGCAGTAGTTAAAATATTATCATATTCTAGTTCTGCGTGAAGAATGTCTGCGACTTGCTGCCCGATGTCATTAATTTCAATCATGACGTGGGCATTGTTATAGTCTCTCGCAACCTTATTTATTACGTTCGGATATAGCATTGGTGCGATCTTATTGTTACGATATTTCGCTACCAACTTATATGGAACTGTCGTTGCATCAACCACAGTAAATGCTGAATAGTCGCCACCGATACCGCGAGCAGTATCCACGCCCATAACATATGTGTGTTCTGGGATAGGATCTTCAAAAATGTCCAACCCATCCTTCATGTAAATTGGGTCAATAGAACTCATTGCACCCAGAGTCTTTGCCGCGATCAGAGTATTACTCGAACCGAGGAAGTTACAGAGAACTTCTTGGTTGAATTTCAGTTCCCCGAGCAGACGTAACTGTTCTTCTGCCCAAGCATCGTCGCGTCCTGGAATTTCGGTGTACGGAATGAACATCGGGGCAAAACCATTCGCGCCCTTTTCTGCTTCGTTCCAGAATTTCCAGAAGTGATTATAACCTAGAGGCGTTGATGTCAGCAGAATCTTTGTGGTTTGACCAGCAGAAATTGTTGGATAAACCGATGCGAAGAATTGTTCTGCAACGGTGTTTGGAATGATCGCCGCTTCGTCGATATACAACCAGTTAACAGATTTACCACGAATACCAGATGCAGTTGTGGCAGCAGTAAATACTTTAGATCCGTTTTCTAATTCAACGTCACCCTTGTTCCAGGTTCTCACACCTTGTTGCATCCAGATTGGTAGATTCTCATACATTCCTTGATAACGAGACATGACTTCGCGAGCAGCAGCAGTTTTGTTCGCCATAATAGCGACAGTCTTCGCATCTTGAAACAATGTATACCAAAGAATACAAGCAGCAGATGTAATAGTCTTACCCTGCTGGCGACCTTCCATTAAGATTGCCTTACGATTGTTTAAAATGTGGTGAACTTTACGTTTCTGACAATCATACAGTTTAAACAACTGAAGACCATGGTCAAGTGTGACGATCTGGCAGTAGTTCTCGATGAAATAAATTGGGTCATCCTGACACTTGATCAGTTCTTCAAGTTGCTCTTGGGTAAATGTGTGTTTATAACCAATCGGTTTTAAGTTAATATTACCGTGGTATGAATTGTCATCACTCATGATCTATAATTTTTTCTTTTTCCGCTTTCAATGCCTTCAACAGTTCTTGTGTCGAACCAGCAAATACAATATTGTTTTGCGTATCGATATTCTGACTCTTTGGTTTATCTTCTTCTTTAAGTTTCTTCTTCGCCTGTTGTAACTTCAGAAGATCTTGCGCCGCATCACCTGTAGTTTTGATCAACTGCCCAACGACTTCATATGCACGAGGACTATCGCTTGCGAGCGCCACATTCAGCATTCCGTCGAGAGCCTGCTGCCCTTTGTCGATGAGATCGTTTAATTTTTTTCTGGCGATCTGATAGTCGTCTTCGATATCATCACCAGTTGAAATTACTGCAGGAACTGCTGGTTGCGAAACCACAACCGGAACAGCAACATGCGTCTCAACTGCTTGTGGTGTTTCTGTTGTGTCTGTTCCGAAAAGATCATCGAGATCTTGGTAGTTACCCTTGTTCGTAGAATTCATCGAATTGCTCCACATAATCCCAATCATCAACCACTGTAGCATCGTTCGGATTAGTTGTTACTTGATATTGTTGTTGGTAGTTTGGTTGGTCTATATCAGTATATGTATTTGCAATAGATGTTCTGATGATGCCCTGTTGTTCAACAGGTCCATATAGATTAAGACCAAGCGTAAAGTTTAGAGTCCAGATAATAGATCTTCTCTGTAGATAGTCGCCCTCGTAATTATCTTCATACGAAATATTGTCAAGAGTTATTTGTAAATCTCGTTTTATCCCCATCGCGGGTATATCATTTACCGTGACGCAGAAATCAGGATTGAAGAACGGAAGAATTTGTTCTATGATCTGTAACCCATCATCTTGATTTTTCGCCATGACATATAGAGACACGCTCATGTCGTATGGGGTGCTCGTAAATTGTGCTCTCAATTTATTCGGATCGTCACCTTGACCAACTGCAACATTTTTGGTAAGAAGATTGATCTTCTTTGCTGGATTATATTGCAAACCTGTAATTTCAAATCCCATTCTCGGTAAAATTATTGCTGTGCTTTGAGTTACAGTGTCTGGAACTTCAGCAATACGAGCGAGAAATTTATTTTTTGGCGAGTAGGCAAGAGGAACTCGAACTGATTGAACAACTTCTTGATCTGCATTAAATCTCTTGACATTAATCTGGTTAAAGATCGTGCCAAAAGCAATGATTGCTTTGCGAATATGCTGGTGATAGAAGTGTTGACGTAAAAACATTATGCTCTCTTTTGCACCTCACCGAATGGATTGAACGCAGTAAAGTCAAGGATTCCTTCTGCTTCCACTTCAAATTCATCGTTGTCTGCTTGTGGATCTGTGTCGACTGTTGCATACTTTTCAAGAATAACGGAATCGTCGTTACTATTTAATAGGAAATCGCCTGACTCCATTAGAATCTGGAATCTGAATATATCTTGACTTGATTTGTCAGTGATTTCATCGATCTCATTGATTCCAGTATCAATTCTCTCAGAACTAAATTCGTATACATCGCACTGTAGTTTGTATGTGTAAATCTTACCTAGTTGATAAAATGGATTCAGAAAGTCAACATACTTAATTACGAAGAATGTTTTCGTTTTAGAGAAGTAAAGCAGATCGCCTTCCGCTGGGCGATGAGGCAACTGAACAACTGCATTTTGCGCAACACCCTCTTCCCAACGTCTTTTTGCAACTACGAATGTTGCCGAAGATCTGAATTCAAATCCAAACTTAGTGAATAGTTCGCCTTCGCCTTCAAACCCCTGAACGTTCTCGAGATACATTTCAAGTGGGTATGCTTGGTCAAAATATGACAATGCATCCTCGCCGAGGATACCGTCTAGATTACCAGTTTGTCTTGGAAGATAGTAAACATCGTGTCCGTAAATCTTCAAACTCTCAATAACAAGATCTTCCACTAAACGCTGTTCGTTTGTGGTTCCAGAAGTATTTCCTGATTGAAAGTAGAAGTTGGTAGGCATTTCTTACCCCACCATAAAGTCTATTGGCAACTCCGACTTTAGTTGCATTTCGTTTTCGATCGTAGCAATTTCTTCAACTGCTTCGTCGTAGATTTCTTTACCGTTAAGAAGGACTCCACCAGGAAGTTGAATTCCACCAAACTTCTTCATGTTCTCGCCCCACTGACGTTTGATCAATGCAGTGGCATAACGTTTTAGGAACATGTCATCATAAACTTGAGTGTATGTTGTTGGATCCAGAATACGATAACACTCAATGATTACATAATCGCCTGGATCAAAAACTTCTTCCCAATTAACATCAATATACATTTTATCCATCTTGCGATTGTAACGAATGGATCTATCACCAACAAGAAGCATATCAAGCATCGAAAGATGCTGTTGCACTTGAGTGTAGTATATCATGTCTGCGGATAGAAGATTATACATGTCATTCAGACGGAACTGATAGATAATATCGAACATATTGTTGCGATTGTTCATACCAGAACTTGGTCCATTGACTGGCAATACTCTGATTACGCCGATGACTGCATCCGGAATGGAAATATAACCATTCTGAATGTCACCCGCAGTATAAAAATTGCTCGAAGCAAGTGCTCTACTAAATCCAGAAACAGAACCTGTTACGGTCTCACCAGCAACAAATGTTCCAGTAACTTTAGAAACTTTTGCGTTTGTTCCGTCTAGAGAAAAGAGTTTGCAAGTAGCACCAGAAGTTGCGCCTGTCAAGGTTTCGTCAATTTCAAACGAAGGAGCGGAAAGACCTGAGAATTTAAGATCTGCAGTCGAAACTTGGTGAGTAAGATAGACTCTCTCGACACCGTCGAAATGGTATTCTTGAAAATACTGCAGCGCATCGTCGATGCGATCTGATACCTGATCGTCATCTACGTTGATCTCAATTACTGGAAATCCTAGTCTGCGAAGGCAGTAATCAATTAAACCTTGTCTTGAAGAAATTGCCATATCTTGTCCTCTTTAGGACTATTTATAATTACGCAACGGAACCCATGTCATATGAAGTCGGACTTGCCGAATCTAATAAACCAAGGTCAACCGAGTTCGAGAAAAAGACAGGAGTCTCAGTAGTTCCTACTTCGATTATGCTGCCGTCCGTTTTTTTAGAATATAGTAATCCATCAGCAAGATTGATTGCAAGTTCTCCAACAGCAATATCACCTGCTGTTGGAATATCACCTGTCGTTTCGCTTCTTTTTAATTGAATTACTGTACCCATATTAGTTTAGTAGATTCCCTGCAGCATCATAAACATTAATTCTATTTGCTGTTACTGTTGATTCTTTTGCAAGAGGAATACCACCAGCAGTGGAACCATCATGCACAACAACAGTATCCTTAGTGGTATCGACTGTGACTTCGCCGACAGCACCAGTGAACGTTGCATGCTGAGTAGTAGTTCCTCTTCTAAGTTGTAAAATCGTTGCCATTTGTATCTCCTAATCCACTCTATTTAGTTGTATGTTCCACCATCTAGAATGGCACCGTCTTCAATATTGTCCAAGGAAGTCTTCAATAATTCATGCCCACCAGCAGTAGATCCATCGTGGACCCTAACAGACCAGTTAGTTGTGTCAACTGTAATTTCCGCTTCTGCGCCAGTAAATGCTTGGTGTTGCGCCGAAGTCCCTCTTCTCAGTTTGACTCTCGCTGCCATTTTCAGATGCTCCCATAATCCACAGAATTATACGCAGCAACAGGATCTGTGATTAAACCATAATCAAGATCTGTGAGTTGATTGAGTCTTACGATCGCAGTACCAGGAGATGTTGTAGTGTCAACATCAAAGTCGCTGAATGCAGTGTCAGCAAATGAAATTGTGGTTACTGATGTTTCACCAGAACCACCATCTACTGCAACACCACCAATGGTTACTACTGTTCCGTCAGTTTTTTTAGAAAATAGTTTTTTATCAGTAAGATTTACTGCGAGTTCGCCTACTGCTAGATCGCCAGCAACAGGAGAAGATCCGCTTGTCTCACTTCTTTTTATCTGGACTACTGTCGACATTCAGAACTTCCTTTTCATTCTGTTCCGCTTCGTCAACAACATATGGTTCTTCGGTTTCATCTGTATATTTGTAATCAGACTTTAATTTACCGTCAAGACCCATATAATCAGACTTAGGAACAGGAATACTTTGCATGTCTTCTAAGACTTGAATCTTTTTCTGCAACTCAACAATAGTTTCGTTCGCCATTGTAAGTTGCGTATTCAACATGATATTATCAAGTGTTAGTGCCTTCAGTCGTTCTGCTAGATTAGCAATATACGAATTAATAAACTTAGTTTGATCCATTATGTATCTCCAAAAAGGTGGGAGGGGAGAAATTCCCCTCCCATATTATATATTAGTAAGTTCCACCGTCGATATTTCCGAACGAAGGAGCATTACCAGATCCGTTTGAAAGAAGAACCTGCCCTGCTGTTCCCACCGATGTTGCACCAATCGCGCTGGTACCACCACCATACAGAACACCATTTGCAGTCAGCGAAGAAGCACCAGTACCACCGTTTGGAACAGTGATTGCTGATGCCAGAGAAGAAACAGTTCCGCCTTCCAGGTTTGCAACAAGAGTTGCGACCGTGTAACCAGTTCCGCCTGTATTAACAGTTGTAGTTGGTGCAGATTGAAGATCCTTGAAGAGTTTCCACTTACCGTCAGATGCGTCGCGGAAGAGACCAGCATACTTGTCTTGCGAACCTGTTGTGTCATAAACACCAAAAAGACCAATGTCAACCGCATCGGTTGAAGTATTGTCATTCGCAACAAAGATGAGAGGGTCAGTAACGCTCAGAGTTGTCGAGTTAACTGTTGTTGTAGTTCCCGAAACTGTAAGGTTACCAGCAACTGTAACGTTTGCGCCTGACAGCGTCAGTGCGGTTGTTCCGTCAGATGCCTTAATGTCGTTACCGCCAACAGTAATATCACCAGCAACTGTTACGTTGGCACCGTTAAGTGTGAGAGCAGTTGTAGCATCAGACGCCTTAATGTCGTTACCGCCAACCTTCAGGTCTCCTGCGACTGTAACATCAGCGCCACTCAGGGTCACTGCGGTTGTTCCGTCAGATGCCTTAATGTCGTTACCACCAACCTTCAGGTCTCCTGCAACAGCAACGTCGCCCGAACCTGAGAACGTAATAGCAGTAGTTCCACCGTTCATCTTGATGTCGTTACCGCCGACTGTGAGATCACCAACAAGTGTTACGTCATCTGTAAGAGCAACTGTAACAGCAGCAGTTTCAGAACCAGAACCTGTTACTGTGATTTGGTTTGCAGTGCCTGCGACTGTAGCAACATAGTTGCCAGATGTATCAGTTCCAAGAGCAACTGCATTAGCGCCGATAGTAACAACACCTGCTTCAGTTACGGTAATATCGCCCGACAGACCAGCATAGATATAATCTGCTACGTCTTCTGCAGTGATCTTTCTGTTTGCAGTTGCCGAAGCATCATAAACTAGAAACTCGTCTGCATCAGCAAGAGATGTAAGAGCAGTAGTTCCGTTAATATCTGCAACAATACCTACTTGGTTGTCGGATACTGTTGTTTTGATTCCAGCAGTTCCAGCAAAAGTAAGAGTTCCGCCAGTCGAGAACGAATCTGTGTTTGGTGTGCCTTGATTGTCACTGATTGTGAACGAAGAAGCAGCAGGTGCTTGGAAAGAAAGATTACCCGAACCATCCGAAACAAGAACATCGCCATTGTTACCATCAGTGCTTGGGAGTGTCAGGGTGATGTCACTTGCAAGACTGTCTGGTCCCTTAAGAGTTACCTTGTTTGAACCGTTGCTAGTTCCTTCAGAAAAAGTAACCTTACCAGAAACCGATGATGTTGGTTTGGTAAGAAGCGCATCTACAGTCGAAGTGAACTTCTTACCACCGATAGCATCAATAGTTGCTGCAGCAGAAGAGTTTACCGACTCAATGTAAAGAACACCATCAGCACCGTTATTTGCAGCGTCCTGTGCATATGCCATTTCGCCTTCTAGAAGATCCGAAGTAGTAGGTGCTGTAGAACCCGAACTTCTCTTAATTTGAATAATTGTTGACATTTGGATTACATCCTTTTTTTCTGTGGTTAATTACTTCTTAATATGTTCCGCCATCAATATTACCGAGACTGATTTCTTCGGCAGGTGCTGCTTCCCACTTTTGCGTCGCTGAGTTAAACACCAGCGTATAACCATCTTGCACCGTATCATCAACAACCACATTACTCAAATTTTCGAGTTTTGCGGAGGCATTCTTACTTAATACATTTGTATTTATTCCATTTTGAGTGGAAACTGCGGTATTAATTCCTGTGTTACGTGGAACTGTGACTTTAACTGCCATTATTTTGTTACCTCTGGATTGACTACCACAATACCTTCTAAAATTCTTAGGGTTTCTTCGTCGCTTGTTATTTCAATATCGTATACATATCTTCCTGCTTTCAACGCACTAGTTTGCGTGGCAGTAAGTGATATAGTAACTTCACCATCGGTTGGTGAAGATATTGATGCAGTAAAACTAGTTGCTCCGGAAGAATAGTATGATTTTCTCATCTGAGCAGCAGCAGTGTATTCTGTCAGATCTTTAACGTCACCATTTTGATCGCTCACAGTAATTGACAAGGAGTATGTTGTTCCCTGATCAATATACAAATTTTGAATTGCCGCCATTGAGAAACCCTTATAAATTATTCGGGAATATTTATAAAAAATGAGGATGCTGTGAAAACAATTTTGATGCTAAAATATGGAAAAAAATATTCTTCCGACTCGGTAAATCGTATAGTAGAAGATACGGATAGAAAATACAACTATGTATGTATTACAGATGACCCAACTGAGTTAGATCCTCTTGTAAAAATAATACCTATACCCGATGGTATAGAAGGTCATTGGATTAAAATATGGATGTTCGGATTACAAGATCTGGGAGATGTTCTATACTTGGATCTCGACGTGAGAATACAAAAAAATATAGACCATCTGTGGAATTACCTTGACGAAACGCCAACAATAGTATATACTTACTGGAAGAATAAAGAATTTCCTGAGTATCAGGGAGAAACACATGACATGAAATACTTGAGTAATTATAACTCCAGTGTTTTATTGTGGAGATCAGGTTCTTTGAGTTCTGTAAGAATCTGGAATATATTCGAAAATGACATGGATTATTTCATGACCAAGTACTGGGGTGATGACCGATTCTTGTGGCATGAGAAGATTACTTTAAAGACCTTCCCGAAAGGCGAGATCTATTCGTTTGTTTATGGGGCAGATTATTATGGGATTGACGACCACAATGAATCATTTTATTATCGACCAAATTACACGATAGCATTGTTGAATGGTCTAGATCAGTTTCCTGGAGCAGATAAAGAGTATGATGAACTTCGTATGCATTAAGTGGGGCGACAAATACCCTGCAAAATATGTAAATAATCTTCACAAAATGGTTCAGAAAAACTATGCTCGCAATCCATCATCGTATACATTCACATGCTTTACTGACGAACCAGAAGGAATAGAATGCGATACCGCACCAATACCCGATGATGGTATTCTTCATCCAAAATACTGGTTCGGTAAAGAAGATTATTGTTTTGATAGAGCAAAATTTCTTCTGTTTAATTCGCACAACTGGTTGGGTTATGATGGTAATTGGTGCTACTTTGATCTCGACGTCGTTATTCAAGATGACATAACCGACATTGATGAGTTGTCACATAAACCTAGAATTATCCATTGCCGCTGGCAACCGCAGGCACAAAAACACGACAGATTCTTTATAGAAATCCGAGGCACGTTTTATAATTCCAGTATGATGCTATGGCCTGGATCCTCTTGCCAGCACATCTATGAAGAAGTAATTGAGCAAAATGAAATTGTTTTCAAAACATATTTCAAAGGTAGTGACAATTATCATTATTGGTCTAAACGAGATTTCTGGAAAAATATTCCAGGAGGTTGGATCTATTCTTGGAATCGTGGTAAGCATTATCCGGATGATGTGGATAAATTCAAGTTTAGGCAGGATGCTGTTATCTGCCTCTTCAACACAGATAATGTTCCCGACCCTTCTGCAATAGAACAAATAAAACTTCTAGAATGTCAAGATGAAAATATTATTAGATTGTGGAATTGCGAATGAGAGTCAATTACATTTGTTGTAAATGGGGGACGAAGTATTCTTCTGAGTTTGTCAATCGCCTGTATAGAATGGCGAAGAAGCATACTCCAAAAGATTTCGAGTTCCATTTTTATTGCTATACAGATAACAGCGAAGGATTTGAGAGTGAAATTAAAGTCATCGACTTCCCAGACATCCCAGACATCCACCCGAAATACTGGTTCGGTTCCGAAGATTTCAAATACGGCATGGCGAGGTGCTGGGACAGACCAAAGACATTTATCTTCAATACCCATAACTTTGCACCAGATAATCCTACAGGAAGATTCGTATTCTTCGATCTGGATGTAATCATTCAAAATGATTTGCGACCGATAATCACACACGACTTTGAGAATCCTACCAAGTTGCGTTCTTGGTGGCAAGATCCAAGACCAATGAAGTCGCGAAATTTCAAACTAGCACATGGAGCATATACGAATGGCAGTTGTATGGTTTGGTCGGATGATCAGACAGAATGCATCTGGCAGGATGTTTTAGAAAACCAGGAACGTATCTGGTATACATTCACAGACGGAACAGACAACTATCATAGTTGGAGATGGGGCGATTTTAGACCAGATGGTGAACCGCCACTATGGAAACACTTCCCGAGCACATTTGCATATTCGTATAATCGTGGAAGAGATTGGGATGCAGAAGATTTAGAAGTTGGCATATATAGAAAGAACTGTATTCTGTGTGTCTTCAACGTCGATCTTCTGCCATTTCAAGACAATAACAGAGGCAAAGTGAAGCAGGAATCTCTTGTCGATCCTGATCTCTTGGAGCATTGGAACGTATAATGATTGATATTTACACAGTGAAGTGGGGATACAAGTATGGACCAGAGCATGTTAATCGGATATTTGAAGAATGTAAAGAACACATTACTTCAGAGTTTCAGTTTCATTGCCTAACAGAACACGCAGTTGGTCTGAATCCTGAAATTATAGTCATTCCGTTTCCTAAAAATAATTATTATGAGAAATGGTGGAATAAATTATATTTGTTTGATAAAAACATTCTAAGGAAACAGGGAGAAAAGTTATTCTTCGATCTTGATGTTTCGATACAAAACAACATCGACTGCATCGTAGAATTTGATCCAGAAGATAGTCTTACTTTTATTCGAACTCATTGGCATAATCTAAAAAAGATGAAGACGGACTGCAAGGACATTCCCCACAAGTATACTGATCTAAATTCTAGTGTGCTGAGATGGAATGATAAATTAGATGTTGACAAAATTACCAAGTTCGTTAGAGATTATCCTGATCAAATGTTCTTTTATTATCGCGGTCTTGATAATCTATTCGGTCATCAAAGAGACCGTCTACTAAAGATAAACTATTTTCCCGATGGGTGGGTATACAGTTATAACTATGGATACGTGTGGCCAACAGATGTAAGAGAACAAGTTCTCCGCGAAGAACCACTAATTTGTTTGTATGATTCAATGGAAAGACCACAAGATGTTAAATTATAATTTTTTGAATAACTATCGCAACTGGGGCGACGGTCTGGACAAGATCAGTCATGAGATGCCATGGAAGCACGAAGACTTTCGTAAATCTCTCAATCCAAATACAATGGACGCAGCGATTTGGTTAGTGGAAGAATTGAAAAAATGTGTTGATCTCGATAAGCAACTAGACATCACAATTTTAAATTCTTGGTTGGGATTTCCGCTTGTTCCGTTACTTTGCGAAAATTTAAATGTTAGAAAACTCAATCTGATTGATATAGACAATGATGCATTAGAACTATCCAAAGTATTCAATCGTTATTATACCAACAAAGGAATTGAACTAAATCACATAAACTGGGATGTGCCCTTCGCATACCATGACATTAACGCATTAAAATCTGATGTGCTTATTTCAATGGTCTGTGAGACAATGTATCCTCTACAGAAATTAACAACTGCATCTAAGAATTGCATCTTTGCTTGCCAATCGTCAAACGTGTTTCGTGAAATGTATGGAATCAATTGTGTTCCAACCTTAGATGATCACATTAATAACGTAGGTGTGTCACGAGTATTATACCAGGGTCAAATTGAACAATCATATTGGTCATGGGATGGTAAAGTAAACTTCGATAGATTCATGGTTATAGGAAGGAAGTAATGTGGGAAGAGCAAAAGTAGTAGCACCGCCACCGGAAGACTATGTACCAGAACCATTGGTTTCACAACCAAAAGAAGACACCGAGCAATGGGTAGAAAGTAACTATGAGGAAACTGTCGAAGAAATAACAGAACCCTCCGCCGAGGAACTGGAAAAAGATCGTATTGCGCAGGAAAAATACGAGGAACTACAGAAACAAAAAGCACAAGTTCTCGCCGAAGTTGACGTGTTAAGAAAGGCGAACGAGGAACTCCTACGACTGAAGGAAGCATCTGATCGTGCCAAAGAAGAGCAGATTTTAAGATCCAGGGAAAGAGCAACAGAACAAAAAGCAAGTCAGTTGAATCTGATACAGGCGAGAAAACCCTCTCTGATTAGCAGATTGAAAGATTACTTCAGAAAGAAAAGAATAAAAGTTGCAACGATTCCTCGCGCAAATTATGAACAAGCGATCATAAACCAAGCATCAGTTGCTGTGCCAAAAATGTTAGATGATATTGAAAAGATGCACGAGCATCTTACGATTTTAGAAGAATTACTAATTAAACATAAAGAACGTCAAAAGACAAAAGATTAATTGAAGTGCGATGCATCTTCCCCAGTAATATCTTCAATCATTGATCTCCAAATTTCTAGATGCGGTACGACATATGCTAATGTTAATCTCTCTGCTGTGTTCGAGCAGCAGTGGTATACCACCTTGTCCGCTTCTGATCTACCGCCAAAATATCCGACTTTACACGACCAACCCTTTGGATCTACCATGGTAACGACTTCTTTGGTAATTGGATCCAGATATCTAAAGTAACCGCCATTTTCTTCTGAATTGTATGTAATCAGAATATTATACCCAGAAGCATTCCAGTTATTATGCCATCCCATAAATCCGTCGACAGGATAGTAGGTGAAGACTGCATTATTTCTAGCACCGAGATAACTGATCAACTGCTTGTTAGTTTCCTGCTGTTTTTCGCCGAACTTACGAAGAAACCACGGTTGACCGTGCGCTTGTGACATGTCAGTGCAATATGCGACTTCAGGAAAACCTACGTGTCGTTCTCCCTTGTTGATGATGTGATTCATATACTGTTCGTCGCAAGAGGTAACATTATTAAGTCCGCCTCCTCGTTTCAGAATATCTTCCCTTGGACCAAGAACGCTTGTTCTATCATCCTGCGCAAAAAACCACTCAGTAAATGGATCGAGAATATCGAGAAGATCTTGTGAAATAGGTTCTGCAAATTTTAACATTAATCTAGTAATCCTGCTGGGAGGGTATAGTGGTAAATCACCATTTCTTGCCCCTGAAGTTCTTCTTGTTTGTATCCTGCGACAAAATTCCATCTAGCGTCTGGGTCAGGGAATCTTCCTGCCCGCACACCAGTATTCCCATAAGTCAGTAGTTTCCACATGGTAAACGTATCCCATTGGGATGCCGACTTTGGGTAGTGCTGGAAATCGTAATCTGGTTTGTTCTGTTCCAGATATTGCTCCCACCATTGCCACATTAGATTGAGAGTTTGGGGATTGCTGCGATAAACAAACAGTCCACAGTGTTCCGTCATCTCTTCGGTATCAGATAGTTTGGTCAATGCAGCATTGTATGGTCTGTTTGCTGTGAAAATTATATCGATGTCATCTGGAATCTGGTCAAAGATTTTCTGAATATCCTCGTGCTGGACTTCAGTATCGCAGTCCATATAAACCGTAAGATCATATGGTGTCTTATTTAATGCCCAGAGTTTTGCTCTCTTGTGCCGTGGAACATCTTCAGTGATGATTGTTTCAAAAATATCATAGTCGCCATCCTCTACCCAATCTGCGTGTGTGAATAGAGTAATTTTTGCATCAGGATAATAATCTAGTAACGACAGAGCAGAGTTCTTTGCTGCTCTGTAGTATCCTCGCCGCAATGACGCAACATAAACAAAACCATTATTAGACATTTTCTGTGGCGGTCTCAACAATTGCTTTGTTTGCTTCCTCTTGTTGTAAGAGCATTACGGTATATGCTGTTACTTCCATGATGTTCTTCGCCTTACGAATCTTAGACTTCAGTTCTCGATTCTTTGATGATTTAATTGCATCAATTTCGAACGCATCTAATTTGGCAGCAAACAGTTGTTCCTGTTGCATTCTTGTCCTGTCGACTTGTTGCCTTTCGATATTCTGCTTGATTCGTTCATTGCGGTCGTCGACTCGCTTTTTTGTATTGGCATCAATCTGCTCGATGCTATACTTCTTCAGCAACTCATCATAATCGCGATTAGTTCCATCGTTCATGATAGATGCTGTTACGCGTTTCCCTGTTTCGGGATAGTAAAATTCTGCGATGACGTGCTGTTTTTCCTTATTAGACCAATAAGGATTCTCAATAATACGACTGGTAGTCATTCAAATCTCCAAAAAATACATTACCTAATATTATGTATAAGACTTTTTAATAGGAAAGTCAAGGTTTTTATACGGTGCGAACCCAAAGTTTTACTGTAGAAATTGTTTCTTTGGTTGAGATTACCGTAGCACCTGAGTATGTCCCAGAATATGTTCCGCTGTAGTTTCCTGCATAGTTACCAGAATAATTTCTGGAACCTGCGTAATATCCAGTATAATTTCCTGTGAAGAATCCGGTATATGTTCCAGTATACGTAGCAGTTCCAGCATAAGTTCCAGTAAAGTTGCCCGCATATGTTCCCGAATAATTTCCGCTGTAGTTCGCAGGTCCAATGTAGTTACCTGTAAAGAACCCAGTATATGTTCCAGAGTATGTTCCTGCATAGTTACCAGCATAGTTTCTAGAACCTGAGAAGAATCCAGCGTAAGTTCCTAGATAAGTTCCTGCATAGTTACCAGCATAATTTCTGGAACCTGTGTAATAACCAATGTATGGTCCTGCAAAGTTACCACCAACATAACCACCATAGAACAATGTATATGTTCCAATGTATGATCCTGCATAGTTACCAGCATAGTTTCTAGAACCTGCGTAATATCCTACATAATTTCCACTAAAGTTGCCTGCATAATTGCCTGCATAGTTTCTAGAACCAGCATAACTGCCAACATAGTTACCAGTGAATCCTTGTGAATATGATCCTGAGTATGGAGCAGTTCCTGCGTAAGTGCCTGCATAATTTCCGGTAAAGTTGCCAGTATATGTTCCTGAATAATTTGCTGGACCTACGTATCCACCACTGAAATTATTTGCAAACGAACCTGAATAATTTCCTGCGTAGTTTCCTGAGTATGTTCTGGAACCAGCAAAAGTTCCTGCATATGTTCCAGCGTAGTTACCAGCATAATTCTGAGGAGTTATCTGCTCTCTTGTGTCAGAAAATTCATCACCCATTTGAACCCAAGTTCCACCAGAAGTGGGTGCAGTAGACTGAACCTTATATGTTCCTACGCCAGTATCAATAATACGATTGCGGAAATTTGGAAGCATCTGCAGAATTTCCGCAGACGACATTTCCTTAATGTCTTTTGTATTGATCAGTTTCAGTGGTTTTAGGTTTGAATCGGACAGCGAAGTTGCTGCTGTTTTCTGCCAGAGATATGTTACGGTGTTTCCGCCATTAGCAACATCCGTCAGAGTATAACGAGCAACCCAAGTGCCACCCGATGGCGCCGATGGTTGCAAACGATATTGCCCAGCAGTATATGCTGTTTCATTTACCATTGCGTTGATAGCATAATCTAGAATTTCGGAATCGATTTGACCATCAGTCATTTCACGAATTCCGCTATCATATTTCAAAGGACGATTTGTGATGTTTTCGGTTGCTGCAGCAGTTACCTGCTTTGCATAATATGTGACAGTATCTACACCACCAGATGCTGGGTGAGTTCCAGTTGCTTCCTGTAAATCAGTATCTACAAAGGTGCCGATAGAAGTACCAGAACCAGAATTATTTGTGGTGATATTAATTTCGCCCGTACCAGTTCCGTCTGAATTGGCACCAAAGGACACTGTTAATGTTGAAGCGATATAATTCTTTACCTCATTCTCTGTCATCTCCTGCAGACCTTGCCAGTTTGCAGAAGATACCGGAGTTGCTGAGGACTTATTTCTTAAAACCATCTTATGCTGTCCTAATCCACAATTTTACAGTCGAAACAGTGTCTTTCGTTGATTGTATCGTGGCACCAGAATAATTTCCTGAGAATGTTCCACTGAAATTATTTAGGTAAGATCCAGAATAGTTTCCTGTGTAGGATCCGCCACCTGCATAATTTCCTGTGAAATTGGCACTAGAATAATTTGTTGTCGAGAAATTACCAGTGAAGTTACCGATATAGTTACCAGAATAGTTCGCGGGTCCAGTAAAGTAACCAGTGTAACTACCACCTGGACCAGAGAAATATCCAGTGTATGGAACTGGAGGCACGAAACCATTATAGTTTCCGGTATACGAAGTGCCGTATGGAGTTCCTTGGTATGAAACTGTGGCAGAATAGAATCCAGTGAAATATGCTAGGTAAGTTCCCGCATAGTTTCTAGAACCAGCATAAAAACCAGTAAATGTTCCACCATAATTTCCGGCGTAATTTCCTGCATAGTTTCTAGAACCAGCATAAAAACCAGTATAGTATCCAGTATAGTTTACTGTTCCTGTATAATTCGCGCCTGGACCAGCATAGTATCCAGCATATATACCTGGAATTGGACCCCAAGGAGTTGGAATAGTTGCAGTATATGATCCGCTATAGTTCGCTGGTCCTGCGAAGAAACCAAGATAAAACGCAGGAATTTGACCTCCCCATGGTCCTGCTGGAATTGTTGCTTGATACGAACCAGAATAGTTTGTCGGGGTTGAATAAAATGCAGTATAAAATGCTGTAAATGGTTCTGGGAATCCAGGCGTTATTGAGCTGTATGAATCACCGGAATAACTTGGTCCCGGACCAGCATAAAAACCAGTGTAGAATGGTGCCATGAAGTAACCAGTATATGCAGTTCCTGGACCTGCATAGTTTCCGGAATATGACATTGCAGTATAATAACCAGTATATGCAGTTCCAGGTCCAGTGTAGTTTACTGACCCCGCATAGTTTCCTGCATAACTGCCTGCATAGTTGCCTGCATAATTTCTTGACCCAGAATAAAATCCAGTATAATTCCCTGAGTAATTTCCGGCGTAATTACCTGCGTAGTTTCTGGAACCAGAGTAATAAGCAACATAGTTACCCGAATAACTTGGCCCTGTCCCACTATAAAACGCGGAATAGAATGGCGAACCAGTATAAGAACCAGAATAACCAACTAATGGACCAAGTGGTGCAGTATACGTTGGACCTGTAAAGGTTCCGCCTGCACTAAAGAATCCAGTGTATGGTGCAGTTCCACCGTAAGTTCCGCTGAAAGTTCCTGAGAACGTGGATGAGTAGTAAGAGATCGAAGAGAAATTGCCAGTGTATGTGCCGCTGTAGTTTGCGGCACCACCATATGTTCCGCTGTAATTTCCACTAAAGTTGCCTGTGAAATTACCAACGTAATTTCCTGCATAATTCTGGGGCGAAACTTGCTCTCTGGTATCAGAAAAAGAGTTCCCCATCTGGACCCATGTGCCACCAGAAGTAGGAGCATTTTCTTGTAACTTGTATGTTCCGATTCCAGTATCGATGATACGGTTACGGAAATTAGGCAGCATTTGTTCAATCTCAGATTCTGTCATCTGCTTGCAGTTACTACCATTAAACAAACGCAGAGGAGTATAATCAGAATTTGGTGTAGAAGATGCTACAGTTTTCTGCCAGAGATATGTTACCGTGTTTCCGCCAAGTGCGACGTCAGTTATGGTATATCTAGAAACCCATGTTCCGCCTGATGGCGCAGATGCCTGTAAGCGATATTGACCAGCAGTATATGTTGATTCGCTGACCATTGCTTCGATACATAGATCCATAACATCATCAATATCTGCATCAGACATTTGTTCTACGCCAGAATCCCAAGCAAGTGGTCTGTTTGTAATGCTTTCAGATGCAGCAGCAGTTACCTGCTTTGCGTAGTATGTTGTGGTTAATGTTGTTCCGCTGGCAGGATGAGTTCCGATTGCTTCAGTTCTGGTCGTATCTGTGAAATTACCAATCGATGTTCCAGGACCGGAATTGTTGGTTGCAATATTAATTTCTGCAGTACCAGTTCCATCTGTAACAGTGGCAAATTTCTCAGTGATAACATTGGCAATATAATTTTTTACCTCTGCATCGGTCATGGTTTGCAAACCGCTGATGTTTGCAGGAGTGATTGGGGACCCTGATGCCTTGACCTTTAGAGGATTCATTATTAATTCAACCTGTTACCACTTGTGTCGTAAACGATTAGATTTGTTACGCGATACCAATCTTGGGCATCCTGCGCCACCAATTCAACCGACGAATATGGTGCAAGGTTCACACCAGCATTGACAGTTCCACCGTCAATAACGTCTGAAGTATTTGGGTAAACAACAATGGTAACTGCAGTTGTATTAACAACTTTAATATTCAAACCTGCGACTGCTGCAGGAAGTTTAACACCCTGACTTGCTGTGGCAGAGGTTACGATGTTTACTGTCTTGGTAAGTGCAGTCGCATCGCCTTGTGTTGAACCTGCTGCAGAAACTGTGCCTGCAACAGAAGGAGTGAAACTGCCAGTAAGTGTGAGATCTGCAAAAGATGGACTGTCGCCAGATTCATACTTGTCGGTATTCAAATTGCTGAAGTTATTATCGACTTCAGTATTTGTCAGCGGAGTCCCCTTTACAGATCTAAGGGTAAGTGTGCTCATGCTTTTTTATCCTTGTACCTGTAGTATTTGTTTTAACAAATTTTTAATTTCAATCATATCATTCTTAAGATTATTTATATCGTCCCCGTAGGACTCTATTTGTTGCATATGTCTCTTTCGAGCTTTATATGCCATCAGAGCATTATGGTCATTTGACAGTATTGCTTTGGAATGACTGTCTCGTTCATACTTGTCAGTGTCGGTAAGTTTGATTTTTGCCATATTATACCTGCAATGCTATTGCTCTGAGTTCTCTGACAAGAGGAACAACCGAAGTGTTTGTTGACAGAGGAATTACTTTAACTGCGAAAGTCTTATAACCAGTAAAGGTCGCACTTCCAGATGTATATTCGAACACATCATTACCATTCTTGTTTGCAGCAGGAATAGTATATTCATACTCCACAAAACCAGAACGAGCAGAACTATCAAGAGGCGAATTAGTTAATTCGAGTTCTATCCAGTCAAGATCCTCAAAGTTTGCCGAATCAGTCGCATTTTGGAATTTACCATAAACCTTTACGTCGCAACCCGATGGAATCTTATTGCTCAAGAATACCTTCAGATCTTCTGCATCCTGTCCGTCATCAAGAACAACACGGCGAGAGATATACTTGGAAGCAGCAGAACCACTGTTTCCATCTTCGTTTGTTGTATCGTTATTGACATCGTTTGCTACTGCGATAATAGAACACTTTCTGGTATCAATTACTGGCGACACTGTAGATGTCTGTGTAATCATACCCGCTTTAACAGTCAACGACTTATCACCAGAGAGATCTGCTTGTTCGTTTGAATACGAATATACTTGTGCTTCATAAGAAAGTTCGTATTCCTGACCGAAGTTGATAGTTTCAAAGGTAGTTCCGCCTGCCCCTGCTCCTGTTGCAGTAGGTGCTACGGACCATACGACTTGCGCAGGAGTATGGTCAACAAAACCGATATTGGTATCAACAACGTTCAGTTGCTTGTTTTCAATTTCTGTGATTTCTGCGTATGTTGAACCATTTCCGACGATATCTCCTGCAGTAAACGAACCACTAGAGACCAGTAATTTCGCAACATTATAAAGAGAATCGTATTGTTTCACGAATCCGCGATTAAGAACAACAGTTACAACTGCGCTAGAACCTGCTCCACTGGAGATAGTCAGCGTAGGATTGCTGGTGTATCCTGCACCTGGATTTGTAACAACAACATCTGTCACTGCCCCACCAGAGATAGTAACATCAACAGTAGCGTTAGTTGTTGCACCACCACCACTTAGCGTGTGTGCAATAGTACCATTGGTATAACCAGAACCTGCGTTGCTGATTGTGAACGAGAATCCATGCACTTCGTCGCCAGCAGAGAAATTACCATCCGAGAATGAATCAAACTTGAGGTAATCCATATTGAAGTTCTTCATTACCAATTCACCAACTTGGTTGATTGTGAAATTGGCGCGACGTAGCGTAAACTTAATATCTTCTGCCTGCCAAGCAGTCCACGATCTGTTGTTTGCAGATGTGAATAGCATACCAACATTAGGTTGTTCGAAGATTCTTGTTTCAGTTCCAAGTTCGTTTTCACCAAGTTCTGAAACCCAAACATTATAATCTGGGTTGTTACCTGCAGGAAGAAGAACGAAACAGTATTCAGTATTGTTCTGCAGATATACTGGTGACGGGAAGGTGAAGGTTGTTGCAGCAGTTGCATCTTCACTTACGGAAATATCTGCTGGTTGAAGAGTTACTTCTCCGAATGGAATTACCTTATTACCAGGATAACCGTTTATTACTTCACGAAGTTGTAGAGTAATTGGTGCGGTAGAAGACTTGGTTCTGAAGTAAACATCAAGATTGGTAACATAGCAACCAAAGGGAACACCCTCAACATAGAAGGTCTGCGCGATAGGATCCAGAGAAAATGGACCAATTGGTGCACAAGGATTGATTGTTGTGCAGAACGCAGGAACCGTTATCGTATCGAAACTTCCCTGTGAAAGACCACCAAAACCACCAAGTCCGCTGATCACAATTTCTTGCTCTTCTACGCAGTTTTCGACTGGTGCGCATGGGTCTGGTGTCGGTGTTTCGGGAAGAATAACAACTTCCGGGACTTCAGTAACAGGCGGTAACACGACAGGTTCAGGTGGATCCTGTACTACTTGTGTAATATTGGTATTTGTAACATTAGTAACATTTGTTACAGTGTTATCAATATTAGTAATATTATTTACAGTAGTAAATGTATTGTTCACAGTTGTCTGGACAACACCGACCGTTCTGTCTTGTAGTCGATTGACTGTTGTTTCAGTTTCACGAATTGAGCGAGAATCTGATACTGAACCGAGCGAAACGTTAGCAACACGAGTTGAAACAACAGTATCCTGGACTGTCTGGGACAGTCCATTCGCGGACCATGTTTGCGTCGCAGAAGTAGTAATAAATGCGTCGCGATTAAACTTGTCATCGCACAGACGGAAGTTCTTATCACCAGTTCTGAATGTCGCAGCAGGAATTCTGAATTGCCCAACGCAAACACCATCTGCATTTGTGACAAGAGGATCGCCATATGCACCATCCACGAACGAAGAATAACCAACAGGGTCAACTGGTTGTATATCAGTCGCTGGGTTAAAATCGAGTGGTCGGCAATGATCTTCAACACGAATACCGTCAAAGAATGGATAAACTCGAGTATTTGGTTTTAATCTCTTCGCGATGAAAGTGATCACAACCGAACGCATGAATGGAATGATCGAGGTGTTAGTTACACGAGGTCCGATTCTCTGTGTTTGTGTTTCTGGAGTAACCGAAAGAGAAACACCCTGACGAGTCTGGCGCTGTTCGATTGTCGTAGTTACAACTTGGGTCTGCTCTTGTAGGAATGTATCACCACGCAGAGTTGTATTACCAGCGACAGTCTGTGAAGATTGTCCAACTTGACTTCTTCCAGTAACAACATCCTGCCAGTCGCCCCACTGAGTTCCCCATGCTTCTGCCATGTTTTCGAAGGCATCATAGTTTCCATCAAAATTAACAGCAACGTCTGGTGCTTGAGAAGTGTCAGTCCAGTTGTCAACAGGAGGATCAAGTTCCATGTTTCCGACATAGTTGAACAGAAGTTCGCCTACGCAGTTTCTTGGTTTAGAAGCGGAAACATTCTTGCTTAGTTCTACGTTAACATATGGCAGCGTTACCAAATCGCCAGTCTTATAAACATTCGTTGAGTTGTCAAAGTCGAAAGCAAGATCAATATTTTCTAGGTAGAAGAACGGACGCATTTCTTTCTTCGCTGGGTCGATAGAAATACGATATGCACTGTCAAATACGTTACCAACATTATGTCCAGTAAACGCATCGACGAGAATACCATTCTTAAATCTATCCAAACCAGAACCATCCGTGATAGATAGATCGCTTGCTGCCTTCTCGAGAAGTGTAAGGGAAGTATAGTATTCGAGACGATTGATGCGCTGCTCAAGAACACCAATATCGCGCATTGTGTAACGGCGATTATCAACTGTTCTGAATGTCACACCATAGTCTGGGCGATTCACGCTCTTCGCAACATTAGGTGCCAGCGATGGATATGGCGGAATATTGATTGTTGCGATTGACATCGCGTTTTCTGGTTCCGCTGGGATCGTCGGATTCAGAGATGGTGTTCCGTAGATAGAACTGAATACACCTTCTGAGTCAATAATAAGTCTGTCGGTTCTACCAAGATAATATTCAAGATCTGTTACGAACTGCTCGGTTGGAACTGGATTGGTGATACCAACCGAAGGAGCAGAAATAGAAGTTCCCTCTGATGGGTTTGTTGTTGCTGCGCCAACTGATGTAGCATTAGTTGCGGTGTCTGCGTATCTGACGCGGAAATCTAGTGTATCTCGCAGATCATACGATTCACCAGTAATTGGCGAAAGGTAAACAGGAATATTTTGTGTCTTGATTGTTGCTGCAGTTACGCCAGTGTCATCGATTGGATAAGAGTCGACAGTAAAAAATGTTCCGTCCGCCGAAGCACCGTCGTGGGTGAAGTAGTCCAGTTTAATGACAAGTTTCTTATTTACCAGCGAAGGTGCGCTTGCCTTCTTGACGATCTTGGCATTGCGATATTCGTTGTCGCGTTGCCCCGTATCAAGGGTAAACGAAGATGCAATATCTACTCCCGCAGCAACAACTGCAGAATCACTGTCTGTATGCGCACCGATAAAGATATTCTTAATCTGATAAACATCAGAAAGACCGAGTGAATAAGTTCCGCCACTAGTCGAAGGGTGGGTATTTGTGTTGATAATTACGTAGCGATCTTCACGAAGAACCTTAAGAACTGGGTTTGCGTTTGCAGATTGAACGTTTACGTATAATTTTACCTGCGTAGGAGCAGAAGAAACCGAACCAGTTAAGTCAATTGTGATAGATTGCGAAGAGTTCTTAGTGAATGCCGCACCAGTTAGATCTAGAACCGAACCGATGGGTCTTGCAACAGAATTGATTGTTTCTGCTTCCTTCAAGACCATTGTGAAATTATTACGAATGATCGTAGAAGTAAAGGTATCATATGGGAATGTTTCGTCGCCACTTAATGTGATAGTAACCTGACCATTCGTGTTCAATTCGCCATCAAACTCTTTCGTGTAGATGAACGAGTTATCATAAGAACCACCTGGAGCTATAGTTTTAGTTGCTCTAGAAGGCAATCTGAATAGTGCTTTGTTAAATTTGCTTTCTTCAAGAACTGCATTTCCGCCCGTGAGAACTAGATCGCCATGACCATCAGCAGTAGTATCGTTATAATATACTCCGCGAACATCCTTGAAATCCCCGCTTGACATCTGAATGTCATACAGATACAATCTAAATTGTGCCGCAGCAGTACCAACAGTTCCTGATTCGTATACGATTTGTCTTACACGAGCAGTACCCACTTCGTTCCCTGGTGCAGATGCAGCAGAAAATGTTCCATCAGTAATTGCACCCTGTGCAGCATCACGGAGACTAATTTTATCTCCTCCGTTTAAATCCCAGAGACCGCAAAATTCATTGACCAGAATGTAGTTACCATATGCAGTGCTGATTGGAGATTCTTGCACAGATACTGTGGTTAGACCCTTCGGAACAATCACATATTCTGTTTGGAATGTCTCATGTTCATAACCACGAACATATGCTTTACCTGCCTCGAGACCAATTGCCAGGAGATCTGCACTACCACCACGTTCTGGATCAGTGGTGTTAATTTCTTTTAGACCATTATTACCATCGACGTTCAAATGTTCTTTTATGAGAACAGGAAATGGTTTTACCGCATAGTTTCCGGATTCGTCATATGTGCGTCTTGCAAGATTCTTGCCGAGTTCGGCATAAACGTCAGTTGTATATTTTCTTTGAATTTGTCCATTGACAATGTCAACCAACTGATTGAAATTGGCAGGTGGAGTTTCGGTGCTATCATATTTTACAAGAGTGGTTACGATTTTGTATCTATCAGCACCAGGAGCAGCATAGTTGAATGAACCTTGCGCTGGATCCAGAAGTGTTTGATCGTCTTCAGAAGAAACAGTAGATTCAACAATCGTAAAACCTACTTTTACTGTTGGGAGATTAGTATACTTCGAAAGAACAATTGTTTGTTTTTCGTGGTTTACAAACTTACCATCGATATAAATGATACCATCGTCGACTGTCAGCGCTGATCCCAGACCCCAGTAACTATTGATTGGTTCTGCTTGATCATATGTATCATCTACAACGAATGTGTCGCCGTTTCTAGCAGAAACAGTTGATGATACAGTTAGAGTTTCGCCGCCAGTAAAGTGAACAGCAGTAGTTGCTCCATCACCAGCAGTGTAACGAAGATACAAGGTTTTCATATCTGGAACGTCGGACTCAGCGCCCGTTGCTACATCGATAATGACAGCAGTGATTCCAGAAGTTGCGCCTGTTACGGTATCACCAATGTATTGTGCGAGAGTATCGTTGCTTACTGCTGCAGAAGATGAATCTGTATCTAGAATCTTGACGAATGCTCTCTGCGAATCTAACTTGAAATCGCATCCTCTTACAACAGAACCATTCTTAAAGATGTGGTCGCCGAATTTACCGATTTGAGTTTGCAACAGAGTCTGCAGCTGCGTAAGTTCGCGCGCCTGAACAGCATATCCAGGTCTAAACAGGACTCGGTTGAAATTCTTTGTATCGTCGAAATCGTCATAATATGGAGATACATTTAAATTCAGTGCCATATTTTATGTCTCTCTTAAAATTTTAAAACTGCTCGAATTTTTTCTACTTGATCCTGCTGACGAACGATAAATTCTCTGTTATCAAGATAAATTATTTCACCACTTTTACCGTCAACTTCAGGTTCTACGACACTATTTATCGTCAAACCAGTCAGAGATTTTGGATTATTTGCGGTTCCAGTGTTTGTGAGTTCGCTCGAAGATGTTATCTGTGGAATAATTGGAAGAAGGTAAATACTTTCAACAGTTCCATCTTCGTCAGCGTCAACCTTTTGAACAACTGTAAATCTACCACCACTGTCTGTAGTGATCAAATCGTCCATATCGTAATTATCTGGATCGTCAACATTTATGACATAGCAACATGTTCCAGTTGAATCTTGGAAATTATCAGTGTCGCCGTAGATCAGGGGATTTTTCACAACACCGATCTGTCTGAAATCGTTATTCAAGAACAAGTCTGCAGTATCATTAGTTAGGTTTACTGAAAAACCAATATTAGTAGCAAACAATTCTTTTTGTGCATTTGCGCCGTGACCAGATTTAGGTGAGATTACAGCAACAAGTTCTGCACCCGATCCCGCAATACCTTCAACAGTTACTTCGGCGAATGTGTATCCAGAACCTTGATTGGTAATTGTAACATTAAGAATTGAACCATCATCAGGATCGACTTCGAGAATTGCCTCTGCCCCAGATCCATCTCCAACAATAGAAATTGATGCGTCACCATCGATGTAGTCAATACCAGGAGTTAGAATTTCTATGCGATCTATCGTTCCTGGGATAGCAGCATTCTCAACGTTTTCTTGAGCAGTACCAGATTCGGTTGCACCAAGAGTTACTGATGCCTCGGCACCTTCTCCCCCGCCACCAGAGAATGTTATGTATGCAAAACTGTAACCTTCACCTGCATTATTGATTGTAATATCTACAACCTTTCCAGCATCACCACCCGTTCCCAAAACAGCAGTGGCAACAGCACCAACACCGTCGCCGTTTATGACTACAGTTGGTGCAGTTTCATAACTGGAACCTTGCGCAGTGACAGTAATATCGTCAATTCTGCCATTCACATCAAATTCTGGATCGCCGGAACCTGCAATTTTTCTTACAGGAATATACTCAGTCGTCAGAAACTTTGTTTTGTCGGATGCTTCAACCTTGAACATAAACTTCCAAATATACCCATCTTCTGTTTCAATGGCAGAAGTGGAAGTTCCAGTCGGTTTGGTTGTGCTTTGCGCATCATTGTTATTAAAGATGCACTTATAAACATGGTCGTCATCTGTCAGCACATAAAACAGAGCATCTCTTAGAGATTCTGCTCCGCTGTATGCAGTATAGACGCTTCCTTCTCCAGTTTGATCACCATACTTGTCATCATATTGATCGTAGATAGTTCCTGATTCCCAATCGATACGCGGGACCATCAAAACCACATCGCTGGATTGGATTCTTTTTACGAACAGCGCATTTCGGTGAGTTGTGTTGTCGTAGCGCACAGAATCTACTGGAGTTTCTGCGGTTTCCTCGTCACCCCATTCGGTAGTTCTGCCCACAAAGAAATAGAAGAAGTCGTTCTCGTTGTAAATATCACGATACAGACTTCTTGCTATTTCTGTGCGACCTGCTGATCGTAGAAGAAGTGCCATGTTATATTACGAAATCGTTACCGTCCAAGTGACTGTCATGCTGTCAGATGCACCCTTATTGATGACAGCAAATTCAGTGCGGCAAAGCATTGTTCCGCCCGAGGAAGCATTGAAAATACCTGCTTCAGTAACAGCACCAGTACCTGTTCCAGCACCGAATGTTGCAACATACTCGACAGCGTTATCAGTTACAGTTGTGGAAGTTAGAGAAACACGACCAAGTTGTGTTTCTAGTGCACTGTCGCCTGCTGCTGGGTTTGTCGTACCAGAACCAATTGCCATGTGAGACATAGCAGTCTGAGTGGTATCCTTCATACGAGAAGCGATATAAGCAAGACCATCATCAACAACTAGGTTGTCAACTGTAACGTCTTCCTTGACTGCACCAGTTTCGTCGCGAAGGACAATGTTAAGTCTACCCTTTGCGCCCTTTAGATTTTCGATTAGTTTCATTTGAGTTTTACCTTCTTCTTAGTTAAAATATGTTACTTGACCAACATAATCCGAACCGAAGTCGCCGTCAACGTAGTCCTGTGTATTTACAATACCATCTTCGGTGACTGTTACTGTTTCGAATAGACCTTTAAGTGTATTTATAAGCGATTGCTCGGTAACGGCAATAGATTCTAAAGTTTCAGCATCATTTGAAACGATAAGAAGTTCTGTAGTTCCCGCATTGTCGGTTTTCACCAGATATGGAATAACGCCAGCAGTATCGGTCGAAGTCACTGAATCAGTCAGATATTTATATAGATGATTGAATGAAGTGTCATTTGCGTTTGCTTCATCAAAATCAGTTTCTTGATCTTCACCAGAAACTCTCTGTATACCTGCTGCCAGATATTCGTGCGTAATTACTGAATCTGCAAACGTCCTGTAGTATTCGACTGTTCTAGTAAATGATTCTGCAGCATCTGCACCATCAGTTATTCCTCTCGACATAGAGAATGCAGTTTGCTCGGAGGCAGTTCCGATGTCAGTAATTACCTTCGCGAAATCGAAGGTCGCAAAGTCAGATGAAACATATCCTTCCTCGAAATACTCTGGGGCATATGGACTTTGTAGATATAATGCATCGTCTAGAACTTTACCGAAATCAGTTATCGCGTTTTCTGCAGTGATGGTGTTTTCACTGACTTCTCTGACATATTGAACAACTCTGTCGAATACATCAGTCGATTCAAGAATATCACCTTCATCTTGATAGATACCAACAGTAAAGTCCAAGGCAACTGCGTCGTCGACTCCAACAGAATCTGTTAGAACTTTATATACATGGTTCGTACTATCTTCGGACACAGTAGCAGAATCAGAAAGAACCTTGATAAAATCAACAGCATAATAGAAGGTCTCTGCTGTAAGTTCTTCTAGAACAAACTCATAGATGTGCAGAGGTTGGATTGGTGTTGTAATATATGGACTAAAGTCTACAGTCTGTTCGATTGTCAATTCGCCGAAAATAGCAGTACCAGCAGGGTGTGCTGTTTTCTTGACAATGTCCATCCATTTATTAGATGGAACATTTGATCTCACGACATACGAGTAATTTTGATAGTAGTAATTGTCTTGAAGTTTGTTGACATCAGACAACATACCACGCGAATCTTTGAATCTACCTTCTTTTACATTAACAGCACCAGTATTGAAAGACAGAGTTACTGTGCAACCAAGTGCCGATTCTATTGTTGATGTAAATGTTTCGCGCTCGAAATCGAAACCTGTGTCGAAAATGCTTACCGCAGTCGGGCAACCGTCGGCATCAACTGCTTCGATCTTCACTCTTGCTCTGTTGTCTCTACCAACTAGAGTGTATGGGTTTATGACAACATCAGTTTGATTGTTTTTGTTGAGGAAGTATTCCAGGGAATCGTTTTCATAATCAATCGTATACGGACCAACAGATCCTGTTTCGTCGATTGAGAAAATATCACCAACAGCAAACCCACATGGCGGAGTTCCGTCGCAACTTACTACTTCTACTGTGGAAAGTTGTCGGATAATATAACCGTAAACAGTAGTTGTGTTACCAGAAACAATTTCAATTCTTGTTCTTAGGGAATCAGTAGAAAAAGTTATGGCAGGCACACTGGAATATCCAGAACCACCATCAGTAATAATTACGTGCGAAAGAGTTCCGTCTTCATTAATTACTGCTCTTCCTGCAGCACCAGATCCTGAAGTAGAAGTAAATTGAACGATTGGTGCGGCATAGTATCCATTACCAGCGGATAATAATGGTTCAAACAGTTTCTGTGTGCCTGAACCAACTACAGTAAGATCAATCGCAGTTCCTGCTGCAGCATTAGTTGCACTTGTTGCAAGTTTTATAGTATTAGAATTTACTGCGATAACATAGTATATCGCATAGTTTGTCAATCCAGATACTGCGGTGCCACCATTGGCATAATATACTACAACATCTCCAGTAGTATAACCATGTGAAGTTATAGTTATTGTGTTAGAACTAACATTGACATTAGTTACCGCATTAAAGGATTTGAAGGTTTCACCGACAATCGCTTTAACTTGCCCACCAGAAATAAGTGCTGTAGCATCACCACCAGCACCAGGAACAAGTATAGTAGTAGACTTTGGTAAACTGGTTGCGAGTTCGTATACTGGTGGATAAACATATGCAAACTTAGTAACATTTGTTATGTTTGTTTCTATAGTTCTCTCGAACGTAACCGAACCTACGTTTTCGTGGTATACTATTTTTACTGTCTTACCAGAAAGATCAAATGGATTCGCTGAGATAGAACCATCAGTTGCCAGTTTTAATGTTACGTCTTCGATCCAGATACCATCTGATGCGCGAAGGATATGCTCAGAAGGATAGAAAAATTCAGTTTTTTCGTTATAGAGAACTCTGAATAATAATTCAATAGCCTTCTCAGAACCCTTCGCCTCATAAAATTGTTTGATGAATTTGATCAGGCGACGATCATCTAATCTAGCGGAAAGAGGGAAGTTCTGGGCATATTGATTTTTGAATTTGGGAAGAAATGTATCAAGAGTTCTGTTGATGTCAAAATTTTCCTCATAATTGAGAAGAAAATTATTGACCTGTCCATCTTGATCTAGAAACTCGTAGTATTTTTCCAAAAAGGTAACGAATACTGGATATTCATTTCTGACGAAATCAGGAAGTTGATTTGCGATAAGATGACTTAATGATTGTTTAAAACCATTATATTCATCATCAACGTAAATCAGTGTTGCAACAGCAGATACACCAGATCCACCACCATTTGCAAATTCAATTGTTGGGGGAGAAAGATAATTGTCACCAGGGTTGGTCACAGTTATTGCAGTTACTTTCCCACCAGAAACAGTAGCAGTAGCAGCACCGTTTCCAGATAGAACAACAGTCGGCGCTGATGTGTAACCAGAACCACCGTCAACTACTGTTATTGATGCAATTTTCTTAAAATATGATCTGGTTTGCGTCATGTTTTATTCTTGTGAGTTAGCAACTGCAGTGATCGTAAGTCCTGCAGATACATTCGATAGAGCATTTCCTGCGCTAGTATCTAACGTAAGAACAGTATTTCTTGCAGCATATGGGAATACTGCAGCAGTAGAAGATTCGGTTGTTGATGTTAATTCAGTCGTAAGGACATTCGGCGCATCGCCAAATGGTTCAACATATACTCTCAGTTCTGCTTCTTCGCCGCTGAGCGAATCTATGTTTAGATTCGTCATGGTGACAATCCCATTGGCATAATCCACAGTGCCGACGTTCGACAATACAATTACGTCATCAGCAACTCTCTTCATTACGAGAGTACCAATGTCACCAACAGTAGTAGGATGCCCATCAGTAATATAAACTTCGTATTGCTTGCCCGTAATTGTCGTCGTAAAGTTAGTGGTGCGAACAGTTTCTGACTGAATTGGACCATTAAATCTTACAACGTATTCGTTGCTAATTCCGAGTGATACAGAAATTCTTTTGTGAAGTTGAATTTGAATACTTGCTGAGAAAATAGACTGCGTAGTTCCAACCACTGCAGATAGCAGTTTAGAGTAATAAAAGTTTTTCTGCAACTTATTCAGATTATTCACGAAGAAGTTTTGAACAACTGTTCGTATTTCTGATTCAATCCTAGATGATGTCAGAGTTGTCAAAGTCTTGTTATAGTTTGCAGAAATATTCAATCCGATATATGTTTCTATCGGAGTAACAAACTCCGGTTGAATTGAAACAACACTTCTTGGACGAATAATATCTCTGGCAATAATATCTTTATCTGCCTGCGTAATTACGGATCCAGGTAATGGTTGAATTGAGATGAAGACTTTACCGTAAATTGGAGGATTATTTTCTTCACCACCCCAAACAACAATTGAATTGATATTGCTGAATCTCGATCTAATAAGAGTTTCATAATCGCTCGCTGTGACAACTCTGTTTTTAGTTGCGTTGAATTTAGGAGCATTATATCTTATGCTATCGATGCTTTCTTGTTCTGCGCCGCCCGTAGCAGGAGAATTTAAATAAACTCTTTTCTGTTCGCTTGATCCAGTGAATGTGTTTGTTGTTGCGAAATTTGGAATAGAATTGGCAGCAGATCCACTGCTGACAATGTAATCAACGATTACAATATTACCTGCGTCCAATTTTTTACCAATAATATCGTCGCCAAATCTTACTTCATATAATCCTGCTGGTCCTTCTTCGATGAAATATGCTTTAGTGGATGCATCTACATCCATAACATCATCGTAGAAGTTCCATGTTGTTGTGGATACTACTGACGAAGATTGTTGCACTCTTACGCGTATAGTTGAAGTATCAACATTCTTATTTGGAATAACGAATGGACCAGAGAGACTTGATAGATCGGCAACAAAAGTGTTGCTAACTCGCTTACCCTCGATTAACTCCATATCAAAACTAAAACCAACACCGCCTGTTTCGAGCGAAACTAAACTTGAGAAATAATCTTCTTTGGGATAGAATGTATATGTGTTCTGAATAGTTTTAGCAGTGAAGGGTGTATCCCTAGATACTGTCAAACTTGTTCCAGTATAACTGTCCGGTGGATCGATCTGCAGCGTGATATTTGCTCTTGCTGATTTTCTGGATGTTGGTGTATATCCCAGAGTCTTCGCAATAGACGCAACTGAATTTCTTTTTACTGCGCTGTCGATAAACATTTCATTTGATTGGAGGTGCGCCAGTGTAGCATTATAGTGCGTGTTATAAGCAAGAACGTCAAGCAAAATAGAAAGAGCAGAACCATCGAAATTGTAGTCTTGGAACTCCTCTTGCGATTGGAGGTAAGACTTTAGATTTTCCTTGATCGCATCGAAATCTAATTCCGCTACATTTAGTTGAGTCATCTTATCTACTTCTTCTTAGGATGGTTGAAAATGAAACAGGATCCTTCACCCCAATTACATAAAAATATATAGTAACTTTAAATGCATTCTGATCAAACAGTGGAACTACATCAACTTGTTGTGATCTCACTCTCGGTTCATATTTGTTAATAAGTAATTCTAGGCGCAACTTCAATGAGTTTGCTGTAATCATGTCGATATTTTCAAACATCATTCCATAAACTGGAGAACCAAGTTTGGGTTGAAATGGGCGTTCATAATAATTAGTCAAGATAAGAGTTTTCAATGATTGCTTTACTGCATTGACATCATATTTCTTCGCAACATCACCTGTGATTGGGTGTGCTGCGAAGGATAAATCCAAATCCGAATAGATTCTGTTTACTGGTTTAGTTGTCATATGCTTATTTATATGTTACCAAGGGACAAATCTACCTCTACTTAAGAATATTGTTTGACTTCCGCTCTGTCTGGCAGTTCCATTCACGCTACCGCTTCTTTGTTGACCATTCCAGAGTTTCCAACCAACGTGTAACCATGCTGTGTTTCCGTTGGCAGTCTCAAGAAGAATCTGATCGCATCTCGGCAATGATTTGGCGACAAAGTTTGCAATCTCAACCATCTTTGCCTTATTAGATGCATGCGCTGGCCATTGAAGATCGACCGCTGCGTATCTATGCGCCGACATAGTATCGTGTCTAAATCCTGAGTTGATTCTAAATCCAGGATATTTTTCGCGAAGTGGTTCAAGAATGTTGAGCGCAAGGCATCTGTAGTTTTGAATAATATCCCACTTGTTGTTTTTACCCTTTGGATATGGGATAAACTGCGAAAGGGTTCTGGTTGGGAAGAAATCTCTCAGGCGATAATTATCGGACAAGACAATATCACCAGTAATTCTATTTCCGCCAAGTGGTGGCAAAGGTTGCTTTGTTTTATAATATTTGTCGCAACCAGCAATCGCCGCAGGGACAGTTCCGAAGTCACCAACTTGTTCGCCATCACCAGAACCAGACTCTGGACCAAGAGGATTTGAAGGATCTCTTGGATTTACGCAATCAGCAGAACCGCTATCCGATGAGTCAGGAACATCGTTATCGGTCGTATCTGCTGCTCCTTGATTACCGCCACCAACACCACCTGCAGAACCACCTACGTATTGAGATTTACCAGCAACGGATCTGCTAACAGGTTTTTCCACTGCCTTGGTATTCGAGAGGGGAGCAGCAACTGCACATTCCGCTTCGGAAGCAGAAGCAGGTTCAGTGACAGACGCAGTAGTTCCGCCGCGAATATTAGTAACGTCACCATTACTTTCATCATTACCAACAAGATTGGTTGTTCCTGCATTCAGCGTTGTGATGTTTGCAGTAGTTACATCAATCGTTGCCGTATCGATTGGAGAAGAAGTTACCAGAGGTGCCTTCAGACTGATATTTCCTGCGCCTTCAACATTAACTGCCGCGCCAGATTTGATTTCAGTTGCTGCGCCAGACTTTGTCTTAATGCTCGCATCAGTGCACATATTCATGTCGCCAGTTGAGTGATTGTAGAAACCACCTGCTGTCTTTATGTGGGTGTCTGCCTTAGAGGTTACGTTGACGCCTGCATCAGAAGTAACATTGAATTTACCGACTGCATCTGTCGTGAAATTACCCTTTGCATCAATATCAATATCGCCGATATTCTCTAACGACAACGATCCACCATTTCTTGCGAAGATACCCTCGCCAACAGACAGCGAGAGTCTGCCACCAATATTAACATCGATGTCATTGTGAATGTCCATGGATACTCGACCATGCATAGTAAGATTTGTGTCACTCATGATAATCACATTGCAGTTTCCTGCGACATGCACATTAGCAACACCTTCAATCAGAATATAACCATCCTTATCAAGAATAGTATATCCATCTCCGACTATCTTAGTTACCTTTGTTCCATCGGGTCCAATTTCATCGAAAGTCCCAGAACGATGTGCCCAGTTTAGACGCTCGGATCCAGGAGTATCATCGATCTCGATTGCGTGACCTGCTTCTGACCCAAATACTTTGTTATATGGATACTGTGCATTATATGGCGATTCGGGTTGTGCCCATGTGGCGCCATTTCTACCTGCAGTTGCAACTTCACGTTTTCTGTTAGCGTTTCTTGCAGCAGGAGAGGCACCTGCACTAAGTGTTTCTCTGTTTCCTGCTGCAGTTTTTGGACTTGCTCCAACTTGTGGAGAATTTACGCCAGTTGCCAGAGGATTAGTGTCTGGTTTGTGAACAGACGATCTCAATGGATAAACTTTATTTGGATCTTTGAAACCAACAGAATCATCTTGTTGTGATGCAGGTAGTGCATCAGTATTAAGAGGTTGATTGTTTGCTCTGAAGGTTTCGGTGGAATTTTCTTTATTTACTTCTTCTTCAGACGCAGCATTCTTAACCTGCGTTGGCGGAGGATCTGTGACGTCAGGTTCTTCAGGTTTCGTTTCAAGAACAACCTTTTCCTGCGTCTTTTCCTTTGTTCTCGACAAACCATCTGCGCTGATAGTCTCAACAGTTGTTGTTTTAGTTCCGTCTGGATTGAGCGTAACAGTAGTAGTAATACTATTTCCGGCAGCATCAAATGTAGTTGTTGAGACTGGATCAACAATGTTAAGTTGCTTTTTGATCGGGGATATAGAAGTCTCGAAGGACGCAACTATTTGTTGCTTCGCCGATTGTAGAACAAGATACTTTTCTGTTGGGCCAAGAATCTTTGCTGCTTGAATTGCTTTGTCTAATTGCGAAGAAATGCTGTCAATAGAAACTGGCATCGAAACAGCAATTTCTAATCCATCATACAAAATTCTTCCGGAAATATTGGTTCCGACTGCTTTGTATTCTATCGTAAGTTTATCAATAGTTTCAGTTACACTCGTCGCCCCACCATCGACAATAACAATTTCTGGAACATCTGGTTTTGGATTACTAATCTCCAAAGGAGTTTCTGCTACTGCATTCCAACCTATATCATACCAATATTTGGATGTGATACCGTTTGTGTCTTTTTTGATAATACCTCTAGAATAACTAGATGCAGTGTCATAATTTACGCAAAGTGCTACCGAGAATAATCCTGAGATTACATTCTTATCAGTGGCATCAGAAATGATTCTTGCAGTGTATAATAAGTTGTAAATAAACTTCAGATAATCGTAGGCGATTTGATCTTGATAGTAACCAATTAATACAATATCACCACCAGTTTTTATCAGAGGATTGATAGACACACCCTCAAGTTGATTGGTTAAGAAGTAATATTGTGCATTATTTTTTGCTTCGATCTTTGCCTCTGCGAAATCGATCTGCGGTAGTTGCTCTTTGGCATACTCAAAATATGATTTTCTGTTCTCTAATTTCTCTGGTCCTTCCGGATGATCTATTAGTTTTTTGTTAATGTATTCTCTGGCAGATAATCCGATCCAACTGGCATCGATTAACTGGTTGATTGTAAAGCGATACGCACCATATTCTCCACGATCATGGATCTTAGAGAAAACATCATTAGATCCAGGAACTGGATATTGTTCAGCAATTGCAGTTTGACATGCAATTAGAAGTGCAGAAATATCCTCTGCAGTAAGAGGTCCAATACCATCTTCAAATGGTGCAGGATTAGTTTCGTATGTTACTGTTGCCATCTGTTAAACACCATACTTCTTTTTGTATTGCTCAAAATATCTTCTTCTTTCATCAAGTCCATTTGTTCCGCCGTTGACCGCTCTAGTGACAGCGAGAATATCACCCCATGCATTTCTCTTTGCAATTCGACTACCGTTTGCTTCAGAACTTCCGAAAAAGTATACTACTGCCGCAGCGCCTGCTTCTTTTGTCTGTAATAATTCTGGAACATTGATCAAATCTTTACCGATAAATCTACCGCATGCTCTGTAGTTCGCTCTACCAGTTATCTGGATATATCCTCTTCCTAGATATTTTTTACCATCTCCTGGTTGATTATTTCCAAGATCTCTTCTACCTTCGTATCTGCTTTGTGTTGCACTTGGTCCCCAGATTTCTTTGAAGAATCTGAAATTTCCAGACTCATGCCTACATTGGGCCATAATCGCAGCCTTTGCGAGTTTACTCCAGTTTGCGATATTTTTAGGACCATTCTTATCAAGATATTGTTCAAGATAACTTTCATAATCTTTGGCGTTACCTGTTGGTTCTGCGAGATCCCCAGTTCTACCACCTGTTCCTTCGCCAACAGCATTATCTCCAAGTCCTCCTGATCCATCTTCAGGAGAACAATCGTTTCCTCTCAATCCACCTGGAATAGATCCAACAGTGCCAAAGAACATCGGATGTTGTCCGTTCTCACCATCTGCGAAAAATCCAACAACCCAAGAACCTTCGACTGCACCAGTCGGAGACCAACCAACGCCAGATGAACCTGCAGAGTTTGCTGGCATAACTGGCATCGCCCAAGGTAAACTCTCAGTCGGCAGTAGTTCTACGTCTGCTGTGTGATAACCTAGGATTCTAACTCTACATCTTCCCAGTCGCAGAGGATCGTTTCTATCTTCAACAGCACCAAACCACCAATAGAAATTTGGATTATTATTTGAGATCAAATTGTCCATGTTAGTTACCAGTTCCTTCAGTCTCTTCAATATCATATAGTGGGAATGAATATGAATCTTTTGCTATTTCTAAATACATTTTATGCGAAAGTGGAGAAATTTGATGGTGCACCGCTGTCACCATATACAATCCAGAGATCAACAAATCCCAAATGAATGGTTCTGCTGTGTCTTGCGGTTTTTCTCCAACTGACGGATAATAAAATTTAATCAATTTACCGACTTCAATATCAGTTCTACCAGATACAGTAAGTTGCAAACGTAAAGTGGTGATGTCCATCAACGCACTGTTTCTTTGTGGAACAAAAGTTTCTGGGTGAAGATCTACTGAATCTTCGGTTGAGTCTAAAACACCAGGATTCACAGTGGATACAAACATTTTACCTTCACCAGAACGTAGAACATTTATCGGAAACAGCATGTTGTATTTCTTATCTTTATCAAGAGAGAATGTTCCCTGTGTATTTTGTTCCGAACTTATCTTGTAGTCTTCCATATGATTATATTGATTGAAGTTAAATCCGTGGTCATATGTATACGCAGTGTATTCTTTTTTAACCATATCAAAACTAAAGACAGTGCTCGCAAAATGCCCAAGATCTTGACTTTGAAATACGTCTAAGTTTGTCAAGAACTGTATTGCTTCTACTGTAGAATAACCTTTACTCAATGCTGATCCAGTTTGTAGATCCTGCAGATTCGGGTGGTAAACATAATCACAGAAGATAGAATTTTCTTGGAGTTGTGTTGCAACCAAACTCTCGATCGATGAGAAGTAAAATGCCTTAGTTGTCTCATAGAAAAGATATGTTGGGGATTTGTAATTCGCGCCTATAGATCGTTTCGCCAACCAGTTTAGGCAATGTATTGGAGTCCACATTGGAGGAACAAACGTTATGTAAGATTCATGTGGCGTGTCTGAAATAAACAAAGGAGTGTTTTGTTCTCCCTTTGGATCATGTTGTAAGGATTCTTTACTGGAAACTATTCTTGGAATTGCGAGATAATCTGTAAAAATTTTATCTGCTAGTTCGCTCGTTGTTCCGGTAAATTTCTCACACACTCTGTAGATATTGTCTGCGGATGCTTCAATCGAACAAAAGAAAAGTTGATAATACTGCTCTCTGTCATTGTTCAATTTTCTGTCTTTGATTGCATAAACAGAAAATGTCTTATGAATTTTATTGAAGTAGTCGTCTTGTGCTGGTATCTCTTGGAAAGGTGTTCTTACATTTATTGTTAGAAGTTCGTCACCAATGATTGGTGTCTTACCAATAAGGTTCACCGAATCGCGAATAATAACATTACCGTGTAATGTTGGCGAGAACATATCCTCGTAAATGTTTATTTCTACAAAGAACGGTTTTAGATTTATTGCAACACCAGTAACAGTATTCAGGATGATGTCATCAATGATAATATCTCCTGGTTTGTGCATACCAGAAGATGATTGTGACTGCGTAGTATTCTTTTCTGCGTTATTTGCTGGTGTATCTACCATAATTATTAACCACCAATTAATGTCATATAATTCGTAACAAACTCTGAAAGGAATTTAGGATCTAGTATTTTTATTTCTCGCTTAGAATCATTCAATTCTTCTTCGTATTGGATATTTGTTACTTCTTCTATTGTTCCATCTGCAAGATCACCCGAGTCGAAATCTACGACCAACTTAGGTTCTGCTGTTGTTCTATAATGATGCGTCTCATAAATCTTAGTCTCGCCGTACTTTTTCTTTGCGTATGCCACAAGATCTGAATTACTTAGAGGCCATTCTTTTCTTACGTCAACTATGTCATTTATCATAATGATGACCCAATGGTAATCTGGTCTCTTATAATATTTGTCTGCTACTTGTTCTACACTAAAACCATCAGGAACTGTTATCGACTGCAAAAATACTAGGTTCTTAGAAAATCTGTTTACTGAGATTCTGCGAAAAATGTCAGTTACGATTGTGCTAGATCCAGGAGTGATAGTGGTAACTTGCAGTTTAGGATGCATAGAAAATAACATTAGAATCCTCCCTCAATTCTATCTGTTGTGAGAGTTTCCAGTTCTGTAAATTGCATTCTGATAAATGCTTCAGTTGGACATCCATCTGCGAATGTAGTAAATCCTTCTGCGCCATAATCCACTGTCATATCAGTTAGTGCGCAATTAGAAATCTTTCTTACGAATGTGTTCTCAACACCTTTGTGATAGTAAATGATTAAGAACTCTGAAGGATATGTCAGAAACAATCCATTTTGACTTCTGGTAGGATGCATATGTTTTAGAAATGTGTCAATAATACCACCTTTGCCAAAGATAGTATTTGCTTCTTCTTGGTTTCTAGGCGAGAATCTATAGTCAAATCCAAACTTTCTAAATCCCATTGATCTAAATAACTGTTCTTTATATGGGTTTTCAACCTTCTTAGAAGTCGCTTGAATGACATTAGAGAGTGAATCGAAACCTGCAACATTGGCAACTCGACCCAATTTTCTCAACGCATAATCTCCAAGTTCTCCGCCAGATTGTGCCATTTGGGTAAGATCACCGCCTGCAAACAATGATTCTGCTGACATTTTACCAGAAGCAACTGCACCAACAAGTCCGCCTATGTCCGCCGTTTCCCAATTTGCACTGTATCCATGAGAGACTCTATCGGTGACATGCAGAACAATTTCCGAATCACCAAAAACTAATCTTTGCTCGCCTGCGACTTGAGACATTAATGCCCCAGTTCCTGCGCCAATAACGCCGCCACCCAATGCGCCAGCAACTCCTCCGACAGCAGCAGCACCTTTTTCTAAAAATATCTTAGAGAGATTTGCTCGAACGCCGAGCGAACCACCTGTCGGAGTTGTCTTCTTACCAGTCATTTGCCCACCATTTTTGAGCAAAGTTTGTCCCATATTCACACCAACCGCAGCACCTGCAGTTGCACCAATAATGGCACCCGCTGCCGCTGCCGCTTTGCCTCCGTTTTCAGGATCAACTCTGTTTTGATCTGTTTGATCAAAAATTATACCTGTTCCTCCTGATAACAATTTCTTACCTAGATCTGTTCCTTCTCTGACAAGAGGATAGAACGCAACATAGTGCGGGTATTCCTGCGATCCAACATCAGCAGGATAACGCAGACTAGAAACAGTAACATCAGTGGAAAGCGGATCGTCAATTTGCGCGAGCAGTTTGTCTCGATTAAATCTACTTTCTTTTTTAGGATCCGGTGCCTTTGCTGGTGCAGCTGGTGCAGTTCCACCTGCTGGTGGTGATTGCGTAGGTGCTGGAGGTGCTTCGGTTGCCATTTAGAATAAATATCCTATTAAGTAGAAAGAATTCGGAATATTTATATGAGTTATGGTAAGGAAACCTTGAAAGGGATTTATAAAATACAGAATCCCAACAAATACATAGGTAATCCGAACAATATTATTTATCGCTCCAGTTGGGAACTGAAGTTCATGAAGTGGTGTGATAACAACCCAAATATATTGGAATGGGGATCTGAAGAGTTACCCATTCCTTATGTTTCTCCTTTAGATAATCGAGTGCACAGATATTTCGTGGATTTTTATATTAAGGTTCAAGAAAAAAGTGGAGTCATAAAGAAGTATCTAGTGGAGGTGAAACCGCAGAAGTTTACGCAAGAACCAAAGATTCCTGCCAGAAAAACAAAGAAGTTGCTACAGGAAGTTATGCAATGGGGTGTAAACCAAGCAAAGTGGAAATTTGCTACTGAGTTTTGTGAAGATAGAGGATGGAAATTCATTATCCTGACTGAAAAAGAGTTGGGAATCAATAATAAATAACAAGGAGAATTTCTATGGCAAAGGCAAAATCGGGCGGTGGATCAAACAAGGGACAAAAGGTTTCCTTCACTGATCAGAAAAAGGGTAA
>JACCEE010454144.1_pt1 | contig 42125 bp, 41 predicted proteins | sample 7449931 | NCBI WGS metagenome assembly JACCEE01 (sample SAMN15323457, study PRJNA562643) | freshwater metagenome | isolation source: river surface water | place: USA:Blue River Watershed | collected 2017-08-19 | reverse complement strand
GCTTCCGAATGATTAATTGTCTTTTCGACTAAACTAATTATTCTATTTCGTTACAGCCTCTTTTTACTTTTCTGATACAGCAGTCATGACTTGACGATTATATTGTCTATTCTCAACTTCATCTAATAATATATCTACATAATCTAAATAACTGATATAGCTTTCATTTGTATTGTTTAAAATAACAAAGTTACTTCCTAGTTTCGTTAACCCACTTCTTCTTCCCTTAAAGTCAAATCGCACAGCTGGAGCGAAGAATGTCCAATTAATCGAACTCTCTTTTAATAATTCTAATGCTTTAGCCATATTTGAACTTGTAGGATAAACACCTACTGGAAACTCTGGAGTTTGATATACCTGTATTTTCAATGTTTCATCCGTATATAAACTTCCTGCTCCACCTACAACAATCATTCGAATACTCGTTCCTTCTAACTCGTTAATAAGATGCCTTGTACTTGTTTGATAAATAATTGGATCACTTTCCTTAGCCCCAAACGCATTAATAACAACATCAAATGGTTGTAAATCTTCCTTCTTAATCGATAATATATCTTTCTCTACAACTGGTATATCCTGAATAACTTTAGAAGCATCACGAACGATTGCGGTTACATCATACTTTCTTTTTAATGCATCTTCTACGATTAAATTACCTGCTTTACCACTTGCAGCAATAACAGCTATTTTCATACAACCTCCTATAATATAAAAATTATAACATAGACGATTTAACTAACATAAAAAAACACCTTGAATCATCAAGGTGTATAATTTGATCCGTCTGATATTTTGAAGATAATTTTAGTTCCTGGATCAACAAACTGATTGAATGGAGTCATTTCTTCAATTGTACCTTTAGGAGCTTCATTAATCGTTGAAGCTTGTACTTCATAAGTATAATTTGCACTCTTTAGATTTTGATCATATATAAATGTTGGAATATCAGCTTCTGAACGACCTACCATTGAACTCAAATATGGTTGACCTAATGAGTAGTAGACTGTAATAACCAATTTAGTTGCACTACTTTGATCGATATTTGTTCCAGCTTTTACATCTTGCCAGATATATGAGCCATAAGTAGCACCTGTTTTTGGTTGATACATTTCAACATACTTAACAACCGCATTACTTAAGGATGTGTTTTCAGCTTCTTCTTTCGACATCTTGGAGAAATCAGGAACTGTGACAATTTGACCAAGAGAAACAGTAATCGTAATCTTACTCTTCTTCGCAATCATTGTATCTGGGGCAATACTCTGAGAGATAATAATATCTTTAGGTACTGATGTAGAATTAACTAAATTTACAATCACCTCTACATCTTGTTCTAATCCCCAAGCTTGAGCACTTACTACACTTGTCGCAGCAGTTGTCCAATTTGGTACTTTAATATTCTTTTCATATACAACAGGACCATTAGACAAATAGATTAAGCCATAATCTTTACGTGTATAAGAATCACTTGTAATCGTCTTATCATTGAATACGATACGAACAAATTCATTCACTGGAATATCTTCATTGTTTTCGTAAGTAATACGCAAATTATTTATCTTGTTCGTACTTAACCATTCTTGAATTTGATAATAAGTATTACCGGTAAAATCAGGAACTTGAATCTGTTCATCAGGGTCCGCACCATCACTAACAATAACTTTTAGGATAGAACCCTTCTGAATATTTGAGTTCGCGACAGGATTTAAATCAATAATATAGTCTTTATTTACTTCTAAATTGAATTGATACTCTGTTTCTAAAGCAATATTATTTCTAGATGCCCATGTTTTTAATTCTGATAATGGTTTATTTACATAATCAGGAATTTGAACTTGATTAAGCAAGTAGTAAACTCCAAATGATAAGGCTAGCAATGCGACAATCGCAACAGCACCAATAATTATCTTATTTCTTTGGTTCCTACGATAGCTAGGATCAATATGTACTTCTTCCTCGTGACGTGAAGTAGAAACAACAGGTGTTGGTTTTACAGCTTCGACAGGTTTTGATTCAACTGTCTTCACTTCTTCTTTAGGCGTTTCGATCGATTTTGGTTTCTCTTGAGATTCACTTTTGTAATCTTTTTTAGAAAACTTATTTAAGAAGTCACTCATTTTGCAATAACACTCCTTTTTTCAACTGATATGAAACATCTGACTTATCAGCAATTTCCTTAGAGTGAGTAACCATAATAATACATTTGTTATGCTCATGTGCTAAGGTCTTAAAAATCTCAATGATTTCATCTTCTAATTCAGAATCTAAGTTACCTGTAGGTTCATCCGCGAAAATAATATCAACGTTACTTGCTAGTGAACGAGCAATCGCAACACGTTGTTGCTCACCACCCGATAGTTTATTTACAATACGATCTGCTTTAGATTTAGTAATACCAATATAATCTAATAAATTATATGCAACTTCTTTAGTATTCTTCGGAATTTCATTCTCAGTAATTGCCATAGGAATCATTACATTCTCAACAGCTGTCATATATGGAACAAGATTGTAGCTTTGGAAAACGATACTTACCATATTTCTACGATATTTTTCATAACCAATTGCTTTAATATCTTGATCGTTATATAAGATCTTTCCTTCTTTAGGTTCATCAAGTGCTGCTAACAGAGATAATAACGTTGTCTTACCACTACCAGAAGGTCCTAAGATGGTATAGAATTTCCCTTTTTCAAACTCAATGCTTAAATCCTTCAAAATTGTACGAATATTTTCACCATCTTGATAATAGTATTTTAAATTATTTGCTTTTAGAATTGCCATGGGTTTACCTCCTACATCATGATCTTCTTAGGTTTCAATCTTAAGATATAAACCATTGGAGCGATACTAGATAGTAACACTGTGCCAAGACCTACACCATAAAGAATAATTACATAGTCCCAAGAAAATTCAATTTTATATGCTTCCATTACATCATCTTCAGTTACACCATTACCTGGATAGTAACCCATATCGCGATACACAATACCATTATCATCATTCGTACCAGCAATTTCATTTCTTAAATCAATCATTGATTGAGACGTAGATTCAGCAATTGAATTACCCGTCAAGAGCGATAAAGTAATCGCAATTAAAGCTATTGTTACAACTTCAATCAAGATTTGACCAACAACTTTTGCTTTACTTTCACCGAGCGATAAATAGATACCTAACTCATGCTTACGATCACGCAAGAATAGAATTACAACTAAACTTAGGATTAAGATCGTAGCACCAATTGCCACATAAAGAATGATATTTGATAGAGAACCAATAAACTTAATTGGGCCAGCAACTGAATCATATGCATCACTAGAAACAGTAACTTTATAATAATCAGGTAATAAACCCTTTGCTTCAGTTCTGAAACTTTCAACATCTTCTGGATTATTCAAAACAAATGTTGGAGTAATATAAATTTGATCAATTTGAAAATTTGAATCTGGATATGCAGCCGCATACTGTTCATTCATCCAACGATTTTCCGCATGAACTACACCATTAGGAACATAGATACGATTGAATGGCGTATAATCAATCCAACCACCATTATTTTCTTCATTTTGTTCAACTTTAGGTGTAAAGATACCGATAATTTCTAGAGCGATATCACGTTTGATTTCTTCTGTTGTATTGTCATCTTTCCAAATTGTGAATGTATTTTGAAGATAAATGACATCACCAACAAACACATTGTTAATTTCGGCTACTTTATCCGAGATTAATGCAACATAATCCGCATTTGTTATCTCGTTCTCATCAAAAGTACGTCCTTCAACTAAAGTTGCACTACCATTCGCAATATCCATTATTGGCGCATATTGAACACCCTTTAATGGGAAATAGCTCATCGTAGGAACCTCAACCATATTAGGATCATATTGAGTTAGAGTTGTAGAATTAATATAGGACTCTGAACTATAGTCATAATACTTAACGTAAGACAATGAACCAATCTTATCTGCCATTTCTGGAGTGACATATTGTAATGAGTTCCATTGTTCTTCAGTCCAATCCTGCATTTTCTCCCAATCAAGTTCAACACTCGCATTTGCACCTAATTGTAATTTAATTGTCTTTTCGACATTATTAGAAGCTTGTCCAATCGCAATGGACCCTGCCATAACATTACTCAAAATAAAAATAATAACTAAAAGTATGAGTGATTTACCTTTTCGTCTTGATAAGCTTAGAAATGCTCGTTTAAGAAAATTCATCGTCTTTCCTCCTATATGATTAATTACAGTCTTAGTGTAACACAGTTAATATTAATCTTAGATTAAGATAAAAAAATATCTTCCAAATGGAAGATATTATTCATTTACACGCTTAACATCCATTACAATTCGTCCATCTTTAATTTCAATGATACGATCTGTCTTTTCAGCCACGTGTTGATCATGTGTGATAATAATGAATGTCGTATTATACTTCTTATTAATCTTACGCATTAAATCATAGATTTGTTCAGTTGTATCAGAATCTAAGTTACCTGTAGGTTCATCCGCAAGAATAATACTCGGATTATTCATAAGTGAACGAGCAATTGCAGTACGTTGTTGTTGACCACCAGACATTTGAGTCGCTAAATTGTTTTTAACCTTAGTTAAACCAACAAGTTCAATAAGCTCATTTGCACGTTCCATTACTTTATCATCAATCTTTTTCCCCATGATACGGTAAGGCATTAATACATTTTCTAATGCTGTAAATTCAGGGAGTAAAAAGTGAAATTGGAAGATAAAGCCTAATGTTTCATTTCTTAACTTAGCTAATTGATTCGAACTCATCGCCTTTGTGTTAACACCATTGATAATGATTTCTCCACCAGAGGGACGATCTAAGGTTCCTAAAATATTAAGTAATGTACTCTTACCACTTCCAGATTGTCCAATAATTGAGTTAAAGCTTCCCTTTTCAATTGATAGATTTAATCCATGAAGGACTTGAGTTTTAACTTTATCACCATAAATTTTTGTTATTTCTTTTAGTTCTACAATATTATCCATTTCGAATAACCTCCATAGGGCTTAACTTCTTAGAACGAGCCGCAGGAATAAATGATGCGATTAAAGCAGATAGAATCGCTACTGATCCTGAGAATAAAATAAACGGAATATCATAATTAATTGGGATCAACGCAGATCCATCTGGATTACGAGCAAATGTCGTAAACGCTAGTATTAAACCTAATCCAAAGAGTACACCAAGAATAGCACCATAGAATCCTAAGATTAATCCTTGGAATAAGAATATTTGACTTGCAGTATTATCAGGAATTCCCATCGCTTTTAAGATACCAATTTGTTTAGATTTTTGAAGAACTGTTATCGCAAGAACACTCGCAATACCAAGCACAACAGAAACCAATACAAACACTTGAATCATAATACTCGAAATACTTTGACCATTTAAACCACTTAATAAATCTTCATTCTGTTCTTTCCAGTTAACAACTTCCAAGTCAGTAACTGGCATGTCAGCTTTAAGTTCTTCAGCTAATGTATCTGCTGTAAAGACATCTTTAACTTGAATCGCAATGGATGTAATTTTATCATCCATTTCAAATAAACCTTGAGCAGTCGGTAGTGTCGATAAAACCCATGAATTATTTATCGAATCAACTTTTAAATCTACAATTCCAACCACTTTAACATCCACAGTTTGATTGTTAATTGTTCTTAGAGTCAATGTGTCATTAACCTTTAAATTCAATTTTTCCTTTAACCCTAATCCCACAATAACATCATTCTTTTGTGAAGGCATTTTACCATCCACTATTTTTTCACTGAGTTTATATAGTTGATCACCTTCAGCACTGAGACCTCTTAATAAAATAGACGCATCATCATCTTCTGTGATCGCAAATGCAGGACCTTCCGCTTGATATGCAACCGCTGTAAATTCATCATTTTTAATTTCAAAATCACCAAAACTTAAATCTTCTTCTTGAGTAATTGTAATATGTGGTGTACTACCAACTGTCTTATCAATTAAACTTTCTTGAAGGCCAGAAATTAATAAACCAATAAATATTTGGACAGATACCCCAATCGCAATCCCAATCATAATCATTAGGGTTTGTCCTTTGTTGTATCCTAGAAATCTTTTCGCAACTGAAAAGGCAAATTTCATACTAATTCTCCCAACACTTTCTTAATATCTTCATAACTATGTGTAATATGAACACTATTTTCATCGAATAAATGTGGATTCATTTCAAAGCCTTTACCACCAACAATTAACTTAATAGATGGAAAGTTAGACTCAATAAAAGAAACCATTTGAATCGCCTTTGAAATATTGTAATAATTGGTAACACTGATCGCTATTAAATCCAATTTTAGTGTATTTATCAAATCATACAATTCTTTTCGTGGTGTATCACGACCAACAAAAAATGTTTCAAAACCCATCATTCTAATATAATCACTTACCATACGAGCCCCAAGTTCATGTTGCTCCCCATCAGGGCAAATAACAGCAGCTCTCTTAATTGACTTACTTGAACGATTGCTTAACACATACGGATATGCCATTTCAATCACACTGCGAACAATACCCGATTGGATATGTTCTTTCCATATTTTATGATTAATATCTGTTTCTACATCTGTTAAATGCGACATGGATTTTCGTAACACATTCTCATACAAATCAGTGATTGTAATCTCTTGATTCTTAAGTGCATTACTGACTAAATCTATACATTTTTCTTGTTCTAAATTTTCAAATGCTTGATAGAATTCATCGTATAAACGCATAATTTCTCCTTTTTTTATTTAATAATGTTAACTAATATCAATATTACACTTTCTATAAGAAAGTTACAAATTTAATGCATAATAAAACCCTAGATAACTAGGGTTAAATTGATTCTAAAACTGTTTTAACGATATCCTTAGCGGTTAAACCATACTTTTCAATTAAAGCATTTGGTGTACCACTCTCACCAAATGTATCATTTACTGCAACCATCGCTAATTTCATTGGATGATTCTTGCTGAGTGTTTCAGCTACAGCAGAACCTAAACCACCAAATTTAGAATGTTCTTCACACGTAACAATTAATTTAGACTGCTTAGCGTATTCAAGAATTAATGCTTCATCAAGAGGTTTGATTGTATGAATGTTAATTACATTTACTTCAATACCTTGATCACTTAATGTATTTGCAGCCAATAATGCTTGTTGAACCATCATACCAGTCGCAACTAATGTAATATCTTTACCTTTTCTAAGAACAGATCCTTTGCCTAATTCGAACACATAATCCTCAGTATTCACAGTATCAACAGCAGATCTTCCTAATCGAACATAACAAGGACCATTAATCTTTGAAATTGCTTTAATCACTTGTTTTGTTTCAATATCATCACATGGTTGAATAACTGTCATTCCAGGAATAGCACGCATTAAGGCAATATCTTCAATGGATTGATGACTTGCGCCATCTTCACCTAGTGTAATTCCAGCGTGAGTTGCACAAATCTTTACATTTAAATGTGTATATCCGATGGAGTTACGAACTTGCTCATACGCACGTCCGGTCGCAAACATTGCGAATGAACTAGCGAATACGGTGTTCCCACAACTTGCTAAACCAGCCGCAACACCCATCATATTCCCTTCCGCGATTCCTACGTTGAAATGACGTTCAGGACAAACAGCTTTTGCATCAGCTGTTTTAGTTGATTTACTTAAATCCGCATCCAATACAACGACTTTTTTATCTTCTACAATTAATTCAGCGAGTGCTTTACCATACGCTTCACGAGTTGCCATTTTAGCCATGATTAGTCCTCCAATTCCTTTAATGCAGCTGCAGCTTGTTCTGCACTTGGTGCAACACCATGCCACATATAATCATTTTCCATAAAGCTAACACCCTTACCTTTAACTGTCTTAGCAATAATCATTGTAGGTTTGCCTTTAACCGTACGTGCTTCAGCATATGCTTTATGTAATTGATCGTAATCATGTCCATCCACCGTAATCACATGCCAACCAAACGCTTTGAACTTTTCATCCAATGGGAATGGATTCATTACTACCGTAACATCGCCATCAATTTGTAAACCATTCATATCTAAAACAGCACAAAGATTGTCGAGTTTGAAATGAGCCGCAGCCATTGCTGCTTCCCAAATTTGACCTTCTTCACTTTCACCATCTCCAACAACAGAGTAAACTCTGAAGTCTTGATTATGAATCTTATAGGATAATGCCATACCTACAGCGGTTGATAAACCTTGACCTAAAGATCCAGTAGACATATCCACACCCTGAACATAGTTCATATTAGGATGTCCTTGTAAACGTGAATTAATCTTTCTGAATGTTAATAATTCTTCTTCAGGAATAAATCCCTTTTCGCTTAATACTGCGAACAATAAAGCAGACGCATGACCTTTAGATAAAACAAACTTGTCACGACTTAGATCACTAACATTTTCTTTAGTAATATTCATTTCATTGAAATACAATGAAACCGCAATTTCAGTTGCCGAGAATGCACCACCAATATGACCTGATTTTGCATCAGTAACCATCTTGATAATGTTACGACGAACTCGTTTTGCTATTTTTGCAAGTTCTTGATTTGATAACATAGTTCTCTCCTATTTTCTTATCTATTATAACTTAATCTTTCAATAATATCTCGGAATTTAAATGCTAACTTTTGTTTAAATATATTACAAATATTGAATTCCATTCGTTTACTCTTAACTCCTATTCTTACTAGTACTTATTAATAATTAATTTGTATGATTAGAATACACTCATTTTAATCATAAATAAAAGGTGTTAAAGTCATCACAATCCATGAACTCTAACACCCAAATATTATAATAATTTTATATTCTTCTCTTCACAGAATAATTCAACTTCTTCTGGCCATATTGATGCTTGAACTTCACCAATATGAACCTTCTGTAAATAGAACATACATAAACGAGATTGCCCAATACCACCTCCCATTGAATATGGGAGTTCTTTATTTATGATTGCTTTATGGAATGGATAATCTAAACGTTCTAAGCAATTAGCTTTAACTAATTGATCATATAAACTCTTTTCATCAACACGAATTCCCATTGAAGACAACTCAAATGAACGATTCAAAATTGGATTATAAACTAAAATATCTCCATTAAGTGCCCAATCATCATAATCCGGTGCTCTACCATCATGCTTTTGACCTGACTTTAAAACATCACCGATACGCATGATAAAAACGGCTTTCTTCTCTAAACAAATCGCATCTTCACGTTGTTTAGGTGTCAAATTAGGATAAAGATCTTCTAAACTTTGGCTATCAATAAAATAGATATCCTGAGGTAAAACAGGTTTTAATACACGATACTTCTTAAAGATAAACAACTCTGTATCCTTCATAACTTGATAAATCGTACGAACTGTTTGTTTTAACATTTCCTCAGTTCGATCTGAATGATTGATGTTCTTTTCCCAATCCCACTGATCCACATAAATAGAATGTAGATTATCTAAATCTTCATCACGACGAATCGCATTCATATCGGTGTATAAACCTTCACCCACCTCAAAACCATAGCGATGCAATGCACTACGTTTCCACTTCGCAAGTGAATGAACAATTTCAACTTCATCCACATCATTCTTAATGTCAAAACTTACCGGTCTTTCAACACCATTAAGATTATCATTGAGCCCTGTCTTCTTTCGAACAAACAAAGGAGCAGATACACGAGTAAGATTTAGTTTTAGTGCTAAATCTTTTTCAAAATAATCTTTAATCAATTTAATCGCATGTTCGGTCTCACGAATATTAAGTGGATGATCATACTTCTCAGGAACAAATACTTCAGGTTTTAGTGTTGCCATATACTACCTCTTTAAAAAACTTGAATTCATTGTACCACTTCATCAAAATAATTAAAGAACTATTTTTATCTCATTGAATTATATTCATCACAAATCAATTTGCATAAATGAATAAGATAAATTAAACTTTTCATATGGAACAAATCATTACTGACTTAAATACGATTACAGAGCCTTATTTAAAAGGAGGAATAACTAATTTTATTATCACAGTAACATTCATGTGGATTAGTTCATGGGTGTTCGTTCGTATTATTCGTAGAGTATTAAACAACTTTTTAAAGAAAAATAAACTCGATGAGAATAATTTTATATTCATTCATCGTATCCTAAATGGAGTAATCTATACCCTCTTAGGTTTTGGTATTTCAATCCAAATCATTCCACTCAATGAACTCGCACTTTCAATCTTGGCAAGTTCTGGTGTTGTCGTACTGGTTGTTGGGTTTGCGGCTCAAGAAGCCTTCTCGAATATCGTGTCTGGTTTCTTCATATCATTCTTTAGACCCTTTAGTATCGGCCATCAAATTCATCTTCCTGATAGTAGAATTACGGGGACAGTTGAGAATATTACACTAAGGCATACTGTTATAAAGACGGTTGAGAACAATCGAGTCATTGTACCAAATAGTATTATCAATAAAGCGATTATTGAAAATCGAGATATTCTAGATAAGACATCATGCAGAGCCTTTACAATCAATGTTTCACTTCATTCTGATATCGATAAAGCTAAACAAATAATGTTAGATGAAGCCTACAAAAACCCACTCTTAATTGATCAAAGAACAAAGAAAGATATTAAAGAAAATGTACCTCAACTAAAAGTAATCCTATCAGACTTAGTCGAAGGTACTGTTGAGCTTAGAATGAGTGTATGGGCTAAAACAAGTGGAGATGCATTTAATTTAGTCGCTGAACTTAGAGAATCAATTATGAAACGATTCAACGCTGAGGGTATCGAAATTCCTTACCCATATCAAAATGTGATCGTAAAAAAATAGTTCAATTTGAACTATTTTTTATCGACCATTTATTACATCAACTGGATCGATTAGATTAATATTGTGAGTTAATGTAAATGTTAACATCGTAATCAAGATACTTAACAACAAGAAAATCTCAATAATATTGCTTAAGCCTGGACTAAAGATTGAGTAATGATAGAACGATATGAAACTATCACTAAAATGAACCATATAAGCAAAATTCATAATATTGACAAAATATGGTGTTAAGAAATACGCAATAACCATAATAATAAGTCCTACTATGATTGCTTCTAATCTAAAGACATGCTCAACATTACTAATAAAGTTCCCCATTGCACGTAATATACCAATTTGTTTCTTACGATAGATAATACTACCGGAAATATAGTTTGCTAAGAACACGAGGGCTAAATATCCAATAAGTGGAACAATAACCGAAATGAGTAAGGATAATTCAAATCGTGTAAAATTCTCTAGAGAATCAGAATAAATAGGCGTTAAGCTGATATACCCTGCATTCTTAACATCATGCATTAGTTCAGGTAAACTTGCATAATTTGTAATATAGATTCCATAGCTATTGAGTTGTGATTCAAAATCAACACTGGATAAGAATCCTCTTTGTACATAAATATTTGAATACACTGTATTTAATGCAGTCGTTTCTTTATCCAAAATTGGAGTTTGATGTTCCAAGACACCAACCACCTTAACCAATGTTTCACCTAACATTAGATTAATATTAGAATTAACCACTTCTTGATATGTATCAAATTTAACAAGATTCCCATCCACTAAATAACCGGATTGAATCATTAAATCTGCTAAATAACTACTAATCACAACTTCATGATTATTCTTAGGTTCAGCCCCAATAAGATTATCATAAATCGAACTGCCAACACTTGTCTCAACAAAATTCAATGGTAATGTCTTAATCACATCAAGGTACGATTCAGATAATAATCGAGTATTCTCAGAACTCAATGAATCTTTGTTTAACTCACCGAATGATAAGCTAGAAATATTGAGTAATTGACCTTCTTTAACTAAATTAAAACGTTTATAGAGATTAGCACCATAATCAGGCAATACTCGTTGTATTCTTACTAATTGATCCGTACTTAATTCTCGAGTTTCTGAATTTCGACGCATAACCATCAAATGATTCATCGAACTAGCTTTGAATAAATCTACATCAACAGCTGTCGATACATTTAAGGTTGTATAAACAGCAGTCAATATCGCCATTAAGAACGCTACAATCACGGATGTAACGACCATTCTTAATTTATTATTAAGAATATTACCTACACTCATATGATAGATGAATGATTTAGGCAATACAGGACGGATCATATCTGGCGCTTGCACATCATCTTCCATTACTTCAGGGTTTGTATCACGAATAATCTTTCCATCACTGATTTCGATTATTCGATCTGCATATTTGTGTGCATATTCCGCATCATGACTCACACAAATAATGAGTTTATCTTTACTTATTCGTTTAAATAGTTCAAAGACTTGTTCAGATGTCTCACTATCTAGATTACCTGTCGGTTCGTCTGCTAAGATAATTTCAGGATTCTTAACTAAAGCACGCGCAATCGCGACTCTTTGTTTCTGTCCACCGGATAATTCATCAAGCTCACGTTCTTCTAACCCTTCAAGGTCAACTTCTTTCAAGATGTTTAATACTGTTTCACGATCGACTTCACGATTCTGCATCTGTAGCGCGAGTGCAATATTGTCATACACATTTAAATCATCTAATAAATTATATTCTTGGAATACAAATCCAATATACGTATTACGATACTCAGAACAAGTTGTTTCATCAAAACGATTCAATTTCTTTTTATTGATAAATATCTTACTGGTATTTGCTGAATCAAGCCCCCCTAATATATTTAAGAAGGTTGACTTACCACTTCCACTCTTACCAAGAATAAACACTAAACCATTATGATTAAACTTTAGATTAATCCCATCAATCGCCACTACTTCTTCATTGGCTTTACTATGATACTTTTTATTTACATTACTAATTTCAATCATGATTGCACCTACTTCTTTAGAATTGAAATAACAGAATTGTTTTTCAATGTATTTAAAACCATTAACACGATAAAGCCGATCATTACAGCCATCACTAACACAAAGTTAATTCCAATTTGAATCCAGTTTGTTTGTAATAAAGGCATTCCCATAAAGAACTTAATATTCGTATCTAAAACATAGGCATAGCCTAAGTATGTTGAGAATAACCAAGTGAATAACGCAAGAACAATCCCTTCCCAAACAAAGATACGTAAAATATCATTTGTATTTCCACCTAACGCTTTAAAGATACCAATTTGCTTACGACGTTTTGTGATACTCATTGATAAGAAAACATACGATACCGCAACAAGAATAATATACATCGCAACCGTAATATCACGCGCATTATTAAAGGATAGATATCCCTGTAAATCCGTCATAATATAATCAAGTCCCTCTTTACCGAGTAAATCAGTTAAAACAGGATTTGGTTCAACTAAGAACGTTAAATAAGAACCAAGTAAGTTCGCAAACAACAAGGAAATAGAAATTACAAAAGTTGTGATTAACATTTGTCCTTTGTTCTTTCCAATACTATTTAATCCATACTTTAAACTCGCAAAGAAACCTAAATGTTTATGAACCATTTCAAATGGACGTGCTTCAAATAATGCTTGATCACTTCCTGTATCTTCAGATATCTTACCATCTTTAATACGAATGATACGATCTGCATAGACCTCAGCTTCTTCAGGATCATGAGACACTACAATAACTAGGTTATTCTGTGCAACCTTTTTTAATAGTTGCATAATTTGATCACTGGTTTTACTATCTAAGTTCCCTGTTGGCTCATCTGCTAAGATTATACGTGGATTCTTTATAAGAGCACGTGCGACCGCAATACGCTGCTTCTGACCACCAGAAACTTCATTCCCTTTACGTTTACCAAATCCCGTTAATCCAACAAACTCCAACATTTCATCAATGCGATGTTTATCTGCTTTTTGACCTTGAAGTTGTAACGCTAAACCAATATTTTGATAAATTGTAAATGTTTCTATAATATTAAAGTCTTGAAAAACAAATCCAACATGTGAATTACGATAATGATCTAACTCAACTTGACTAAGACCCTCAATATTTTTTCCTTCAATGATAAACTCACCTGAATCTGCCACATCTAATCCACCTAAAATATTCATAAGAGTTGATTTGCCACTTCCACTCTTACCCAAGATAAAGACCAATCCTTTACTTGGAAACGATACACTCAAATCATTCAAAGCTTTTGTGACTACACCCTTACGGCTTGTATAGTGCTTAACAATATTCTTTAACTCAATCAAAGTTGTTCCCCATTCTAGTCAAGTTGTACAATGACATAAATATTAATAACCTAAACTCTCTTTCACAAAGATAACATGGATACGTTTTGGTGTATTACTACGATGTAACACAACATTAACGCTACAAATACGCTCAGGTACACTACAGTGTGCACATTCACCTATCTTTCGACATGGTGTATTCTTATTCAAACGCTCACAGTTCATTGGTGCTGCATAAAGTTCAATTCGTCTCTGAGCTTCTTCAATATCAGAAACAAGTTTATTGATTCCTACAATAACATAAACCTTTTTAGGACCATAAATCATCGCCGCAACACGATTACCATTCCCATCGGTATTAACGAGTTCTCCATTCATTGTGACTGCATTACTTGAAGTAATATAGGCATCCACATTAAAGGATTCATGAAAAACTTGTGTTACATCATTTTCAGGATCATATCGGTCGATAAACTTTAAATGACCTGAACGTAACCAAGTTAATGTATCTGTTTCATTAATTGTCATTGAACCACCCACTGCAGCAGTTGATCCTTTTTCGATTAATTGCTCTAGAAAAGGATTAACGTCTTCTTTTCGATCAAGTACGGTTACTTCAAAATTATGGTTAATTAAATTGGTGACTGTACGTTCTAATCGTCTATTAATAATCGCATCATGATGTTTATCCATTGTTTCCTCCTTATAAAAGCAAAACACCTTAATCTTATATAATTAACTCAATTAAGTAATTAAAGCGCTTACTTTTCAACCTATTTTAGTTTACATTATTTGTCGATAGATTTCGATACTATATTAAAACTTGAACCAATGTTTCATATAAATATCCTTTTATAAGATGAATATTTAGCGAAAATTTAAGAAAATCGACGAATAATTACATAATGTAATGGTACTATGATGTCAAAGTAGTTAATAAAAGGAGAATCTATGACAAAACGTTTAAGCAAGAAATATTGTGTTATTGGTGCTGGTCACGGCGGCCAAGCCTTAGCCGCTTACTTACAGTATTTAGGCAATCCAACCATTTTATACAATCGTACTAAAATGGTTATCGATCAAATAAATGCCTATGGTGGAATCGAAATACAAGGCATGATCAATGTAATGGTCAGCGATATTCGTGCCACATCCAATCTAAAACAAGCCTTAGATGAATCAGAAATCATCATGATTTGCATTCCGGCTCATGCTCATCAAGATATCGCAATACAGATGGCTCCCCATCTACAAGCACATCATAAAATTATTATTAATCCAGGTCGTACACTCGGCGCTTTTATGTTTGACCGATATTTAAAAGCCGCTGGATTTAACCTAGATATTCCGATCGGAGAAACAGATACGTTTGTACTTACATCTCGTAAAATCAGACCAGGTATAAGTCAAATCTTCTCTCGAAAGAAAGTACTACATGTTGCGGCACTTAAACCTGAACATAGTAAAATTATTTACGATGAACTCTTCCATACCTTCTCTATGATAAAAATGGAGAAATCCATCTTATTCACTTCTTTATCAAATATTGGAATGATATTTCATCCATTCCCTGCACTTATGAATCTAGCACGCATAGAATGTGATGAAAGTTACCGACACTATAAAGATGGAATAACCCCAATGATCGCAAAATTCCTCGAAAAATTGGATAAAGAAAGAATTGCACTTGCGAATTACTTTGAATGTCCAATGAGTGATGTAAAACATTGGTTAGAAGATGTTTATGGTAGTGAAGGGATCAATCTATATTCCGCTTTGCAAAACACCAGTCAATACGACGAAATTGGTTCCCCTTCTGATATTACAACTCGATACATCTATGAAGATATTCCTACGGGAATCGTTCCAATACTTGAACTTGCTAAGTTAGCTGGAACTCCTCATAAGTACTTACAACTCGTTCTAGACTTAGCCAATAGTATGTATGGAATTGATTTTAGAGAAATAGGCAGAAATGATGTCAAAGACTTTTTTGAAGAATATAAACCGAAAGGAAACGGATAATGAAAAAATACGGACTCCTAAAATCATCTTTAGATGCACATACACTGGGAATAAATGCCATATATGGACAACTAAAAGAATGTAAACAATGGGTCGTTCTAGGAACACATGAAATTGAAAAAGCCCTTAGAGAAATAAAGGAACCTAGTAAACAAACTATTCTTATTGAATGGTTAAAAAATAATAAAATCACTCACTTAGGCATCTCCTATCGACTCGACCCCAAAGATGCGAGTGAGATGGTTCGAATTCTAATAACAATACTCAAAAACAACAAAATGTATAAACAAGATGGCGGTTACTTGGAACAATGTTTCTTTGCAGGACTACCTGAAAGTTGTCAATTAATCCAAAAGGAACATCAAGCATTAGTTAAATGCTTTATCGGTTCTGAATCTGCTTACGATACTTTAATTCAACTCGGTGTTAATGAGAATGAAATCCCTAAAGTACTTATTGAAGGTTCAAAATATGACGAAGAACTAAGGAAACTTGCTAAGGATATGATTGAATTGCATGAATATAAACAGTATCAATCAGTCAATAAGGGTGGTTATCCAGAATTTGGCACCAGAAATGATCGATTAGATTTACGAATTCAATCCAATCAAAGTAAAACAAATCTTCCTTTAACACGAGTTCATGTTGGGCCTTACTTATCCAATCGAGTCGAAGCAGTTGCGCTCTTTGAAGATTGGTGTAGAGAATTAGCTCAAACAAATTTATTAGATATCATTTCAATCGGTTCATCTCAACTAACTCAATCGAACTTTAATGAAGATTGGACACATTTAAGCAATGGTGGGGGTGTTCCGATTCAAAACAAGAAAGAATATGAACGAATTTACGAGATTTCTAGACCGATGTTGCTAAGAACGTATTCAGGCACAAAGAATGTTCCTGAACTCGCTCGTATTCATGAAGAAAGTATTAATATTGCGTGGCATGCCCTATCGTTCTGGTGGTTCAATCAATTAGATGGACGAGGTCCTAATAGTGTAAAACAGAATCTTGAAGAACATATTGAAACACTTAAATATATTGCCGAGACAAATAAACCATTTGAGCCCAATATTCCACATCATTTTGCCTTTAGAGGAAGTGATGATTTAACGTATGTACTTTCTGCGGTTTTAGCAGCTCGTACCGCAAAAAAATATGGAATTAGAACATTTGTATTACAAGTTATGTTAAATACACCTCGCTATACTTGGGGGATTGTTGATCTTGCAAAAGCAAGAGCCATTCTAAAATTAATTGAACCACTCAAAGATGATTCATTTAACGTATACTTACAACCTAGAGCAGGTCTTGATTATTTCGCACCAGATCTTGAACTCGCAAAGGTTCAACTTGCTCAAGTATCGATGTTAATGGATGATATTGAACCGAAGAAAGCAAACAGTCCAGAAATAATTCATGTGGTGAGTTATAGCGAAGCTTTATTCTTAGCAAATCCACAGGTAATTAATGAAAGTGTCCAGATTACTCAAGAAGCACTGAATTACTACAGAAACTACAAAAAAGAACATCCAGAATTCATCTTAGCATTCCATAACGAAATCGAATTAAAGACAAAAGAACTTATTCATGAAGCTAATATCTTGTTAAACTCGATTGAAAACCTAATCGATGATCCATATTCTGCAGAAGGTTTATATCAAATCTTTAAGTTTGGTTATCTTCAAACTCCATACTTATGGGCAAATAAAGAGGACTTCCCTCTCGCCACCCATTTCAAGACACAAGTAAGCAACGGATCAACCTTACTTGTAGATGATTTTCAAAATCGAGTAGATGCAAAAAGACTGGTTGAATTCATCCAGTCTCAGTTTAAGTCATAAAGTAATTTTCTGCCCTTGTATCTCTGATTATCTCACCTTGTTTTAATACAATAACACGTTGACATATGGATTGAGCAAAGGGTAAATCGTGTGTAATCACTACTACGGTTAACCCTTTTTTATTGAGCTCTTTTAATAATCGAGTTACGATCTCTGTATTTTCTTGATCAAGTGCAGCGGTAGGTTCATCAATGAGCAATACTCTTGGATTTAGAATCAAGGCACGAGCAATCGCAATACGTTGTTGCTGGCCACCAGAGCACTCATTTGGATACTTATTGATGTGTTCAGATAATCCAAACTGTTCTAATAGTTCTAACGCAACTCGCTTTGATTCATCTTTTGAAGTCTTATATCGTAAGCGATAAGGTAAAGCTAGATTATCTAAAACTGTCATATGCATAAATAAATTATAATCTTGAAATACTACACCTAAATCATTTACAAGAATGGGATTACGCTTTCCTTTTTCATAAGCTAAATACGATTCAATCGTATATGTTCCTTTATCTGGCTGTAATAGACCACTTAATATTTTCAGTAATGTTGTCTTGCCACTCCCACTTAAACCCAATAATCCAACGATTTCATTCTCTTTAATCTCAAATGAAACATTCTTGAGTACTGGTGTATCGGTATATGCATAACTTAAGTTATTAATTTGAATCATACTACCTCCTTCTTAAGACAAGTTGCTCTAACTTCTTACCAATCTGAACAACCCCTAAACTAAATAACAAGTAAATCAATCCAGCAATAACCAGCGCATCTACTTTAAAATCTTGAGTAACAATTTCCTTTGCATTCCTTAACATCTCTCCAATCGCGATAGCTGCTAATAGAGATGTATCTTTAACTAAGGTGATGGCTTCATTGATCAAAGGTAATAATGTATTGCGAAACATTTGAGGTAGAATAATATACCAAATGGTTTCAATTCTTTTTAAACCTAAAACTTCACCTGCTTGCCACTGTCCAACTGGAATAATCGCTAAGCCACTCCTAAATATTTCGGTAAAATATGCAGCATAGTTAATTACAAATGTAAGTGTACCCGCAAACAAACGATTCATTCTAAACGGTAGAATAAGTGGTAAAGCATACATCGTAACATACAACTGTAATAACAATGGTGTTCCTCGAACAATCCATGTAAAGATGCGAATAATCTTATGTGACGGTTTATATAAATCAGATAGTAAACCAATTAGTAATCCAATGGGTAAAGCAAATATCATGGTTAAGAGATAAACTAGAATAGAAATATTAAATCCTTCCAAAATTGGAGGAAGGATCTTAAACCAATAATCAAACATTAACGTAACAATAAGTCTTCACCAAACCATTTTAGTGAGATTTCAAGTGCAGTACCATCTTCTGCGAGCTCATCAATGATTTGATCAATTTTATCTCTTAACGCAACATCTTCAAGTCTAAAGCCAATGCCATAATTCTCTGAATTAAATACATCCTCTGGAATCTTATATGCTCCAGCATCTTTGGAGATTGCATAGCGAGCAAAGATTTCATCTGCCACAATCGCATCAATTCCACCTGCTTTTAAATCCAATACTGCTTCTGTAATTGTTGTGTATTTAACCATTTCTTTAATTGAACCAAATACATCTGATTTTTCTAAAGCACTTTGTCCTGAACTTTGTAGTTCAACCCCAACATTTTTATCTTGTAAATCAGAAATGGAATTAATCTTTGAATCAGCTAATGTAAGAATAACAATGCGGTTATTGAAATATGGCTTAGAGAATAGTATTTCTTTCTCACGATCCGCTGTAATGGTTAAACCATTCCAAATCATATCAATGTTACCAGCATCTAATTCCAACACTTTCGCATCCCAATCAATATACACAAACTCAACATTTACACCTAGTTTTTCACCTACTGCTCTTGCAATATCAATATCGAAACCAGTAATTTCACCATTCTCTTTAAATCCCATCGGAGGATATTCCGTAAAACCTACAACCATTTTGTTATTCTCGATAATTCGGTTTAAACTATTATCGACATCTTCTACTGCTTGTGTCGTACAACCTACAAGCAAGAATAGTATAAGCAAAATCAAGTACTTCTTCATAACATTCTCCCTTACTAACGAACTCGATTATACTTCATTACTTTATCATTGTAAAGCATTAAAGTGTTATTTATAAAAAAATTATTCTATTCGACTTAAAATTTTCTTATATCCACCTTTTCCATACTGTATACAACGATTGACGCGTGAAATCGTTGCACTACTCATTTTTGTTTTCTTAACGATTGTTTCATAGGTTTCACCTTCCAGCAAAAGGTTCGCAACTTCTAAGCGATCAACCATATCTTTTATTTCTTTCATTGTGCAAAGATCTTCAAAGAATGCGGCACATTCCTTTTCGTTTTCAAGACTTAAGATTGCTTTGAACAATAATGAACTGTTAATTTTATTTTCCATTTGAAATCTCCATTAAATAAAGTTTAATTTAAATCATTCTATTAATCAAGAAAAGCATCCTTTGATATAATGAAATCATGAAACAAAAAACAATCCTATATCTTGTGTCTAGAGCCATAAGGTTTAAGGATAATCAAGCCCTATATACCGCTCAGAAAAAAGCATTAAACCAAAATGCACAACTCATTTGTCTTTTTAATTATTACCCTAATTATCCTTACGCTAACCTCAGAAATATGCATTTTTTATTATCTGGTCTTCTTGAGATGTCACAAAAACTTAATAAGCATAATATTCCCCTTTTATTTAGACAGGGAAATCTTATTGAGAATATTAATGATTTAAGAAATGACTTTGATATCACAAACATAATTACCGAGCAACATGTTCTCAAACCTATCTTAAAAGCTCATGATTTATTAAGTGAATACTGTTATTCGAATATGATTGAATTTTTAAAAGTTAACACAGCATGTGTTGTTCCGGTTGATGAAACCAGTTTAAAACTTGAATACGCCGCAAAAACGATTCGACCTAAGATAATGTCTAAGTATAAATCCTATTTACTTAACTTTTATCCCATTCAGATTCACCCACAATCAATTAACATTGAATCTTTTAATCAAATACAATTCAATAATTTCTTTACTCAAAACAAATTGGAAGAACTATCTTTATCTAAGCTTATCCCAGGTGAAGATGCTGCAAACGCTCAACTCCAACATTTCATTGAACATGGGTTAAAGAACTATGCCAATCGTAATGAATACGACTCACAGGGGCAATCCTATCTTTCAGCTTATTTACATTTTGGAATGTTATCCCCTTTAAAAATGATTCGTGATGTTGAGAATTCGCAACACGAGAATGCACCTCTTTTTGTAGAAGAAGCCTTAGTAAGACGTGAATTAGCAGAGAATTATTGTTACTATTGTAAAGATTATGATTCAATAAAGGGTGCTTGGACTTGGGCACAAAATACGCTCAATCAACACATTAATGATCCAAGAGAATATACTTACACCTTAGAACAATTCGAGAAGGCTGAGACGCATGATGACTTATGGAATTTCTGTCAAATGAAGATTGTTACAGATGGATATTTACACTCATATCTTCGAATGTATTGGGCAAAAATGGTATTGTATTGGACGAATACACCTCAAGATGCGATTGATCTATTAATCCACTTAAATGATAAATACATGTTAGATGGACGTGATCCAAATGGATATACCGGTATTATGTGGTCAGTCGCTGCTGTTCATGACCGACCATGGTTCGATCGACCAGTTATTGGTTTAGTTCGAGCGATGGGCAAAGATGGTACCCTAAAAAAATCAAAATTAAAGTTATAAAAAGCATTCAGACGAATGCTTTTCTTTAGAAATGAACTCTTACATTAGAACGTTTAATATCACTTAATGTTTGACACGCAGTCATACGCATGCATTCTTGTAATTCGTTAATCAACTTTTCCGCATAAAGCTTAACGCCTTCTGCTTGTCCACCAATGGCATAATGACTAAATGGACGACCAATCAGTACCCCATCTGCTCCTAGTGCAAGTGCTTTATATACATCTGCTCCACTTCGAAAGCCACCATCCACAAATACTTTACAACGTTTATTGACAAACTTTGCAATATCTTCAAGTACTTCAATGGTCGAAGTTGAGTCATCTAAGACACGTCCGCCATGATTGGATACAACAATCGCATCAACCCCTGCTTCAATTGCGGCTTGTGCGTCTTCTACGCACATAATTCCCTTTACAATAAAAGGAACATTCATGAATTCTCTAATTTTCTTCAAATCAGAAATTGATTTATAAGCAACAGGAACTCCTTGTTTCTTAAGTAAGATCAATCCAGCCGCATCAATATCCATCGCGACCGCCATAGGTGAACATTCTTTAACTTCTGCAAGTTTTGATAATGCTAAATCCATAGTCCATGGTTTAATCGTCATTACGGTAGAATTATTTAATTCTTTATGTATTTTAAGTGGCATTTCAAATGCTTCACGATTTGCCCCATCCCCAAGAAATACAGGTAAATTAGCTGCAATTGCACCTTGTGTTAATCCATTTAAATAAGTAATTTCATCAACCTTACTACCATAGTTAATTGCTACATTCGCAATTGGAGCCGCAAAGATCGGTGCAGCACATTTCATCCCAAAGAAGTCAAAGGATGAATCGACTTCATAATCATCACGAATAAGCTTCATATCGATGGTTACATCTTTTAACTTCGCAACATTTCGAACAAAACTACTTCCAGACCCCTTACCACCAGGTCCTGGAGTCCATCCTCTGCAAGTTTCACCATTACATGTACGACACATCTTACAAATAGTCATATTTTCTTTTGCGTTAATTTTAATCTCATCTAATGTCATAGTATGTCTCCTCATTGATATAAAGAAAGGTCGTTTCCAACCTTTCTTATTATAGTCTAATCGAATTATTTTATTAAGCAGTTTCTACTTTAGTAGAACCAATGATTCCTGCTTTAAACAAGAACAATAGTAAGCAACCAGCTGCGAATGCTAATCCTACAGGATAAGAAATAGCAGTAGATAATTGGAAACCTTCTGGAGCTTGTAGAATGTACGTCATGGATACAGCACTCATGAATGTTGCAGGAACAGTCGCAATCCAGTGATTTGATTTTTCCTTAACAAGATACATAGCACCAGCCCATAAAGCGATCATTGCTAATGTTTGGTTAGACCAAGAGAAGTAACGCCATACGATATTGAAGTCAATAAGTGTTAATAAAGCACCAATACCCAATAAAGGAATAGCTAAGAATAAACGTTTAGAAATAGATTTTTGTTCAACATTGAACCAATCCGCAAGTGTTAAACGAGCAGAACGGAATGCAGTGTCACCAGATGTGATCGGACAAGCAATAACCCCAACCATTGCAAGTACACCACCAACTGGGCCTAAGAGTTTAAATGCGATATCGTATACAACACCCGCTTGACCACCGTATTCAGCTAAAGCTGTCGCTAAACCACCAGTAGATCCATAGAAGGATACACCAGCTGCAGCCCAGATTAATGCGATAACCCCTTCAGAGACCATAGCACCGTAGAAGATTTTACGACCATCTTTTTCAGATGTCATACAACGAGCCATCATAGGTGATTGAGTCGCATGGAAACCAGAGATTGCACCACAAGCAACTGTAATAAACATTAACGGCCAAATCGGTAATTCACTTGGATGTAAATTAGTTAAAGTAAGTTCTTGCATTGGAACACCTCTAAATAACATACCACCAGCTATACCAACAGCCATAATAATTAGAGCAGCTCCGAATAATGGATAGATTTTACCAATTAATTTGTCGATTGGAATAATTGTAGCAAGGAAGTAATATACTAATACAATAACTAACCAGAAGTTACGAGTCATGAAATCAGGTGTTAAGCGAGCCAATAGACCAGCTGGACCTGTCATAAATACTGTACCAACTAAAACAAGTAATACGACTGAGAAAACACGCATAACGGTTTTCATTTGAGGACCTAAGTAAATACCAACGATTTCAGAAATACTAGCACCCTTATGACGAATGGAAATCATTCCAGATAGGAAATCATGAACCGCACCCGCGAAAATTGTACCAAATACGATCCATAAGAATACAACTGGTCCCCATAGAGCCCCTGCAATTGCGCCAAAGATTGGGCCTAATCCAGCAATATTCAATAATTGAATTAAGAAAATTCTCCAAGGCTTCATTTCAACGAAGTCTACACCATCTGCATATTCAATCGCAGGTGTAGGACGATCATCAGGTTTAAAAGCCTTCTCAACAACCACGCCATAAGTCATATAACCAACAATAAGAATGACTAAGGCAATAAAGAAAGTAATCATAACTATCCTCCTTTTAAATGGACAGTCATATTATAAATATTCCGATTTGATAACGCTTACAATTTGGACGAAATGTAAAAAAAACAGGATGAAATGCATAAATCCTGTTTTAAAATTCAAATATCGATTTTAACTGAGCAACCTTATTTCGACTAATAGGAATTACTTTTGAGTTAAATCCCATCAACTTCATTCCATACGTATTATTAAACCAAGGTACAAACTCATTTATCATATTTAGATTAACAATATAACTTCTTTGAACTCGCATAAAGCCACAATTTGATAAACGTTCTTCTAATTTATCCAATGAAAGATGAGTCATATACTCTCCTTTTAATGTATAAACGATTGTATGCTTATCAAATGCTGTAATAAAGGCAATTTCTTGAATATTCAACACAACAACTTTTTCATGTGTTGTAACGGTTAACTTATCTGTAGGACACATTGGAATATTAACCTTTGGTTGAATATTCATCATTCGATTGAGCGATCGAAGTACATCTTCTTTTCTAAATGGTTTAACAATATAATCGAGTGCACTAACGGAGAAAGCATCTAATGCATACTGATCAAAAGCCGTCGCAAACACTACAGGAATTCTATGCTCAATGTTCTCTTCCATATATCGAGCAATCTCTAAACCCATACCATCGGGTAATTGCATATCTAAGAATGCGCCATCAATTTCAACATTCTTGATAATACTAATCGCACTCTCAACACTATCTGCTTCAAATAACTCAATGTTTGGATTCTCTTCCTTTAACAAAAACTTAATCTCACTACGAGCTATTCTTTCATCATCAACGATTAATAGTTTCATTCTACACCCCCAATCGTGGAATACTCATCGATATGATGGTCTCTACCGATGGGTTACTCTTAATACATAATCCTGCATTATTGGGATAAATACTCTTTAAACGATAATGTGTGTTCGCTAAGCCAATCTTATCTTTATCGTGTTGATTCTTATAAAGATTATCAATGATATGTTTTTGTATACCATTTCCATTATCTTTAATTGTAATCTGTAGAACATTCTTAACTTCTTCTATTAAAACATCAATCTTCAACTGATTCTTCATACCATGCTTAATTGAATTCTCAATCAATGGTTGTAAGATAAAATTAGGCACCATGAAATGTAAGTCAGGTGAAATCTTGATATTGACCTCTAATCGATCCTCAAAACGTGCTTTTTCAATTTCTAAGTATGATAGCACATGTTCAATCTCTTCATGTATATCAACCATTTCTTTATGGGTCGATAATGTATTCCTAAAATAAGAAGATAAGGCTAATAATAATGAACGAGCACGATCTGGATTTTCTCTACAATAAGCACTTATTGTATTTAATGCATTAAATAAGAAATGTGGATTAATCTGATACTGTAAAGCCCTTAATTCTGCTTTTTCTAACAGTTTCTTTTGATAATCAATTTCAGACAATTCTAACTGAGCAGAGAATAAACTAGAAAGACCATTGATAAATTCTAAGTCTGTTTCAATTTTCTCCTTAAACTTCTGATCACAAATACTGAGTGTTCCAATGACACATCCATTACGAACTAAGGGTGAAATCATAATTCGTTTAAATAAATGTTCATAATGATACTTTCTTAACTCTTCTTCATGAAGGATAATCGTCTTTTTAAGCTTCATACAACGTTTATATTCATGTTCAAATAGAAGCTCAAACCCCTTCTCTTTTTGAATATCTTCCCCAGCAAAAGACACCATTTTATCTTGATCCGTGATATTAACTGAATAGGCATCTAAGTTTGTCCAAATGATTTTTACCGTTTCTTGCATACTTTGTACATGAGTTAAACCTTTTCTAAGATAAGGTAAACATAACTCAGCCAAGTCAAACGATAGTTTTAAATGTAATGCGGATTGTTGGTCCAAGTTCTTTTGTACGGTATAAATACCATCCACAAATATTACAACCCCAATAGAATTAAGCACAATCATTGGAATGGATATCACCTTTACCAACTCAAGCGCATCCGCAAATGGACGTGCAATCGCTAAGATAATTAACATCTGTATTACTTCCGCAATAAATGTTGAAAAGAATATTAGGCGGTATTTAAGTTTACTGGATCGAATTCGTTTATACATATATCCGCCAATTAAACCTTCTGTAATGGTTGATATTGCACATGCAAGTCCTGTAAAACCATTAATATCAATCGCATATCGATGAAGCCCAGCGATAATACCTGCTAATGCTCCAACAAAAGGTCCACCTAAAAAGCCACCCGCAATAACACCAATAACCCTAGTATTCGCTATTGCGCCATTAATTCGTATCCCTGTATAGGTCGAAATGATACCAATTAAGCCGAAAATAATTCCTAATAGAATTTTTTCTTGTGTACTTTTTTGGTGTTCAAAAACTGTTCGTCTAAAGAACCGTGTCTTTGGTAAAACATAACCAATAATCATCAACATTGCTATATTGACGATTATATTCGAAAAAATATCGTTAATCATGATCATCACCGTCCAGTGAAATAATATCATAATCAACGATATTTTAAAGTCTATGATTTGTTTTTCTTAATATAACCGATCGCAAACGCACCTTTTCCAGCATTTAATCCAACGATTGGCGAAATGGTTTCGATGTATTCTAGATCCTTTTTTATAATCGATTTAACACTCAATTTAAACTCATTAAGATCATCCGGATTATCTGCATATACCAAGGCATACGAATCAATTCCTGATTCATTCATGTCCTTTTTAATTGTTTTTAGAATGGACTTAATTGCACTCTTTTGACTTAAAGACTTAAATGGAATAATACCTTTACCCTCTTTATCAATCGAAATTACAGGTTGAAGTTTTAACTTAGATAGAACAAAACCAGTTACCTTAGAAACACGTCCACCTCTTAACATATACTTGAGATCCATGACACTTACATAAATTCTTAAGTTAGGAATCATTGATTTAACATGAGAAACAATTTCATCAAATGATTTATCTTGACGCTTCAAAAGTAATGCTTCTCTAACCAACAAACCTTCAGTTACTGAATTATTCTTAGAATCAATAATCTCAACACGTTTACCATCAAGATTTAACTTTTCCACAACCTTCTTGATGTTGTTATAGGTGCCACTCATTTTAGATGAAACGAATATGCCAATGACTTCATCATAGTTCTGTAGTAATTGATTAAATACTCTTTCAATGACTTTTGGAGATACTTGAGATGAACTTGGATTTAAATGATAATCATCTAGATTTTGATAAAAATCCTCTGCCTTCATCGTTACTTTATCCATATAAACAACCGAATCAATAATTATATTTAAAGGAAGTAATACACAATGTTCTTGATCCATGAAATCTCTTGGTAAATCCGCAATGGAATCTGTAATTATTGCCATTTTAGCTTTCTTATTATGAATTAAGTTAGCCTGCAAGATCATATCATCTGCTTTATGCGATAAGACTTCTCCACGCTCAACTAACTTCTTCATCACAAGATGTGGATCATTGGTATGTACATGAATACTGATGTGTTGATCGTTCTTATTTATGACAATTGAATCACCATGCATATGGATTAAGGATTCAATTGTTTCTTTTGAATCATCGGATTTGATTAAGAATTGTGAACAATAACGATGTTCACCAACATCAACACTTAACAAAGGTTCGGTAATTAAATCCAAGCTCGCTGCTTTAAACTCTAAGTTGTCTAAACTATGATTCTTTATAAATCGAACAATGCCTTCCACAAAGTAATAGAAAGCCTGTGCCCCTGCATCCACCACATTATTATCTTTAAGAATCTTCAATTGATTTTTTGTCTTACTAACCGTGTCTTGTAATTTAACGAGTGAAGATTCAAAGATTGTTTCTAAATCATCTTCATTTGGCAATTCGAAATGGTTTGCCCATTCACGCATCACTGTAAGAATCGTTCCTTCTTTTGGATGAGTTACAGAATCAACCGCATGTTGAGCAGCTTGTTTCAAACTCTCAACTAATTCAGTTGGAGAGATACTTGTTTTAGACTCAAGCGCTTTTGACCATCCAATGAAATATTGAGCAAAAATCATACCTGAATTTCCATAAGCATTATCAATTGATACTCGAGCTACTTTATCCAACATTTGATTTGCATCTTGAACTTTCTCAACGCCTTGTAAGATTGAGTTCATCGTTAATGCAAGATTGGTCCCTGTATCCCCATCTGGAACAGGAAAGACATTAATTCGATTTAAATTCTGCTCATTCACAATAACATTTCGAGCACCCGATACAATATAAGAATATAATTCATTGCCATTAATACGCATAGATTACCCCAATTGATTAATAATCAAATATGAAATTACACTAACGCTTGTTGATAGTGTTGTACCCCAAATTAAATCAATAATCGTAATTTGAATCGGCCAATCACGTACAGTCGCAAGATTCGTTAAATCATAGGTTGCGTACGTTATAAAACCAAATAAGACTGCACGAGTAATAAGATTTGTTATATTCTGATCCGCCAAACTTGGATACAATACGAAATAACAAACACCCCCAATAAACACTAAGTAAAATACAATTGCGGCAATCCAATTAACTTTATCACTCATCAAATACCCTAAATACTTTGAATAAAGATCTTTCGCAATAAATCCAAGCCAAATTAAATCAATGACCATAAACACTGCAAATGCAATCCCATAATACAAGAACCATTTCATTGTTATTTCCTCATTCCTTTTAAATAGTAATCATTCCTAAACTACTCTAATTATTCAAAAACCAAGGTCTGTTTACAAGCAATATACTCTTAAAATAAGCATTTACTCACTTTTCTTGTTATTAATGATGAACATATGTATACTATTATTATGCCACAAGTACTTAAACAAGAATATAGAGACTTAATTCTTAAATCAGCACTCGATGAATTCTTTAATCATGGTTATAATGATGCGTCCATGCGCAACATCGCTAAGAACGCAAATATGACAGTTGGAAACCTCTATCATTACTATAAAGATAAAGAAGATCTATTTAGTGCACTTGTATCGGATACCATTTGGGCACTTAATCAAACAATTATTCCATTGATTGAATTTCCAATTGAAATGAATGATTATCTTAAAGCAAGAAGAGATGAATACTTTAATTCTCAGATAAAATTGATGAGTAAAGACTTAGTAAAAATCTTTATGCAAAAGAAAAAAGAACTTCTCATCTTATTTAGATATTCTAAAATTAACAATCAAATTATCCAATGGATAAACAAACTTATCTACCACATCATTCAAAGATGGTTCCCTAATGTTGGAATCGATGATGAGAAGAAAGCGCTCTTATGTGATATGTTAGCTCAATCCTTATTTGCTGGGGTTTCTCAAGCTTTTGAGAAGGCACAAGAATTAGGAAGCGATGACCATCTCGAATGGGTTCTTGAGAATTATCTAAATCTATTCATCCAATTATTAAGAGTTGGAGATCAAACGTATAACGCAAAAAAAAGTAGTTCGTAATGAACTACTTTTCATATCCAATCGTATAGGCTTTTTTATTGAGTTCGGTAATTTCTTTATCTTTTAAACCAAACTTAACATCGATAATTTGTAAACCATCTATCATCTCAAATTCTGGAAAGGCACGAGTTAATGCACCAAGTGCCGCCATATTTTGTACTTTAAGATTACCAACCTCTTGAGCAATCTGATTAAAATCAAGAGGAATGGCGGTCATTGAACTTGGGATAGAATAATCCTTTATCAAGGATGCATTAATAACAATCTTCGCATCTTTAGAACACTTAGGTAAGAACTTATCTAAAGCAGGTTGATTCATAGCCAATAAATGGGTAATTCCATCCGCAATAATCGGGGAACTCACTTCATTTTGATCAATTACGACATGACAGTTTGCAGTACCACCCCGCATTTCAGGTCCATACGATGGCATCCAACTTACCGCAAACCCTTTATCCATGGCCATCATTGCGATGAGTTGACCAACCGATAAAACACCTTGACCACCAAAACCAGCACAAACTAATTTGATTGGCTTCATTGGTTCGCTCCTTTATCTTTATATACCCCAAGTGGGAAATAAGAAGCCATGTCTTTCTTAATATACTCTAAAGCATCATTTGGACTCATACCCCAACCAATATTACAGGAAGAGAGTATTTCAACCATACTAAATCCTTTACCTTCTACTTGATACTTGAAGGCTTTTTTAATCGCATTTTTCGCTTTACGAACACTGACAGGATCGGCAGCCATTACACGTTCCACATAATATGTTCCTGGAATAGTTGCCATCATTTCGGATATACGAATGGGTTCACCTGTTAAGTGTGTATCACGTCCGTAAGGAGAGGTTGTAGTCACTTGATTTGGTAAAGTTGTAGGAGCCATTTGTCCGCCAGTCATACCATATATCGCATTATTGACAAACACAACTGTTATATTTTCACCACGATGAGCCGCTTGAACAATCTCAGCTGTACCAATTGAGGCTAAATCACCATCCCCTTGATAGGTAAATACAATTGAGTCTGGTCGAACACGTTTAACACCTGTCGCAACCGCTGGTGCTCTTCCATGTGCTGCTTGAATCGCATCACAGTTAAAGTACTCATAACTCATAACAGAACATCCAACTGACGCAATGACAACTGAACGATCTAATAATTCTAACTCTTCTAACACTTCCGCAACTAAGCGATGAATAATACCATGTGTACATCCAGGACAATAACTAAATGGCGCATCTGTTAAGCCTTTTGTTTTCTTAAAGATCACTGTCATATTAGAGTCCTCCTAAATGCTTTTTAACAGCATTTACTATTTCAATTGGTTCAAATACAATACCACCTGCTCGACCATAGAAATGGACTGGAGTAGCCCCTTCTATTGCTAGTCGAACATCTTGAACCATCTGACCCATTGAAAGTTCTGCACAGAGTACAAACTTTTTATTCATAGCAACTTCTTTTAATTGCTTATATGGGAAAGGATATAAGGTTTTTGGTCTAAATAATCCAGCTTTAATACCTTCTTCGCGAAGTGCATTGATTGCGGACTTAACAATACGTGAAGGTGTTCCATATGCAACAAGCACTACATCCGCATCCTCACATAAGCTACACTCATAATCCACAACATCCTTTTCGATTAAATCATATTTAGCTCTAAGATCATTATTATGTTGTTCAAGCTTCGCAGGATTTAAGAATAAGGAGTTGACTACATTTCGATTACCACGACTTAATTCACCATTACTTGCCCATGGTTTTTCAAAAGACTCAACGGGTTCAGTATGAATTTCAACTGGCTCCATCATCTGACCAATAACACCATCTGCCATCACGATGACTGGGTTACGATACTTATCCGCAAGATAGAACGCTTTACGAACCATATCCGTCGCTTCTTGTACTCCATTTGGCGCAAGAACAATGACATGATAATCACCATTTCCACCACCACGTGTTGCTTGATTGTAATCCCCTTGTGCCGGTAGAATACCACCTAAACCTGGACCACCACGACTAATACTTACAATTACCGCTGGTAATTCAGCACCCGCACAATATGAAATACCCTCTTGTTTAAGCGCTAACCCTGGTGATGACGATGAGGTCATAACCCGTGCACCAGCTGCAGAAGCACCATACACCATATTGATTGCGGCAAGTTCACTTTCAGCCTGAACAAATACACCTTTATTTTTAGGTAAATACTTCGCCATATACTCACAGATCTCATTTTGCGGTGTTATAGGATAACCAAAAAAGGCTGTACAACCCGCAGAAATCGCTGCTTGAGCAATCGCTTCATTCCCTTTCATTAACACTTTACTCATACGTCCACCCTCATTACTGTAATGACTGTATCTGGACACATAATGGCACAGTTTGTACAGGCAATACATTTCTCTAAATCAACACAATACGCTGGATTGTACCCAATCGCATTGACTTTCGTCTGATCAATTGCGAGTATTTTCATTGGGCAAGCTTTAACACATAAACTACACCCTTTACAGGTATCTGTATTAAAAATTACTTTACCTTTCATAAGGTATCTCCCTTCATCCAAACTTCTCTTAATACTAAACGATCATAAACAATACATTCATTATGAATTACATCTTTACACAACAGATATAAGTCTTTACTTACCATTGTATAAACAATGGGTAATTTTAACTCAAACGCTAATTCTTCACACTTTGATTGTGCTTCAATAATCATTTCAGCACTCGTTTCATCTAATAAATGAGTATTATGTACCAAACCATTTATTGTTAAGTGACTTCGTTTCTCAAATAAATCGATTAAATCCTTTAAAGCATCAATTCGTGATTCTAAACGATTCAGATTAACTACGATATAAACTTTAGCTTTAACTAAAGAATCCATAAAACTTGCGAGTGGTTTTAATCCATTCTCACTGCCCGCACAATCAATAATGACTGTTTTATCTTGATTAATATAAGATGGTAGATCACCACTCAAAGCAGGAAAATCCTGATTCACGTGATTCTTAATCTGTGAGCCAATAATCTTTACACCTTGAGATTCAAACCAAGATGTTTGTTCACGTGGTCTAAAATAGGGATTAATCACATCAAAATCAGCTAATACACACGGTGCTTTAAGTAGAGCAAGTTGACATGCAAACTCGCTCTTTCCGACCCCATAAGCCCCTGTTAAAACGATAACTTCACTCATTTTTCAAGATGAATACTATTAATATTACGCATCATTTCAATACGACGTTCAGCCATACGATCTGCTACGAGATATGTTGGAGTATTCGTATCTTTTGATTCTCGAATGATTTCTCTAACGCGATCAAAAATTAAATCAATTGCGGCCATCGAAGCTTCTTTATTGTAACCAATACGTTCTTGATAAACGTTGATTAAACCACCCGCATTAATAACATAATCAGGCGCATAAATTAAACCCATTTCATGCAATTGAGTACCATGTTTTTGAGAATCTTCTAATACATTGTTAGCACAACCTGCAATTATTCTACATTTTAGACGAGCTAATGTATTATCATTGATGACTGCACCTAATGCACATGGTGCAAATACATCACATTCCACATCATAGATTTCTTCAGGCTTAACAATCTTAGCACCGGTTAATTCAGAAACACGTTTAGTACTTTCTTCATCAATATCACAGATGGTAAGGATTGCTCCTTCTTTAACTAGCATTTCACATAAAGCACTACCAACATGCCCAACACCAGAAACTGCTACTCGGATACCTTCAAGTTTTGCACTTCCAAACTCTTCTTTTAAACATGCTTTAATGCCTTTATAAACACCATATGCAGTAAAAGGTGAAGGATCACCAGAAGTCGTTGGTAAACCTAATACGTGATTGGTTTCCATACGAACTAAAGTCATATCTTCAGGGCAAGTCCCAACATCTTCAGCTGTAATATAACGACCACCTAAACCTTCAATATAACGACCAAATGCTCTCCAGAAAGCTTCACGACGAACGGTATCTTTTCTTAATTGTTTAGAATTACCAATAATAACTGCTTTACCCCCACCTAAGTTCAAGCCAGCACATGCTGCTTTCTTAGTCATACCACGGGCTAAACGTAAAACATCATAAACTGCATCATCTTCGTTTTCATACTCCCATACACGGGTTCCACCAAGCGCTGGTCCTAAAGTTGTATTATGAATACAAATTATCCCCTTAAGACCTGAATGACGATCATGTAAATACACTAATTGTTCATAACCGTATTTTTGCATGTAATCAAATTTATTCATTTTTCTCTCCTTACGAAAAGAAAAGCCGTTTATAGTTTACTTACCATAAAACGACTGTCAATCAGTTAATTCTGTTAATGATAGAAGACAGACGTTGTACCCTAAGTGCACGATGAACGACCTTTCATTTGGTAACTCAATTATAACAAATCGCACGAGAAAATGAAAGCGTTTTCATGTGAAATTTTAGTATTCTTTTAAACTTTCTTGTTTCGTTAAATATCGATATGCTCCACTTGCTAAAGCATGTAATTCATCTTCTCCTGGATAGACTGATACACCAGATATCCAGTCAATATATTCAATGATTTTTTGAACAAATACTTTGTTATACGCTAAACCACCCGTAATTAAGATTTGATCAACTTTACCCTTTAAAACAGCTGCCATTGACCCAACTTGTTTCGCTATTTGATAAATCATCGCTTCAATTACGTTATAAGCATACTCATCTGTTTCCGCAAGTTTTACCGCATCAATCATACTATTGGTATTTAAATGTGAGACCAACCCACTCTTACCTGCTAACATTCTTCGTATTGCTTTAATATCATTCATAGATTCAACTAAATCAAGCACCATAAAATTACTTAACTGTCCAGAACGTTCTGGCGAAAATGGTCCTTCTCCATCAAGTGCATTATTTACATCGATAATTCTACCTTTTAGATGTGCTCCAATACTGATTCCTCCACCTAAATGACACACAATTAAGTTTAAATCAGAGTAAGAACGATGAATCGATTCCGCATATTCTAATGCAATTTGTTTTTGGTTAAGCGCATGAAAGACACTTCTTCTCTCTACCCCTTTTAAACCAGTAAAACGGGCTAAATCAGATAGTTCATCAGTAACGGGTGCATTTAAGAAGATGGCTTCCTTGTGATATTCTTGAGACCATAAATAACCAATCACAAGTCCAACATTACTTGAATGTGAACCATATTTCTCTTCTTGTACATCTTGTACAATTTGTTTATTTATCTTGTAGATACCACTTGGAATCGGTTTTACCAAACCCCCTCTTAAGCAGAAACAATCCACCTCTTCCATTTTATATCCTTCACACATCATCCAATTTTCAACGCATTTCTTACGATAATCAACTTGATCGATAATTCGTTTGAATGGCGCAAGATCTTCTGTAGAATGACGTATTGTAAACGATTTTATCTCATTTAGATCATCATACAATGCGCCTTTGGATGAAGTAGAACCTAGATTTAGAATTAATACCCTAGCCATGTTTTTCTCCTAAGTTTAAAATTGCACAAACAATAGAATTCAATTTATCCGCTTCAGAATCAGCCCTTGAGGTTAGTATAATTGGAACCTTAGCCCCAATAATTAGTCCAGCCACATCCCCTTGTGAAAAATAAGAAATCGATTTATATAAGATATTCCCTGCTTCAATATTAGGAACGATTAAGACATCACACTCACCTGCATTCGGATGTTTAACCCCTTTATGATGTGCTGCATGTATATCAATCGCATTATCGAATGCAAATGGACCATCCACGGAACAATTTGTTATTTCTCCACGTTTTGCCATCTGACTTAATAAATCCGCATCCACACTTGATGGCATTTTATCATTTACTTTTTCGATTGCAGAAAGAACTCCAACTTTTGGATATTCTACACCACATGCGATTGCGACTTTTACTGCATTCTCTATGATCGCTTTCTTAGTCATTAAGTCTGGTAAGATATTCATCGCAGAATCAGAGATAAAATAAAGTTTATCTTTATGAGGCAACGTCGCGATACACACATGTGATAGTACTGGTTTATCACGTAGTCCCCATTCTTTATTTAACACTGCTTTTAATAGAACACTTGTATCGACAAAGCCCTTCATTAACAAACGGTTTTTCCCACTCGATACAGATTGTACCGCAAGTTGGCATGCTTCCTCTTTTGAAGAACTCGATACAATTTCAAATTCATCTTTTCTATCGTTCAATAATACTTCAATCTCAGCTTGATTCCCAAATAATACAGGTTGAATAAAACCTAAATCATACGCTTGTATAACAGAAGCTAACACTGTTTCATCTTCAGCACAAGCAACAGCACAACGAACACGTTCTGTATGCGTTAATCGATTAATTAGATAGGGATAGAGTTTCATAAAATCTCCTTATTACTGAAATTATACCTTATAAAATCTCTAATAAAGCATATGATTAGACAAAGTGTTTTAAATATACGATAATTTACTTACTAAAAGGAAGTAATATATGAAAAATTATCACACACAAGAAATACCACATGTAAGTTCTGTTGAATTACGTGTACTCAATTTAAATCGATCGATTGAATTCTATACTAAAACAATTGGAATGAAACTCATTCATAAAACCGATAACAGTGCAAAATTAGGAACATCCAATCAATCATTACTCGTACTTCATCAAATTGAAAATGGGCATCCTACCCATACTCGATTTGCAGGGCTCTATCATGTTGCATATCTTGTCCCAAGTCGTAAAGAACTTGGTGCAATTCTAAAACACTTTATCGAAAGTCGTACTCCACTACAAGGTGCAAGTAATCATGGTATATCAGAAGCAATCTATCTAGCGGATCCAGATGGTAATGGAATCGAGATTGCGGCAGATACTCCTGATACAACTTGGCGATGGGTCAATGGTAAACTTGATATCTTATCTGAGAATGGTCCGATGGATGTACAAGCCATATTGAATGAAGCAAGAGATACACAATTTAATGGATTCTCAGATGAAACGATTGTTGGTCACTTACACTTGCATGTCAGTGAACTGATTGAAACAAAGAAGTTTTATCAATCTATTTTAGGCTTAGATACTGTGATTGAGATTCCTAACTCTGCAGTATTTATGTCATACGGAAAGTATCATCATCATATTGCGATCAATGTATGGAATGGTAAAGGGGTTAAACAAGCAGACTCAACAACACCAGGATTGATTGTAGCTAATCTAAGTGTTCCTAGTATCGATTTCTTAAACAAAGTCGAAACAAGATTGAATGAAACTAAGTATCCTTATACAAAAAAAGATCATTCACTCATTGTAAATGATCCTTCTGGAAATCAATATCAATTAATTCTAAACTCGTAACAACGAGTTTTTTATTTTGTTATTTTTGCACTCTCGATCGCTTGATTGACTGCGTCGATAACCGCATCATAGGTATACGTTGCGCCTGCATAGGTATCGAGTCCTTCTGTTGATTGTGCTTCGATAATCTTTGTAGGTAATTCTTCAAACACAATTGTAGCAATTTCAGGTGTTTCTTCTTGAGATGTTACTTCAATCGCTGTAATTTTATCAGCTTTGAATGTGACCGATACAACAACATCTCCTTTCTTACCTTCACCTGTTCCACTATATGTTCCATCATTATAGACCTTAGGCCCAGATGTACAACCTACCAACACAAATACGAATACTAAACCAATAATAAACTTCTTCATACGAAACCTCCTATCTTGTTTATCACCGCTCAAATGTGACATACATCACTATATACTTGTTCACATAAACAAGCAAGGAATGTTATCAAAAAAAGGCAATTGCTTGCCTTTAATTACATATGATCGATGCACCATTGATCTACTTCTTCTAAACCCAATTTATTAAGTGAAGAGAATAGAACAACTGGATGTTTATACTTCTGTTTGAGTGAAGCCCTTACTTGAAGTTGTTTGGAATACGATAATTTATCTGCCTTCGTCGCAACAATCAGTATAGGAATATTCTTGCTTTCGACAAACTCACGCATATCTTCATCATCTTCGGTTAAACCATGACGACAATCTATAACTAATAAGACAGCGTTAATCTTACGAAGTCCAAAATAATCTTCCATCATTCTTCCGTATTGTTGAAGTTCAAAACGAGAACGTTGTGCATATCCATAACCTGGAACATCCACTAACATGACGCGATCTTCAACCAAATAGAAATTTATATAACGTGTTTTACCTGGGCGTTTCCCTACATACGCTAACGATTTTTGATTCGTAAGCGCATTAATAAGCGAACTCTTCCCAACGTTACTCCGTCCAGCCATCACAAATTCAGGCAGTGTCGTCTCAGGAAATTGTTTCTTTTCAACCGCAGTGGTTAAGAATTTGGCTGGGATAAAACAATTCATTGTTTCACCAAAGCTTCCTTAAGAACTTGTTCCATCGATTCTACTGGAACAAATGTAATGTGTTCCTTAACAATCTTTGGAAGTTCATCTAAATCTTTAGCATTCAACTTAGGAATCAAAATCTTAGTAATTCCAACACGGTGAGCCGCAAGTGATTTTTCCTTTAATCCACCGATTGGTAAAACATTCCCGCGAAGTGTAACTTCACCTGTCATCGCTAGATCAGAATGCACTGGAATATGAGTTAAAGCGGATACTAAAGCAGTTGTAAGTGTAATACCTGCACTTGGGCCATCTTTTGGAACAGCCCCTTCAGGTACGTGAATATGAATATCGTTTGATTCAAAGAATTTAGGATCAATGTTGTACTTCTTCGCATTGGATTTAACATAACCTAATGCAATTTCAGTCGACTCTTTCATAACTTCGCCTAATTGGCCAGTCACGATTAATCGTCCTTTACCTTCAAAGCTTGTGACTTCTACTGGTAGAACATCTCCACCGAATGAAGTGTAAGCCAATCCAGTCACAACACCAACTTGGTCTGTCTTTTCTTTCTTACCATATTCAAAGATTTCTTTACCCAACCATTCCATCATCAGTTTATCGGTGACAGTAATGGATTTCTTGCCATCTTTTAGAATCGCAAGAACGGATTTACGGCAGAGTGCAGCCACATGTCTTTCAAGTTGACGTACCCCTGCTTCACGAGTATAGTTACGAATAATATGTAAGATAACTTTATCCGATACATTAAATTGTTTTGGTTTTAAACCATTTAATGCGGCTTGTTTAGGAATTAAGTGTTCTGTCGCAATATTCACTTTTTCATCTTCAGTATAAGAAGACAAGTTAATGATTTCTAAACGATCACGTAACGCTGCTGGAATATCTTCTAAATAGTTCGCAGTTGCGATAAACATAACCTTACTTAAATCATACGGTTCTTCTAAATAGTGATCAGAGAACATAGCATTTTGTTCAGGATCTAATACCTCTAACATAGCGGAACTTGGATCACCCTTATAGTCAGAAGCCATCTTATCAATTTCATCAATTAAGAATACAGGATTAATAACGCCTGCTTTCTTCATTCCTTGAATAACACGACCTGGTAAAGAGCCTAAATAAGTTCTACGGTGACCACGAATCTCAGCTTCATCACGAACACCCCCTAGTGATGCCTTAACGAAGTTACGATTCAATGCATTCGCAATGGATTTAGCCAAGGATGTTTTACCAACCCCTGGAGGACCCACTAAACATAGAATAGGCGCATTTAGACTCTTAGTCATTGTCTTAACAGCGAGATATTCCATAATACGATCTTTAACTTTTTCTAAACCAAAGTGATCGCGATCAAGTACAGCACGAACTGCAACTAAATCTTCATTGTCATTGGATTCTTGCCACCAAGGCACATTGAGTAACCAGTCTAAGTAGGTACGAATTACGCCACTCTCACCGGATGAACTTGGCAACATCTCATAACGTTGAATTTCTTCTAACGCTTTTGCTTTAATGTTTGCCGGATATGGATTATCTTCAACTAATCGACGAAGTGTTTCCATATCATCGGTTGAATTAGGGACATCCCCTAATTCTTCTTTAATTGCACGAAGTTTTTCACGTAAATAATATTCACGTTGATTTTCTTCAATACGTTCACGAACTTTTTCATTAATGCCTTGTTCGATATTGGTTAACTCTTTCTCTTTTTTCAAGTTAGAAATAATTAACAATAAACGTTGATTTAAGACCAACTCTTCCAATAAACCTTGACGTTCATCTAAATTCATTGGGAAGTATTGAGCTACTTGATCGGCTAATTGATCCGCACTTACACCCTTCGTTAATTGACTAAACACTTCAGGTGGGAAGGATTGACTAACATTGGTAATTTGTTCTAACCCTTTCGCGATTTGACGAACAAGCGCCATTTCTTCTAAGCTATCTCCACGAATATCTTCTTCAGGTTTAACAGTCGCAAATAACATACGTTCATCTTCACTCAAACGAATGATACTTGCACGTTGGTTCCCCACAAAGGTAACGCGTAAGAAGCCTTCTTTTTTCTTTGTCGTCTTAATACGACAGATCGTACCCATCGTGTATAAATCTTGTGCATGTGGATCATCAACTAAGACATCCTTTTGACTGACAATGAAAACTTGTCCATCAAAATATGCCATCGATTCTTCAACCGCATTAATACTCTTATCTCGTCCTACTTCAATCATGACTTCTTGTCCTGGGAAGATGAGGACGCCCCTAGTCGCAATGACCGGGATGTTTAATTCTAGTTTTTCCATCTTAACCTCCTTGAGAAGGAATAAGACGCTTAGCGTCTTATCTATTGATTGGATTCACGAATCAAATCATACGCTTTACGTAAACGTAAGTCGTATGCAATGGTTCCTTCTGGTGCTAATTGTTTAACACGTTCTAAATCCATTTGATAGGTATCAGCTATCGTCTTGTATTCATTGTCAATTTCTTCATGTGTAACTGCAATATTCTCTGCTTTCGCAACGGCATCAAGAACTAAACGAACTTTAACCTTGCTTTCTGCATCAATGCGCATTTGAGCACGTAGATCATCTTCTGTTTGACCTGTAATCTCAGTGTATTGTTTCAATGAGAAACCTTGTTGACCTAAACGATTCGCGAAATCTTCTAACATCGTTTGTGTTTCATCATCCACAAGTACTGCTGGTACTTCTAATGTTGAAGTTTCTACAACACGTGTTAATAATGCATTGTTGTAATCATCTTCAGCTTTCTTTTGCTTATCAGATAAGATATCTTGTTCAAATTTAGCCTTTAAAGCATCTAATGTATCAATGTCTTTTTGATTAACTTCTTTAACGAATTCATCATTTAAAGCAGGTAATTGTTTAGACTTGATTTCATTCACTTTTACCTTAAACACAACTTCTTGTCCAGCCAAATGCTCAGCTTGATAGTTTTCAGGGAAAGTCAAAGTAACATCTTTTTCTTCACCACTCTTCATACCAACTAAAGCATCTTCAAAACCAGGAATAAATGTGTTAGAACCGATTTCTAAAGAATAGTTCTCACCTTTTCCACCTTCAAACGCAACACCATCTTTAAAGCCTTCGAAATCAATAACAGCGGTATCTTTGTGTTCTACAAAACCTTCTTCTTTTAAGACAAGTTCCGCAAATTGAGCACGTAAACCTTCTAACTTAGCATCAACTTCTTCAGGAGTAACTGTAGCGACTTCTTTAGTAATACCTAAGTTCTTGTATTCGCCAAGTGTTACTTCTCCCAATACTTCAAATGTAAACTTAATGCTAACCTTTTCAGTACTAATAGCGTCCATACCTAATTCTGGACGTGTGATTGGATTCAATTTGTGTTCAGCTAATCCTAAATCAAGTGCTTCTTGAGCAATTCCTTCAACTGCTTCAACTAAGATATTTTGTTCCGCAATTTGTTTCTTGACTAAATCTACAGGAGCCTTCCCTTTACGAAAACCAGGAAGTTGTACGTCTTTCGCCAATTTATTAAATGCCTTCTTTTGAGCATTTTGCCAAACATCTCCCTCGATGTCGACTTTTAATTCACCTTTTGTTTTTTCAATCATTGTCCATGTAGTTTTCATAAGGACCTCCTTGTTGCTTGTATATTATAACACAGTTATTAGCACTGTCAACTAATGAGTGCTAAG
>JACCEE011823898.1_pt1 | contig 42184 bp, 42 predicted proteins | sample 7449931 | NCBI WGS metagenome assembly JACCEE01 (sample SAMN15323457, study PRJNA562643) | freshwater metagenome | isolation source: river surface water | place: USA:Blue River Watershed | collected 2017-08-19 | reverse complement strand
CGCGCCCGATCAGCGGGTCGATCTTGCCGTCCTTGGCCGCCTGGTTCAGGTTGAGCGTGAACTGCTCCAGGGCCGAGGCCTTCTCGTTCTTCTCGCCGCCCTCCTCACCCTCGGCCCCGCCCGTGGGCTCGTTGCCCTTGGCCGGCTCCGGCGGATCGGACTTCTTGATGCCGTGGGCGATGAAGTTGACCACGTCCAGGCGCGTCACGCCCTGCTGGTGCAGGTAGTAGACGGCATGCGAATCCTTCTCGCCGAAGATGGCCACCAGCACGTTGGCGCCCGTGACTTCCTTCTTGCCGTTGCCGGTGGACTGCACATGCATGATGGCGCGCTGGATCACGCGCTGGAAACCCAGCGTCGGCTGGGTGTCCACGTCATCCGTACCCGCCACCTGCGGCGTGTTGTCCTTGATGAAGTTCGACAACGACTTGCGCAGGTCGTCGATATTGGCCGAGCAGGCCCGCAGCACTTCCGCCGCGCTGGGGTTGTCCAGCAAGGCCAGCAGCAGGTGCTCGACGGTGATGAATTCGTGGCGCTGCTGTCGGGCCTCGACGAACGCCATGTGGAGGCTGACTTCCAATTCCTGGGCAATCATGAAAATTCCTTTGCCTTGCGAGCTGACCCACTAAAAAAACAATGATGGCTTGGAGCCACTGTAATCCTGATCCGTTCAACTTTCTCTTACTCGACCGGTTCACTCACACATTGGAGGGGATGTCCCGCCTGCCGGGCGGCTGACTGCACCTGCTCGACCTTGGTGGCGGCCACATCGCGCGAGTACACACCGCACACCGCTTTGCCGTCCAGGTGGATCTTGAGCATGATCTGGGTGGCGGTCTCGCGGTCCTTGTTGAAGAACTCCTGGATCACCACGACCACGAATTCCATGGGCGTGAAGTCGTCGTTGAGCATCACGACCTGGTACATCTGCGGCGGCTTGGTTTTCTGCGTCAGCCGCTCGAGGACCAAGGAGCCCCCGTCGTCCTCCTTGGGCCGCTGCCGTGTGGGCAAGGGCGGGGGAAGGGGTGGTTTGCTGGCCATGTCGCCGATTTTATCGACCTGGCTTGCCTCGGCCTTGAGCCCGGCATCCGCGACGGGCCTGCGGGCAATGGCGCGGTCCCGACATCCTGCGTGAACAGCCGCGTTGCTCTTATCCAATATTTGTACTTTCGTTCCCAAATTTGTTGACACCGACCCTGCAAATCCCAGACACTGCACCGACGTGATCAAGGGAATGTCGAGAGACACAACATGGCGACTGGCACTGTGAAATGGTTCAACGATGCAAAGGGTTTCGGCTTCATCGAGCCCGACGGCGGCGGAGCGGACGTTTTTGCGCATTTTTCAGCCATCTCCATGGACGGCTTCAAGACCTTGAAGCAAGGCGCCCGCGTCACGTTTGAGCTGGCTGCCGGGCCCAAGGGCCATTTGGCCCAGAACATCCAAGCCGCGCCCCCTGGCACGCAGCCGCAGACGTCAGCCCCGAAAAGTGCGGCCCGCAGTCTGGTGGCGCCGGCCCCATTGGAAACCAACCCATCCGACGCCCACTGAAACGGCTCCGCCTACGCGGGCAGAAAAAAAAGCCGCCTCACGGCGGCTTTTTCACACGCAGCCAGGGGCTTACATGTTGTCGATCATCACCTGGCCGAAGCCCGAGCAGCTCACCTGGGTGGCGCCGTCCATCAGCCGGGCGAAGTCGTAGGTGACCTTCTTGCTCAGGATCGACTTCTCGATCGAGCTGATGATCAGGTCGGCAGCTTCCTTCCAGCCCATGTGGCGCAGCATCATCTCGGCCGAGAGAATCTCGGAGCCAGGGTTGACATAGTCCTTCCCCGCGTACTTGGGGGCCGTGCCGTGGGTGGCCTCGAACATGGCCACCGTGTCGCTCAGGTTGGCGCCGGGGGCAATACCGATGCCTCCGACCTGCGCGGCCAGGGCGTCGGAGATGTAGTCGCCGTTGAGGTTCAGGGTCGCGACCACGCTGTACTCGGCCGGACGCAGCAGGATCTGCTGCAGGAACGCGTCGGCGATCGAGTCCTTGACGATGATGTCCTTGCCCGTCTTCGGGTTCTTGAACTTGCACCACGGGCCACCGTCGATCAGTTCAGCGCCGAATTCGCGCTGGGCCAGGGCGTAGGACCAGTCACGGAAGCCGCCTTCGGTGAACTTCATGATGTTGCCCTTGTGCACGATGGTCACATTGGGCTTGTCATTGTCGATGGCGTACTGGATCGCCTTGCGCACCAGGCGCTCGGTGCCCTCGCGCGAGACGGGCTTGATGCCGATGCCGGAAGTGGCCGGGAAGCGGATCTTCTTGACACCCATTTCCTTGATCAGGAAATCGATGACCTTCTTGGCCTTGTCGGTCTCGGCCTCGTACTCGATGCCGGCGTAGATGTCCTCCGAGTTCTCGCGGAAGATGACCATGTTGGTCTTCTCGGGCTCCTTCAGGGGAGACGGCACGCCTCGGAAGTACTGGATCGGGCGCAGGCAGACGTAGAGGTCGAGTTCCTGGCGCAGGGCCACGTTCAGGGAGCGGATGCCGCCGCCGACCGGCGTCGTCAGGGGGCCCTTGATGGACACGACATAGTCCTTCACCGCGTGCAGGGTCTCCTCCGGCAGCCAGACGTCCGGACCGTAGACGCGCGTGGACTTCTCTCCGGCGTAGACCTCCATCCAATGGATCTTGCGCTTGCCACCGTAGGCCTTGGCCACGGCCGCATCCACCACTTTCAGCATCACGGGCGTGATGTCCATCCCGGTCCCGTCCCCCTCGATGTAGGGAATGATGGGCTCGTCCGGGACGTTGAGGGACATGTCGGGCTTGACCGTGATTTTCTGGCCCTGGGCGGGCACCTTGATGTGCTGGTACATGGGGAAAACGTCTCCGGAAAGGAACAAAAAGCTACTAATTGGCAGCCGCTGGCGGGCGACGCGGGGGATTTTAGCGGTGATTTCCAGGTGTCCCGCAGGTGTCAGCCGCCGCGGGGCCGCGGTATTTCCGTAGGAAACTAGAAAGTCCTGTCAACCGCCGGGATTTCTCTGCGTTAGTAGGACACCTGCCGGTTAGCCTGCAGGAAAACCTTGAACAAACCTAAAGGAAACACCATGAAAACCCTGTTCGCCGCCCTGGTCGCTTCGCTGTTCGCCGTCTCCGCCTTCGCTGGCTCCCACGCCGCTGCCCCCGCTGCTGGCGCCAAGGCCGCTTCCGGCGCCAAGGCCCCGGCTTCGGCTGCCAAGCCGGCCGCTTCGGCCAAGAAGTAATCGGAACCTTCCGATGAAGAAAGCCCGCCTCGGCGGGCTTTTTTCCTCCGCACACTTCTCCTTCTCTCGAGACCCCGCCATGACCAAACTGCTCTCCGGCCTGATCGCCTTCGCCTTCGCTGCCACCGCTTTCGCCCAGGCCGCTCCGGCAGCCCCGGCCGCGCCCGCCGCCCCGGCGGCTCCTGCGGCCCAGAACGCGCCTGCGGCTGCAGACGCCAAGGCCGAAAAGAAAGCCGCCCCCAAGGCCAAGAAAGCCAAGAAGGCCAAGAAAGCCAAGAAAGCCGACGCTTCCTGATCCGAAGCCAGACGCTAGTCGCCAGATGCCTGCCGCGTGCAGGCATTTTTCATGGCACCCGCGCCGCGCGACAATCGGCGGATGCAACGATTCCTCCGCCTCTCCCTCACCGCCCTGCTGGCATTCGCCTGCGCCCCGGCCTGGAGCCAGGAGCCGCAACTGAACCTGCCGCGGGTCAAGTTGTCGGCTGGCATGCACCAGATCGACGCGCAGGTCGCGCAAACCGCGCAGCAGCGAGCCACCGGCCTCATGTGGCGCCGCGACATGCCCCAGCATGAGGGCATGCTGTTCGTGTTCGAGCAAGCCGCAGTGCAGTGCTTCTGGATGATGAACACGCCCTCTGCCCTGACCGCAGCCTTCCTGGCCGACGACGGCACCATCGTCAACCTGGCAGACATGCAGCCGCTGTCGACGCAGTCGCATTGCTCCAAGCAACCCGTTCGCTTCGTGCTGGAGATGAACCGGGGCTGGTTCGAGAAAAAAGGCCTGCGGGCCGGCTCGCGCCTGTCGGGCGAACCCTTCACCCGCTAGGCCGACGGCCAGCGCAAGAGGGCCGAGCAGGGGCCCGAAGAAGAAAGAGAAAGGGCCGCGGATGCGGCCCTTTGCACGTCAAGCGGTCGCGTTCAGGCGAAGTTCTTCTGGGCAAAGTCCCAGTTCACCAGCTTGTCCAGGAAGGTCTCGACGAACTTCTGGCGCAGGTTGCGGTAGTCGATGTAGTAGGCGTGCTCCCAGACGTCCACCGTCAGCAGCGCCTTGTCGGCGGTGGTCAGGGGCGTGCCGGCAGCGCCGGTGTTGACGATGTCCACCGAACCATCGGCCTTCTTGACCAGCCAGGTCCAGCCGGAGCCGAAGTTGCCGACGGCCGATTTGACGAAGGCCTCACGGAAGGCGGCGTAGCTGCCCCATTTGGCGTTGATGGCCGAGGCCAGCGCACCCGTCGGCTCGCCACCGCCCGCGGGCTTCATGCAGTTCCAGAAAAAGGTGTGGTTCCAGATCTGCGCGGCGTTGTTGTAGATCCCGCCGGAGGACTTCTTGATGATCTCTTCCAGAGTCAGGGACTCGAACTCGGTGCCTTTTTGCAGGTTGTTCAGGTTCACCACGTACGCGTTGTGGTGCTTGCCATGGTGGTACTCGAGCGTCTCCTTGGAGTAGTGGGGCGCGAGCGAATCGATGGCGTAGGGCAGCGCAGGCAGGGTGTGTTCCATGGGGTTCCTCTTGGGTTCTTGCTTGGGGGGGACTGCGCAGCGTGGTGCGCGACACGCCGAATTCTAGGCACTAATCCGGCGTCGAGTGGACCACGGTCAGATCGACCCTGCCCTCCGCGAGGCGCGCCTGCACCGACTGGCCGGGCCGAACCTGCGCGGCGCGGGCGATGACGCGGCCATCCGCCTGCGTGAGCAAGGCGTACCCTCGAGCCAGCACCTGACGCGGGTCCAGGCCCGCCAGGCGCAGGCCCGCCTGGTCCAGACGCTGCGCGCGCTGCCCGAGCTCGGCTGGCGGCGCTCGCCGCAGGGCCTGCAGGGTGACGCCCAGGGCCGCGCGCTCGCTCGCGAGACGGGCCATGACGGCGTAGCGCAGACGCTGGGCCTGGCGCTCCAGCCTTTGGTGCTGCCCGCCGATGCGCCCGGAAGGACGGCCCAGCCGGGCCGCGCCGGCATCCAGGCGCTGGGCCGAGGCATCCAGGCGCCGGCGGGCGGCGCGCTGCAGGCGGTCTTGCAGGGCAACCAGCGCCCCCAGCCAAGCCTCGCGCGCGGGCGCCACCAGTTCGGCTGCTGCGGTGGGGGTCGGCGCGCGCAGGTCGGCGCAGAAGTCGGCGATGGTGAAGTCGGTCTCATGCCCCACGCCGCACACCACCGGCACCGGGCTGCGTCCCAGGGTGCGCGCCAGCGCTTCGTCGTTGAAGGCCCACAGGTCCTCCAGCGAGCCGCCCCCTCGCACCAGCAGGATCACGTCGATCTCGCCGGCCTCGGCGCGCGCATACAAGGCCTGCAGGGCCCGGACCAGTTCGCCCGGGGCCTGCGCGCCCTGTACCGCCGCAGGCGCCAGCATCACCGGCACGTGGGGCAGCCGCCGGCGCAGAACCGTCGACACGTCGTGCAGGGCCGCAGCCCCCAGGGAGGTGACCACGCCAATGCCGCGGGGCAGCGGAACCAGCGGCCGTTTGCGCGCCGGGTCGAAGAGGCCCTCGGCCTCGAGCCGCTCCTTCAGGCGCAGGAACTGCTCGAACAGCGTCCCCTGCCCTGCGCGCTGCAGGCTCTCGACGATCAGTTGCAGGTCGCCGCGCGCGTCGTAGACATCCAGCCGCCCCTGCACCTCGACGCTGTCGCCGTCACGCGGGCTGAAGTCCAGGAGACCCGCCGACCGCCGAAACATGGCGCATCGGATCTGGCCCGTCGGGTCCTTCAGGCTGAAGTAGCAATGGCCGCTGGCAGCCCGCGAAAAGCCGGAAATTTCCCCGCGCACGGTCACCGGGTTGAAGCGCGCGTCCAGGGCGTCAGCAACGGCGCGGCATAGCGCGCCAACTGGCCAGATTCGCCGCGCCAATCCTGGGGTTTTGCCCTCAACCATGAGGATTCACGCGGGTTGCCGTGCCCCCGGCGCAGGGGTAGTCCACAGAAACGGCAAAAACAGTCAGCATTTGGTAGTCATACCCCAAAACGCAGGCTTTTCGTCGCAAGTCTTTGATTTAGAAGACGTTTTTTCTGCTCAAAATGTGACCGTTTTGTGGCGGCGACGATTTGGCGCGGGTTTGCAGCGCATGGGGGCAGGGTTCTGCACAAAGTTATCCACAGGATCTGTGAGATTCTTCCGACCGGGCTGGCAAAACGTCCTACAAGGGCAAGCGCCTGGCCGATAATCCCGCGAGCCTGCCTCGACAGGTCACCTGAACCGCGCCGGAGACGCCACTTTGCTTTCGATCATACAAGCCGCCGGATGGCCCATCTGGCCCCTGATTGCCTGCTCCATTGCCGCCCTGGCCCTCATCATCGAACGCTTTCTGAGCCTGCGGGCGGACCGGGTGGTGCCGCCGCAGCTGCTGGAGGAGGCACTGGCGGTTTCGCGCCACGGGCTGCCCCCTGCAGATGTCGTGAACCAGCTGGAACAGAACTGCGCGCTCGGTGAAGTGCTGGCCAGCGGCCTGCGCGCGATGGCCAGCGACCCGCGCAGCACCGAGGCGCAGTTGCGGGCCGTGATGGAGGCCAGTGGCCGCGCCGTGGCGCACCGCCTGGAGCGCTACCTGAGTGCGCTGGGCACCATCGCCTCCGCCGCGCCCTTGCTGGGGCTGCTCGGAACCGTCATCGGCATGATCGAGATCTTCGGTTCCCAGTCGCCCGGTGGTACGACGGGCGGCAACCCGGCGCAGCTGGCGCAGGGCATCTCCATTGCCCTGTACAACACCGCCTTCGGCCTGATCGTCGCGATCCCGGCCCTCATGTTCTGGCGCTACTTCCGCTCGCGGGTGGACGGTTACCTGCTCGCGATGGAGCTGGCCAGCGAGCGCTTCGTGCGGCACCTGAGCGCCCTGCGCACCTGAGGCCGCCATGAACTTCCGGCCGCGTCCCCACGGTGAGCCCGAGATCAACCTGATCCCGTTCATCGACGTCCTGCTGGTGGTGCTGATCTTCCTGATGCTGTCCACCACCTACAGCAAGTTCACCGAACTGCAGCTGCGCCTGCCGGTGGCCGACGCCCAGGCGGCGCGCGACCACCCGCGCGAGGTCGTGGTCGCGATCAGCGCGGACGGCCGCTACGTGATCAACCGCGTCGCACTGTCGGCCCGCGGCGTCGACGCCGTCGCCGCGGCCTTGGCGGACGCCACGCGTGACAGCAAGGACATCCGCGTGATCATCAGCGCCGATGCCGCGTCGCCGCACCAGGCCGTGGTGACGGCACTGGAGGCGGCCCGCCGCACCGGGCTGGGACAGATCACCTTCGCGGCGCAGACCTCAGGCAACGCCAGCGGGAAACCGTAGTGGGCCTGCAGCACGCGTGGCTGCAGCGGGGTGCGCTGGCGTGGAGCCTGCGGCCGCTTTCGGCTCTTTACGGTGCGCTCGCCGCGCTGCACCGGTCCCTGTACCGGTTCGGGCTGCTGCGGGCGGAACGATTGCCGGTGCCGGTGATCGTCGTGGGCAATGTCGTGGCAGGCGGCGCGGGCAAGACGCCTGTCGTGATCGCGCTGGTCGAACACCTCAAGGCCCGGGGGCTGCGGCCCGGCGTGATCTCCAGAGGCTACGGGCGCGTCCGGGGCGCCGCCTGCCGGGAGGTGAACCCCGGCGACGCCGACGCTTCGCTCACGGGCGACGAACCCCTGCTCGTGGCGCGCCGCTGCCAGGTCCCGGTGGTGGTGGGGGCACGGCGGGCACAGGCGGCGCGCCTGCTGCTCGCACGTCACCCCACCGTGCAGGTGCTGGTGAGTGACGACGGGCTGCAGCATTGGGCCCTGGCGCGCGACCTGGAGGTCTGCGTCTTTGACGACCGGGGCCTGGGAAACGGCTGGCTGCTGCCTGCAGGTCCCCTGCGCGAGCCCTGGCCGCGGCGGGGCCGTCCGCGAGGTGACGCTGACCCGTGGGCCTGGGCGCGCGAGATCGACCTGGTACTGCGGCCCCCGGAGGCCGAGGCCCTGGATGGCCTGGACATCCGCCGGCGCCTGGCCACGCAGGCCCTGCGAGCCGATGGCACGCGGTGCGCGCTGACCGACATCGTGGGGACGGGCGCCCCGCCGTGGGCTGCGGTGGCAGGCATCGCGCGGCCTGAGGCCTTCTTCCGGATGCTGCGGGCGGCGGGCGCGTCCCCCGCCCAGGCCCTGGCACTGGCCGACCACCATGACTTCGACGCCGGACCGCTGGCACTGCCTGCCGGCATGACAGTGGTCTGCACCGAGAAGGACGCCGTCAAGCTCTGGCGCCACCGGCCCGACGCCTGGGCGGTGCCGCTGGAGGTGGAAATCGCCCCGGCGTTCTGGGACCGCTTCGATCGCCTCCTGGCCGCGAAGCTATCATCCGCCGATGGATCCGAAACTGCTTGAACTGCTGGTCTGCCCGGTGACCAAGGGCCCGCTGGATTACGACCGCGAGCGGCAGGAACTTCTCTCACGCAGCGCGCGACTGGCCTACCCGGTCCGCGACGGCATCCCGGTGCTGCTCGAGGACGAGGCCCGTACGCTCAGCGACGAAGAGCTCGAGCGTCTGCCCCCGCGCACCCCGCTGGCGGGATGACGGTGGCGCCCGCCTCCCCCGCAGGCTTTACCGTCCTGATCCCGGCACGGCTGGCATCGACGCGGCTTCCCAACAAGCCCCTGGCCGACATCGCCGGCCGGCCGATGGTGGTGCGCGTGGCCGACCAGGCCCGCCTGTCAGGTGCGGAGAACGTGGTGGTGGCCACTGACAGCGACGCCATCGCGCGCGCGTGCGACGAACACGGCGTGCCCAGCGTCATGACCCGACCGGACCACCCCTCGGGCAGCGACCGCCTCGCCCAGGCCTGCGCGCTGCTGCAGTTGCCCGACACGCACACGGTGGTCAATGTGCAGGGCGACGAGCCCCTGATCGAGCCGGGGCTGATCGATGCGGTGGCCCAGCTGCTGCTGCAACATCCGCAGGCCAGCATGAGCACCGCGGCCCACACGATCGAGGATCCGGCGGACGCGCGCAATCCCAACGTGGTCAAGGTCGTCACCGATGCCCAGGGGCTGGCCCTGTACTTCAGCCGGGCCCCGATTCCCTGGTGGCGTGACGGCTTCGGCGCGGGCACGGCCTCGATCACCCGCCTGCCCGAGCCGCGACCGTTGCGTCACATCGGCCTCTACGGGTACCGGGTCGGTTTCCTCAAGGCCTTCCCGGCCCTGGCGCCCTCGCCGCTGGAACTGGCGGAGTCGCTCGAGCAACTGCGCGCCTTGTGGCACGGCCACCGGATCGCGGTGCACGTGGCCGCCCAGGCCCCTGGCACCGGGGTGGACACGCCCGAAGACCTGGCCCGGGTGCGCGCGATCTTCGCCCGCGGGACCTGAGGTCTCGGCCCGCGGGGCCAGCGGCCGTCACGCAAGGGGCGCGTGCTATCCTCGACCGCAGAGGCGCAACCAGCGTCCGGGGCGATCGCCAGGGCGGCAGGCCGCATACACCGATTCCGAGGTTATCCATGAGACTGATTCTGTTGGGCGCGCCTGGCGCGGGCAAAGGCACCCAAGCCACCTTCATCTGCCAGAAATACGGCATCCCCCAAATCTCCACCGGCGACATGCTGCGTGCCGCAGTCAAGGCCGGCACGCCGCTGGGACTGGCAGCCAAGAAGGTCATGGACTCGGGCGCGCTGGTGGGCGACGACATCATCATCGGGCTGGTCAAGGAGCGCCTGACCCAGCCCGATTGCGCCAAGGGCTTCCTCTTCGACGGCTTCCCCCGCACCATTCCGCAGGCCGAGGCCATGCGCGAAGCGGGCGTGAAGCTCGATTACGTGCTGGAGATCGATGTTCCCTTCGAGGCCATCATCGAGCGCATGAGCGGCCGCCGCTCGCACCCGGCTTCGGGACGCACCTACCACGTCAAGTTCAACCCGCCCAAGGTTGCCGGCGTCGACGACATCACCGGGGAGCCGTTGATCCAGCGTGACGACGACAAGGAAGAAACCGTCCAGAAGCGCCTGCAGGTGTACGCCTCGCAGACGCGGCCGCTGGTCGACTATTACGCCAACTGGTCCCAGGCCGATCCGGCCGTGGCGCCGAAGTACCGCGCCATCAGCGGCATGGGTTCGGTCGAGGAAATCACCGCGCGAGCCCTGGGCGCCCTCGCCCAGTGAAACGCCCGGTGAAACGACCATTGCAGGCCCCGGGCGCCTCAGGCCGGGCTTGACCGCAGGCCGTAGGCCTTGCCCCCCACGAACAGGTACTCGGCCCGCAAGACGGCCGCCCCCTTCTCGTCCTGGAAGGTGAAGCCGAGCACCCCCAGCGGCGTCCCGGCCTCGATCGTCTCCACTTTCCAGGCCTGCATCCGAGTCAGAGGCGCCAGTTCGATCTCCCAGCGCCGGTCCTTGCGCGTGGGCACCACGGCGCGTGCCAGCAGCGACTGGCCGTCCACCGAGGCCGTCTGGGCGGGCAGCGGCCGACCGGCGAGATCGGCAGGCAGCCTGAGGTTGGCGGGCACCTCCAGGTCGAGTTCCACGTGCGGATTGCGCCAGCGCACCCGGGCGGCCCGACCCTCGAGCCAGATCGGCCGCTCCTGATCGAAACTGCTCCAGCCATGGTGGGCCGACGCGAACCCCGGCACCCCGAGACAGGCCCAGACAAACAGACGACGTTGCATGCGACTCCCTCCTGGCAACCTTCAAGCGTAGGTCATTTCAAGCGTAGGCGATCCAGCGGCCGCAGGCGATGACGGCCACCCAGATCAGGGTGGACGATGCCATGAGCAGGCGCGCGGGGTGATCGAGACGTTGCAGCGAGCCGCGGCCGTGGAACCAGGCGGCGTTGCCGCCCGCCACGAACAGCAGCAGCATCTTGAGCGTGAAGGCCCGGTTGGCCAGCAACTCCGCAGCTTGTGTAGCGAACATCAGCAGCCCCGAGGCGGCGGCCAGCCCGAAACCGGTCACCGCCAGGGACAGGCTCAGGCGGGCCAGCGCCTGGACCGGCAGCGCCGCGCCCCGGCCGAACACGCGCAGCTCCAGGAGCACCAGATTGCCCACGAGCAAGGCCACACCACACAGGTGCACCACTTCGAGCAGCGGGTAGGCCCAGGGGTGCGATTGCAGGGTATTGAACATGAGGCGTCCGTCCGGCGGCTCAGGGCCGGGGATGGGCGGCGACGAGCAGGTCCAGCATCAGGGCGATACGGGCCTTGACCGGCGACAGGCCCCCCGAATCGGGCAACCGGTCACCGGTATGGGGCAAGACCTGCCCCTCCGCGCAGCGCGTGGCTCGCACCACGGGCACCCCTTGCGACCGCGCATGCAGCAGGGCCGCCTGGAGCGATGCGCTGAGCGTCCCGTTGCCGGTGCCCGCCGCGACGAGGCCGTCCACGCCTTGGGCCAGCAGGGCCTGCACCAGCGCGCCGGTCGCACCGGCGTGATTGAGGACGATCTCCACCCGCGGCCAGCGACCGGCCTGGGCCACGGCGTGGGCGCGGCCGGCGGCCGCCGCGTCCGACCCGGGCCACTCGCGCATCAGCCGCACGCGCCCCGCCTCCATCACCCCCAGGGGGCCGGCCTCGCCGGAGGAAAAGGCATCGAGCCGGAAGGGATGGACCTTGGCGACATCACGCGCCGTGTGGAGGGTGCCCGCACACACCGCGACCACGCCGCGGGCCCCGGGCGTAGCGGCCACGGACAGGGCATCCAGGAGGTTCTGCGGCCCGTCGGGAGCGGCGGCGGTGGCCGGGCGCATGGCGCAGGTCAGGACGACGGGCTTGGCGGGCGACAGCACGCGGTCCAGGAAGAAGGCGGTCTCCTCCAGCGTGTCGGTGCCGTGGGTGATGACGAGACCGCGCACGTCGGGCTGCGCCAGCCAGTGGCTGCAACGCGCCGCCAGGGTCTGCCAGACCGCCTCGTTCATGTCCTTGCTGTCGATCTGGGCCACCTGCTCGGTCTCGAGGGGCCTGGGCGTATCGGGCGCCCACGCGGCCACCAGGGGCCCGATCCCCAGCTGCGCGCTGGTGTAGGCCAGGTGCTCGCCTGCCGACGGGGCCGTCCCGGCGATGGTGCCCCCGGTGCCCAAGACGACGATTTTTTCTGCGACCACTTGCATTTCCCGAAAAGCTGGTTAAAAATACAGTTACTGGATATGAAGACAGTACCCGTCCACAACCCCTTGCCCACGCTCCAGACGCCCGACCCCCACGAGCATTTCGCAGGAGAGCCCGCATGATCGAGACCCCCAAGCTCACGGCCCGCCAACAGCAGATTCTGGATCTGATCCAGAGTGCCATTGCCCGCACCGGGGCGCCTCCCACCCGGGCCGAGATCGCTGCCGAGCTCGGCTTCAAGTCGGCCAACGCCGCTGAAGAACACCTGCAGGCCCTGGCGCGCAAGGGGGTGATCGAACTGGTCAGCGGCACCTCACGCGGCATCCGCCTGCGCAGCGAGGCCCTGCGCTCCATCAACGAGTCACGCGTCAAGCAATTCTCCCTGCCTTTGCAGAGCCTGGCCCAGCTGGCGCTTCCGCTGGTCGGCCGGGTCGCGGCCGGCTCCCCGATCCTGGCCCAGGAGCATGTGGACCAGACCTACTACGTCGAGAGCAGCCTCTTTCAGCGCCGCCCCGACTACCTGCTCAAGGTACGCGGCATGTCCATGCGGGACGCGGGCATCATGGATGGCGACCTGCTTGCCGTCCAAGCCACCAAGGACGCCAAGAACGGCCAGATCGTCGTGGCCCGTCTGGGCGATGACGTCACCGTCAAGCGCTTTCGCCGCAACAAGCACCTGATCGAGCTGCACGCCGAGAACCCCGACTACCCCACCATCGTGGTCGAGCCTGGCGAGCCCTTCGAGATCGAAGGCCTGGCGGTGGGCCTGATTCGCAACACGATGCTGATGTAGCGCCCCCATCCCCGAAGCGGCCCCAGGTGGCGGGCGTATGGCGTGGTGCCATCACCCTGTGCTGCTTCTTGTTCCGAAATCCTGCCTGTGATGAAACCCTCGTTGTCCAAGGAGTCCCCACATGGCATTTGCACTTCCCCTCTTCGCGCATTTCTTCGGCATGTTCCAGGACATCAGCGCACGCCGGGCCTGCGCCCCCTCCACCCTTCGGACCCCTGCGCGCGCGGTGGGCCTCCAGGGGGTCGAGCTTGACCCGGCGTCCCTCCTGCACCGCGGCCCGGCTGTCGCGCGCCACTGGGCGGGCCCCACGCGCACGGCGGCCTGCCAGCGTCCGCTGCGGGTCCTGCGGGTGGTGGAGGGCCGCTGCGGCACAGCGGAGGCCGGGCGCATGGTGATCTCGGGCCGCATGGCCGATGTCTGCGCCGAGCTGGACCGGCTGGCCGAATCGGAAACCCGGCACTGAGCGCCCGCCCCCCGGCACCCTCGGGCCCGGTCTCGGCCCCCTGAGACACCCCCGGCCCGCTGGCACTCTGCCTTTTGGGGCAAGCCTCCCCGACAGCGGCGAGGCACAATCGCCTCATGAACATTGTGATCCTTGACGACTACCAGGACACGGTGCGCAAGCTTCAGTGCGCCAGCAAGCTGGAGGCTTACCCCGCCAAGGTCTACACCAACACCGTCAAGGGGATCGGCCAATTGTCCGTGCGCCTGCGCGACGCAGACGTCATCGTCCTGATTCGCGAGCGCACGCACCTGACGCGGCAACTCCTCGACAAGCTGCCGCGCCTGAAGATGATCTCGCAGACGGGCCGCATCGGCGACCACGTCGATGTGCAAGCCTGTACCGAGCGGGGCATCGTGGTGACCGAGGGGGTGGGCTCGCCCATTGCGCCGGCCGAACTCACCTGGGCTCTGGTGATGGCCGCCACCCGGCGGCTGCCCCAGTACATCGGCACGCTCAAGCACGGCGCCTGGCAGCAGTCCGGTCTCAAGTCCGCGTCCATGCCGGCGAACTTCGGCCTGGGCACTGTCCTGCGCGGCCGTACGCTGGGCATCTGGGGCTACGGCCGCATCGGCCGCCTGGTGGCTGGCTACGGGCGCGCCTTCGGCATGCGGGTGATGATCTGGGGCCGTGATGCCTCCCTCGCGCAGGCACGGGCCGATGGCCATGAGGTGGCCGAAAGCCGTGAGGCCCTCTTCGAGCACAGCGACGTCCTGAGCCTGCACCTGCGCTTGAACGCGCAGACCGAGGGCATCGTGCGTCTGCAAGACCTCGGGCGCATGAAACCCACCTCCCTGCTGGTGAACACCTCGCGAGCCGAACTGATCGAACCCGATGCGCTCATCGCCGCCCTCAACCGCGGCCGTCCCGGCATGGCCGCCATCGACGTGTTCGAAAGCGAACCCATCCTGCAGGGCCATGCCCTCCTGCGGCTGGAGAACTGCATCTGCACGCCCCACATCGGCTATGTGGAACAGGACACCTACGAGCTGTACTTCGGCACGGCTTTCGACAATGTGGTGAATTTCATCCAGGGCACGCCCACGAACGTGGTGAACCCGGACGCCTTGCAGGTCGCCCGCTGATGGCCGACGAGCGGACCGGTCTGCCGCTCGTGCTCTGGCCGCTGCTCTTTGGCAATTTCGTCATCGGCACTGGCGTGATGGTGGTGCCCGGCACGCTCAATGAGCTCAGCGCCTCCCTCCAGGTCAGCGTCGCCTCGGCGGGCCAGCTGATTTCGGCCGGGGCCTTCATGATGGCCGTGGCCGCCCCGCTCTTTGCTGCCGTCGCCGCCGGCTGGGACCGCCGCCGCTTGCTGGCGCTGTCCCTGCTCTGGTACGGCCTGCTGCACCTGGCCTGCGCCCTGGCCGAGTCCCTGGCCGTGCTGCTGCCGCTGCGGGTGCTGGCTGTGGTGGCACCCGCGGTCTTCACCCCGCAGGCCGCCGCCTGCGTCGGCCTGCTGGTGCCCCTGGAGCAGCGAGGACGCGCGATCACCTTCATCTTCCTGGGCTGGTCGGTGGCGTCGGTCCTGGGGATGCCGCTGTCCTCGTTCATCGGCGGCACGCTGGGATGGCGCGCATCCTTCCTCCTGGTTGCCATGCTGAGCACGGTGGGCGCAGCCTGGGTCTGGCGCACGCTGCCCGACGGCATACGCCCGCCTTCTCTGTCGCGTGCCGCCTGGGGACAGACGCTGCGCTCACACGCGCTGATGCTGTGCATCGCGGTGACCGTGCTGTCGGCCGCGGGCCAGTTTGTGCTGTTTTCGTATTTCGCGCCGTACTGGGACCAGCGGCTGGGCGTGACGCCGGGTCAGTTGAGCCTGATGTTCCTTGCTTTCGGCAGCTTCGGACTGCTGGGGAACGTGCTGATGATGCGCTACATCGGCCGCCTGGGACCGGACCTTGCCGTGCTGCTGGGTCTGGGGGGCATCGCCCTGAGTCTGGTGGCCTGGCCCCTGGGGGCGACGCTGCTGATGTCCATGCTGGTGAGCGTGCCCTGGGCGCTGGGTTGTTTCTCGACCAACTCGGCGCAGCAGGCGCGGCTGGTCGCGCTGGCGCCGGACCTGGCATCCGCCTCGGTGGCCCTGAACACTTCGGCCTTGTATGGCGGCCAGGCCCTGGGCGCAGCCATCGGCGGCCTGCTGATCGCGGGCGGGGGCTTTGATTGGCTCAGCGGGGCGGCCCTGGTCAGCGTGCTGGCGGCCATGGGCACCAGCGTTCTGGCCGCCCGGATGCGAACCAAGGTATCGGTCTGAGCCGCTTCCGAACCGATGGGCTTGCCGGCCGCATCGATAATCGGACAATGCATACCCGAATCCAAACGGTCGGCGTCGTCGGCGCCGGCGCCATGGGACGTGGCATCGCCCAGATGGCCGCACAGGCCGGCTGCGAGGTCCGCCTCTTTGACACCCAGGCCGCCGCGCTCGACGCCGCGCACCAGCAGATCACCCGCCAGTGGGACAAGCTCCAGGAAAAAGGTCGCCTGGACGCCGACGCCGTCACCCGCTTGAAGGCCGGACTGAGCACCGCGAGTTCGCTGCAGGGCCTGGCCGGCTGCGACCTGGTCGTCGAAGCGATCGTGGAGCGGCTGGAGGTCAAGCGCCAGCTGTTCACGGACCTCGAAGCCCTGCTCGGGCCCGAGGCCCTGCTGGCGAGCAATACCTCGTCCCTGTCGATCACCGCCATCGGCGCGGGCCTGCAGCGGCCGCAGCGGCTGGCAGGGCTGCATTTCTTCAACCCGGTGCCGCTGATGAAGGTGGTCGAGGTGATCCCCGGCCTGCGCACCGACCCCGCGGTCTGCGACGCGCTGGATGCGCTGGTACGGGCCATGGGCCACACCCCCGTGCGGGCCCAGGACACCCCAGGCTTCATCGTGAACCACGCCGGCCGCGCCTATGGCACCGAAGCCCTGCGCATCGTGAGCGAAGGCGTGACCGACTTCGCGACGGTGGACCGCATCCTGCGTGACCAGGTGGGCTTTCGCCTGGGGCCCTTCGAGCTGCTGGACCTGACCGCGCTGGATGTGTCCCACCCGGTGATGGAGTCCATCTACCACCAGTACTACGAGGAGGCGCGCTACCGCCCGAGCGTGATCACGGCGCAGCGACTGGCCGGCGGCCTGCTGGGCCGCAAGACGGGCGAGGGCTTCTACCGCTATGAGGCTGACCAGGCCCAGGTGCCCCCCGAGCCGCCCGTGCCCCAGGTGGGCGAGCTACCGCCCGTCTGGGTCTCGACACGCGCCGCCCGCCGCGCCGAGCTGTACCAGCTGCTCAAGGACCTGGGCGCGCGCATCGAGACCGGGCAATCACCCTCGCCCCAGGCCCTGACGCTGGTGGCTCCCCTGGGCTTTGACGTGACCACGGTGGCCGTGGTCGAACGGCTGGACCCGGCGCGGACCGTCGGCATCGACCTGCTGGTGGAGGATGCTGCGACCCGGCGCCGGGTGCTGGCCACGAACCCCGCCACCCGCGCCGACATGCGCGATGCAGCCCATGCGCTCTTCGCGCGCGACGGTAAGTCGGTGAGCGTGATCCGCGACAGCGGCGGCTTCGTGACCCAGCGCGTGGTGGCCGCTATCGTCAACATCGCCAGCGACATCTGCCAGCAGCGCATCTGCACCCCGGCCGACCTGGAGACCGCCGTCACGCTGGGACTGGGCTATCCGATGGGACCGCTGGCCATGGGCAACCGCTGGGGACCCGCGAACGTGCTGGAGGTGCTGTTCAACCTGCAGACCGTGTACGGTGACCCGCGCTACCGCCCCAGCCCCTGGCTGCGCCGGCGCGGCGCGATCGGTCTGTCCTTGCTGCAGGAAGAGACCTGACCCCCCGACCCCCCGCACACGCCCACGCTGCATCTCCCACGAAGGCTCCGACCATGCCCGCCGAAATCAAGAGCACCAGCCACGACGGCACGCTGGTGCTGACCGTGTCCAACCCCGAGCACCGCAACGCGCTGGGGCCCGAGATCTATGCGGCCGGCGTCGAGGCCCTGGGCGTGGCCGAGAGCCTGCCCGAGGTGCGCAGCGTCATCATCACCGGGGAAGGCGCCACCTTCTCGGCAGGCGGACAGCTGCAACGCCTGCTGGAGCGGCGCCAGCAGCCGACCGAGGTGCAGGCGCAGATCATCGAGGGACTGCACAGCTGGATCGAGGCCATCCGCACCTTTCCCAAGCCGGTGATCGCCGCCGTGGAGGGTGCGGCGGCAGGCGCGGGGTTCTCGCTGGCCTTGGCCTGCGACTTCATCGTCGCCGCGGAAGACGCCTTCTTCCTCATGGCCTATGCCAACGTCGGCCTGTCGCCGGACGGCGGTGCGAGCTGGAGCCTCACCCACGCCTTGCCGCGCCAGTTGGTCAGCGAACTCCTCCTCGGCGGCGAACGCATCGGGGCTCAGCGGCTGCACACCCTGGGCGTGGTCAACCGGCTGGCCCCCACCGGCACCGCCCTGGACGAGGCCCTGGCGATGGCGGCCCGCCTCAACGCCAAGGCCCCGAACGCGCTGGCGAGCGTCAAGGAGCTGATGAACGACGCGTCGGGAGCCAGCCTGACCGCGCAGCTGGCGCAGGAGCGTGACCACTTCGTGCGCAACCTGCACCACCCCAACGCCGGCATCGGCATCGAGGCCTTCCTGGCCAAACGCATCCCACGCTACGAGTGACGCCCGCATGACGCTGACGGGTCCCGCAGGCGACAGCGGGGTGCCCGGCAGTCACTGACAAGACACGCCATGGACGACCCCATTCTTACCATTGAAGAACGCGAAGCGATCAATTCCGGTCGCTGGTTTTCATCCCTGTCGCCCTCCCTGCGGCACGACATTCTTCGATGCGCTTACGTCAAACGCTACAAGGACGGCGACCTGATCGCTGCCCGCGGCGATCCGGCCGAGGAGTGGATGGCCTGCGCGCGCGGGGCGGTGCGCGTGAGCTCGACCTCGGTGTCGGGCAAGCTGATCACCTTTGCGTATGTGGAGCCAGGCATCTGGTTCGGCGACGTGGCGATCCTGGACGGCGACCGGCGCACGCACGACACCTATGCGCATGGCGACACGACGATGCTGTGCGTGGCCCGCGCCGACTTCCGCAAGATCCTGTCGGAGCACGTGGAGCTGTACGAGGCCCTGCTGCGGCTGCAGGCGCGGCGCATCCGCCAGCTGTTCGGTCTGGTCGAAGACCTCAATACCCTGCCCCTGCGCGCGCGCCTGGCCAAGCAGCTCACGCACCTGGTGCGCAGCTACGGCATCTCCAGCCTGTCCGATGGCAGCGAGATGCGCATCGGCCTGCAACTGGCGCAGGAGGAACTGGCCCAGTTGCTCGGGGCGTCGCGCCAGCGCGTGAACCAGGAGCTCAAGGCGATGGAACGCGAGAACGTGATCCGCATCGAACCGGGCGGCCTGGTGGTGCGGGACCGGGAAGCCCTGATCCGGATCGCCGAGGCGGACAGCGAGGGCTGACCCGCGTGTCCGGGCCGGCTGACCCCATGGGAACCGCTCGCGCCGGCGCAAAACAGACCTCGCGTGCGCGCCGTCGCGACGCAGGCATCGCCCGGACCGCGCCAGCCCTTGCGCCAGGCGCGTCCCCCTGTCCCGCCCGGACCCGCGCCCCATGACCGTCGACTACTCCGCCTTCGAAGGGACCCGGCCGGTGGCGGGTGCCCATGCCTTTGACACGGCCGCCCTGTCCGCCTGGCTGCAGGCGCACCTGCCCGGCTTCGCCGGCCCGCTCACGGTGGAGATGTTCAAGGGCGGGCAATCCAACCCGACCTACAAGCTGCTCACGCCGGGTACCGCCTATGTGATGCGCGCCAAGCCGGGGCCGGTGGCCAAGCTGCTGCCCTCGGCCCATGCCATCGAGCGCGAGTTCGCCGTGATGCGGGGTCTGGCCGCAACGGGCGTGCCCGTGCCGAAAATGCATGTCCTGTGCGAGGACGAGTCGGTGATCGGCCGGGCCTTCTGCGTGATGGAGTTCATGCAGGGCCGCGTGCTGTGGGACCAGTCTCTGCCCGGGATGACGCCCGCCCAGCGCGGTGCGATCTACGACGAGATGAACCGCGTGATTGCCGCTTTGCACACCGTGGACTTCACGGCCCAGGGCCTGGGTGGCTACGGCAGGCCGGGCAACTACTTCGAGCGCCAGATCGGGCGCTGGAGCAAGCAGTACCTGGCGTCCGTGACCGAGCCGATCCCCGAGATGGATCGACTGATCGAATGGCTGCCCGCGCACATGCCCGCGAGTGCGCGTGACGAGCGCAAGGTGTCCATCGTCCATGGCGACTTCCGGCTGGACAACCTGATGTTCCACCCCACCGAGCCGCGCGTGATCGCGGTGCTCGACTGGGAGCTGTCCACCCTCGGCCACCCGCTGGCCGACTTCAGCTACCACTGCATGGCCTGGCACATCCCGCCCGGCATGTTCCGCGGCATCGCCGGGCTGGACCACGCGGCGCTGGGCATCCCGCAGGAGGACGACTACATCCGCCGCTACTGCGAGCGCACCGGCCTGGCCACGCCCGATGCGCTGCGCGCCGACTGGAATTTCTACCTGGCCTACAACCTGTTCCGGCTGGCGGCGATCCTGCAAGGCATCGCCAAGCGCGCGCAGGAGGGCATCGCCTCCAGCGCGCAGGCTGCCTCCTCCGGCGCCGGCGCGCGCGCGCTGGCCGAACTGGCCTGGTCGTTCGCGCGCCGCGCGGACTGATCTCGCGCGAGACGGCCGCCTCCCCTTTTTTCCGTTTCTCCAAGGAACCGCCATGGACTTCGCCTACTCCCCCAAGACCCAGCAATTGCAGGCGCGCCTGCTGCGGTTCATGGACGACCACATCTACCCCAGCGAGCAGGCCTTTGCCGCCGAGCTGGCGGCCAACACCACCACGGGCAAGCGCTGGACAGCACTGCGGCTGATCGAGGACCTCAAGGCCAAGGCCCGCGCCGCCGACCTGTGGAACCTGTGGCTGCCGGTGGACACCGCGAAGATCGCCGGGGTCCAGGGCGCGGGCCTGACCAACCAGGAGTACGCGCCGCTGGCCGAGATCATGGGACGGGTGCCGTGGGCGCCCGAGGTGTTCAACTGCAGTGCGCCGGATACCGGCAACATGGAAACCATCGCCCGCTACGGCAGCGACGAACACCGGGAACGCTGGCTCCAGCCGCTGCTGGCGGGCGAGATCCGTTCCGCCTTCGCCATGACCGAGCCGGACGTGGCCTCGTCGGACGCCACCAACATTGCCACCCGCATCGAGCGTCGCGGCGACGAGTACGTGATCAACGGCCGCAAGTGGTGGATCTCCGGCGCGGGTGATCCACGCTGCGCGATCTTCATCACCATGGGCAAGTCCGATCCCGAGGCCCCCAGGCATTCGCAGCAAAGCATGGTGCTGGTGCCCGCCCACACGCCGGGCATCCGCATCCTGCGGCCACTGAACGTCATGGGCTACGACGACGCGCCGCACGGCCACATGGAGATGGTGTTCGAGAACGTACGCGTCCCCGCCAGCAACATCCTCCTGGGCGAAGGCCGCGGGTTCGAGATCGCGCAGGGCCGCCTGGGCCCGGGCCGCATCCACCACTGCATGCGCCTGATCGGCCTGGCCGAGCGCGCATTGGAGCTGATGTGCCGGCGCGCGAGTGCGCGCGTCGCCTTCGGCAAGACGGTGGCCCAGCAGACCGTGACCCAGGAGCGCATCGCCGAGGCCCGCTGCAAGATCGACATGGCGCGCCTGCTCACGCTCAAGACCGCCTGGCTCATGGACGTGGCGGGCAACAAGGTGGCCAAGTCCGAGATCGCGATGATCAAGGTGGTGGCGCCGAGCATGGCCTGCCAGGTGATCGACTGGGCCATGCAGGCACATGGCGGCGGCGGCATGTGCGACGACTTCCCGCTGGCCTATGCCTATGCCCACGCACGCACCCTGCGCTTTGCCGACGGCCCCGACGAGGTGCACCGCAACGCCATCGCCAAGTGGGAACTGGGCAAGTACGGCACCTACGGCGCGCACGCGCCGGTGCCGGTCACACGCGGCAGTTGACCCTCCTCGGGTCGGCGACCGCCCATCCTGCCCCTGGGTCGCTCAGGCCGGCCGACGCATCGGGCTGCGCGCAAGGAGCCATCCGGTCCAGGGCAGGCCCAGCGCCGGCAGGGCCAGGAGCGCTGCAGCGCCCCAGTGGTCGAAGGCCTGCCCCGCCAGGGCGACGCCGACCGCCTGCCCGAGGAACAGGCTGAAGGCGAAGATCGCCACCGACGTGCCGCGCGCCTCGGGCGCCATCTGCGTCGCGTGGGTCTGCAGGGTGTTGTGAAACAGGTAGGCACCGAAACCGACGAACAAGGCGACCGGGCCGGCGGTCCACGCCACCGGCGAGAGCCACCAGGCCGCAAAACCGGTTCCCATCAAGGCACTCCCGAGCATGACCATGCGCCGCTCGCCCAGGGCGGTCACGATGCGCCGCGCGAACAGGGCGTACGCAAGTCCACCCACCGCGTAGAGGGCGATCAGTCCCGAGGCCAGGGAGAGGCTCAAGCCGAAGCGCTGGTGGAGGTAGGCGGGCAAAAAGGCCATCGGTCCGAGCAGCAGGACCCCTTCGGCGAAGGCCGCCCCCAGCACGCGCCAGCTCCAGGCCTGACCCAGGACGGCACGCAGCTGGCGGCTGAACATGGCCAACCCGGTCGCCGACGCGGCTGGCGCTGCCGCGATGCGGCGCAGGCGCAGGAACAGCAGGCACGCGACGAAGCCGTAGCCCAGGCCCATGAGCACGAACGCGCCCCGCCAGCCCGCCTGGGCATCTGCGAAGAGCCCGCCCAGCAGCTGTCCGGCCATCATGCCGGTGAGCGTGCCCACCAGGAAGCGCGCCAGCGTAGGCTGACGTTCCTCGTAGGGCACTGCATCGCCAATCCAGGCCATGGCCATGGGGATGATGCCGGCGGCGGCCACCCCCCAACCCATGCGGGCGGCCAGCAGCAGGTCGAAGTCCGCCGACCCGGCTGCGACGAAGGACATCACCATGCAGCCGGCCAGCGCCAGGCACACCATGCGGGCCTTGCCGAAGCGGTCGCCCAGGGGGCCGAAGACCAGCTGGGAAAGGCCGTAGGCCACGGAGAACACGAACACCACGCTGCCTGCGGCACCGGGCGTCATCGCGAAGTCGCTCGCCAGCCGGGGCAGCAGGCCGTCGCAGATCCGCAAAGCCGCGCCACTGAAGAACGCGGCGATGGACAGCAGGAATACCGTGCTGTGCACGGAAGCCGGGGTGGAAGTGGAAACGGGCGTCACCAGGTCAAGCGCGAGGAAGCTACGCGACTGTACCCTGCGTCACCCATCGCAGAGGCCGAGCCCGGCGCGCTCAGTCTGGCGCGAGCGGTCTCAAACCGCGGGGATCGGCGACGGGATGACCCGGCTGGCCCGCGCCAGGTGATCGCGATAGGCCTGCAGCCAGTCCACGCCCGTCTCGGCGTGGAAGGCACCGCTGCGCGCGTCCCACATCACCTGCGGGTTCTGCGCGCCGGGTGGGTCGGTCCCCTTCTCGCGCAGCGCGATGGCCGCCTGAAGCAGGCGTCGTCGGGTACGGGCGATCATCTGATCGCTCGGTACCAGGTGCTCGAAGGCGTGGTCGGTGATGGCGCCCATGGATTCGGTAATGGCCTGGTCCTGCATGAACACCATGCGGATGCCGGTGTAGATCTCGTTGCGCCGCTGCGCCTCCCGGTCGATTTCGTAGTCGTTCTCGGCGCGGGCGCGGGGCCGCCAGCGCCCGTGCCAGTCCGTGGTGGGCGGCAGGTAATCAATGGTGGGCGCGAAGCCGGGGAGCGGCTTGCCGTTCTTCAGCGGCATCCCGGAGTAGACCTCGGATTTCTTCCAGGAAATCATTGCCACCATGGTGTGTTCATCGTCCATGGGCACCCAGGCGCGCACGCCGACATGGGTCAGGAAGTCGGCGTTGGGTGCCTGCGTCCAGAAGGGGAACAGGAAGTTGGCGACCCGCCAGGACGTGCGGCCATCGTCCTCCTGGCGGTAGGCGCCGTAGCAGGTGCCCCACGGCATGTCGCTGACGTGGTACTCGGGCGCGCGGTTGGTGACCGTGTGCCGCATCGGGTGATCGTCCTGGAAGTCCTCGGGCCGGGCATGCCCGGCATGCAGGAAGCCGAAGTGCGAGGTGTCGATGTCGCCTTCCAGCGCCTGCAACCAGTTGCAGGCCCGCTGCACGAAACGCACGCTGACCTCCGCCTGCGGGATCAGTGCCGCCTCGAGCATGGGCAGCTCGGGCACGCGCGCCGGATCGCCCATATAGACCCATACGAGGCCGGCGCGCTCGGTGACCCGATAGGCCTTGGCATGGACGCGTTCCTTCAGGGTGCCACCCTGGGCGACGTTGGGCATGTCGACGCAGCGCCCCTGCACATCGAACTTCCAGCCGTGGTAGACGCAGCGAATCCCGTCGTGCTCGTTCCGCCCGAAAAAGAGGGAGGCACAGCGGTGCGGGCAGCGGTGGTCCATCACCCCCACCCGTCCCGCCGAATCCCGGAAGGCGATGAGTTTCTCCCCGAGCAGCATGAGCCGCACCGGATCACCGTCCGCCACCAGCTCCGAGGAGCCCAGGGCTGGCAGCCAGTACTGACGCATCAGATCGCCCATCACCGTGCCCGGGCCGACACGCGTGAGCATGTCGGACGGGCTGGCCTGGGGCAGCGGTGCAGGGGCTGGACCGGCGCCGTTCATTTCGCGGCGGAGGGCACCGGCGCCGGCTTGGCCTGCGGGGCCAAGACGCGGTCCGCGCTGCGCATCTTGTCTTCGTAGGCCTGCTGCCAGTCGATTGATTGAGGCATCTCGAAGAAGCCGCTGCGCGCGCCCATCATCACCTCCGGCTCGTCCACACCGGGAGCCGCCTGGCCCGCCGCAAAGGCGCGGGCCGCCTGCAAGGCGCGCCGGCGGGTGCGGGCGATCATCAGGTCGCCCGGGCCCAGGTGCTCATTGGCGTGGGGGGTGATCGACCCCATGCTTTCGGTCACCGCCTGATCCTGCAGGCCGATGTTGTCGATGCCCGAGTAGATGCGGTTGGTGCGCTGCGCCTCGCGGTCGATCAACCAGTCATTGGATTCATCGGCGACGACACGGTAGCGGTCCAGCCACCCCGTTCCCGCGGGATGGAAGTCCGGCATGGGCCGCGAGCCCGCCAGCGGCTTGCCGTTCTTCAGGGGCTCCAGGGTGCTGCGCGGACCGCCCTCACCCTTGCGTCGCCAGAAAATCATCAGGGTGTGGTGGTCGTCGATCGGCACCCAGGCGCGGGCCTGGATGTTCACCGGAAACTCGCCCTGCGGCGTCTGCGTCCAGAAAGGGAACATGTAGTTGGCAAAACGCCAGTACAGGGTACCCGGCTTGACGGTGCGGAAGGCGCCGTAGGTGGTGCCCCAGGGGGTGTCCCGCACGTGGTAGTCCGGGGCACGTTCGCCTGCGGTGTGTTCCAGCGGATGGCCGACGGGCACCTCGTCCGGTGTCAGGTGTCCCACATGCAGGAAGCCGAAGTGCGAGGTGTCGATGTCGCCCTCGAGCGACTGCAGCCAGTTGCAGCTTCGCATCATGAAGAAATGCTCGACGTCCTCCTGCGCCAGCATCGTGGCCTCGAACATCGGCAGCGGCGGGGGGTCGGACTGGCGCGGCCCCATGTAGACCCACAGGATGCCGTTACGGTCCACGGCCTTGTAGGCAGGCACCTTGATCTTGTCCTTGAAGCACTGGTGGGATGCCACGCTGGGCATGTCCACACACTGGCCGGTGACGTCGAATTTCCAGCCGTGGTAGATGCAACGCAGACCGTCTTGCTCATTGCGTCCGAGCACCAGGGACGCGTTGCGGTGGGGGCACAGGTGGTCCATGACGCCCACGCGCCCGCTGGAATCGCGAAAGGCCACCAGTTTCTCGCCCAGGAGCATCAGCCGCAGGGGCGTGCCGTCGACGGGCAGTTCAGTGGATTTTGCGGCCGGGATCCAGTACTGGCGCATGAAGTCGCCCATCACCGTCCCGCGCCCGACGCGTGTGAGGTCGTGGCTGTCTTGGGGTGTCATCTGTTCTTCCTCCTTCGATTCATTTCACGGGGCGCTTTCGCGCAGCATGCGGATGCCATCGACCTGGCCCATGGGCCCCAGACCGGCATAGCCTTCGACCCGGTCCAGGTCCACCACCACGGCCACCCCGAGCATGGCAAAGTCATGCGCCCGCTCGGCGGGGTGCGACCGGTCAAACACCGCCTGGCGCTGCACGGGGTCGCTGGTGACGCGGGCGCGGCCCTGAAAGTGGTAGGTGGCCTTGGCGTCCTCGTCGCGGTACATCAAGGCAATGCGGGGGTTGGCACGGATGGCGCGGATGAATCCGCCTTCGGGGCTGCGGATCCACATGGCGAGCTGGTCGTCGCTCAAGGCCTGGACGGACCCCCGAAAGGTCAGGACCGGCTGACCCTGCAGGTCGACATGCGAGACCAGCATGGGATGCCGATCGGCGAGCGCGTGGTCGATCCGCTGCTTCAGCGCCGGCGGGAGCACGATCGGCTGGGCGGGCAGCGGCGGGGGCGGCGTGCGCTGCTCTTGCAGCCTGGCGATGGCCTCGCCCGAAAAGGTCAAGGTGAGGACCAGCCCGCGGTCGCGGGTCTGCGCACGACGCAGACCCAGGAGGCGCACCTGATCGCCCACGGCCTGCGGCGCCGGCCAATCGAGGCGACGCGACAGCTCGCCATTGGCGCCGGCCAGCAGTTCGTCGGCGACGGCCTGCGCACCACGGGCCTCTCGGCCCAGGGCCTCGTAGTGCGCCTGCGGATGCAGCACCGCCAGCAGTTCGTGCCGACCGGCCTCGCCGCCATCGGCGCGGGCACGGGCCAAGCGCTGCGCCGACGCGAGCGCGCCCGCCAGGCTCACAGCGCCTCCGGCACGTAGCCGCTGGCCTTGGCCAGTTGCTCGTAGCGACGCCGCTCGGCGGCAAGCCAGGACGCGAGCTGGGTGGCATTCATCGGGGCGGGGGTCATGCCCTGCCCCGCCAGCTTTTCCAGGTAGCCGGCGTTGGACAGCATGGGCATCAGGGCCGCGTGCACGCGGTCGACGATCTCGCGAGGCAGCTTGGCGGGTCCGTACAGGGCGGCCGAGTTCTCGATCACTACATCGAAGCCCTGCTCCTTGAAGGTCGGCACCTCGGGCGCCAGCGGGGAGCGCTTCTCGCCGGAGACGGCGATCATGCGGATCTTGCCGGCCTTGTGCTGTACCGCCACCGGGCTGGTGCCGGTGATGATCGTGGGCAGGCGGCCGGCCGCGAGGTCGATGAGGCCCACGCCGCTGTCCTTGTAGTGGACGGCTTTGAGCGGCAGGCCGGTGGCCTGAGCCAGCGCGATGCCCGCGAAGTGCGAGGAGGAGCCCGCTCCCGGGGCCGCGCCGTACAACTGCGCGGCAGGCTGCGAGCGCATCCAGGCCAGCGTCGAGCGGACATCCGGGGTGTTTGCCATCGGCCCCGTGCCCATGCCCAGGTCGAACAGGCTCACACACGCGATGGGCGTGAAGTCGGCGACGGGGTCGTAGTCCAGCTTGGTGTAGATGTGCGGGTAGATCGCAAACAGGCTGCTGGTGGAGAACATCAGGGTACGGCCGTCCGGGGGCGCACGCCGCATCTCGTTGAGGGCGACACGCCCGCCCGCCCCGAGCTTGCTGGAGACGACGACGGGTCGGCCCAGGGCCTCCTTCAGATGCTCGGCCACCATGCGCGCGGTGGCATCCATGGACGAGGCCGCGCCCACCAGGATGGTCATGGGCGACTTGTCTTCCTGCGCGCGAAGCACGGGTGCGGCCAGGACCGCCGCCGTCCCGGCGGCCGATTGCAACAGGGTTCTGCGGCGCATCATGCGTCCTCCTTCTGGTAGCCGATGACCTTGACCAGGGCCTCGAAGCGCTTGCGCTCCTCGGCCATCATGGCCGCGACCTGTCCGCCGGTTGCGGGCCAGGGTGTCATCGTGAGCTGGGCGAACTTCTCGCGCATGGCCGGCGCGGACAGCATCGGCGTGACCGCGTCGTGCAGACGCCGCACCAGCTCGGGAGCCATGCGGGCGGGCCCGAACAGGCCGGTGTAGGTGCTGCTCACCACGTTCACGCCCGCTTCCTTCAGCGTGGGGACATCCGGCACCAGCGGCGAGCGCACGTCGCCGGAGACCGCCAGCAGCTTGATCTTGCCGGCCTTGTGCAACTCGATCATCGGCTGCAGGCCGGTGATCATCATGGGCAGGCGACCGGCCGCCAGGTCGATGATGCCGACCGCACTGTCCTTGTATGGCACGTGGGTCATGCTCACCTTGGTCGCGATCGAGGTGGAGATGCCCACGAAGTGCGACAGCGAGCCGTTGCCGGGGGCCGATCCGAACACCGCATCGCCCGAGCGCCGCGCCCGCTGCCACTCCATCAGCTGGCGCAGGTCGGTGGCGCCCGTCATCGGGCCGGTGGCGATCGCCACGTCGAAGTAGGAGATGCCCGCCACCGGCGTGAAATCGGCCACCGGGTCGTAGTCCAGCTTGTTGTAGATGTGCGGATAGACGGAGAACGGACCGCTGGTGGCAAAGACCAGGGTACGGCCGTCGGGCGCGGAGCGCTTGCACTCGCCCAGGGCCAGACGCTGTCCGGCGCCCAGCCGGCTCACCACCACGGCGGGCCGCCCCAGGGCGTCGCGCAGCTGCTCGGCGACCAGTCGTGCGGTGGCGTCCATGGAGGAGGCCGCCCCCACCAGGACGGTGATAGGCGACTTGTCGTCCTGCGCCAGGCTGGGGCCGGCCACGGCGCTGGCCACGCCCGCGGCCACGGCGCGCAAGGCTGTTCGTCGATGCATCATGGTCAATGTCTCCTGTGTTCGAAGGGTGAATTCAGGGCCTCCAGCGCCGGCCATTGCCGGTCCACCGGAAACACCCAGGCCGGATCGGATCCGCAGGGCCAGGCGATGGCCAGCGCCGGGTCGTTCCAGAGCAGTCCCCCTGCATGGGTGCGGTCGTTGTAATCGGTGAGCCGGAAGGTGATCTCGGTGTCGTCCTCGAGCGTGCAAAAGCCGTGGGCGAAGCCGGGCGGCACATGCAGCTGGCGCCAGTCGCCCCCGGCCAACTCGACGACCGCGTGCTGGCCATAGGTGGGCGAACCGCGCCGGACATCGACGCAGACATCCCAGATGCGGCCGCGCGCGACGCGCACCACCTTGGTCTGGGCGTGCGGCGGCTTCTGGAAATGCAGTCCGCGCACGGTGTGCCGCAAGGGATAGAAGGACGCATGCTCCTGGACGTACCGCGACGCCGCACCCGCCTGCGCGAACTCGCGCGAAGCGTAGTAGTAGCTGTAGCGGCCATGCCCGTCCGAGCTCACATCGGGCTCGATCACGAACAGGCCCTCCAGGCCCAGCGGGCTTGTCTCCATGAGGGGCGAACCACCTTCTGTTTTTGATTTAACAGAATATAATTTCATTTTTCGATATACGCAACCGGACCCCCTGCGCAAGGAAGACATGGCGAAGATCGTTCTCGGAATCGGCTCCTCCCATACCCCCATGCTCAACGCGCCGGTCGAGGACTGGCCCCGTTTCATCGAACGGGACCGCCTGCGGCCCCACCTGACCCGGGAGGGTCAGCCGGTGACCTACGCGCAACTGGAGAAGCTGGCGCCGCCCCAGATCGCGCAGGAACTGCGGCCGCAGGTGTTCGAGGACAAGCACCGCCGCGCGATGGCGCATGTGGCCCGCCTGCAGACGGTGCTGCGCGAGGCCCGCCTGGACACCCTGATCGTCGTGGGCGACGACCAGAAGGAGCTGTACGACGACATCAACATGCCGGCCATCCTGCTGTATCGCGGAGAGACCATCCGCAACGTGCCCCTGAACAGCCAGGTGGGACCGGACTGGGCGCGGCGCGCCTCGGCCCAGTACTACGAGCAAGAGGTCCCGCGCGACTATCCCGTGGATGTCCGGCTGGCGGAACACCTGATCACGCACCTGATGGAGGACTTCGACCTGTCCTGCGCCAACACCCTGGCCGCCGGTCTGGGCGAGGGACACGCCTTCGGCTTCGTCCACAACCGGCTGCTCCCGGGACTGCTTGTGCCCGTGGTGCCGGTTTTCCTGAACACCTACTTCCCGCCCAACCAGCCCACACCCGCCCGCTGCTACCGGCTCGGCCAGGCCATCCGCCGTGCGGTGGAGAGCCTCCCGGGCGAGCAGCGCATCGGCATCGTGGCCTCCGGTGGCCTGAGTCATTTCACCGTGGACCCTCTGCTGGATGGACGGGTGATCGAGGCACTGAAGGCCCGTGATGGGGGTGCCCTGGCCGCCCTGCCCCGCGAGCAATTGAATTCGGGCAGTTCGGAGATCCGCAACTGGATCTGCATGGCGGGGGCCGTGGAACACCTGACCTTGCGCCAGATCGACTACATCCCGGCCTACCGCACGCCCGCGGGCACGGGCACGGGCCTGTGCTTCGCGGATTGGAGCTGACGCTTGGAGGCACCGCACCACGCCGCACCCGCCTCCGAGCCGCTGCGCCTGCGGCTGACGGCCATCCGTTATGCCGCGCAGGACACCCACCTGTACGAGCTGCAGGCCGTGGATGGCAGCGCCCTGCCCCCCTTCAGCGCAGGCGCGCACATCGACCTGCACCTGCCCAATGGCCTGGTCCGCCCCTACTCGCTGTGCAATGCGCCAGACGAAACGCAGCGCTACGTCGTGGGCATCAAGCGTGATCCGGCCAGCCGGGGTGGCTCGCGCTATATCCATGATGAGCTCCGCGTGGGCGCGCTGCTGCAGGTGAGTGCACCGCGAAACCACTTCCCGCTGGACGAGGCGGCGCCGCACTCGGTCCTCATCGCCGGCGGCATCGGCGTCACGCCCATCGCCTGCATGGCCCAGCGCCTGCGCGCGCTCCACGCGTCCTTTGAAGTGCATTACAGCGTCCGCCGCCGCGAGGATGCGGCCCTGCTGGACCTGCTCGATGGACCCCAGCTGCATCTGCATGTCGATGCCGAGCATGGCGGGCGCCCGCTGGACCTGGCCGCCGTGGTCGCCGCGGCGCCGCCGGGGGCCCACCTGTATTGCTGCGGTCCGGCGCCGATGCTGGATGCCTACGAGCGGGCGGCGGCACACCTTCCCCGGGCGCAAGTGCACCTGGAGCGCTTTGCTGCGGCGGCGCCCGCATCGACCGACGGCGGCTTCACCGTCCAACTGGCGCGCAGCGGCCGCAGCGTCCAGGTGACTGCGGGCTGCACCATCCTCGAGGCCTTGCGCCAGCACGGCGTGTCCTTGCAGGCCTCCTGCGAACAGGGCATCTGCGGCAGCTGCGAAACGCGCGTGCTGGCGGGACGTCCCGACCACCGCGACGCCCTGCTCTCGGACACCGAAAAGCAAGCCAACCAGGTGATGATGGTCTGCTGCTCGGGCAGCAAGGACCCCGTCCTGGTGCTGGACCTGTGAAAGCGCTACCGCCCCCGGCGCATCGGTAGACTCGGGCCATTTGCACCACCGAGGAGAGCCACGTGGGCCGACCCACCCGCAAGGACAAGCCCGTGATGCCGGATTACGCCGAAGGCATCCAGATCAAGACCGAAGACGACGATCCGCGCTTCAACAACGCGGTCGCCCGGGGCCTGGCCATCCTGCGCACCTTCCAGTTCGACCGCACATTGCTGGGCAATGTGGAGATCGCCCAGGCGACGGGCCTGCCCAAGCCCACCGTGTCGCGGCTGACCTTCACCCTGACCCAGCTGGGGTATTTGCGCTACCTGCCCGAATTCGGCAAATACGAACTGGCCGCGGGTGTGGTGAGCCTGGCCTACCCCTATCTGGTGAACATGCCGACTCCGGCCATTGCCCGGCCCCTGATGCAGGAGCTGGCCGCGCGCACCCGCACCAACGTGGGTCTGGGCGTGCATGAAGGGCTGAGCGTGCTGTACCTCGAATACGCCCTGGGCGAAGTCAACCCGAACCGCCGCCAGCGCGTGGGTTTCCGCGTCCCGCTGATCCGAACGGCCATGGGCCGCGCCTGCATCGCCGCGATGCGGATCCCGGAACGGGCCCTGCTGTACGAGGAGCTCAAGGACCATTACCGCAAGGAATGGCCACAGCTGCGCGAAGCGCTCGACGACGCGGTGGACCAGGTCGACCGCCGCGGGTACTGCATCGCCTCCGGCACGTTCCAGAAAGGCACGCATTCGGTGGCGGTGCCCTTCGTCCACACCGACGGCCGCACGCTGATGGCCTTCAACTCCCAAGGCAGCGCTGCTGTCCAGACCTCGGCGGTGATGGAGCGCACCGGCAAGCGCTTGCTGGAGCTGGCCGCGCAGGTGCGACAGCGCCTCGCCGCTGCGCCCCCGACGCCGTCGCTCGGACCGCGCTGAACCCTCCGCCCGCGCAGGATCGCCATGAACCTTGAATCCCCTTCCGAGACCGCCACCGTCGCCGTGCAAGGCGGACTCCTTCGCGGCCAACGGCGTGGCCCGGGCGCCCGGTTCCTGGGCGTGCCCTATGCGGCGCCGCCGGTGGGCCCCAGGCGCTGGCGCCCCCCGCAACCGGTGGCGGCCTGGAAGGGTGTGCGCGAGGCGCAGGCTTTTGGCCCGGACTTCCCGCAAGCGCCCAATGCCCGCCTGCGCGCCCCGAGCCAGGGCGAGGACTGCCTCTACCTGAACATCTGGACCCCGACCCTGGACCCTCGCGCCGCCCTGCCCGTGATGGTGTGGATCCACGGCGGCGGCTTCACCAGCGGCAGCGGCTCCGACCTGCGCAGCGACGGCGCCCGCCTCTCGGACGAAGGCGCCGTCGTCGTCTCGCTCAATTACCGCAGTGGCCTGTTCGGCTTCCTGGCCCACCCCGCACTGGCCCGGGAGTCGGAAGCTGGGGTGTCGGGCAACTACGGCCTGATGGACCAACTCGCGGCCCTGGCCTGGGTGCGCGAGAACATCGCGGCCTTCGGCGGGGACCCGGGGCGGGTGACAGCCTTCGGCGTTTCGGCCGGGTCGGCCTCGCTGTCCCTGCTGCTGGTATCGCCCCGGGCCGCGGGCGCGTTCGACCGTGTCATCCTGCACAGCCCGGGCGCCGCGCGCCCGCTGGCCACGCTGGAGCAAGCCCAGCAGGCCGGCCTGGCGCTCGGAAACGACCTGGACACCCTGCGCGCCTGGTCCGCCAGCGAGGTGCTGGCCCGCACGTCTGCGCTGAACCCGGCGGTCCGGGGCCTGACCACCCCGCGGGTGCTGCGGCCGATCCGCGATGGCTGGCTCCTGCCGCAGGACGAGCGCCCGGCCTTCCTCGCGGGCCGCATGCACACGATGCCGATGATCGTGGGCAGCAACACGGACGAGGGTTCCGTGCTGGTGCGCAGCTGGCCGGTGGACACGCTGGCCGCCTGGAGGGAGCAGATCACGCGCAATTTCGGCCCTCTGGCCGAGGAGGCCGCAGCCCTGTACCCGGCGACGACGGACGGCGAGGCGCGCGCCGCCGTGGCGCAGATGTTCGCGGACACGCAGTTCAATTACGGCACCCGCCTGCTCGCGCAGGCCATGTCGGCGCGCGAGCCGCGCACCTTCAAGTACCTGTTCACACGACGGCGGCCCGGGCAGGCCGACGGGCCGCACCACGGCGAGGAAGTCGCGCATGCCTTCGGCAACGTCGCGTTGGCGCCGCCGGACGAGAAGGCAGATTTCGATGCACGGGATGAGGCGCTGTCGGCGGTGATGCGCAAGGCCTGGGTGGCTTTCGCGGCGACGGGCGATCCCAATACTGCCGGCGTCCCGGCATGGCCCGCCTACCAGCGGGCGCAGGACCCCCACCTGGAACTGGGGGACACCGTCCAGCCCGCAGGCCACTGGCGGCGCGGCACGCTGGATTTCCTGGAGCGGTTTTTCAGCCGGGGCTGAGGGACACGGCTTCACGACCGAGTCCCGGCAATTGGCCTGCCCGGAGGGAATCGAACCCCCGACCCACAGCTTAGAAGGCTGTTGCTCTATCCAACTGAGCTACGGGCAGAAGTCAGGCACCGTCAATTCTGACATCAAAACCGCCGTACCACGCCAGCACGCACCCGGGGGCCCTTTGCCCCCTCGCCCTCAAGTCCGCTCAAGTCACCAGATCCGCGTATCGATGGGTCATCGCAGCAAAGGAACTGCGCAGCTTCTTTGCGAATTCGCATTGACCGAAATAGTCAGGCTGATCGACGTTGAACACCTCATCAGCCGACCACTTGGATTTCATGCCCAAAGCCACCAGGTGCGCAGCCTGGATGTAATTCCCGGTGTGGGAGAGGCGGCGAACGTAATTGAAGATGGCACCACCCGATTTGGTTTCCTTCTTCCAGAGTTTGTCAAATTCTGCCCGGATACGCAGCAGCTCAGGGCTCGACAAATTGGATGCGCCCAACCGCTTCAATTGGAACATCTCCGTCTCATAGCGGACGTACAGCTTTTCTAATTTCGCCAACTCTTGGGTAAACTTTTTCTCGGCCTCCTGCAGCTTGGTTCCGAGCAATTTGATCTGGTTCTTTCCATCGTCCAATAACGTGGCAGCGGCATCACAGGCACTCTCCAGCTCCTCCTTGGTGAAACGCAGGCCTTTTGTCGGCGGCTGGTCATCGACCATGTTCCAGGTGTAGTCATACAAGGCCCGATGGGCCGCCTCCCGGTTCGAATAGGTGCCTTTGACGAGAAAGACCAGACCGACGACGGCCGATGTGACCGCCACTTGCGGGCCGGCGATCGCAGCGAGAAACCCGGCACCGGCCACGGCGCCGGCTGCCGCCTGGCTCATCCCCAAAGCGATCCCTCCCGCCACACCGCCCGCCGTTCCCGCGAACAAGCCTGCTGCATTGATGACCTGCTCCGGCGTCGACACCAGCCCCAAGCTGGATCGATCAATGGACCGGACGTAGTCGGAGGCCGAGTGCCCAATACGTCTCCAGTTGTTCACTTCACCTCGGACCATGGCGCTAAACAGATTCTTTGGCATATCAATTCCTTTCGATTAAACAAACTGAAGGACTCGCTGGGAAATTCCGAGGCTTGACCGGTCGGCTCATCGGTTGAGTCTCAGCAGCTGAACCATCCGATTGAGATCACCTTCCTCCTGCAGGATCTCCTTCATCAGTTCCGGCAAGGGCAAACGTCCCCAGTTCACGGCGCGTTGCACCAGGTAAGGTGTCGGGCTGTGCGGTTCGATCACCATCAGGTACTGCGCCAAGGCTTCCAGCGTCTGGTAGGCCTGTTCCCGACCCTGCCAGTTCTCCATCGATACAAGGTTTGCCCCCAGAGGCCCCTCTTGGGGATCTGAGCGACTGGCGGATGGCGACCCCGCCGCCTGGGACGGGACCGTGGCGCGGCGCTGCGCGGGGGCCGACGCCGTGGGCGCAGGGTCCAGCGCACGGCTCGCATTCATCGAGGCGGCGGCCTGAACCAACACACGCTCAAAGGCATCAAGCACCGCTGCAAGTCGCTCGAAATTCGGCGAATCCACGCCCAGGACACGGTCCAGGGCCCCGGACAAGCCCATGAGATGCGCCCTAGCCTCACGTACCTCGCCCAGCTGGCGGCCTACCCACTCAGGGGCATGGCGGACAACATCTGCAACGATGTCCTCGCGCGCGAGCGGCGCTCGGGTCTCTTGCGTCACCTCCAACGCTTCGGATCGGTCCGGGGAGCCCGACAGCTCTGAACTGATCAGCTGTTCCCAGTCCGCCAGGGTCACGCGGGACGGCTTGCGCTCCGCCTGCGGGAACAAGCAGACATGGATGCGCAGCACGTGCGGGATTGTCCGGGCGAGCCAATCGAGCGGCGCCACGCGGGCTTCACAACCGCCGCCCTCTTCAGGCGGGTCCAGGCGCGGGTAGAGCTCTGCCCAATAGCGATCCACCAGTCCACACAACAGGTGGAGCCCCCGGGCAAGACCAGCGATGCCCTGGCCCTGCCGGATCCAGGCTTCCGTGAGCCAAGCCGCCAGCTGCAGGTCCTTGCTGCGAGCCGTCAGGGCCTCGGTACACCTCGCTTCGATACCGGGCCAATCGCCCGCCTTCAGCGGACGCTCCCACTGTCGCATGGGCAGGCTCGGGTCGTCTTCCTCCCGGGCCAGGCGGATTTCGGTGAACAGAGGGTCTGCGCGCAGCGACACACCGCACGGATCCGGCCCCGGCAACGGTGCGAGCAAGGCCTGCAGCTGATCGTCCCCTTCCAAGGGCTGCTGGGACATATCACTCATGGCGCACTCCACTGCGGCGCATGCGATGGGAAGGCGCCGGGCCAGGCCAGGGGCGCACGCTTGCCTGCCGGACTGACGGCCAGGCGCACATAGACCCGCGCACGCGCGTGGTCCGGGGCCAGCGGCTGCGCCACCGCCGCCGCTGGCGCGAGCGGGAATTCGAAACGCAGCAGCTGGGACCGCGCATCGGACCGCGACGACCCCTCGGGCTCGCGGTGCGCCGCCAGGAGGCTCAGCAGGGACCACGGGTCCTTGAACCGATAACGCGCCTCCCTCGGCTCCTCGATCAGAAGGGCCGGCTGGCCCGGATCGGGGACCGGCACGACCGGACCGTCGCGCGCCAGCCGCAGCCGCAGCTCGATCGCAAGCCCCGGCTCCCATCGCAAGGGGCGGGCCGGGTCACGGGCGCGCAAGGTCTGCGTCCCGACCGTGAGGCTCCAGTCGATGATCTGGTGGCCCTGCTGCTCATTCGCGGTATTCGCTCGAAACTCGACGGCCAGGTCATAGCCTGCGGCGGCCTCGGCTTGCGCGGGGTACAGCGGCGCGAGGAAAAGGCGCACCCGCTCCATCTGCTCGCTGAAACGCCGCACCGCGTCTGCCGTGCCCCCTCGACCGGCAAGCAACCGGTGGGCACGCTCGAAAGCCTGCAGCACCCCACCGGTGTCCTCCGGGTCCGCAGGCGGCCGCTCCATACCGCCACTGCCGGCGGCCCGGAACGGCGAACGGCCCGTCAGTTCGCGGTTGAACAGGTCGGCGAAACGGTCCCACGCCTCACGCATCTCACCTTGCCGCAAGTCCCGGCACCGTTCGGCGAGAGCCACTTGGAGGGCCACCAGCCGCTCGGAGAAAACGTCCCCGACACGGCGGGGCGCCGGCCGGACCTTGTCCGCGCAGTTGGCAAGGTCCACGTCCGCCGCGGTGGCCGTGACGAACTGCTCCAGCAAGGCGAGACTGCTGGCTGGACTCTTGAGGCGGTAACGCGCGAGGTCGGCCGTGATGCCCCGCCAGCGCTGCACCAGGAGACCGTTGCCGCTGCCTTCCAGCGCCGGCAGCAGCACTTCGGCTTCTCGTGCCAGGGCATCGGCAAAGGCCTGCTGACTCGCGGCGTAGGCAACCAGGCCGGCGGCATCACCCGCCCCGAACGCAGCGACCAGCGGGGCCTTGTCGCCCGTCCAGCCGCGAAAGTCCGGATCACGCGGCTGGTAGAAATCGCCTTGCCGCCAGAGCTCATCCACACGGCGCAAGCGCGCCAGCGCGTCACGCGCGAGCAGCTGCCGCAGACGGCTGGCGCCGTTGCGGGCACCCAGCTCTTCCAGCGCAGCGACGACGCGCGCCAGACGCAGACGGTCCGCCTCCGCGACCGGCGGCGCCGCAGCGGGCGGCACCAGAATCACGGCCTGCGCCAGAAGATCCAGCATGCCGTCGCCCAGGGCATCGCGGACGAATGCATCCACGTCATGCCGCACGGTGGGAGGAAACTTGGGCAGATGCTCGGCCTCGAACTTGCGCCGGGCTTCCGTCACGGCCAAGGCCTGGTCCAGCTTGACGCGGTCCCAGCTGACCGCCTGTCCGGCTGCCACCTCGGGAGGCATGCGGTAGCCCGGCTTGATGTAGGACTGCGCCATGAGGGTGGTCAGCGCATCCCTGAGCGCCGCACGGTCCGGGCTGAATCCCCAGCGGGCCTCCTTGTCCTGCCAGACCAGTCCTGGCCCCAGCAGCAGGCTTTCGCCGCTGTACAGCGGTTCCCACTGCTCCCGGAACTGGGCGAACGCTTCCCGCCCCTGCAGCTGCACCTGGCTCACGGCATCCGCGCCGATCAGTCGTGTTGCCTGCAGACGCTGCATCAGGTGCTCATAGGTCGGACCCAGCTCGGGCACCGGGCGCAGCATCCAAGCGCCCTTTCCCGGTGTCATCAGGGCTTCCTGCGCGCGCAGGGCCTCCAGCAGGGTGGACCATCCTTGATGCACCGCCGTGCGGTCGACGTCGTCGCTGGCCTTGCTCACGCTGCGGGCGAGGGTCTCGATGCCCTGCTCGGCAAGCACCAGGTCATTGCGGGCAAACATGCGGGTGTGCAGCGCGCTCATGGCCTTGCTGAAGGTACAGGTCGCGGCCTGGTGCAAGGGGTCCACGGCCAGTGGCGCGCGGTGCTGTGATTGCTTGCGCACCATGGCCGCAGCGCGGTCCAGACTCGTCGTCACCTCCACGCCCAGGAACACCCGCACCGCCAGCCGCAGGTCCTCGCCCAGGGCGGCGGGGCCCCGGCCATGGCTGAGGCGTTCCATCGCGCGCACGCCCGCATCGACCTGCTCCAGGCGACCCGCGAATTCACGCAGGGCGGAAAACTCGGCCAGGTCGTCGATATTCAGACCCGCGCGCTGGCCCATCTGGACCTGGGTCGTCCAGCCCGCGGGCAAGGTGCACGGGGCGCCGGCGATCAGCGTTCCGGTGAGCGGGTCGGTGGCCACACCGGTCAGCTCACTCACCCGGGAGTAGGCCCCCAGGCGCAGCGGTTCGATCGCATTTTCACTGAAGCCCCGCTCCAGGCGGGCATGCAGCCGCTCCTGAAGGTCGTCGAACAGGCTCCAGGACCCCGGCATGAAGGCGGTCCCGAACCGGCCGCCCTCGATGTGGTCCATCAAGGCCAGGGTGCCCAGCGCACGGGTGCGATCACGCGCCGGGTCCACCGGCTCACCCACCGCCCGGCTGTGCCGGTCCAGCTCCTGCAGGGCTTCGACGATCTCGGGGGCGATATGGGCCAGATGCAGGACGGAATAGACCAACCCGGCGGCCCACACCGTGGGGATGGCCACGGCCGTCCAGCGCAGGGTGCGGCTCCACACGGGGCGGCGCAGGTGCTGCACCCGCGAGGCGCGCACGAGCCCCGGCTCGGCAAAGATCTTCCGCTCGAAAAGATCGCGCAGAAAAGCGGGCTCGCGCTCCAAGGCCTCGCCCGCTTCGGTCGTCAACAGGTTCACCGCGGGCCCCGCCGAGGCGGCGTCCGGTACGTCCGGTGCGCCCGGTGCGCCGGGTGCCCCGTCAGCCGGCGCTGGCGTCTGCGCCTGCCCCGGTGGGTCGTTCACCTCGACCGGATCCACCGCGGGGGCCGGAACCTGTGACACCAGGGCCGCAGCCCGCAGGGCCGACGGCTCACTGCAATCCCCGGTCAGGTAAAACCCGCGCAGCAGGAAGGGCTCATGGTAGGCACTGGTCCGCATTAGCTCATCCATGAACAGCTTGAAGCCGCGCCGCAGCCGCTCCAGCTCCGACGGGAGCTTGAAGTAGTCGCCGCTGTGCCCCTCGGCGGGTTCCAGGGCGCACAGCTCGGCACAGGCGTCCTGCACATCGCGGGTGATGTCGTCCATGCCCGCGTCGACCCAGCTGGACTGGAACGGCGCGCCCAGTTCATGGGGTGAGGACCATCCGACCATGCTGCGGCGCAGGGTTTCTGGCAAGGCACGGCAGAACGCGGTAAAGCCCGGTACCGCCTCGCAGCCGGAAATGGCCAGGTAGATCGGGAACTGGAGGGCAAAGCGGTTCTGCGCCAACCACAGACGGCGATGAACCGTCTTGGCCAATGCCGCCAGATCCAGCGCGGCCTGGGAGTCACTCTTGAGCAACAAGGACGCTGGCAGCGCGACGACCACCGCATCGAAGGGGCGATCCGGGCGGTAGCGGCGGCACAGGCTCAGGAACTGATCCCAGACCTGGCTGCCCGCGGAACTGCTCTCATCGGGATCTCCCAGGAAGCGGCCCTGCAACTGGATGGCCACGCCTTGGTCGAAGAAATTCCATTGGATGCCATGCACCGCCGCGCTGAGGGTGGCGTCCGCGCTGAGGGCACTGGGGATGCCCGACGCGACCAGCGGCAGGGTGTGCCCCTCATCGCCCTCGTTGATCACCAGCGTCCAGCTCAGCCCGTAGCGCTCCGAGCGAGCGGCCAGGTTGGCCTCGATCAACTCCACCGCACGACGGAAGGACTGCTTGAACGAGTCGAGGTGGATCTGACGGACCGGGACAGCGGCGGACGCCTTCGCATCCCGGTCGGCGCTCACCGCCGCGGCCCACAGGACGAGTCCCAGAACGAGCAGCGCGATCAGCACCAGCGCCAGCAGCGCGATGATCGCCAGATGGTCGGCGAGAAAATTCAGCACGTCATCCCTCCGGTTGGCGCCGCTGCCTCCTGCAGCAGCGTGGACGTCCCCGCAAGATCGAGCGCTTCCCGCACGGGCCAGGACTGCCACAGCCACAGCAGCTCGGAGAGGGCCAGCAAGCCGAGCAATCCCAACAGGACCAGGACCCACCACCGGCTCAGGCGCGGCAGACGCCGGGCGGACAGATGGGCCAGCGTGCTCGCATAGGCGTGGGACGACAGCGTCCGGTCCCGCCCCTGGAGGTCTGGCGCACGCTGGTAGATGAACTGGAACAGTTCGCGGCGAAAGTCCGCGATCGGTCCCAGGGAGGCCGACCCGCGGTAAAGCCCCTGGAAGCCCAGCGACAGGACGTTCAGGTACAGCCGGGCGATGGGCCGCTGCGTGGGCTCGCGCTGCGTGAGGATCTGCTCGATCTCCTCGAAGACCTTTTCACCGGCGCTGCTGGTTCGAAACAGTTGGGCCTCGAGCAGGACATGGCGCCAGTGCGGCCGGCCCGCCCAATCCGTGTGGATCAATAACTCATCGGCCAGCGCCGCCTTGAGGTAGCGGGCATGGACCTCAAGATCCGCGCCCGAGCGTCCTCCCAGCCGCCGCGCCTCCAGCGTCTGCAGCTCGATGAGTTGAATCAGCTGCTGGCTGAGGACCTCGGCCGCTGGCACGGCCTCTGCCTCGCTGACCTGAGCCACGGCACGGCAGGCCTGGTCAAGGACGCCGTAGAAATCCCGGAACTGCGCGCCGGGAAAGTCGACGCCCCCGGCCAGGCTAGCGCCCTGGGCTTGGGCCAGCAAGGAGTGAAGAGCAGTGGAGGTGGTCATCGGAGTCATTTGATGGCTGCGGAAAAAGGGGGGGTCAGCCCTTGACGAACAGCACCATTTCATGGGGCCGCTGCATGGCGCTGGTCTCGTTCGCATTGCTGATGACCAAGGGTTGCCCTGCCACGATGAAGCTCTCGGCCACCTCGATGGCGAACAGGGTGTAGCCCGCGCTCGATCGCAGCCCGAGTTCCGGGGCGTCTTCGATGCGGCGCCGAGCCGCGCCGAGCACCCGGCGGTCGGACAGCGCACTCCAGACGGTGCGCGAACCGATGACCGCACCGCTCATCCAAGCCACCAGGTCGCGCTCAGGCTGGCCCCGCACGCCCACCACCAGGCGGCTCCCCGGGCTGGCGGCGTCCAGCGGCAACGCGAAGGCCTCGCCGTCGAAGCCGAACACGGTGGTGCGCCACTCCTGACTGACCTCGCCGGCCAGATCTTCGAGCGCGTCGAGCACCGGCCCGATCGCGGCGGACGGGTCGTCGTGCACCCACGGCGGCGGCAGCAAGGGCACGGCACCGGGACGCAGGGTGGCCAGAGGCCCCAGCTGCGCGCACAGCGCCAGGTACAGCGCGAAGGGCGGGACGGCCGGGCCACGCAACAGCGCCTCCAGGACCGGCAAGGCCGCCACCAAGCTGCCCAGCCGCGCCTTGCCTTCCAGCATGGCCAACCGATCCTCGATGCGCGAGGACGGATCAGCGGTTTGCTTCACCAGGAAAGCCGCCTTGCTGCGTATCTGCGCGGCAAGGGCTTGCGCGCGCTGGCGTATTTCGCAGTCCGGCGGGACCTCCAGCAGCGCCGGCACATAGCCCCCCCGCTTGAAGACTTCGTTGTCCTTGCGGACCGTCATGAGCTTCAGGCACAGATAGGCCGAGGAAGGACGGGGGCCGATGGCCAGCGCCAGGTTGGGAACGGCCCGGGGGATGTCCACCGGCAAGGCCTCGGAGATCTCGTCCTCCACCGGCTCTCCGAGGATGCCCCGCAGACGTGCGGGCTGGGCACTCACCCGCTGCGAGCGGGCACGGCCGACGGTCAGGTAGATGGGTAACTCCTGCGCTTCAAGCTGCGCAGCCAGCGGCGTCAGGTCCAGCGCCAGGTCGGGACCGCCCGCCTGCGGCGTCGGCCAGGTCACCGCCATGCCGTCAGGCATCACCGCCTCCAGGGAGCGCACGCGCACGAGTCCGTTGACCAGCAGGCTGGTGTCGATGTCCAGATGCCGCACCCCCCATCCCAGGGGATGCACGGCCAAGTGCTGCCAGGCGATGAGGGCGTCGACCCGCGCACTTTCCTGCTGGAAGTGCTGGGGACTGAGCAGCATGCCCTCGTGCCACTGGATGTGGGGCGCGGGCGGGGTCGGGCAGTGGGTCATGGCGGTGGTCATTTCGAGGCGGGGGCCTGGAGGTCGGCGCCCTTGAATCCCCTGGGTCCCAGCTG
>JACCEE010898915.1_pt1 | contig 42384 bp, 37 predicted proteins | sample 7449931 | NCBI WGS metagenome assembly JACCEE01 (sample SAMN15323457, study PRJNA562643) | freshwater metagenome | isolation source: river surface water | place: USA:Blue River Watershed | collected 2017-08-19 | reverse complement strand
TTTAACTATACGGAAGATACTTGGTCAGGTGCAACGCCAATCACCACCGCCCCTTTGGCTTTTCAAGGAAATCGCTCTTCGGCTGCAGACGGTATTTCCGGAGCAACGCCGCTGATTAATTTAAATGGAAATATTTTTGTAGATAAAAAATATCAGCCGCTTTCTCAAGATCAATTAACCGGTAAGCTCACGCAAAATTCTCAGTTAGTCCATACTTTATCTTCAGCCTCGCCCGAAACTCGTCAACAAGGGGATTTTAATCTGAGCTATGAGTGGGATGAAATAACGCTTAGTGCAGGCGGGGGAATTTCGGTTGAACGCGATTATGAATCGCGCTTTGGCAATGTGGGTGCGCAATTTGATTTTAATCATAAATTAACAACGCTAACTGTTGGGGCGAGTTATACCGATAATTGGATGCACTCTCGGCTAGATCACGACGCTGCGCCTTATTTAATCAAAACCGCTTTTGCCAACCAAATTCAAATTGTCGATGGCGCGACTGTGCTTCAAGGTAATAAATATGATTGGTCAGGACATTTGAGCTTAACTCAAGTTTTGGATAAAAGTTCGCTAGTGACAGCGGATTTTGTTTACAGTCATAGTCGTGGTTACATGGAAAATCCGTATAAAGCGATGTCGATTTTATTTGTCGATCCTAAATCGTTAAATGGCGATCCTAATGCCAGAGGAGCACGAATCGGTGAGGTTCAGGCATTTTTAGAACAACGTCCAGATGAACGTAATCAAATTGGTATCGGTGGTCATTATATTCAACATATCAATACATTAGATGCCGCATTACACCTTAATTACCATTATCATCATGATGATTGGGGGATCGATGCACATACTTTTGAAGCGAGTTGGGGGCAGCCTTTGGGTAACGGGTGGACAGTAACTCCACGGATGCGTTATTACTCACAAACTGCTGCCGATTTTTACGCGCCTTATTTATTATCCAAACAAGCATTTAAAAAAATCACTTTTGATCGTTTTGGAATGCCTAGCGAGAAAAATTATGATCCGAAAAAATTACCGGAAAATTTTTCCAGTGATCAACGTTTATCCGGTTTTGGCACCATTAGCGGTGGGATTGTGGTTAATAAACGTTTTAGCAAAGGCTTGAGTTTAGAAGCAGGTTTTGAATATTATACCCATCAAGGTGGATTAAAACTTGGCGGTGGTGGTGAGAATAGTTATGCCGATTTCAATTATTATGCGGTGAATGCGGCATTAAAATTGGATTTATTTGCTTTGGGCGCATTACATAGCGCGACTGAACACAGCGAGCATCATCACCATCATCAACACGCGCCCGTTCCCGCTGGAGTGATGTTTGGACATTTAATGAATCAAAGCGATCAATGGATGGTAGGCTATCGCTATATGTATCAACGTCAAGCTGGCGATACTTTACATGGAACTGAAGTGGCGATAGATAACGCAATTGTACGCAACGGTTGCGGACATGGTCGAAAAGCGCGTTGTCAAATTACGCCGGCAGAACATACCATGCAAATGCATATGTTAGATTTAATGTATGCCCCTACAGATTGGTTAAATTTGATGTTGATGCCGCAATTTATGGACATGGATATGAATTTCCGATCTTTGAAAGGTGGCATACCTAGTCCACATACCGGTCATGGTCATGCAACTGGAGGAATTGGCGATACCGGAGTCTATGCGTTGGTCAAATTGTGGGATCAGTCGATTCATCATGTTCATGCGGGAGTAGGAATTAGTATTCCTACCGGAGAGGTAGGCATTAAATTACGTCCTACTCATCGTACTGATCCGGGATACATTCATTATGGAATGCAATTAGGCAGTGGCACTTGGGATTTTAAACCAAGTTTAACCTATACTGCGCAGATCGATGATTGGTCCTGGGGAGCGCAATTGAGTGGCACTAAACGTTTAGAATCGCACAATCGATCAGGATTTGCTTTCGGTAATTTATTTCAAGCTACAGCTTGGGGGAGTTATCGACTGTTTGATAATATTTCCGCTTCAATTCGAGGGTTATATACTTGGCAGGGTGCGATTAAAGGCATGTATAACGAACGTTCTGATCGTCCTAGTCCTATGGATTGGCCAAGAAATTATGGTGGCGAATTTTGGGATTTAGGTCTAGGACTTAATGCGCATATCAGTCAAGGATTATTTACCGGTCATCAATTGAGTTTTGAGTGGTTACAACCGCTAGTTGACAATGTGAATGGTTATCAACTAGAGCGTGACAGTGCGTTATCTGCGACTTGGAGTGTAACTTTTTGAAATTGAAGGATTTGTGAGTAGCGAAAAATTATATCAATATACCTTTCAAGCCATGGGATCACCTTGTGATTTGCAATGGTATAGCAAAGATAAAGAATGCTCAGAACGGATTGCGCGTTTAGTGATTGAGGATGTGCGCCGTTTGGAAGCGCGTTATTCACGTTATCGATCAGACAGTTGGCTAACGACTATTAATCAAGTCGGTAGAATTAGCGGAGAAATTGAAGTTGATGCAGAAACTGCCAGTTTATTAAATTATGCTGCCACTTGTTATCAACAAAGTGAAGCTTTATTTGATATTACTTCCGGATTATTAAGACAAATTTGGCATTTTCGCGCTGATCAACAATTGCCGAATCCTGAAGAGTTACAAGCGATACTGGCGAAAATCGGTTGGGAAAAATTAATTTGGAAACCTCCATTATTACGCTTTACTGTCGCTGGAATGGAGCTAGATTTTGGCGGAATTGTAAAAGAATATGCGGTTGATCGAGCCGCTGCTTTAGCAAAACAAGCGGGTGTTGATCACGGCGTAATTAATTTAGGCGGAGACATTAAAGTGATTGGTTGTCGTTTGGATGGACAGCCTTGGCGAATCGGCATTCGTCATCCACGTCAAACAGAATCGATTATTCAAACAATTTGTTTAACTGAAGGGGCTTTAGCCAGTAGTGGCGATTACGAGCGCGGATTCAGTTTGAATGGTAAACGTTATAGTCATATTTTAAATCCAAAAACCGGTTATCCAGTCAGCTATTTAGCCGCAGTGAGTGTGATAAGTGAATTTTGCGTGGTTGCTGGCAGTGCTTCGACTATTGCCATGTTGAAAGAACAACAAGGGATTAAATGGTTACAGGAATTAGGTTTAGCGCATTTTTGGGTGGATTTACAAGGACATCAAGGTGGAAATGTCGAATTGCCTTCTAATTGATTTCTAAATTATTTTAGAGATTAAACTTGTTTTATTTTAATTAAAAAACAATCAATTAAAATAGGGCTTCCCCTTTGTAAAGGGGAGGCTGTATGTTTATATTACGTTTAAATAAAAATAATGATATAAATAATTAAAATTAATTTTCAGGTAATTTTTTTAGGAATAGATTAATGACAATTCGCAGTTTTAAAAACATTCAACCCAAAATTGCTCAAACAGTTTATCTTGATCCACAAGCGATTGTGATTGGCGATGTCAGTTTAGGTGAAGATTGTTCGGTGTGGCCTACAGCGGTGATTCGCGGTGATGTTGAACGAATTGTGATTGGTGAAGCGACTAATATTCAAGATGGTGCGGTATTACATGTTTCTCATGCTGGAGATTTTTCGCCACAAGGACATCCTTTACAAATTGGCAATGGCGTTACAATTGGACATAAAGCCATCGTTCATGCGTGTACCGTTGGAGATTTTTGTCTCATTGGCATGGGCGCAATTATTATGGATGATGCGATTTTAGAAGATTATGTGATGTTAGGTGCGGGTTCAGTCGTACCGAGCCATAAACGTTTATGCAGTGGTTATTTATATTTAGGTTCACCGGTTAAACAAATTCGGGCTTTAACCGAAACCGAAAAAGCTTTTTTACGCTATTCTGCTGAACATTATATTCGCTTAAAAAATGAATATTTAAATCAATCAAATGCAGCTATTGATTAATGATTTCAGCAATCATTTGTCCTTGAAGATAATGTTTTCCTAATTGCGCTGTAAAATGAATGGATGAATTGGCTTCAAATAAGATTAATATATCTGATCCACCAAATTGAAAATAAGCCAATTCTTCACCTTTAGATAATAATTGTCCTATTTCAACCGTAATCATTACTGAAGAAACTTGAGCCATTCCAATGGGTAATATGGCAATTAATCCTATGCTTGTTTCTAAAATAATTAATCCGCGTGTTTGGCAAAACATATAACCAGAATGTTGTAAATCGATTCCAATATCTCGTGTATATAATTCGTGTTTTCCCTCAATATCATTAGCAATTGGTTTTGATAGAACTTCTAAATAAACTTGCCCTTGAATTATTCGCGTTTCAATGACTTTTCCAGCGATTGGACTGTGCAAACGATGATAATCGTGTACATCTAAAAATCCATGTACTATCCAGCCATTTTGAAATCGAGATTGATAAATACTATCGGCTAATAATTGTTGAATCGACCACGATAAACCTTTTAAATTGACGTTAAGCTCATTATTAATTTTTAGATAATTTCCTAATACAGCATCGGCTGGAGAAACGATAATCGCGGGATTATGAATTTGCTGAATTGGACGACATGCTTTTTTAACGTGACGCGCAAAAAAATGATTAAAACTTTTCCACCCACCAAGCGGATATTCATAATCTTCAAAACGAAATAAAGCAGAGCGTTGAAAGGAAAGTAAGGATTGTTGGCTAAAAGATTCTGCTGTATCTAAAAAAGCTCCCATTGCTTGAGCATAATTCACCATCCATTGTGATAAAGGCGATAATTGAATCGGTAAAATTGATGGTAAAATAGGAGACTGTAATTGTCGTAATGAAGGTTGATTTAAAATAAAATAAAAGCCGCTAAATCGTAGATAAATTTCTCGACCTTGTATCGTTTCATTCGGAATCCAATAAAGTAAATCATTAATCCAGAGTAAATAATTGTCTAGGTTATTAATAGAGGCTAATATTGTAATTTTTTTAGTCTGAACTTGATTAATCGCCAATTCAAAAGCTTGATGCCAATGATATTGTTGTATAAGTTGAATCAGTTGTTTAACTACTGGATGAATATCAGATTGCATAATTTTTTAACAAAGTGGACATAATGAAAATTGCATTAATCGTAGCAATGGCAAATAAACGGGTCATTGGTGTTAATAATCAATTGCCTTGGCATTTATCAGCGGATTTAAAACGTTTTAAACAATTAACCGCAAATTATCCTTTATTAATGGGACGTAAAACCCATGAATCAATTGGTCGGGCTTTACCGAATCGAAGAAATTTAATTTTGACTCATGATAATGATTATACAGCTAAAGATTGTGAAATATTTACCGATTTATCTGCTGCATTAAATAGTTGTTTAATTTCCGAAAAATTATTTGTTATTGGCGGCGCGAGTTTATATCAAACATTATTACCTAAAGCAGATTTATTATATATCACCGATATTCAAAAAACTTTTGAAGGTGATGTGTATTTTCCTGAATGGCAAATCAATGAATGGCAGTTAATTGAACAACAATTGATTACTCAAGATAAAAGCGTCGATTTTAATTATCGATTTTTAACTTTTCAACGTTTGCAATCGCAATCCGCTAGATTATGATAATTATTCACCAGAATAAAAAACTCTGGTGAATTTAAAAAATATATTCAAAACCCGCTTATAAAATTAATGACATTTTTGCAAAATTATTTCGGAATATAACTTGAAGGGGCGGCAAAATGAGCATGATTAAATAAAAATTTTTCGCGTTGTTCCGCTAAAAATTGTCTCGCTTTAGGATCATAACTGGCTAAACGATGTTCATTAATTAATACCGTTTGCATTTTTAGCCATTCCTGCCAAGCTAATTTAGAAATGTTTTCAAAAATATATTGACCTTTTTCGCCCGGGAAAGGGGGATGATCTAAACCTTCAGATTCAATGCCTAATTTTACGCATTTAACAAAGTGAGTCATGATTTTTCTCCTAAATGTATTTTAAAAAATGATAAATTATTTTATCGGTGAATCGATTAAATTGAGTAATAATGGTTTAATCGGTGCAGGTAAAGCCAATGATAAAATCAAATCTTGATGATGCCAACTTTGATTGGGTTCTAATTCCGAAATCGGATCAGGAATTGAAATATATAACGGCGTATAATTTAAATGATAATGAGTGAAACTGTGTCGTTGTGTTGCAAAAATTTGCGGTTGAATAGAATTATTCAATAATTTAACCGTATTTATTGCCGATTCAATCGTATCAAATTCGGGTAAACTCCATAATCCGCCCCAAATTCCCCTGGTTGGACGTTTGCTTAACAACCAATGTTTTTGGCTGTGTAATACTAACATCACCACCGATTTACACGGTTTCGTCACACGCGGTTTCGTGGTGGGTAATTGATCAGTTTGTTGTTGTTGATAAGCCCAACAATAATCTATTACCGGACACTGTTTACAATCGGGACGGCGTTTACAAATCAACGCGCCTAAATCCATCATCGCTTGTGTATATTCTGCAACTCTATGATTTGGCGTATAGAATTGACTGATTTTCCATAATTGTTGTTGAATCGCGGATTCTCCACTCCAGCCATAAACGCCTTCGATTCTCGCTAAGACTCGCCGTACATTGCCATCTAAAATGGGGGTTGGAATGTCAAAGGCTAAACTTAAAATCGCCCCCGCCGTTGATAAACCAATTCCGGGTAACGCGGTTAATTCCGTTAATGTTTTTGGAAAATCGCCTAACGCGACGATTTGTTGCGCGGCTTTATGTAAACATCTGGCTCTAGTGTAATATCCCAAACCTGCCCATAATTGTAAAACTTGATCTAATTCAGCAGCGGCTAAACTCTCAACTGTCGGAAAATGTTGCATAAAGCGTTCAAAATAGGGAATTACTGTTGTGACTTGAGTTTGTTGCAACATAATTTCGGATACCCAAATCCGATATGGACATAAAGGGTGTTTCCAAGGTAAATGTTTACGTCCTTGTTTGTCGAACCAATGGAGTAAAGCTTGTTGAAAAGCTTGAATTTTATCGGTTTTTACAGTCAATCTCTTTGGTATAACTTAATGAATGAAAAGCAGATTTTAACATGACACGCCTAGTCTTTTGTCGCTAGTATGAAAATTGACTTGTCTAGCAGAGTAGTCGATAATTTTCCTTTTAATTCAAACTTATAAAGCAATTATGAACAAAAAATATGGTTATCTAAGCTTAATTTTATTAGCGATGAATGGAGTGGCTAGTTTAACTTTTGCAGCGGAATTAGCGGTTAAAATCGGTATTGCAGGCCCCTTAACTGGACCTCAAGCTTTATTAGGAAAAGATAATGAAAATGGCGCGCGGTTAGCGATCGATGAAATGAACGCCGTCGGTGTGACGATTGCTGGACAAAAAGCCAAATTTGAATTGATTAGTGAAGATGATCAAGCTGATCCAAGAACCGCTACGATTGTTGCGCAAAAATTTGCTGATCAACAAATCAATGGGGTGATTGGACATTTAAATTCTGGAGCCACGATTCCCGCGTCAAAAATTTATCATGATGCAGGGATCGCCCAAATTTCACCTTCAGCTACCGCTACTGCTTATACGGCTCAAGGTTATAACACCGCTTTTCGCTTAATGACCAATGACAGTCAACAAGGATTAGCACTGGCGCAATATGTGACTAAACAATTGAAAGCTAAACAAATTGCTATCATTGATGATCGTACTGCATATGGACAAGGATTAGCAGATGAGTTTGAAAAAGATGCTAAAGCGGCTGGAGCTACGATCGTTGCGCGGGAATATACCCATGACAAAGCGGTGGATTTTACCGCTGTATTAACTGCTTTAAAAAGTAAAAAACCTCAAGTGGTCTTTTTTGCTGGCATGTCGCCTCAATCAGGTCCAATGGCAAGACAATTTGCGAATTTACAAGTCAAAGCTCAATTTGTCAGTGCGGACGGAACCCGAACTCCTGAATTTATTAAACTCGCAGGTGCCGCCGCCGAAGGCGTGATTGCTTCAGCCCCCGGGGTCGTTTTAGAGCAAACTCCCGAAGGTAAAGTGTTTATCAATAAATTTAATGCGAAATATGGTGCGATTCAAAATTATGCAGCTTACGCTTACGAATCGACTTTGACTTTAATTGAAGCGATGAAAGCGGCTCAATCGATAGAACCGGCAAAATATTTACCTTTTTTAGCCAAAATTCAACGACACGGGGCAATTGGTGAAATCGCTTTTGATGCAAAAGGCGATATTCAAAAAGGTAAAGTCACAATTTATCAAGTTAAACAAGGGCATTGGATGGCTTTAAATTAAATGGATAATCAATAATGGAGGTTTTATTACAACAATGTATTAATGGATTGGTATTAGGTAGCATTTATGCCATTGTCGCCTTAGGCTATACTTTAGTTTATGGAATTTTACGCTTAATTAATTTCGCTCATGGCGAAGTGGTGATGTTAGGGGCAATGATTGGTTTATCGGTCATGCAAAAATTAATTAATTTACAATGGTCGGTATTGCCAATTATTTTCATTTCGCTATTGATTGCGATGATAGGTTGTATGACAATCGGTTATTTAATTGAAAGAATTGCTTATCGACGATTACGTCATGCACCGAATTTAGCCCCATTAATTACCGCGATTGGCGTTTCAATTGTTTTACAAAATATAGCGATGATGATATGGGGAAAAGAATTTGTTGTATTTCCTCCAATTATTCCTATCAATTATTATTCAATTCACGAAGCAACGATTAATAGTTTGCAAATCGGTATTATTTGTTTATCAATCATCATGATGCTGGGATTACGTTATTTAATTCAAGCGACTCGTTTAGGTAATGCGATGAGAGCAACGGCACAAAATACTGAAGTGGCGGCTTTAATGGGAATTAATATTAATCATATTATTTCATTTACCTTTATTTTAGGATCAGCATTAGCTGCGGTTGCTGGATTAATGGTTGCGGCTTATTACGGATTAGCACATTATGATATGGGATTTATTTTAGGATTAAAAGCTTTTACTGCCGCAGTATTAGGCGGAATTGGCAATTTAACTGGTGCTATGTTAGGCGGATTATTATTAGGAATTATTGAAAGTATAGGCGCAGGTTATTTAGGTGATTTAACTGGTGGCATTTTAGGCAGTAATTATCAAGATGTTTTTGCTTTTTTTGTGTTAATTACGGTATTAATTTTTAAACCTTCGGGCTTATTAGGTCAAGCCAGTGGTGAGCGTCCATAATGCCAACAATCATAACTTTTCGATGCGGATTAAAATGGATTATTATTGCCAGTTTATTAATCAGTTTACCTTTTCTAACTGATGTGATTATCGGACGGAATTGGGTTAGAATTTTAGATTTTGCATTATTGTATAGCATATTGGCTTTAGGCTTAAATATTGTGATTGGATTCGCCGGTTTATTGGATTTAGGATTTGTCGCTTTTTTCGCTGTCGGTGCTTATACATATGCCATTTTAGCCTCACCGCATTTAGGATTACATTTACCAGTAGGAATAATTTTACCTTTAGGAACTATTTTAGCCGGTGGATTTGGTATTTTATTAGGTTTACCCACTTTAAAATTACGCGGCGATTATTTAGCAATTGTAACTTTAGGTTTTGGCGAAATTATTCGGATTTTTTTAAATAATTTAAATGCGCCATATAATTTAACCGGAGGTCCTCAGGGAATTAATTTAATTGATCCGCTTATTTTAGCGGGATTTAATTTTAATCAAAATGATTTATTGCCTTCAGTTTATCAATATTATTACCTATTTTTATTTTGCACGATGATTACTTTATTTATTTGTCAGCGTTTACAAAATTCCAGAATTGGGCGAGCGTGGATTGCGATTCGAGAAGATGAAATTGCAGCACAAGCGATGGGAATTAATACGCGCAATATTAAATTACTCGCTTTTTCAATGGGAGCAAGTTTTGGTGGGTTAGGCGGTGGATTATTTGCTGGATTTCAAGGATTTGTTAGCCCAGAAAGCTTTAATTTAATGGAATCCATTATGATTTTATGTATGATTGTTTTAGGCGGAATGGGACATATTTGGGGCGTTATTTTCGGTGCAGTGGTTTTAACTTTATTACCTGAAGCTTTACGTTATTTAGGCACTATTCAACAATCTTTATTCGGTCATATTTGGATAGATCCAGCAGATTTACGCCTATTAATTTTTGGTTTGGCATTAATTTTGGTGATGCTATTAAGACCGGCAGGATTATATCCTACACCTGTGCGTAAAAGTGAATTTGAAACTGCTGAAGAAATCGATGAACTCTAATTTATTATCCTTAAATCAAATTAGTAAACATTTCGGTGGATTAACCGCGTTATTTGAAGTTTCATTAACCATTCAAAGCGGTGAAATTTACGCGCTAATTGGTCCTAATGGGGCAGGTAAAACCACTTTATTTAATGTGATTACCGGTATTTATACGCCAGATCAGGGACAGATTTATTTTAATCAGCAATTAATGAATCGTAAAACGCCAACTGAAATGGCTATTTCTGGAATTGCGCGTACTTTTCAAAATATTCGTTTATTTCCAAGTATGACCGCAATTGAAAATGTCATGGTCGGAAGACATTGTCGTACTCATTCAGGTATTATCGGAGCGATTTTAAATTTAGCTCATACTCGAATTGAAGAAAAAGAGATTGAAAATAAAGCCTATCAATTATTAAATTATGTGGGTTTGCAAAAACAAGCTTTAAGGGTGGCAAAAAATTTAAGTTATGGCGATCAAAGACGTTTAGAAATCGCCAGAGCTTTAGCAACTGAACCGAAATTATTGGCATTAGATGAACCCGCAGCGGGAATGAATCATACGGAAACCAATCAATTAGCCGAATTATTACAACAGATTCGTGCAGATGGAATAACGATATTATTAATTGAACATGACGTGAAATTAGTGATGAGTTTATGCGATCGTTTAAGCGTATTACATTTTGGACAAAAAATTGCCGAAGGCACACCCGAAATCGTTAAAAATGATCCGGCGGTAATTGAAGCGTATTTGGGAGTGAATCAGTGAAATTATTAGAGGTAAAACATTTACGAGTTCATTATGGCGGTATTCAAGCGGTTAGGGATATTCATTTACATTTAAATGCGGGCGAAATTGTGGCATTAATTGGTGCAAATGGCGCGGGAAAAAGTTCAACTTTACGCGCGATTTGTAAATTAATTCCAATGTCTGGACAGGTGTATTTTAATGGGCAATCTTTAGAAAAAAGTAAATGCCATGATTTAGTTAAATTAGGAATTGCTTTAGTTCCTGAAGGACGCGGCATTTTTAGTCAATCAACCGTAGTTGAAAATTTGCGTCTTGGAGCTTATCGTTATCGGGATGCTCAAATTGAGAAAGATTTAGCGCGAATTTATCAATTATTTCCCCGTTTAGAACAACGCCAACAACAATTAGCCGGAACTTTATCCGGTGGCGAACAACAAATGTTAGCTTTAGGACGCGCTTTAATGAGTCGTCCTAAATTATTATTATTAGATGAACCTTCTATGGGATTAGCCCCATTAATGGTCAAAAATATTTTCGCAATTATTCAACAAATTGCCTCTCAAGGCATGAGCATATTATTAGTTGAACAAAATGCGCGTTTAGCCTTGGAATTATCTAATCGAGGTTATGTTATGGATAATGGTCAATTGGTATTAACCGATTCGGCAAATAATTTATTAATTAATCCCAAAATACGTTCTGCTTATTTAGGCGATTAATCACAGATTTATTTTTTATAATAAATTCTTTGCTCAATAAATAAATTAGTTTTTCAATTCTATTTCATTTAATCAATTATTTTGATTAATCTACATTGAGTTTACAAAATGGCAAAAAAAAATACAACCCTTATCGAAGTGAAAATTCCAGTCCATAAATTGATGATAGGAATGTATGTTTGTAGACTGGATAAAGAATGGGTAGAATCCTCGTTTGCTTTTCAAGGATTCATGATTACTAATAAGGAAACGATCAAAAAATTAATTCAAGAATGCGAGTATGTTTATATTGATCAAGCTCGCAGCGATTTTATTGATAAAACGATTACTAGTTCCTTAATTCGCACGCCAAAACCGGTAAAAAAATCTTTTTTTGATTTTAGTCGTTTTAAATTATTTAATCGTAAAAGTTCAAATCAACCCCGTAAAAATACTCATCAATTACGCGATATTGTGGATCATAGAATTTCGACTCAGCAAATTAAACCGCCGATTAAAACAACCAGTTTTGATGTTGAAATGAAAGCCGCTAAAGACGCACATCATACGGCGGCGCATTTAATTCATGATTTTATGGCAAATGTAAAACAAGGCGGGGCAATTGATATTATCGTTGCTAAACATGCGGTATATGATTGTATGACCAGTATGTTACGCACACCTGATGCAATGTTATTAATTACTCGATTAAAAAACAAAAGCTATAATTTATGGCAACACAGCATGAATGTCAGCGTATTAGCGATTAGTTTAGGACGTTATTTAAATTTGCATGACGATGAATTAGTTTTATTAGGTTTATGCGGATTATTTCATGATATTGGTAAATTGCGAATTTCTAAACAAGCTTTAGAAGCGGCTATTGATAAGGCTGAAGTATTAAATGCGCATCCGTTATTAGGTCAAGATATTTTATCGAATTGCATGGGACAATTAGCTGAAGTGGCAGCCGAAGTCGCTTATCATCACCATGAACATTTAGACGGCACTGGTTATCCGCAGGGATTAATTGGTAACGAAATTTCAGCATATGCGCGAATGATTGCAATTGTTAATTTATATGATAATTTAACCACTGATAAAGCAGAACGCAAAGCTTTGACCCATTATGACGCGATGAGTCGATTATTAGAAAAATCAGGTTCACAATTAGATACCACTTTAGTGAATAGTTTTAACCGTTGTATTGGGACTTATCCAGTGGGTTGTATTGTGGAAATGAGTAATGGTGAAATTGCAATGGTGGTTGAAGATAATGATGCTCAACGATTACGTCCTAAAATTTTATTATTAACCGATGAGCATAAAACACAAGGTCAACGTAAAGTGATTAATTTAGCCGAAACATTATCGACCAAAAACGATGATCCTTATTTTATTAAAGCGATTGTCAGAGCAGAAACCTACGGCATTAAATTATAAATTCATTTCGCTAATATTCTTTGTCAATTCGCTATGATTTATCCTTTTAAAAAGGATTTATTCTGAATATAAATCCTGTAATATTTTATCCGCGCCTTGTGAAAGTAAATCTTCGGCAATTGCAATGCCAATTTCTTTCGCTTGAGTCAGCAATCCTGAACGTGAAGCGCGATAAATCAATTTTCCATTCGGCTGACCCACTAAACCTTGCATCGTTAAAGTATCGTCGATTAATTGCGCAAAACCGGCAATTGGAACTTGGCAACCACCTTTTAAATGAGCATTCATTGCCCGTTCGGCTTGGACACAAATAGCTGTAGGTTGATGATGGAGTTTTTGTAATAATTCATTAATTTCAATATGATCAATCCGCGCTTCAATCCCAATCGCGCCTTGTCCAACAGCGGGCAAACTGATTGTTGAAGGCAATTTTTGCCGAATACGAGCTTCTAAACCCAAACGTTTTAATCCGGCGGTGGCTAAAATAATCGCATCATAATCCCCAGCATCCAATTTAGCCAAGCGAGTATTCACATTGCCGCGTAATGGCAAAATGTGGGCGTTGGGTAAATAAGCCTGTAGTTGACATTGGCGACGTAAGCTGGAAGTACCGATTTTGGCGTTTTCCGGTAAAGTTTCTAAATTCAGATAGCGATTCGATACCAAAGCGTCGCTAGGGTCTTCTCTAGGTAAAATCGCGGCTAATTGTAATTCTGCCGGAAATTCCATAGTCACATCTTTCATGGAATGTACCGCAATATCGGCTTCACCGGCTAAAATTCCTTGTTCTAATTCTTTGATAAATAAGCCTTTTCCACCAATTTTAGCCAAAGGCGTATCTAAAATTTTATCGCCTTGAGTTACCATCGTCACTAACTCAATTTTCAATTCAGGCATAATTTGCCGCAAACAATGAGCAACATGTTCAGCTTGCCAAAGAGCTAATGGACTTTTACGGGTTGCAATACGCAGTGTGTGAATTGATGTCATAATCGATTAAACAATAAAAATAATTTTCGGTTTTTTCTATAAAAATTAAAGCGTTAAAATTTCCTGTGCAGCTCGTAAACCGGATAAATACGCGCCATGCGCCGTTCCAAAATAGTGTACATTCGATGCTTCTCCTGCAAAAAATACCGATTGTTGCAACGCCGCTGCAAGATTTTTTCGCATTTGTGGTGTCGAACCTACTGCATTATAAGAATAGGAGCCGCGCGAGAAAGGATCACTGACCCAGCGAGTTATCTGATAATCAACTGGATCAGGGATATTCGTTCCATAAATGATCCGCAACGTTTTCATGGCACTTGCAACAATTTGTTCATTGGACCAGGTTTCAATTTCGCGTCCTTGATTTCCAGCGTTGAATCCTAACAAAACCGGTTGATTAGCCGCGCGTTTAAAGCTGACCCATTCTGACCATTCACCTTGTTGTGCCGGAATATACTCTAGCCAATCAATTTTATCAGACCAAAATACCCTAGGAAAACGCAGATAACATTTATTCAAAACCCCCATGCCTAATTTGGCAATTGCATTTTGCTTACTTAATGGCAATTTCGGAGTAAACACCACATCTTGATTTTGCAAAACGCCTAATGGCAAGGTTACAACCAAATGATCCGCAGTGAAGGTGGTTTGTTGTGTGATCACTTGTACTAATGAACTAGACCATTGAATTTCTTTCACTATTTGTTCAGTTTTAATAGATAAGCCTTGTGCTAAAAAATCTACAATCACTTTAAAACCTTGAGCAAATAATACATCTCCGCCGGAAAATACTTTATCGTTGTCATACCATTGTGAAGATAAGGTTTCTAAGCTGCCACCATATTCCTGTTCAAGTTGACTGTTTAGAATGAAATGAATCAAACGCGCTGATTCAGAATCTTTATCAAATTGATTTAACCAAGGTTTTATGGCTTCACGAATGGATAAATCGGCTGTTTTGTTCTGCGCTTTTTTGATAATCGCAAATACTTTAGTGCTTAAATTTTCCAGCCGTTTTTCTTCAGCAGCAGTAAGTTCATAGCCTGAAGTATTATAAATTTGAGAACGGTTATAATCAGTCGCTAACCGTTTAGCCCCCATTTGGTTGGCTAATGCGGTCAAGGGATTTCTTGTCACACCGTGTATCCAAGTTGCGCCAAAATCCAAAGGTATATCAGACCATCGATCGCTAGTCCAAATACGTCCACCAATACGTTGCCGCGCCTCGAGAATGATGACTTCATGTCCGGCACTTTGTAGCTTTTGTGCCGCCGCTAATCCGGATAAACCCGCTCCAATTACAATAATCCGCTTTTTATTCAGAGAGGTAGATTTAGAAATAGCCGTTTGTGCCTGTGAGATAGGAATGCCGGCTGCTGTGATCATGCCAAGCAATTTTAAAAAATAACGTCTGTGCATAATGACCCTGAATTTTGAATAAGTATAGAAAATGACGAAGTTTTAGATTTTTCAAAAAAGCTTATTCATTGAGTAGCTAATCACGAAGTTTAAGCTATTTTTAAACTAATTATAACATAGCTAATTAGGGTATTTTTGCGAATTATTGTCGTGATATATGAAGTGGTTTTTATAGCCAAGCTTAATTAAAAGTATAATAATTACCGGATTAGCTATTCAGCTAGTCCGTTGCAAAAACAATAACAACATTTTATTGGGAGTCAATAATGAGTGAAACACAAAAATTAATTATCAGTATCATCGGTGCAATTGCGGTAGGATTTATTATGGTGGGTATGAATAAGGAACAATCCCCCGAACAAATTGAAGCAGCTTCGATGATTCGTAATGTGGTTGCAATGCAAGAAATGGCTGGGCAAAAATGTCCTAAAGTAATTAAGGAATATACTGGCGATCAATTGTATTTTCCCTCTGATACAGAAACAGATAAATCAACTTATGTGACTTTGAAATGGAATGGTGAAAAAGGCGATCATTTCAAAAAAGCGACCTGTACGTTACACGTTACTTTGGGGGGAATTTCTAAATTGGTGATTGACGATAAAGTTTTGATTGACAAACAACCTTAATATAAAAAAAGTCGATACCTTAGTGTTTAAGGTACCGACTTTTAGGAGTCTTAAAGACCGACTGATTTCGGTCAACTGCTTGTTATCAAAGCTAATTAATTAGCTGGTGCTGGTGCTGGTGCATCAGCAGGAGCAGGAGCTGCGGCTGCATCAGGAGCTGGAGCTGCGGCTGCATCAGGGGCTGGAGCTGCTGCGTCAGCAGGTGCAGCAGGAGCTGCGGCTGCGTCAGGAGCAGGAGCTGTTGCATCAGGAGCTGGTGCAGAAGCATCAGCAGGAGCAGGAGCTGCCGCAGGATCAGCAGCAGGAGCAGAAGCCTCAGGAGCAGGAGCTGCCGCAGGATCAGCAGCAGGTGCAGAAGCTTCAGGAGCAGGAGTTGCCGCAGGAGCTGCTGGTTCGCTAGAGCTAGAACCATTATCACAGCCAGCTAATAAAGCCAGACTTAATAAACCAGTTGCTATAATTTCTTTAGCTGCCATATAAATTTTCCTATAATATTAAGGGTTAAATAAAAAATTGTGGAATCACAGCACATTATAAATTCAGTGTTCACAATGAGGAAAGATGATTGTGAAAAATAATTTTACACAGATCAGAAATAAAGGTTGTAATTCACAGACTTAACGCTAGACTGGAAGTTGATTTTTAGAGTGAAAATTGAAATTATTAGATGAAAATCAAAGGGTTAAAGTTAACTTTTAATCAAATACTTGAGGTTAATTTAGTGACAGGGGATTGATAAAAATCGTAATCGTTACAGCAATCACTGCTGTAAAAAAACAACGAACTGTGGTTTTATTGTCACCAATTGCTCATTTTGACGTTAAAATAATGATTTTTATGATAAATAACAAGGTTTATCCGCCAGTGGCATTCATATGGCGTAAGATTATAGGTTGTTCCTGCAAATTGAATTCATGTTTTTCAGGTTTTAAGACTAACGCTTTGATAATAAGTTGTTTTAATTCATCGGTATTATTGAAATTAGCCCGCAAAATAGATTTTAAATCGACTGAATGTTCGTGACCTAAACAGAGTAACAAGCGTCCCTCAGCGGTTAAACGAACGCGATTACAACTCCCACAAAAATTGTGACTGTGTGGAGAAATAAAGCCAACTCGAGTATGCGTGCCGGAAATTTGATAATAATTGGAGGGTCCGGCCGTTTTAATTGTACTTGGAATTAAATCAAATTTTTTGGCTAAATCAGCTTTAATTAAATCACTTGAATAATAGGCTTCATGACGTAAATGATCTTGAATGAATCCTAAAGGCATTTCTTCAATAAAACTAATATCCAATGCTTGTTCAATAGCGAATTGAACTAAATTGATGACTTCATTATGATTTCGGTTTTTTAAAATAACGGCATTAATTTTTAATTGTTCAAAATGCTGTTGTTTTGCTATTTCAATTCCTGCTAAAACTTCCGATAAATCACCTGTTCGAGTTAATTGTTTAAATTTAATAGGGTCTAAACTATCTAAACTAATATTAATGCGTTTTACACCTGCTTGTTTTAATGCGATAGCGGTATTTTTTAATTGCGAGCCATTTGTTGTTAAAACCAATTCATCTAAACCAGATAATTGACCTATTTTGGATAATAATTCAATTGCCCCTTTGCGTATTAAAGGTTCGCCGCCGGTAATCCGAATTTTTTGAATACCTAATTCGACAAATGTTTTTGCGCATTGATAAATTTCTTCCAAAGTTAAAATTTGCGATCGAGGTAAAAATTGCATTTTTTCTGCCATGCAATATACACAACGAAAATCACAGCGATCGGTAATAGAAATACGCAGATAATTGATTTGACGACCAAAACGATCGATTAATTGAGTGGGCGATGAAGCAATCATGGTTAATTAGAGATTATCTAAATAGGGTAAATAAAATTATTCATTTGCGAATAACATTGCACATTTTTATTATACTCCTTCGTTTTCGCTATGCGTTTTATTTGATTAATTGAGTGGTAGTTAAAGCAAAAATTGCCGTCAATCAACTGCCATTTGAAAAATTATATTTCTTTAATAATCAATAAGATAGTTTATTGAAGATAAATAAATAAAAATTTTTATTCGTAAAAACTTGTCAAACTTTAAGAATTTCTCTACAATATTTTCCTGTTACTGACCTGTCGGTAAAAGCCTTGGTGGTGAAATCGGTAGACACACAAGACTTAAAATCTTGCGCCTTCACGGGCGTGCCGGTTCGATTCCGGCCTAAGGCACCATGATGTAAATACCTCAAAATAAAGAAATAGCTTGTTGATAAACAAAAAAGAGTTATGTAGTGAAATGCATAACTCTTTTTTTTGTGCGCATCGAATTAGATTTTTCATCTTTGATGAACATTCTGTTTATAAAAATTAAAAATCAAGCTATTTAGCCGCCGCTTGTTCAGATTTAAAGATTGATTTAAGATAGCCGCTAGGTTGTTGAAATGCGGTGTTTTACAGACTATTAATCTCGCCACATTCTCAACGAATTATTTTTTGTCGCGGATAGGAGTCTATTTTATGAATCTTAAAGCCATTTTTCCCTTAATGTTAATCATGGCATTAACGCGAATTCATCATTTTGGTCATGAATTTGCATTACCTGATGCCTCTTTAGCGGTATTTTTTTTAGCGGGCAGACTTTGTCAGAGTCGATGGACATTAATTAGCCTATTATTAAATGCGGTATTATTGGATTATATTGCCATTACGATGTTAAATGTCAGTGATTGGTGTATTTCTCCGGCATATATATTTTTAATTCCAACTTATAGCGTATTATGGTATTTGGGAAAATATAGTGCAACAAAATGGCAACAATTAAATGTCACTGAATTTTTACAATCGATGATGTTAATGTTGATTGCAACCAGTATTGCTTTTGTGATTTCTAATCAAAGTTTTTATTTATTTTCAGGGCGTTATCAAACACTAGCTTGGGAAAATTATTGGTTACAAATTAGTCATTATTATGTTCCTTATTTAACCAGTGCTTTATTATATGGTGGTATAGGTTTATTTGTGATTAAAACTATTCATTATTTAAATATGTTATTGAATCGTAATCAGATAATTAGCGTTTCTAAATCTTAAAACAAAATCTCCTTTATTATTTAAATAGGGGAGATTTAATCATAAAATCATTAGCGAATAACTTTAATATATTCGCCCGTCGCTTCTCGATTAGAACCCACAATAATTCGTTGGCTGTGATCGTTAATAATTTCTAATTGTCCACAAATTTCTACCCATTCTCCGCGTTGAGCTTGTCCATAATAAGTGGCAGTAAAACATAATAAAGTTTGAATTTCCGGATGATTTAATTGCCATTGCGATGGATAATCAAAACTTAAATCATCATCACTAATTTGTGCCGTAAATGTAATTAAGCCTTGTTTTGCAATCGCTATTGGAATATCGTTATCGATTTGAATTAAACTTAAATCAAATTTACGCTGATTAATTAAAGCTTTATTATATTTGCGTTGTTCATGCCAAATATATTCATTTAAAGACAAACTGCTTTGTCGCCGTAAAAAACTTTGTTGCCAATCATTAATTGATAAAGCCTGTAATTCTCCTTGATTAATCGCTTGTTTAATGATTTTGCGTGCTTGATGAAACGAATCCCGTTGAGCAAAAACAAAGTCTATATCAGAGAATTGATTATGACAATTTAATAATAAAGAACCGCTAATTCCAATTGCATGAATATCGATACCATATCTTTGCCATAATCGAATTAATTGCACACTATCGGCACTTACGGAATCTAAATCATCTTGATTTAATAAATCAATTAATCGTTGTTTAGCCGAATAATAATGAGTAATTGATGGCAGCGGCACTGCATGTAAATAAGCTTGAGTACTAATCGAATAAGATAAATAATGCGGATGATAATTGGATAACCATTGATTAGCTTGTAAAGTATTCACTTTTTGCCATTGGTTATCAAAATAGATATATCTTAAAAAACACAATATTTTGTCATTTTCTAGCCCATTTTTAACAATGGCAAAGCGTAATTTTTCAGCAGTTTCAATAAAATCTTTGGCTAAAAAATTCATCTTTAGATTTTTAATAAAATATCGTTAATTAATTGCGGGCCTTGATAAATTAATCCAGTATAAATTTGAATTAAACTCGCGCCAGCTACTAATTTTTCGAGTGCATCTTCTGCGGAAAAAATCCCACCGACAGCGATAATTGGAATCTGTCCTTGAAGAATATTTGCTAATTGTTTGACCACTTGAGTAGATTGATTCATTAAAGGTTTGCCACTTAATCCACCAGCTTCTGTCGCCCATTTTTCGGGTAACATTGATTTATCAATCGTGGTATTGGTCGCAATAACGCCATCAATTGATAAGGCTAATAATACTTCAGCAATTTGTCGAATTTCTTCCTCAATTAAATCAGGCGCGATTTTAACTACTAAAGGCACATAACGCTGATATTGTTGAGATAATTGTTGTTGCTGTTGTTTTAATAAAGATAATAATTGTTTCAGAGCATCAATTTGTTGTAATTGACGTAAATCTTTGGTATTGGGAGAAGAAATATTTACCGTAATATAATCTGCTAATGGATAGGCTTTTTGAAAACCAATTAAATAATCTTTTGAAGCTTTTTCTAAAGGCGTATCTGCATTTTTGCCAATATTAATCCCTAATTTGACTTCAGAATATTGTGCTTGTTTGACTTGTTTCAATAAATGATCAATGCCTAAATTATTAAATCCCATTCGATTAACAATTGCTTGTTGTTTAGCTAAACGAAATAATCTAGGTTTAGGATTTCCAAGTTGTGGACGAGGCGTTACCGTGCCGATTTCAATAAAACCAAATCCTAATTGAATTAAACTATTAATATAATTACCATTTTTATCTAAACCAGCGGCTAATCCTAAACGATTTTTAAAATCTAATCCCATAATACGAACCGGTTGATTCGCAATCGGATTAGAATGAACATAAGATAATAAATGATAATCTGAAAGTAATTTTAAGGTTTTTAAACTTAAACTATGGGCAAATTCAGCTTCTAAAGTAAATAATAAAGGACGAATAAATGGATACAAATTCATAAACAAGATTTATAGAGATAAAAATTAAAATCAATAAAGAAAAAGTTATTTAAATTATTTTTCAGCAGAATAAATAAAACTTTCCATATTTTAAAAACATGGAAGGTTTAAATTTTTATAAAACTAAAACTGATCAGATTCATCTTTGGTTAGAATAACGCGATAACTATTAGGCTTATGTACAGTTCTAGTGCTGCCGGTACTACCTGACTGATAATCAAGCGTAAAACTGTTAAAATATTGTGGCAATGGCCCAAATTTTAAATAAAGAAATCCATCTTTTCCTTGATATTGTGAACAAGGAATATTGTTTCCTGCCGTATCAGAACAATTACCATTGATAATTTCTCCCTCAACGACTGAACCATCATAAAAATAACCTACCCAAGTAAAATTTATGGGTTTGCCAATTCCATAAGAATAACCAGTAAGATCATACCGCCACATTTCATTTTTATGGTTTATGACGGGTGTTTTAATGTGGTAATAACGATTATCCCATTCTTCACCTTCAACATATCCACCGGTAGGATGTAAAAAACTTACAACACTTAATCTACGGGTGATTAATCCACTAGGATCACGGATAACAGTTGGATTATAAAAATGACTGGGAGGGATAATAGGAGGTGGCAGAGTTGGAGCAGCAAAGCTTATTGTGGCTGAGAATGCTATTGTAATACTGCCAAATAACTGTTTTATAAGACGGGGTAATACTTTCATTATGTTCTCCAAAATTAGATCAAATTTGTTTTGTAAAACTTTAGAAGCTAACTCACTATTAAACTGAAAATGTAAATAGTTCTTAAGAAAAATATTATCATAATAAGAAAATATCTGCTTTTGTAAAGAGCGAAGTTTTATTTTTAACTTATTGGTTTCTAATTAAAACAAATTTAATAAATATTCCGAACAAAAATTTATCTTTTTTCGACTGAAAATACCGTTACGCCAAAAAGCGTAACGGAACAAAATCAATGGGTTATGATTTTCTATTGCCATATCGCATCCATTAAGAGAAGTCGCTTAATGGAACAAAATCAACAGGTTATATTGCATTTCACTCGGCATAAGTTATTGCTAGTTGACAGATTTTCAATCATGGGTATATGCTTTAACACAGAGCCTTCGAAAGCTTTTGTAAACAAGCAGATACTGCATCTGATTATTAAGCAGTGATTTTTGAACTAATCGTTTTTTGAAACTGTGCTATTTGTGGCATAATTTCAATCTATGGTTAGGAGTGACATGAATATACTGAATCAATGTCGCAGTTCTTGTTTACTGTTTCGAAGCTCCTAACCGCCTTCAAAAAGGTTTATTTCGAAAATACAAAACAAGGAAATCATTATGACCACTCAGTTTATCACCGCATATTACGGTGAAATGTCCGTACAATTTCAAGAAAATGGCTTTATCAACGCCACTGCAATTGCCAAGCAATTCAACAAACAACCTAGAGATTATTTAAAATCAAACCGTACTCAAGAGTACATGAAATCCATTAAGAAAGTTCTCTTAATGGAACAAAATCAATTAGTTAAAATTCAAAACGGTGGTAATCCTCAAGAAATTGGCACTTGGATTCATCCTAAACTTGCAGTTGATTTTGCTCGATGGCTAGATTCTGATTTTGCCGTTTGGTGCGATATGCAAATCGAAAAAATCCTACATTCACGTCCTGCGCCTGACAATTTCGCCGAATTTTTAAGACCGATTACCGAACCCATTACGTTTGAGGATTTTCGCTGGCGACATCAAGTGTTGTTTAATGCTTGGCAAAATCTGCAAAATGCTCAAGTAGCAATGACTTTAACCGGTGCAGAGTTATTAATTGGTAAACGTTTACTGAAATCTAAACGTTTGTTTTAAACTCAAATTATTGTTATCGTGCTTTTTGTTTAATTTCGCACGATCTGTAAAATATAAAACCGTCGGCGATTAATTCAACGGCGGTTTTTTATTGCCTATATTAACCTCAATAAAATGCTAAAATGAATTGAATCATTTTATAAAATTCATTCATTAAAATAGTATTATTTTTTATGCGCTCACTTTATCCGACTTTTGGGGGAATGGCTTTAGCGAATCATAAACCAATGATTACGCCAATAATTCAATCCAGTTTATTACCGAAACAACTGATTTATCCTTTATTCTATCGTCACTCTTGGCTAACGCCATTAGTTAAAATAGGGCAGAGAGTTTTAAAATATCAACCCTTAACGATGACCAATTCATTAGCGATTCCACCTATTCATGCGGCGAGTTCAGGAATAATTAAAGCGATTCAACGAATGCCAATGGCTCATCCTTCCAATTTAACAGTTAATTCAATTGTTATTGAAACAGATGGTGAAGATAAGGCAATTGAATTAGATAAAATCAATCTCCATGAATTCACTAAAAAAGATTGTATTCAACGGATTCATCAAGCAGGTATTATCGGTTTAGGCGGTGGCGGATTTTCGACCGCTATTAAAATGAGTGGCGATTATCAATTAGATTATTTAATTATTAATGCGGTTGAATGTGAACCTTATTTGAATTGTGATGATGCTTTAATTCAGCAATATGCAGAAACAATTGTAACCACCGTCGCCTTATTATTAAGGATTTGGCAAATTCCAACAGCAATGATTGCGATTGAAGAAGATAAATTATTGGCTTATAGTCAATTAATAATGGTCGCTAAAATTTATCCGCAAATTGAAATAGTATTAATTCCAGCGATTTATCCAAATGGTTATGAAAAACGTTTAATTCAACAATTAACTGGACGCATTATTCCATCTCAGGGAATTCCGCCACAATTCGGAATTTTATGTATTAATGTTGCAACTGTTTTTGCAATTTATCAAGCATTATATTTAGCTCAACCTTTAATTGACAGAGTGGTTTCAATAACTGGAGAGGCTATTAAATTTCCGAAAAATGTTCGGGTATTAATCGGTACATCTATTGAAGAATTAATGAATCAATTGAATGAAGATTTAACTCAAATTAATATAACGATTGGTGGTTCAATGACGGGATTTAATCTTGAAAATAAGATAGCACCTATTATGAAAACAACACAAGGAATTTTATTAATGCCTAAAGCAAAAATAATCCCTCAGCCAATGGCTTGTATTCGTTGTGGTGAATGTGCAAATGTTTGTCCAGCACAATTATTACCGCAGCAACTTTATCGATACAGTTCGCCATTTGATTTAGCAAATCTACAGGCTCATTATTTATCAGCGTGTATAGAATGTCGTTGTTGTGATAGTGTTTGTCCGAGTCAAATTCCATTAGTAAATTATTTTCGCACTGCTAAACATAAAATTATCATGAAAGATTTACAACAACAACAGGCTATATTGGCTAAACAACGTTATCAAGCTAAACAATTACGTCAGCAACAGCAATTAGAAATTCAGGCTGAACGATTAAAAAAACAAAAACTAGAATTAGCCGCATTAAAAGCGAAAATAGCGACTAAGAAAAAGGTTACAGATTAAAAAATAATATCGCAGTTTTTAGGTTAATTAACTAATTGATTTATCAGGTTAAAATAGATCAAATATAGTTTTTTGATTGTTTTTTAAGAGTAATCAAAATTTATTGTCTATAATAAATTTATTTATAATTAAAAAAAATAAAACCTACCATGAGCCGCTCAATTTTTTTGACTATGTTATTTAATTTAATGTTTATTCATCAAACTTTTGGTGATGTAAATAGACCTTATACTTTAGAAGATGAATTGGCTTATTTAAGAGCTGAATTTATCAATAATACAGTGGTTTCGGCTTCAAAATTTGAGCAAAAATTAGCCGACGCACCCAGTATTATTTCCGTTTTTAGCGAGACCGATATTCAGCGTTTAGGGGCAAATACTTTAAATGATATTTTACAACTTGTTCCGGGAATGCAAGTGGAAATGAAAAGTAATGGACGACAAAAGGTTTGGATTCGCGGGATTCAATCTGAATTTAATCAAAAAATTCTGGTTTATTTAGACGGCGTTCCTTTTCGCGATATTTTTGGAGATTTTGCAATTGACGAAGAATTACCCTTAGATAATGTCAAACGAATTGAAGTAATACGCGGACCTGGAGCGAGTTTATATGGTGCAAATGCTTATTCTGGTGTGATTAATTTATATACCTATAAACCGGGTGAAAAAAATCAGCAACATTTACAACTTCGTTATGGAAATCAAAATACACAAACCGGTTATTTCGCTATTGATCAAGATATTAAAATTGGTAAAGTGTTAATCGATGGTAAATTATTACATTCGGATTCAACTACGCCTGAATTTAATGCCAAAGGTTTGCCTAATAATCGGTCAAGAGAAAAGGATTTCAGTTTTGCTCGTATTAAAGCTGGATTTTTTAATAATGAATTATTATTTACCGGTTATTTTGGTGAATATAAATACCAAAGAGTTGATGTTGATTTTAATAATCTGAATTATCGCAGACATCGAAATATTTATCTGGATTTAGCTTATCAACATCAGTTTAATAATACATTTAGTATTGATAGTAAAACCACTTATATTTGGCGAAAACGCTATGAAAATATTAATATTTTTACCGATAATCATCAACAAATAATTAATTCTTCAGAGAGTTATGTTGATCCTATAGAAACGTTTAGCAGTCGTCATTATTTAACTTATAAACCTAGCAATAGTAATACACTGATTTCAGGATTTGAAATTGAACATAATCATATTAATAGTACCGTTCATGATAATCTGACTGGAGAAAGTAGTAGTTTAATTATCGATCCGCAATATAAAGGGATTGGCTTTACTAATTACAGTATTTTTGCTCAAGATACCCAAAATTTTTTAAATAAACAACTTATCATTACAGCTGGTTTACGTTACGATATATTGCAATTATTTGATAATCAATTATCTTATCGTTTCGGATTAATTTATAATTTTACGCCGAATATTTTTAGTAAACTTTTATATGCTACTGCTTATCGTTCGCCTACCAATCAAGAATTTACTCGCGATCCAATAGGGACGGTGCGTCCAGATTCAGAAACGATTAAAACGTTAGAAGCGCAATTAGGCTATCAAAATAATTCAGCACGTTATTCTTTAACCGCATTTTATAATAAATTAAACGGCGTGATTGATAGAAATAATCAATTCTTTCATCCTTCATTAACTGTTGCTTCGGATTCTTTTAGTAATTTAAGTCGCCAAGAAACATATGGTATTGAATTTGAATCCAAATTTTATTTTAATGATTATTTAGATGGATTTTTAAATGGAACTTGGTTTCAAGCTCAAAATTTAACGGCTAATCGTGCTATTCCATTATTAGCTGATTGGACAATGAGTTTTGGTTTAACTGGACATTATCATTGGGAAATTGGCGATTTTCATTTAGATAATAGCGTCATGGTTTATGGAAAACGTAAAGATTGGCCTAACGATATTTGGCAGATTAATGTGCAACAACGTTATCCGAATCGTAGTAATCATTTTACTGATAGTTTTGCAATATGGAATTTAGGTTTACATTACGATATTAAAGAAAGTTTTGCCAAAGGTTTAAAATTAGCTTTATTGGTGCGTAATGTTACAGATGAAATTTATTTTTCGCAAAATTTTGTTGTACCAGCAATCAATAAACCAGCGAATTTTGATAATCAATATGATCGCCGTTCAATTATTTTTACCGCGGATTATTCGTTTTAAAATAATAAAGAGGTAGCATTTTTAATTGGGTAACAAGCCAAGCGGATTCGTTTGTTTTTTATTCACTAAAAATGCTACCTGATTTTAGGAGTGATATTTAATTTATTTTGATTATCAATCCGCTTTTATTCAGTGGAATTAGTCGATTCTTCAGTTGTCGATACGACGGCAACAGCAGTCGATAAAGAATCAATAAATTTCTTAAACCATTCTGCATGTTGCATATTTTTTAAATCAGGATCATTTAACATGACTTCTACGCTAGGTAAACTTCCCTGTTTTTGAGCCTCTAATAACGCTTGTTCACAGGCTTGATCTTGATTAAATAAACTATAAATACAAGCAATATTATAGGAAGCAGTTCCTTTATGAATGCGATTAGCAATTTCAAAATATTCTTGAGCTAAACGATATAATTCATCATCAATACTCACTTGTTTTAAACGGGCTAAATCCATATAAGCGACTCCGCCATCAATCGCAGCCCCTAAATACTCAGGATCGATAATTCGGCAAAAATTAAATTTTTGAATGGCCTCTTGATATAATTTAATCGCTTCATGTCCAGTTTTGGTTTTTGCTTGATGTAATAACGCAAATCCCCAATGATATAAACTATCAGAAATCATTAATTCTTTATGAATTGCCATTTCAAATCCTTGATAAGCAGATTCAAATAAACGATCTGCGTTTTCACCGGTTTGATGACGCGCACGAGTGACTTGTTGAATAGCATTTTTTAAAGCAGATTTTTTTTTAATAAGATCAATAATTGACATAATAAATTATCCAGTTAAATTAAACAACAGTTGACAAATTTTTCTTTGAAAAAAGAATCGAAAATCTCGATTCAGAATAACAATAATAGCATTATTTTGAGATTATCATGTTAAGCCGGTTAATTGAATATTATTTTATAATGTTTTTGAAAAAGAGTAAATCTTTATAGGTCAATAATTAATCGGTTATTTAGACTGAGTTAATTTAACTGTCAATCGATTAATAAAAGCCAATTCATTTATTTAGGATTTATTTAATCCTCTAGTAATGATATAATTTACTTAATTTTAGATTAAACAAATACAAATACAGTGTCTGCAAATTTAGATCAATTACTCACACAAGCTTTACAAGCACTCAATACGGCTAACGATTTAACCGAATTGGATCAAATTCGCGTTGCTTATTTAGGCAAAAAAGGCGAGTTTACCTTACAAATGAAACAATTAGCGAATTTGGAGGTTGAACAACGTCGCCAATTTGGTTCGGTAATCAATCAAGCTAAAGAGCAATTTCAAACAGAATTGGAACATCACAAAAATCGGCTTACTCAAGCTGCGTTAGCCGCACGATTAGCCAGTGAAAAAATCGATGTGACTTTGCCGGCTCGTGGACAAACTATTGGCAGTTTACATCCGGTAACGTTGACTTTAAGACGCATTCAGCAAATTTTTGCGAGTGTTGGTTTTCAAGTTGAGGAAGGACCCGAAATTGAAGACGATTACCATAATTTTGGTGCGTTAAATATTCCTCCGCAACATCCCGCGCGCGCGATGCACGATACTTTTTACGTCGATGCGCATCAAGTGTTGAGAACCCATACTTCGCCGGTACAAATTCGCGTGATGGAATCCCAAACTCCGCCGTTAAAAGTGATCGCGCCCGGACGGGTTTATCGTTGCGATTCAGATTTAACTCATACACCGATGTTTCATCAAGTCGAAGGATTTTGGGTTGATCAACAAGTCAGTTTTGCTGATTTGAAAGGCGTAATTTATCAATTTTTACGCGCTTTTTTTGAACAAGATAGCCAAGTGCGATTTCGTCCTTCGTATTTTCCATTTACCGAACCTTCCGCAGAAGTTGATATTGAATGCGTCATCTGTAGAGGAAAAGGTTGTCGAGTTTGTGGGCAATCCGGTTGGTTAGAAGTGATGGGCTGCGGCATGATTCATCCCGAAGTTTTTCGGGCAGTGAATATCGATAGTGAGATTTATAGTGGTTTTGCCTTTGGAATGGGCGTAGAACGTTTAGCAATGTTACGTTATGGAATCAACGATTTACGGTTATTTTTTGAAAATGATTTGAACTTTTTAAAACAATTTACCCCTAATGCAAGGATGAAATCATGAAACTCAGTGAAGCTTGGTTAAGAACTTTAGTCAATCCTAAATTATCGACCACCGAATTGGTTGAGCAATTGACAATGGCAGGATTGGAAGTTGAATCAGTAACGGCGGTTGCTGGTGAATTTAGTGGCGTGGTTGTTGCTGAAGTATTGACAGTGATTCCTCATCCAAATGCAGATCGGTTACGAGTGTGTGAAGTCAAAGTAGCTAACAATGAAATTTTGCAAATTGTTTGTGGAGCAACAAATGTCAGAGCTGGATTGAAAGTGCCGGCGGCATTGATTGGTGCAGTTTTACCGCAAGATTTTAAAATCAAAAAATCCAAATTACGCGGAGTAGAATCGCAAGGCATGTTGTGTTCTGCAACAGAATTAGGTTTAGCAGAAGTTGCCGACGGCTTATTGGAATTAGCAGCGGATGCGCCGGTAGGGGTAAATATTCGGCAATATTTACAATTAGATGATCATATTTTGGAATTTAATTTAACGCCAAATCGTGCAGATTGTTTAAGTGTAGAAGGATTAGCCCGCGAAATTGCTGCGCTTAATGGTATCGTTTGGCAACCTTTAAAAACGGAATCAACCGAAATTACAGTTTCACAATCATTGCCGATAATCGTAGCAAATCCTGAAGCTTGTCCACGATATTTAGGTCGTGTTATTCAAGCGGTTAATCCTCAAGCGGCTACGCCTTTGTGGATGATGGAACGCTTGCGACGCAGTGGTCAGCGCAGTTTAGGAATTTTGGTGGATGTGACTAACTACGTTCTATTGGAATTGGGACAACCGTTACATGCGTTTGATGCTGCAAAATTAAGCGGAAATATTCAGGTTCGTTATGCGCGAGTTGGTGAATCATTAGCTTTATTAAATGGTCAACACATTGAATTAACCGCTGAGACTTTAGTGATCGCTGATCAGCAAAAACCGCTGGCTTTAGCAGGCATTATGGGCGGTAGTGAATCGGCTGTGAGTGAAACGACTACCGATATTTTTTTAGAATGCGCTTTTTTTAACCCGATAATCATGGCGGGTAAAGCCAGACAATATGGTTTACATACGGATTCTTCTCATCGTTTTGAGCGCGGGGTTGATTTTGAATTACAACATCGAGCTATTGAAAGAGCAACGCAATTAATTGTTGAAATTGCCGGTGGATTAGTCGCTGAAATTAATGAATTTGTGGATCAAAAACATTTGCCCAAAATTTCACCGATTCAATTACGTCATTCACGCATTAATCAAGTATTAGGAATTGAAATTGCAGACAATATAGTGATTGATATTTTGCAAAATTTAGGAATGCAAGTATTGTCTGAATCTAATATTTGGACAATCATTCCGCCTAGTGCTAGATTTGATATTAAAATTGAAGCCGATTTAATTGAAGAAATAGCGCGAATTTATGGCTACAATCAATTACCGCAACAATTAACTATTACGCCGAATCAATTAGCTCAAGTTCAGGAAACGCAATTAACTTTAGATCGGATTAAAGATTTATTGGTGGATCGTGGTTATCAAGAAATTGTGAGCTACAGTTTTGTTGATCCGAATTTGCAACAACAATTAATGCCTGATTTTCCTGCAGTTGCTTTGCAAAATCCCATTTCTAATGAAATGGCGGTGATGCGCACCACTTTGTGGAGTGGATTACTCAGCACCGCTTTACACAATTTACATCGGCAACATTCTCGAATGCGCTTGTTTGAAACTGGATTGCGTTTTGTGCAACAAGATGGGCAATTGCAACAGCAAAAAAGATTAGCCGGATTAATTATAGGATCGGCAATGCCGGAACAATGGGCAGAAGCGAATCGTCCGGTGGATTTTTTTGATTTAAAAGCCGACGTAGAAGCCATTTTTGCCTTAAGCGGTTCTGCGGTGGAATATGTTTCTGCGAATCATAGCGCGTTACATCCCGGACAATCGGCGCAATTGTTGAATTCTCAAGGTGAATTGATAGGATGGGTAGGTTTATTACATCCGACTTTAGAACGTAATTTGGGCTTTCATCAATCGGTATTTTTATTTGAATTAGATCAAGCCACACTATTGACTAAACCATTGCCCCATTTTCAACCGTTGTCTAAATTTCCTTCAGTACGTAGAGATTTAGCCATAATCGTCGAAGATAAAATCACAGCGAATGCTATAATAAATAGTATTTATCAGAGTGCTGAGGCTAATTTACAACAGGCTTTTATTTTTGATGTTTATCAAGGTAAGGGCATCACCGAAGGATACAAAAGTATCGCTTTAGCATTGATTTTACAAAATAATGAGCAGACGCTAACCGATTTGCAAATCGATGCTATAGTTACTAATTTTTTAAACACATTGACCCGAGATACGGGTGCAAAATTGAGAGATTAAAATAATATGGCGTTAACCAAAGCAGATTTTGCAGAAAAATTATTTAATGATTTAGGCTTAAATAAACGCGAAGCTAAAATCATTGTAGAGTTGTTTTTTAAGGAAATTAAAGATTCTCTCGAAAAAGGTGAAGAGGTTAAATTATCGGGATTTGGCAAGTTTGAGCTACGCGATAAAACCAGTCGTCCCGGACGTAATCCTAAAACCAGTGAAGAAGTGACCATTACCGCTAGACGAGTCGTCACTTTTAAATCAGGACAAAAACTCAAAGCTCGAGTCGAAGCATATGCTGGAACCCAGTAATAACAATGAATTACCACCTATACCGACAAAAAAATATTTCAGTATTGGTGAAGTCAGCGAACTGTGTGGTGTTAAGCCACACGTTTTACGTTATTGGGAACAAGAATTTCCTCAATTAGCGACGGTTAAAAAACGCAGTAATCGTCGTTATTATCAAGCGCAGGATATATTAGTGATTCGCCAAATTCGTTCGCTGTTGTACGACAAAGGCTATACGATCAGCGGAGCGCGGATACATTTGACCGGTTCTGAGGATAAACAAGACTCTCAACGTACTTTGCAATTGTTAAGACAGATGATTATTGAGCTTGAGGAAGTCTTAGAGCTACTCAAATAGCCGATTATCAGATATAATAACCAGCTCACTTTAAACTTTCAGTTTAATCTATCGGGGCGTAGCGCAGCTTGGTAGCGCACTTGCATGGGGTGCAAGGGGTCGGAGGTTCAAATCCTCTCGTCCCGACCAGATCATAACCTTTTTAAATCGCTTTTCTTTTTTTCATTCGTTTCGTTTTTGACTGGTTTAGAAACGAGCTGGTCTATTCATTTATACATATGGCTTTACACTGTGGAATTGTTGGTTTGCCGAATGTCGGCAAGTCAACCCTATTTAATGCACTGACTCAAGCGCAAATTGCAGCAGAGAATTATCCGTTTTGCACTATCGATCCGAATGTCGGTGTGGTTGAAGTGCCTGATCCGCGAATGCAAGCTTTAGCACACATTGTTAAGCCAGAACGTGTGATTCCAACCAGTATAGAATTTGTCGATATTGCGGGTTTGGTTGCCGGAGCATCTAAAGGCGAAGGTTTAGGAAATCAATTTTTAGCCAATATTCGAGAAACCGATGCAATCGTGCATGTGGTTCGTTGTTTCGATGATCCAAATGTGATTCATGTAGCGGGGAAAGTGAGTCCATTAGATGATATTGAAGTCATCAATACTGAGTTAGCTTTAGCCGATATGGTAACAGTGGAGAAAGCTTTGCAAAAAGCAACCAAAAATGCCAAATCAGGTCAAAAAGAAGAATTAGCCAAAAAACAATTATTAGAACAAATTTCGGCTCATTTAGATCAAGGTTTACCGGTTCGTAGTTTAGGATTATCACCCAGCCAGTTAAAATTAATTAAAGAATTATGTTTAATTACAGTGAAACCCGTTTTGTATGTAGCGAATGTTGAAGAACAAGGTTTTGAGAATAATCCATTATTAGAACAAGTACAACAATTTGCTGCCGCTGAAAAATCCGCAGTTGTCGCGGTTTGTGCTGCGATTGAAGCGGAGTTAGTCCAATTAGATGAAGCCGATAAACAAGAGTTTATGGCTGAATTAGGTTTTACTGAACCCGGACTACATCGAGTCGTTCGTGCGGCGTATCAACTGTTAAATTTGTTAACCTATTTTACCGCTGGGGTTAAGGAAGTTCGCGCGTGGACTATCTCTACTGGTATGTTAGCTCCTCAAGCGGCGGGAGTGATTCATACTGATTTTGAAAGAGGTTTTATCCGTGCTGAAATTATCGCTTATCAAGACTTTATCACTTACAAAGGTGAACAAGGAGCAAAAGACGCAGGCAAATGGCGTTTAGAAGGCAAGGAGTATGTCGTTCAAGACGGCGACGTGGTGCATTTTCGTTTCAATGTTTGACAATAATCTAGCATCACTTTATAATCACCAATTCTATTCTGTATTACCTCTTCGACGGCGATGTAGCTCAATCTGGTTAGAGCGTGGGATTCATAACCCCAAGGTCGGTGGTTCGATTCCACCCATCGCCACCACTTTATTTCCTTCCGTTATTCATTTATTTATTCAGCTATTTTGCATCTGCTGCAAAAGTCTTTGATCTGAATTCCTTTTTTCCTGTCAAATTTTTCCTAATAAGGCATTTAACACATTTTTGAGATTTTTTCATTCAATTATTTTTTTGCGTAACTTATTGTTTTATAAAATTTATTTAAATTTTAAATAAAAAAATTAACTGTTAATTTAAAAACAAAATTGGGTTAAATAACATAGTTATTATTAATAAGGATAAAAAATAGGATTAAATTTAATAATTATCTTTTTATAAATCAATTAGTTAATTTGATAATGATTATTGTTAGCGAAGTGGTATGTTTAGTGCTTAGGTGTTAAAACATCATTAGTCATTAATTCGCGGGAGAATTTTTAAATGTTAAAACAACTGTCATTCTATGGAGCGACGGCATTACTGGTTGGTGCCAGCTCATTCGCCCTCGCTCATACAGGCGTTAAAGATAAAGTTATGGAAGCGACCCCAACTTATACTGCATTTACTGTAGGTCACGGTTGTAGCGATAATGTCACAAAAGGGCGAAGTCAAGACGTGATTGCGGTCAGTGCGGTATTTCCTAATTCCTTGGATGCAAGTAAATCGATTGTGACTAAATTAGACAGTACTGGCGCAACGACTGCAACTTTACCTGATTTATCTGCTGACATCGTTGGCGCAGTTGCGGGTAAAGGCTTCAGTTTAGGAATTGGTTTGGTTGCGGGTGGTGGAACTTTATTCCCTAATTTTATTCCAGTTTACGAAGAAAATCGTACCGCTACACCTAGCGCGGAAGGAGTTTATCCAACGGTTGCTCGCGGTTTACACACTTGGCAGGGTTTGCCATATGGCGGCGCGCCTTTATTAGAATCTTTAATTAGCGAAACTGGTTTAGTGCCATTTAAAGTTGGTTCGATTCAGTTTAATAGCACTTCTTGTGCGAAAAGTTTGAAAGTACGGATTGCCGTTGCAAACTGGTGCCGTCGTGGACCAGCAAGTAAAGATTTAGGCGATCGCGTTGACGTATGGATGGGACATACTACGCCTTTATTTAAAGATCAACGCACTATGTCTGACGCTGATCCGGCTAAAGCCACTTATTGGCCTACTTTAACCATCGTTCGTGATACCACAAAAAATCCATTACCGAATAACTGTGCATTTAACGCTGATGGAACTCAAGGTTATGATATAGCGATTGAACCTACCAGTGCAGACATTGATGCGAATTTGCCGATTCCGACTGCGGCTTATCCAAAAGGTTCTCACGGTTATCAATTTTTCCCTTAGAACTCACTCTATCGTAAACTTATTTACGATTTGATAAATTCTAAGTTTACTGATCGGCTATTGACTATAATGCTCAATAGCCGATTTTTTTATCGATTACTCTCAGTTAGGAAGAAATATGTCTTATCGTTATTTAGCTTTCATTTTTGTATTGAGCGGCAATATCGTTTTAGCTCATGAACAAACCGGCAGTTTAGGAAAGTCTGCAAGCGCGACGGATTTATATCAAATTCAATGTTTTGATAATGGTGACGGGACGGGAAATACCGCTCGTTTAGTAACTCAAATTATTGATTCACCGCCTAAAGTGGCGGCTAAACTGAGTGTACAAACGGTTAAAGCCGCTAAAGCAACGAACACCACTGATGCGATTGATGGCGACGCTTTAGGCAGTCCATTTGCATCCAACTACGGCGGTGATGGTTATTATTACGTCATAGTTAACAAAGATGGAGCTGGAGTTGAAAGTTACACATTGGATTTTCATTGCCAAAGCAGTTCTGGCGAACACACAGGTACTGAAATTTCTTCGTTACAAAATCAGTAAATTTGGTTTAATAGAAATATTTTGCAATCAGTGATAAAACAAATGGAATCTAAAGCTAAAGGTTTGGATTCCATTTAATAAGCGAAAGTTTATTCATAAAAATCCGCAATCGTTTGTAATGTGCTGAGAGAATAATCTGAATAACTGCGAATCTTTTTCATTTTTTAATGTCTCTTGAATAACAATCAACCGTAAAGTCCATGTGCCGATTTTTGCTATTACGGTTTAGAATAATGAATTAAAATTTAATTAATTTACCTAATTCAATAATTTGGTCTAAATGAAAATCAAATTGTTCATTCCAATACAGTCGTTTATGTTTAAATTTTACCGTTTTAAATAATTCTTTATTGTAAAGCGGTTTATAAAAAGGAATGCGCTGTAATTGTGGTTTAACATCAAAATCAATCACTGAATCATTGTCTAAATAAATTCGTACAATATAATTTTCTTTCGCTTCAGCATTAATCAGTTTCATGGTTTTTATCTTAAAGGCTCGATACGGTGTGGTTCTTGTCCTGCAATGGCTAATTTCCAGTCCACGATTAAGGATTCCTGATGTAATTCAATCCAAGCTTGTACTAATCGCATTTGTTTTCGCGGTAAATTGCCGGAAAGAATTTCTCCATTTAGGATTGAAAATACAGCCTCATCATCTTGATATTCGGCATGAATATGTGGAACATGGTGTTGTTCGTTATCGTAAAAATACATCAAAATTTGAATACCATAAAACACAGAAATTGTTGGCATGATTTTTTCCTAATTTAAAAAAAATGGTAAGTACAAACGTATAAGTTTTCAGCTAAATAGAAATATATAAATTATCAAATATTTCTATTTTAAAATCCTCCTTTACCAAAAGAGAGAGTTCCCCCTTTATTAAAGGGGGCTAGGGGGATTTAACAATCTCCGATCATTTTCGACGACTTACTTAGATATTTTTGAATTAAGCTTAAAAGTTTTTAGTTTAAAGTGATTTAATTTTGTCGAATTTTAAACTGTTTTACTTTTTGTTTAAATTCAGATAACGTTGAAATCGCTGTTATTTTACCATAACGTAATTGTAAATATAATTGCGTAATTTGTATAATCGATTCAGCTTGAGAGGGAAATTGTAAACTTGCGCGTTGACAAAAATCAAATGCTCCTTCTGAATCAGTTTTAATCATTTTTACATTCGCTAATTTTCGACAAAATTGTTGATAAATACGTTGTACCGGATCAATTTTATGAGGTAAAGGTTTTAATAACCAAAACGCTAATAACGCAATCACAATTCCCCCGATTATTATTAACCATCGGATCATTTCAATAAAATCTTGAATCCCAAATTGGGTTAAAAAATGGGTTTGATTTTGCCGATCATAATTAATAACCCAGCGTTGCCATTGATAATCGATATTGTCCCAAGTTTGACGTAATTGTTTAAGCCAATTCGGTGAATGCGCTGATAAATTAGAAAAGGCAATCGTTTCGGATTCTACTTGTTGATCAATATTAATCCCTTGTTCAATTCGTTCTGGAGCAACCGCCGCTGTGGGATCAATTCGTTGCCACCCTTTGCCCGCTATCCAAATTTCAGCCCAAGCATGAGCATCGGCTTGACGAATTTCCAAAAAATTTCCTATCGGATTTAATTCTCCACCTTGATAACCGCCAATGACTCGTGCGGGAATTTTTGCCACGCGCATTAAATACACAAATGCGGTCGCATAATGACTACAAAAACCGCGTTTAGTTTGAAATAAAAAAGTTTCAATCGGCTCACGATTCATTGCCGGCGGAGTTAATGTGTAATAAAACCCTTGTTGATGAAAATAATTGAATACCGCTTCAGCAAATTTTTCGGGATCAGCAGATGAAGTTTGTAATTGCTGTACCAAAGTTTGAATTTTTGGCGAAATGTGTAGCGGTAATTGCAAATTTTGCTGCAATTCCCACATCGTAATTGAACCGGTTTGATAATGCGGATAAGACACGATTTCATATTCCGCACGTTCCGTAAAAGATTTTTGCGTTTGTAATTGATAAGATTCAGTTTGTTGCACTTGGCTAGACCATTCAGCAGGTAAATCCAACGCATATAACCAATTTTTTTCTTGTGGCTCCATTAACAATTGATAACGATACGCTTGACCAGTAAATTGTGGCAGATCAGGGGCTTGATACGGTTCGGTTTGCGGAACCACTAACCATTGTTTACCATCGGTATAGCTGTAAGTTGGCCCGCGCCAATAACGTTGGTTTGCAGGCGGGCGCTCACCTTTGAATTTCACTCGAAAAACCAATTCTCGTGATAAACCTAAATCAGTCATGGAACCGGGTTCTAAACTGTCGCTTAAACCGGTTTTATTTTTCGGCGGTTGATGCAGCCACATCCAATGCGGTGCGTCCACGCGCGGCACTAAAATAAATAAGCCGAAAGTTAAAGGTAAAGCTTGAGCTAATAAAATCACACTTTGTCTAAGGGCTAATTTAAGGGTAAATGGACTATTCGCAACGATTAAGGTAGAAAATAAACCGATACAAACCAAAGAGATATATAACAGCATGACAATATTTTGGTCATACAAAAATAAAGTGCTGGCGACAATAAAGCCTAAATAACTGATTAAATATAAATCGCGTTCGCGCTGAATTTCTAATAATTTCAAGCCTAAACTGATGATAAATAAAGAAGTTCCGCCGTCTTGTCCTAAAAAACTGTGATAATGCGTCCACCATAAACTGCCGCCAATCAGTGTGATTAAAAATAATATTAATTTTGAAGGTAGCCATCGCGGTTGCCAAATTCCCAACCATCGCCACACCAATAACCCATTAAAAAAAGCCATCACGCTGGTTTCTATATATTGAAAATGCGGTAAATTAATTAATCCTACAGAGGTTAATAATAGAATTAACCATCGACGATTCGGGGCAAATGTTGACATAATGATTCAGTTTTATTTTTAAGCTTATTGGTTTATTGTAACCGAATTAATATTCGCTTTAGAGGATTAAATTTTAAACAAATGCGGTTACAATAAGAGAGTATTTTATAATTATTCTTGTTGAATTGTGATGTCAATTTCATTATTAAAAACGCCTTTACCTTATTTTAACGACAGCAGTCTATTATTTTCAGCGATTGCCGATTTACCTTGGGCAATTTTTTTAGACAGTGCCTATCCATATAGCCAACAAGGGCGTTATGATATTTTAGCTGCCGAGCCATTAGTTACTTTAATAACCAGCGGAGAATTAACTACAATTACTACTGCGACTCAACAATCTATTTCTACCATAAATCCCTTTCAATTAGTGAAACAAGAGTTAGCTAAATTTGAAATAGATTCATTAAGTGATGAATTGCCATTTCATGGTGGAGCTATAGGTTATTTCGCATATGATTTAGCCAGAAGATTAGAAAAATTACCGCAATTAGCTATTGATGCGGAACAAATTCCAGATATGGCAATTGGGATTTATCCTTGGGTAGTTATTGTAGATCATCAGCAACAATCGACCTATTTAATCGGTTTAGATTTAATTCAAGATCAATGGGATTTATTAATTGAAAAGTTTAGTCAAATTCAATCGACTATTGCGCGTCAGCCTTTTCAAATTTTATCTCAACCTAAAGCGAATTTTTCGGCAATTGAATACGAAACGGCATTTAATAAAATTAAATATTATTTAACTGAAGGCGATTGTTATCAAATTAATTTAACTCAACGATTTTGTAGCGATTGTCAAGGACATCCTTGGTTGGCTTATCAACGATTACGTCAATTAAATCCCGCGCCTTTTAGTGCCTATTGTCATTTGCCTAATTTGCAAATTTTAAGTTCTTCTCCAGAACGTTTTTTAAAAATTGAACAAGGTCAAGTGGAAACCAAACCAATTAAAGGTACGCGAAAAAGAATGGCTGATTCAATTATGGATCAACAACAAATTTTATCTTTAATGCACAGTTTAAAAGATCGAGCTGAAAATTTAATGATTGTGGATTTATTACGCAATGATTTAAGTAAAAATTGTGATATTGGTTCAGTTAAAGTTCCCAAATTATTTGCGATCGAAAGTTATGCAACCGTGCATCATTTAGTGAGCACTATTTGTGGACAATTAACCAATTCACAACAAGGAATTGATTTATTACAAAATTGTTTTCCTGGCGGATCAATTACCGGCGCACCTAAAATTCGAGCGATGGAAATTATTGAAGAATTAGAACCGCATAGGCGTGGAATTTATTGTGGTTCAATTGGCTATATTGATTTTAATGGTAATATAGATACCAATATAGCGATTAGAACTTTTATTCATTCACAAAATACGATTCGATTTTGGGCAGGCGGCGGAATTGTTTACGATTCTATTTGCACAGAAGAATATCAAGAAAGTTTTGATAAAGCTGCCGCATTATTGAAATTATTACGAGAATTTAGGGTATAAAATTAAAATATTAATTTTGAATTTCTACGATAGTATAAAAGGCTTGATTAGGTTTTTTATCACCAATGTTAACCGTATCATCATCATAAATAATAAATAATTTGTGTTTATCAATTAAGGTAATCCCTTCTGCTTTATGATTAAAAAATATAGGTTGATTATGACTATTCACAATTATTTTAGGAGGATTATTTTTTTCAAAATCCGTTAAGGATAAGTTCCATAATACAGAATTTAATTTATCTTTATTTTCAGAAGAAGTTAAAATCCACAACGATTGAGTTGAATGATCATAATGTATTGAAGATAAGCCCATATTTAATGATTTTAAGCTATTATTTGGATAAGTTGATAAATCAAAATCATAAGCCAATTTAAAATCATCTTTTAGCAAAATTTTATGATGATTGATTTCAAAATGTACTGAAATAATTTTGAATACATTATTAAAATTTTGATAGCTTTTACCCATTGATCGAATACCAATTAATAATTCATTAGGTAAAATAGCGAGTCCTTCAATTTTATAATAAGCAGGATAGCCTAAAGCAGCGGCAATTTTTGATCTAAGTTCAATTGAAGAATGTTGATTAGGTTGACTGGATAATATAGTTGCAGTTTTAGGTTTTGAATTCTGCCAATAAACAATATTATTGTAATTATCTAATTCATGAGAATTTGTTTCAATTCTATCAAATGCCGTAATAGCAATTACAAATTTTTTATCGGTTGTGAAAGCAATATCTTCATATTTAGTGGCTTGAATAATATTCTTTTCGCGTAAATAGTGATCAACCGATAATTCTGGATATTTTATCGAAAAGATAGGAGATTGATGAGGAATAGGTCTATCATTTACGACTATTAAATTTTTATTAAGATAAATGACTCCTGATGCTTCACAATAAACAGGTTTATTATTTTTTGCCAAACCCTCTGCAAAACAATCAATAAAACCTTCTTGAATAATTTGTCCAGTCATTGTATCAGCAGAATAAGCTGAAAAACTCATGATAAAAAATAAAAAATAGATAAATATTTTTTTCATAGTCAATTACCAAATTTGGGTTAAATAATTATTTTGCAGAGTATTTTTTTCGCGGTTTCAACGGTTTTGTTTCAACTAAAGGCGCGGTTAATTTTTGATACAATTCAAATAAAAAAGCCACTCGTGCCGCATCTTGTTTATCGCCTTTATAATCATAAGCAGCATCAACCGCTTTATCGAGTTCATTATGCGCTTTAATTAATATCGGAGGCATAGTTAAAGGATTATATAAATCCGCTAAAGTCGAATCTTTATATTTTTCTCTAGCATTTAAAATATCTTGTGCGGCTTTTTCAATCTTGGAGTACAAACTTAAGTTTGCACTCCGTGAAATATTGGGAAATGCAAAATTGTTATAAACAATACTTTGTGAATAACGATAATCGCTTTTTAAACGTCCACAAACCGCTTTTATCCAAGCATTGTGCATAGTCGAAGTTAAAATACCAAAATGATAAAGCGTTGCGTTTGGAACGCATAAACACGAATCAGCAACAATATTGTCAGAGGTTAAAAAGCCAATAGGAATAAATTTTCTATTTTCAGAAGAAACGCGAGGAAATAATAAATAATCGGTTTGTGGCTGTGCAAGTTGGCAAAAAATAGCAGGAGTTTCTGCAAATTTACGAGTAGATTCCGCTTTGCTCGCAAGTCGAAATGCTTTGACTTGTTTAACCCGTTCTAAAACTTCAGGCATTTGATTTAATTCGTTTGGTGAAATATCCACTAGCCATAAAACCCAGCGTGTTTCACCGTTAATAAATTCATGCGCACCAATATATTTTTTTAGCCATTTTTCGGCGGATCGGCATTTAATTAAAAACTCATCTTTTTCTTCTTGAGAAAAAATTAAAAAACCCCCATCACGCGGCATACTTCCAAAACGCATTTGTGGTATTGCAGAAATTGGATTTTCTCGGTTATTAATAAAGATATTTGGTGCATCAATTAAATAAGGATTTATATTTATAGCCGATATTTTTTTATCCTGATCAAAAATAAACCGTTGTTTAGGTTCATTTAATCCAAAACCGACAATAATGCAATGCACTGCGGCAATTCCACGTCCTTCATTACTCCATTTAAAAGTTCGATATGCAAAACGGATTTTTATTCCTTGTGAAAATAAATAACTCCATAAAACGCCGACTTGTTCTCCTTGACAAATACTATTCGTTGAAACAAATGCAACAGATATTTGAGGATTATTTTTAATATAAGAAGTAGCCTTAACATACCAATTAACAACATAATCTAATAATCCATGATTATTTAAATTTCCTATAACGTTTAACGCATCTAATTTTTGGGCATTATTCATTATCCTAGAACCCACAAACGGCGGATTGCCCATAATAAAATGACAAGCTTTTGGATTAATAATGCTTTCCCAATCTATTCTTAAAGCATTAGCGCAAACAATATTGGCTTTTTTA
>JACCEE011179319.1_pt1 | contig 42462 bp, 37 predicted proteins | sample 7449931 | NCBI WGS metagenome assembly JACCEE01 (sample SAMN15323457, study PRJNA562643) | freshwater metagenome | isolation source: river surface water | place: USA:Blue River Watershed | collected 2017-08-19 | reverse complement strand
TTCGGGCCCCTAGCTCATGCTTGGTTAGAGCAGCGGACTCATAATCCGTTGGTGCCGTGTTCGACTCACGGGGGGCCCACCATAAAAACCCGCGCATGTGTCGTGCCATTCAGTTAAGGTTGGGGATGGCCACTGACTATTAAAAATCCCAGAGACACTGGGTCCCGGCCTGCGCCGGGACGACGATGTTGAGACCGGTATCAGCTAACACGTCATCCCGGCGCAGGCCGGGACTCGGTATCGTTCGTTGTGTATCAATGTGCTCTTGAGATTTTCAAACCATTCTGATCGGGGCTTCATATTTTCCGATGTGGGAATCCGATGTCAGCAGTAGCCCGCCTTCGTTGATCGATTGTGCAATCAGGATTCGATCGAAAGGATCTCTGTGGTGAATGGGCAGAGAGTCAACCGTAATCACGTGTTCGCTGGTAACGGGAATTTCAAGGTAGCCATTATCAAGTAATCCGCGTTTGAGCAGTCTGGGGTCAACTGAAAAATCATCGCGACCCAAGCTTCGCTTGATCGCGATTTCCCAAATGCTGGCAGCGCTGAAATACAAAGCGTTGTCAAAGTCTTCAATCAGTTTTTTTGCTGCTTCCGGAAGATGTGACGAGCCAGCTGCAGCCCACAGCAGCAGGTGGGTATCGAGCATCAGATTCAAGATTTTTTCCCGAAAAGTTCTTCGATCTCTTTTGCGCCCATGGTATCGAAATCATCGGGAACCGCGATGTGTCCCTCCAAGAATCCGGTGCGACGCATTTTTTTTCTGGAGGCGCATCAATGGGCACCACCTTGACCATTGGTTTACCTGCTTTTGCGATCACAAAGGGCTCTCCTTTGGAGGCTCGATCGATCAGGCGTGATAAGTGCGTTTTCGCCTCGTGGATGTTGACTACGACCATGGGAACCTCCTAATAAACTAAGTTTGGTTAGTTTGGTTAGTTTGGTTTAGTCTGATTCCCTCCGCCGTCAACTAGCATATAAAAATTACATTTTAGATATTTTATTGTCTTGGCTGCCTGGCCACCTCTTCAGAAACCCCCGCGCGCATCCGATTCATCACTTGGATGACTCTCTCGTTCCCGGTGAGCGGCACGCCCATGACCAAAAACCTCGAACCCTACCTGCAGGACATCATCGACCGCCACCTGCCCGCCCGGCAGCCGGACGGCCAGGCAGCGCGCGTCCTCAAGCTGGGCTCAGACCTGATGGATTGGGCTCAGTCATTTTTTGTGGAATTGCGGGATGTGGGCTCGCATGCACGGCAGACATCCACCCCGCGCTCGTCCCACGTGAAGCTCTTGCTGCTACTGTCGAATGAACTCCATCGCAATGCCGGCGGCATACGGTCCAGCTATGAATCGCTGTACGGCTACCTGATCGAGCGTTATCCGCGCGTCACCAAACAAGGAATGGCGCTGCGGATCCGGCACAATGGCCTGAACATTGATGTGTTCCCCGCTCGATTGCTGCCAGGGCATACCGATGATCACGTGCTCTATCGTTCCAATGACAACAGCCTGTTGCAGACGAATCTTGTTCGTCATGTCGATGAGGTGCTGCAAGCCGGCAGGAGCCGCGAGACTCGCCTGCTGAAAGCCTGGTTCCAGCAGCACGAGATCAAAGCGCCTTCACTGTATGTCGATTTTCTGGTGCCGTTCAAGCTGCTGCCCGATGTCAAGCCAAAGAACGACCATCTGCACAATAACTTCATGCACATGCTTCGTAAAATCGCGCAGCGTGATTTCAACCCCTTGCTGGAAGATCTCGCCGATCCAGCCAATGAAGAGAATCTGTTCTCCGAGCTGATGGCTATAGAGGACAAGAAGCGCGCTATTCGCTGCGCGCAGCAGGCGATGATGGCCCGGAATCTCTCTGCGATTATTGGCTGACCCGCGCGGCTCGGTCGTTCAGAATTTGCTGAACCAAGGCGCAGCGTGTCGGGCAGCTGCGGTCCGCTTGACTGTCAAACAGCGTACTCCGCGCATTCCCATGCCTCGACCTGGCGGCCGTCCATCGCTACGTTCGCTGATTCATCCCCATCCTTCTTTCCGGGAATCCTTTCGAATCAATCCCTTAGCACGCCGAAAGGCATTATCGGTTGGCTCGCGGGTGCTATACTCCTGCGCTCAACCTAATTCACCGAATGATCGAACTCAACACCTCTCAGTCCGCCGCTGATACCCAGGCCGCCCTTCCCCGATTTGAAGATTTCGGCCTCGCCCCGCCTGTGCTGCAGGCACTCGCCGATCAGGGCTATGTTCATCCCACGCCGATTCAGGCCAAGGCCATCCCGGTCGTGCTGCAGGGGAGTGATGTGATGGGCGCGGCGCAGACCGGCACGGGCAAGACCGCCAGCTTCTCGCTGCCCATTATTCAGTTGCTGCTCGCGCATGCGAATGCCAGTGCATCGCCGGCTCGGCATCCCGTGCGAGCCCTGGTGCTGACGCCAACGCGCGAGCTTGCCGATCAGGTGGCAGACAACGTCAAGGCGTATTCTCGTCATACGCCGCTGCGCTCTACCGTTGTATTTGGTGGCGTCGATATGGCGCCGCAGACCGCCGCGCTGCGTTCGGGTGTCGAGATTCTGATCGCCACACCGGGTCGCTTGCTCGATCATGTGCAGCAGAAGGTGCTGAATCTCTCGCAGACCCAGATCTTCGTGATGGACGAGGCCGATCGTATGCTGGACATGGGCTTCCTGCCTGATCTTCAGCGCATCATCAATCTACTGCCCAAGAAGCGCCAGAACCTGATGTTCTCGGCGACGTTCTCTCCTGAGATCAAGAAACTCGCAGCGAGCTTTCTGACGAACCCGGTGCTGATCGAAGTCGCCCGCAGCAATGCGACCGCCGATCGCGTATCCCAGGTGATCTACAAGGTCGACGAAGAATCCAAGCGCGATGCGGTGGTGCATCTGCTGCGTGGCCGAGAGCTCAAGCAAGTACTGGTGTTCTCGAACACCAAGATCGGTGCCTCACGCTTGTCGCGCGAGCTGGAGCGCCATGGCATCAAGGCAGCACCGATTCACGGCGACAAAACTCAGAACGAGCGAATGGCAGCACTGGAAGCGTTCAAGAATGGCAGCGTCGATGTGCTGGTCGCTACCGATGTCGCGGCGCGCGGACTGGATATCGCCGAGCTGCCCTGCGTGATCAATTATGACTTGCCATACAACGCAGAAGATTACGTTCACCGTATCGGCCGCACCGGGCGTGCGGGCGCGTCGGGTGACGCCTTGTCACTGTACTCCGACAAGGATTCGCGTCTGCTGGCTGACATTGAAAAACTGATCAAGCAAAAGCTTGTGCCGGTGTCGATCGAGGGCTTCAGTGGGCGTGTTTCACGCTACGGTGGCGAGGGTGACCGCAGTGACCGCTCCGAGCGCAGAGAGCGTCAGGACCGATCCGAGCGCAGCGATCGCCGTGGCGAACGCGGAGCTCAGCCGCGCAAGGAAAAAATTGACCCGTGGTTCCTCAAGCCCTATGAGCCCAGCCAGCCCGCCGAGCCCAAGTCGGAGCCCGTGCTGTCGAAGTCCGGAAAAAATGCGCAGCCTCCCAAGCGTGCGGCGCTGCTAGGCGGCTTCCGCAAGACCTGAGTTTACTCACCAATGCCAAATCGCCGCGCCCACGCAGGCACGGCAGCTTGCCAGAAAGCCTGCACATTAGCTGTCGCAGGTGATACTCCCAGCCCCAGCGCGTTTGCCGCTGCCATCAATACCTGAAACGGGCGGCTGCGATCGAGTGCCGCTGCGCCAGTCTGTTTGGAGAGTTTTTCTCCTCGCGCATTGGTGACGACCGGCACGTGGAGATAGCGCGGCGTCGGGTAGCCGAGCAGTCGCTGCAGGTAGATTTGACGCGCGGTCGATTCCAGCAAATCCGCACCGCGCACGACATCCGTGATGCACTGTTCCGCATCGTCCACCACGACCGCCAGCTGATAGGCCCAGAAGCCATCGGCGCGCTTGAGCACGAAATCACCGACAGACGCCGATAAGCGCTCGCGAAACACGCCCTGCCAGCGGTCTTGAATGTCGATCACGTCTTCGGGTCTGTCCGGCTCGGGTACGCGCAAGCGCCACGCACGCGGGGTGCGTCCGGGTATGAGCCCATGACGACAGGTGCCGGGGTAGATGGCCGCACCATCTGACGCCAGACTGGTGCGCGAGTCAGCGATTTCTTTGCGACTGCAGCCGCACGGATAGGCGAGGCTGCTCAGCTGCTCGAAAGCTTGTTCGTAGCGAGATTTGCGTTTGCTCTGCCAGAGGATGTCACCATCGGGTTGCATGCCGAAATCATGCAAGCTCGAGATGATGTCTTCGGCGCTACCCGGCACGGTGCGTGCCTCATCGATGTCTTCGATCCGTATCAGCCACTGACCATGATGTGCCCGCGCATCCAGATAGCTGGCCAGTGCGGCGACTATCGAACCGGCGTGAAGCGGGCCGGTAGGCGAGGGGGCAAATCGTCCGATGTAAGGCAAAGGTTTTCCTGATGCGAAGTCTGAGGAAGCACAAGCGAAGTCATTATCCGCTGACTTCGCATGATTTGTGCTCGTGTCGTTTCAGTCTGCTTGTATAAACCATCATGGCCGGGTGCGGTCGACGATTCTGACCGATGGTGTGGATCAACCGAGCAGTAATTCGGCTTGCCTCGGTGCCGGTATCTGAGACATCTCGGATTTCTTCAATAGCGTCCCCACCCGCACACCCAGCAGCCGGATCCGTTTATCCAGCATCACGCGCTTGAGGCACTCGCCGGCGGCGCGTCGTATCTCTGCGGGATCGTCCGTGGCGGTATCGAGCGTGATATCGCGCGTCACCGTACGAAAATCTTCGTATCGGAGCTTGATGCCAACGGTACGCCCCACATAAGCCTTACGCTGCAGGTCGCCGGCGACGCGTACACATAAGTTCGTGAAAATCTCCGAAAGCTTGTCTCTGTCCAGCTTCGCATGAAGATCACGTTCAAAGGTCGTCTCACGGCTGATGGATTTGGGTTCCGAGCTGGTGACTACGGGCCGATCGTCGATGCCCTGCGCCACCCTGTGCAGCCACTCGCCGTAACTGCGTCCAAACTGCTGCACCAGCCACCCGGGCTTAGCGGCGGCCAGTTCACCAATGGTTTGTATGCCCAGTGTCTCCAGTTTTGCGCCGGCTTTGGGTCCGATGCCATTGATCTTGCGGACCGACATGGGCCAGATCTTGTGCTCGAGATCGGCTAGCTGCAGCAGCGGGATGCCATCGGGCTTGTCCAGCTCAGAGCAGATTTTTGAAAGTAATTTGTTGGGTGCGATGCCGATAGAGCAGCTCAGTCCTGTCGCACCGCGTACAGCGGCTTTGATGCGAGTCGCCAGTGCCCGGCTGTCCTCATCAATAGCCGTCAGATCGATGTAAATCTCATCGATCCCTCGGTCTTCAATCAGGGGAGCGATACTGGCCACCGCCTTCTTGAACAGGCGCGAGTAGTGCCGATAGGCGTCGAAATCAGCGGGCAGCAGGAAGGCATCCGGCGCAAGCTTTGCCGCTTTCATCATTCCCATGGCCGAGAACACACCTAGCGCGCGGGCTTCATAAGTCGATGTGGTCACCACACCTCGGCCGACATAGTCGCGCAGTCGTGCGAATTCGCGAGAGCCATCGTCGCTTTGCACGGGATGATGACGAGAGCGTCCGCCGATGACGACTGGATAGCCTTTGAGTTCAGGGTAGCGCAGCAGTTCGACAGAGGCGTAGAACGCATCCATGTCGAGATGCGCGATACGTCTTTCGGGAGAGTCGGGGCAGGGTGCTGCGTGATGGGCGGGCTCGGACATCTCTCGCCGGACGACAGCAGCTCAGGCGGCCTGCGCAAGCTTGGCGCAGTGCGGGCAGGAGACGCCCTCCACGTACAGCGGCGAGAGCTGCTCGCGTGGCGTGACAACAGCACGGCATGCGAAGCATTGGCGGGTCGCTGTCTCCTCCAGCTGCGGATTGAGTGCGGTGCGATGGTCAAATACGAAGCAATCACCCTGGTAGTGCGCGCCACCGACTTCCTCGAAGTATTTGAGAATGCCGCCCTCAAGCTGGTAAACGTGCTCATAGCCGATGTTCTGCATGTGGATCGCGGCTTTCTCGCAGCGTATGCCGCCGGTGCAGAAGGTTACGACGGTCTTATCGCTCAATTCATCGCGGTGTTTTTCGATCACTTCGGGGAATTCGCTGAATTTATCGATACGGTAATCAATCGTGTTGTTGAAGGTGCCGACATCGACTTCAAACGCATTGCGGGTATCGAGCATGACCACCGGACGGCCCTGGTCATCATGACCTTGATCCAGCCAGCGCTTGAGCACTGGCGCGGTGACGGCCGGAGCGCGACCCAGTTCGGGCTTGATCAGCGGATGTTTCATTGTGATGATTTCGCGCTTGAGCCTCACCAGCATGCGGTTGAACGGCTGCTTTTCGGAATAGCTTTCTTTCCAGCGCATATCCGCAAAGCGCGAGTCCTGATGCAGCCAGTGGAAGAAACCATCGATGGCCTCGCGCGACCCGGCGAGGAACATGTTGATCCCCTCTGGCGACAGCAGGATCGTGCCTTTCAGTGCCAGTTCTGCGCAGATTGCCTGGAAGCGTGGTCGCTGCTCAACGGTATCGTCGAACGTGACAAATTTGTAAGCGGAGATATTGACAATTGGGGCGGTGGGAGGTGTGGATTGCATGGCAATACCCGGGAAAATTCGGCAAACCCCCCCATTATAAGCGCCGCAAAACAGGCGCAGCGAAGCGGTGGCCGACGCGTGGTCGCGGGCGTCCTGAAGGGGGTTCCCAGCGGGTAAAATAGGCGGATGAGCACGCCGCAATTCATCCATCTACGCCTGCATTCCGAGTTTTCCATTGCCGACGGACTGGTGCGCATCGACGAACTGGTCAAAGCTGCCGCCGCCGACCGTCAACCCGCCGTCGCCGTGACCGATCTGGGCAACCTGTTTGGCATGGTGAAGTTTTACAAAGAAGCGCGCGGCAAGGGCGTCAAGCCCATCATTGGCTGCGATGTCTGGATCAGTAATAACGAGGACCGCGACAAGCCCTTCCGTCTGCTGCTGCTAGTAAAAAATCATGAGGGTTATCTGCAACTGTGCGAGCTGCTGTCCCAAGCGTGGCTGGCGAATCAGCATCGTGGTCGCGCCGAGATACGCATCGAATGGCTGGAGGCCTTGCAGAACAAGAGCGGATTGATCGCGCTGTCCGGCTTTCAGCTGGGTGATATCGGCGTGGCACTCGAAAACGGCAACTTCGCGCTGGCTGAGCGCTGTGCCACACGCTGGGCCAACATCTTTCCAGGACATTTTTATATCGAGGTGCAGCGCAATGGCAATCCGCGACTGGAGGGCTTGCTGCGTCAGTCGACTCAGCTGGCCGCTCAGCTGAAACTGCCAGTCGTGGCCACGCATCCGGTGCAGTTTTTGCGCGCGGAAGAGTTCACCGCACATGAAGCGCGCAGTTGCATCGCCGAAGGCGAGATACTGGCGAACACGCGCCGCGTGAAGCGCTTCACGCAAGAGCAGTATTTCAAGACCCAGGCCGAGATGGCCGAGCTGTTTGCCGACCTGCCCGCGGCGTTGGCCAACAGCGTGATCATTGCACAGCGCTGCAATCTGTCGCTCTCTCTGGGCAAGCCCCAGCTGCCGGATTTCCCGACACCCGATGGCATGAGCATTGATGATTTTCTGATTGCTCAGGCAAAGGATGGTCTTGAGCAGCGTCTCATTCAGCTTTACCCGAATGAGCAGCAGCGCGAGGCGGAGCGCGAACGTTACGAATCGCGACTGAAATTCGAGACAGACACCATCATCAAGATGGGTTTTCCCGGCTACTTCCTGATCGTGGCCGACTTCATCCAGTGGGCGAAGCACAATGGCGTGCCGGTCGGTCCAGGTCGGGGCTCGGGTGCGGGCTCGCTAGTCGCTTATGCGCTGTCGATCACCGATCTTGATCCTTTGCAATACAACTTGCTGTTCGAGCGGTTCCTCAATCCTGATCGCGTGTCGATGCCTGACTTTGATATCGACTTCTGCCAGGAAGGTCGCGACCGCGTGATCCAGTATGTCAAAGAGCGCTACGGTAAAGAGGCCGTGTCGCAGATCGCGACGTTTGGCACCATGGCCGCCAAGGGCGCGGTGCGTGATGTGGGTCGCGTACTGGACTTTGGCTATAACTTCTGCGACGGTATTTCCAAGCTGATTCCTTTCAAGCCCGGCAAGCTGGTGACGATTGCCGATGCACTGGAAGAAGAGCCGCTCTTGAAAGAGCGCCGCGACAATGAAGAAGAGGTCCGGCAGCTGCTGGAGCTGGCGCAACAGGTCGAAGGCATTGCCCGCAATGTCGGTATGCATGCCGGCGGCGTGTTGATCTCGCCCGGCAAGCTGACGGATTTCTGCCCGCTGTACACGCAAGGTACCGATGGCGGCGTGGTGTCGCAGTACGACAAAGATGATGTCGAGGCCATCGGTCTGGTGAAGTTTGACTTTCTCGGGCTGACCACGCTGACGATTCTGGATCGTGCGGTGCGCTACATACGTCAGCTGGATCCGTCGATGGCTGATTTCAGTCTTGATACCGTGCCGCTGAATGACAGTGCCACGTATCAGTTGCTCGCGCAGGCAAAGACAGTCGCCGTGTTCCAGCTTGAAAGTCGCGGCATGCAGGGCATGCTGAAAGATGCGCGCCCTGACCGCTTCGAAGACATCATTGCGCTGGTGGCGCTGTATCGTCCCGGTCCGATGGATCTGATTCCGGATTTCTGTCGCCGCAAGCACGGTGAAAAATTCGACTATCCCGATCCGCGTGCAGAACCCATTCTCTCCGAGACCTACGGCATCATGGTCTACCAGGAGCAGGTGATGCAGATGGCGCAGGTCATCGGCGGCTACTCGCTGGGCGGTGCCGATCTGTTGCGCCGTGCAATGGGTAAAAAGAAACCCGAAGAAATGGCCGAGCATCGCCAGATCTTCCGCGATGGCGCTGCCAAGAACGGACTGGCTGAGCACAAAGCCGACGAAATCTTCGACCTGATGGAGAAGTTCGCCGGCTACGGCTTCAACAAATCGCATGCCGCAGCGTATGCGTTGCTGTCGTATCACACCGCGTATCTGAAGACTCACCATCCTGCCGCGTTCATGGCGGCCAACTTGTCGCTGGCCATGGATGACACCGACAAGATCAAGGTACTCGTCGAAGACGCGTTGGACACCTGCGCACTGACGCTGCTGCCCCCGGACATCAATCTGTCGGTGTATCGCTTTACGCCAGTCAACGATCCGGGCAAACGAGCCGACCGCATTCGTTATGGTCTGGGCGCGATCAAGGGCACCGGTCAGAACGCGATCGAGGCCATCATCGCGGCGCGGCAGGACGGACCTTTTACTGACTTGTTCGATTTCACGCGCCGCGTCGACAAGCGCCAGATCAACCGTCGCACCATTGAATCGCTGATCAAGGCGGGTGCATTCGACAGTCTGGGCGTGAACCGTGGCGTGCTGTTGGCCTCGGTCGCGTTGGCGATGGAAAGCGCCGAGCAGGCCGAAGCATCGGCTAATCAGGTCAGCTTGTTCGACATCGATGACAGCGGTTTCGACGACCGGCCGCAGTATCTTGATGCACCCGAATGGACCGAAAAGGAAAAACTCACCGAAGAAAAATCCGCACTGGGTTTTTATCTGTCCGGGCATTTATTCAATGCCTATGCAGACGAGGCACGCAAGTTCGCGCGCACCCAACTCGCCGATTTGTCACCCAGCCGTGAGCCCAAGCTGATTGCTGGCATCATCTCTGGGTTACGCACACAGATGACGCAGCGCGGGCGTCTACTGATTGTTACGCTCGATGACAACACCGCGCAGGTCGAAGTCACGGTGTACAACGAAGTTTTCGACAGTCATCGCGCACTGTTCAAGGAGGACGAGTTCCTTGCGGTGCAGGGCAAAATCTCCGAGGATCGTTTTTCCGGCGGCTTGCGTATCACCGCAGATCGCGTGATGGATATTGCGACTGCGCGCGCGGCTTTTGTGAAGGCCTTGCGCCTGTCCATGAATGGTCAGGCCGATGCGCAGCGGCTGCGCGAGCTGATTGAGCCTTTTCAGCAGTCGAAAGATTCTTGCCCTATCGTCGTTCAGTATGCGAAGAATGGTGCGCTGGGTGAGCTGCGCCTCTCGGATGCCTGGCGCGTTCGTGCTGATGACGCGCTGCGCGCAAAGCTGTCGGACTGGCTGAGTCCTGATAACGTCTGGTTTGAATACTGATGTCTCTGTCTGCCACTTTCAGGCGCATTCTCGGTCTGCTGAAGCCTCACACCGCGCGCATGGTCGTCGCGCTGTGCGCGATGCTGGTCACGGCGGCCACCGAGCCGGCGGTGGCCGGCATGATGAAGCTGCTGCTCGATAACGGTTTTTCCGAGACGCGCAGCTTTTCCATTTGGATGGTGCCATTGTTCGTAGTGGGTATCTTCGTCATCCGGGGCTTGTCCACCTTTACCACCACGTATCTGATGTCCTCTGTGTCGGGACTGCTGATGTCGACACTGCGCCAGCAGATGTTCAGCCGTTTGCTGGATGTGCCACTCAGCTACTACCGCGACAACTCCACCGGCAAAGTGATCAGCGCAATGATGATCGAGGTAAACCAGATCCTCGACATGATCCGCAATGTGATGATTGTGCTGATCCGTGACAGCCTGACCGTGATCGGACTGCTCGGTTACCTGTTCTGGCTGAACTGGAAGCTGACGCTGGTGACGATCACCCTGGGCCCAGCTATCGCCTTTGTCGTTCGCCTGACCGCCAAGCGACTCAAGCGTCTGATCGAAGAAAACCAGCACATGAATGCCGAGATCACGCAGACCATCGAAGAGACGATGCGCGCGCAGCAAGTGATCAAAATCTTCGGTGGACAGCGCTACGAGGCGAATCGTTTCAACGACCGCTCAGAACGCCTGCGGCGTTTCATGCTGAAGACGGCCAGCACCATGGCCACGACCGAGCCGATCACGCAGTTCATCAATTCATTCTCTGTGTCCGTGATCATCATGATCGCGCTGTCGCAGGCGGGCGATGGCCAGATGACCGTGGGTGGTTTTGCTTCCTTCATCACGGCCATGCTGATGACGCTCACACCGCTCAAGCATCTCGCCGCAGTCAATGGCCCGCTACAGCGCGGCCTTGCCGCGGGCACCACGGTGTTCGGCATCATCGACGCGATGCCCGAGCGCGAGCATGGCCAGCTGCTTCGTCAGCGCGCGACGGGCAGGCTGGATTTCGAGAACGTGGGATTTTCCTATCCCGGCCAGCGCCAGCCTGCGCTGGCCGACATACAGCTATCGGTGGCTCCCGGTGAAACGGTCGCGCTGGTCGGCATGTCGGGCGGTGGCAAGTCCACGCTCGTGAATCTCGTGCCCGAGTTTTATACGCCAAGTTCCGGGCGCATTTTGCTCGACGGGCAGCCAATCAGCGAGATTGCGTTGACGAGTCTGCGCGCGCAGATGGCCATGGTCAGCCAGAATGTGGTGCTGTTTGATGATACGGTGGCCGCAAACATCGCCTACGGCGATGCGAATCCCGATAGGGCGCGCATTGAAGCGGCCGCCAAAGCGGCTTATCTTGAAGAAGTGATCGCAGGGCTGCCGGACGCCTACCAGACCCAGATCGGTGACAACGGCATGCGGCTTTCCGGCGGCCAGCGACAACGGCTGGCCATTGCGCGCGCCATCTACAAGAATGCGCCCATCCTCATTCTGGACGAAGCGACCTCGGCGCTGGATACTGAATCCGAGCGCGCGGTGCAGGCTGCGCTGGATCGGCTGATGCAAGGCCGTACCACCCTCGTCATTGCGCACCGGCTCTCCACGATTGAGCATGCGGATCGTATCGTGGTGCTGCAGGATGGCCGCATCGCGGAGACCGGCACTCATGCTGAGCTGCTGGCACGCAATGGCGTCTATGCGCATCTGTATCACTTGCAGTTCGCTCGGGAGAGTTGAGTCGCCGAGCAGCCGAGCTGCTGCATCGCTGCATCCCTGAATGGAACCAGCAATACAAAAACCAGGAGACATCATGAGCCAGGCCCTCCCCCTATCTAAATTCCCTGTCCCTGAGCTGAAAGACCTGCCGGAAGATATACGCACGACGATACTCGCCGTGCAAGAAAAAGCCGGCTTCGTACCGAATGTGTTCCTGACACTGGCTCATCGTCCGGCCGAGTTTCGTGCGTTCTTTGCGTACCACGATGCGCTGATGCTCAAAGAGACCGGGAGCCTGACCAAGGCCGATCGCGAGATGATCGTCACGGCGACCAGCGCCAAGAATCATTGCCTGTACTGCGTGGTCGCGCACGGTGCGCTGCTGCGTATCTATGCCAAGAATCCGCTGGTGGCGGATCAGGTCGCAGTCAATCACCTGAAGGCAGACATCACGCCACGGCAGAAAGCGATGCTGGATTTCGCGATCAAGGTCTGTCTCGATTCCGCCTCGGTGACCGAGGAAGATTATGAACGGCTACGCGCCCAGGGCTTTGATGATGAAGATATCTGGGATATCGCCGGCATTACCGCATTCTTCGGCCTGTCGAATCGCATGGCCAATGTGATCAGCATGCGGCCTAATCCCGAGTTTTTCCTGATGGGGCGGGTGGAGAGGTCGAAGTCTTCCTGAGACCGTCGTCACTAGAGGCTCTCGGCTTCCAGAAGGCCTCATAGGTCGGTGATTTGTTCAGGATGCTCTCATCCATCACTGCCTGCAGATGGCGTTCATACGCCTCTGCACTGATAGTCGAGAACAGCGAGATTCCCAGCCCGAAGCGCGTATCCTTGCCATGGGTGAGTCCTAGCAAATCCAGTAAAGAAGGCGTGACATCGAAATGCGTCATGGCTGTCCGTGCTGGCAGACGTTCCAGTGGGCTGAGTATCTTGAAGTAGACATGGCGGTCTCCACGGAACTGCACACTTTGCTTCATGCTGTTCATGAACGGATGATCGCCCATCAGCACTACCACGGTGTTGTTCAGCAGGCCTTCTTTTTTTAAATCGGTCACAAAGTTGGCCAGAAAGCGCGAATTGCAGTGAAACGCGCCGGCGAAATCACCCTGTTTTTCATCGTCGGTACAGCGTGGCGACGGAATACCATGGGGGAAGTGATTGTCTTGCGTGATCAGCGTGAGATTGAAGGGCGTGCGCTTATGACCATGTTCACGCAGCACAGCTTTGGCCTGCTCCAGCAAGACATCATCATGCAGACCAAAGCCCCAGCTGCTGAACTCTGAGGCATCTACACCGCGCTGCTTCCATTCCTCCCGCCCCAGCAAATGATCATAACGGTGCGTGCGATAAAACTTGTCCAGACCGGAATAAGCCAGATGATGACCCACCAAGAAGTATTGCTCGTAGCCTGAGGCGTTCAGCACATCGCCGAGACAGATGGCACCCGGAAAAAAATCATCCGTCGCGAAACTATGGAATTTATTCGCAAAAAACGGTTTCAGCGGTGCGCTGCACTGGCTAGAGAACATGCCGGCGATGGTCCAGTGGGTGCCTGGCGCAGCAGGGAAGGTGGGTATTTCAGTGCCGTCGAGTTGTCTGATCGGGGCAATCGCATCGCGACCCACCAGCGCCGCATCACCCATGGTGCGTTCGAGTGATTCCACATAAATCAGCAAAAGATTCTTCTTTGCTGGAGTGGCGCTCAGGTGATTGACATCGGGCACGTGATACAGCGCACTGAATTTGTCTTCGCCAAGACTGATCCGGACAAAATGAAACAGCTCAATCTGATAAAGAAACAGTACGGTGGTAAACAGCGCCAGGAAAAGACTCAATCCCAAGCTAGTGAGTCCGAGATAAAACTGACCAGCTAGTTGGCTGGCTAACCGCAGGCCTCGCAGCGACAGGAAACGATGGCTGGCCATCGCCGTCGCGATCCGCTGTATCAGCAGGCCCATCACATACAACGCGGCGGTGATCGCCACCGTGGGCAGGATCACCCAGCGGATGGCATCCAGTATCAGATACAAATCGATACCGGTCAGGCTGTTGAGCCCCAGATCAAAATGAAAAAAGATTTGTTCAACGGTGAGCCGGTTGCCGAAGACACTGCGCAGCCAGCCATACGTAGCGACTAGCAGAACGCTGAGACCATAGCAGCCATAGCGGACAGCGGTCTTGCGTGAACTGCGGGAGCGCGCGAGCAGCGTGGGGGTCTCGGAAGGAGAAGACATGCAGCCCCAAAATATTGTTGTTGGGCAACATGCATTCTAGCTTCTTTCTGGATGACAACTAGGCATTCGGGGCTGGCGGAACCCCTGTTGGTCGCGCCTGAGTCCATCTTTTGCTGCCTCATGCCAAGGTATGAGGGCATGGCGATGGTTTGTATAATCGTGCAGTTTCCGCATTCCTGGGCCCAATACAGCCCGCCCCTCAAGCCGCCGATGACTATTGCAAGAAAACTAAAATTCGCGGCGTTCTATCTCTATCTGAAACTGCTGCGCGCCCGCCAAGGCGCGCCCGTGCTCGGCCCGCTGGAGCAGCAGCTCCTAGCGCAACGGAGGGTGGCGCTCGGAGCGCCAGCCGAGGCTGAGCTACCTGAGGCGCGCTCAGTGCGGAATGCTTTCTGGATTCGAGGAAGCTTCGCTGAAGGCGAGATCGCGCCCCAGTTGCAGGCGCTGGTCATATCCCGTCAGCTCAAGTTTGGCAATGCGATACTGCAGCTGACCAATGCGATACAGGTCGCGCGTGAGCTGAAGGTATCCACGGTTTACCATCGTGGGTTTGATTTTCTCAGCGATCGCGCTCAGATCGGGCCGATCACCCTGATCAAAGGCGTGCCAGCGCATGAGAACTACCTCGCCAGCAGCTTTTTCCCTAACGCCTTGCTGGAGAAAATCTGCGTGGCGCCCGAGCCGCGTTACCAGATTGCCCGCAGCCTGGCGCCCTGGCTGACCCTGCAACACAGCCGCGTTGCAAAGCTCGACACGCGCCGGCATCTGTATATTCATATTCGCGCGGGTGACATCTTCACCAAGGCGTCGCCTCATCCGCTGTACGGGCAGCCACCGCTGGCTTTCTATACCTGCATCCTGCGTCTGCAGTCATGGGACAAAGTCGTGCTGATATTCGAGAACCGGCACAACCCAGTGATTGATGCACTGATAGCTTTTTTGGCATCCGAACGTATCCCCTGTGAGATCCAGTCGCATCACCTCGATGCCGATGCTGCACGATTGCTCGAGGCCGAAAACATCGTGATCGGAAGAGGTACCTTTGTCTACCCTATGCTCTGCATCTCCGAGCATGTACGCCGGGTTTTTTATTTCGAATACGATAGTGCAGATGAATGGGGGCTTTACCAGTCCGGGATACAGTTTGTACGGGTGACCGACAAGACCGGAACTTACCGCGATAGTGTACTCAAACGCTGGCTGAACACTGCCGAGCAGCGCGCGCTGATGCTGAATTACAGCGAAGATAATCTGGCATTGGGAGACGCTGAATAAATCTACGTTTTTTGGCGAGCCAGCGCCGCTGTGCGACGCGGGGGCCAGTAAAATCAAGGATTTGGTGGGACCGACCCTGTCACAACAGTTTTTAGATTTATTTAATCAGTGCTTCCACTAGCGGCTTGATCTCGTCTGACAAAATATACGAAGTAATGAAAACTAGCGTTATCTTCACGACCTACAATTCCCCTGCGTGGCTTGAGAAAGTCTTGTGGGGTTTTTTTGCGCAGACCTATCAGGATTTTGAAATCATCATCGCGGATGATGGCTCGCGCGACGAGACACGGCAACTGATCCAGCGAATGAGTGCGACCTCACCGATGCCATTGCGCCACGTCTGGCAAGTGGACGATGGTTTCCAAAAAAGCCGGATACTCAACAAGGCAATCGCTGCCGCGCAGGGGGAATATCTGATTTTTACCGATGGCGATTGCATACCGCGCGAGGATTTTGTGGCTGAACATCTGCGACATGCGGAAGATGGCTGTTATCTGTCCGGGGGTTATTTCAAGCTGCCGCTTGATATCAGCAAGGCCATCACGCAGGAAGATGTCAACAGCCGTCGCGTGTTTTCTCCGGATTGGCTGCGTCGGTGCGGCATGGCGATGGGGGTCATCAAGGCATGGAAGCTGACTCTGCGCGGCCCACTGGGTGACCTGCTCAATCATTTACCCGTCAAGGCCTCCTGGAATGGGCATAACTCGTCCTGCCACAAAAAATGGGCCATCGCCGTCAATGGTTTTGACGAGAACATGCAATACGGTGGGCAGGATGCTGAATTCGGTCGGCGCTTGAGGCATCTGGGCGTTAAAGCCAAGCGTATACGCTATTCGACCATCTGCGTCCATCTTGAGCATGGCCATGGCTATGTGACGCCGGAGATGAAGGCCAACAGCGCCCGTATTCGCGAGCACACCAAAAAACACCGACTGACCTGGACCGCTGTCGGTCTCGACCAATACATCCTTCCCGATGGAACGCCACGCAAAGTGAGCGAGGAGAAAAACACGTGATCTCTGCTTCACAGCCCGTGCTCGTGCTCTGCATGAAGTGGGGGAAAGCTTACGGCCCGGAGTATGTGAACCGATTGAGGAATGGCGTCGCACGCCACCTCAGCTATCCGCATCGTTTCATTTGCTTCACGGATGATGTAAACGGCATCGATCCTGGCATAGAGACTTTTCCATTGCCCGACCTCGGGCTGCCGCCTGAGCACAAAGATCTTCGCTGGCGAAAACTCGCGATTCTTGGCAAAGATGTGTGCGGACTGCAGGGCACCGCGCTATTTCTTGATCTTGATCTGGTCGTGGTCGATCGGCTGGAGCCTTTGTTCGATTATCCCGGCAGGTTTCTGATCATCCGCGACATGGATCTGTTTCGTTCCAAGCCGCTGCGCAAATTGAATCCCGAGCGTGACCGTTTTCTGAACATGGTCGGTAATTCGTCCGTGTTCCGGATGGAGATGGGTGCGCACAGCGATGTGCTGGAAGAATTTGTCCGCGACCCCGTCGCTGCGCAAAGCGCTTTCAAGATTTCGCAGCAATTCATGAGCGATGCGCTGCACCGGCGCGGCTTGCTCGCGTACTGGCCAAGGGAATGGTGCGTCAGTTTCAAGAATGATTGCATCCCGCGTTATTGGCGAAGTTATTTTCGCAATCCATTTATTCCGGAAGGAGCAAAGATTGTCGTATTTGCGGGAAATCTGAAGATGCAAGATGTGGTCGAGGGTAGGGGCAGCACATGGTATCGACGTATCGGGAATATTGATTGGCTGCTGCGCGAGTGGCAATAATCACGGGATTGAGTCTTATCATATGCCACGTTTTTTCATTTATTTTTCTCTGCTGATCAGAAATTGGTGGTCCCATGCGCCAGTGACTGATCCGTCCTCTGGCGTGGTGGTCACGCTTACATCGCATGGGGGCAGGCTACGACAAGCTTTTGCGGCGATAGAAAGTATCGGATCGGGGATAAAAAGACCTGCCCGCATCATTCTCTATCTGAATGAGAAAAATACATATACAGGGCTACCTGTTTCATTAAAAAAGCTGGCCGCACGTGGTTTGGAAATCTGTTACTGCGAAGATGTCGGTCCTCATACCAAGTATTATCCCTACCTGATGTCTGAGCCTCGGCTGGATTTGCCACTGGTGACCGCCGATGACGACAAGCTGTACGGAAAAGACTGGTTAAAAACATTGTTTGATCGATGGAAGGATCAGCCGGAATTTATCCACTGCTTCCGGGCACGTGAAATCAGAATTGATGAGCACGGCATAGAGCCTTACTGGAATTGGCCGGAATGCGAATCAGACCAACCCTCTTTCCTGCATTTTGCTACAGGAGTGAGTGGGGTAATTTATCCACCATCGTTCCAGAAGGCGCTTAAAAATGCGGGTGATGAATTTCGTGAGCTATGTCCAAAGGCAGACGATATATGGCTTCATGTGATGGCGCTAAGGCATGGATATCCGGTCAGGCAAATCGGTCATGACAGCGTGGAGTACCCGGGTATACCGGGATCCAGTCGCTATGCGTTGCGGCGTACAAATGTGGATGAGTGCGGGAACGACAAGCAGATTGCGCGAACTTATCTACCCGATGATATTCATCAGTTACGTGAAGTTGCCAGGAAATCCTGAGAGAGTCTATTCACCATGAGTGTCAGCCTGATAGTCAGCATCTATCATTCGCAAGCTGATTTGCCTCTGCTGCTCAGCGCGCTTTCTCAACAGAGCAAGGTGCCAGATGAAATCATCTTTGCTGAGGATGATATAAGTAATGATACGGTAGAAATACTCCGAGAAGGCAAGAAGCGTTATCCTCATCTTAAAATGAAACTGGTGCAGCATGAGGATCGGGGATTCCGGAAGGCTGAGATTGCAAACAAAGCAGTATCGATTGCAAGAAACGACAAGTTGGTTTTTCTGGACGGAGATTGTCTTCCTCATCGACATTACGTCAAAGTCTATGCGGAGAATGTCACCAAAGACAAATTACTGAACGCAAGGCCCGTGAGGCTGTTTACTCGGCACCGCGAGTTGTTTCTAGACGAAGAGGGTGGGTACAGACCGCCAGCGACGATATCCGTCCTCAGGCTTGCTGATCCGCCACGTCGCTATTGCATTTATCTTCCGTTCTACCCCATCAGTCAGCGTTATAGCGCCATGTATGGCAGCAGCTGGTCTTGCATGAAAAGCCAGTTTTTACAGGTCAATGGTTATGACGAGCAGTTTTGTATTGGTGGCTATGGTTACGAAGATACTGATCTTTCTCACCGGTTCAATAGGCTCGGCGTACAGTGTTACGTCCCGAAATTCCGTACAATTTATTATCATTTTTTCGATCCGGGCGGTGCGGAGGCCAAAGAAGCAGGCAAGCGAGTTAACAAGCAACTGCTGGATGCCAACGATAAAAAATATTTGGTGAGTTGTGAACTTGGTATCAGTCAATGGATGGGAAAGATAGAGCCCGTCTGGACATGCGATTAAGCTCCGCGGGTCTTTTCCTAAACGACGCAGGGATGAATCAATGGCGTATCTGAGCAAAGAACAGCTAGACAAGTTGGGATTTCGTCGCATTGGAAATAATGTACGTATCAGCGACAAAGCAGCGATCTATGACCCTGAGCGAATCGAAATCGGTGACCACAGCCGCATTGATGATTTTTGCATTATCTCGGGTTCAGTCAAGATTGGCGCCTACTGCCATGTCACCCCGATGTGTCTGATCGCTGGCGGACAGCCTGGCATAGATATCGCCGATTTTTGTACGTTTGCTTACGGTGTCAAAATCTTCAGCCAATCTGATGATTACACTGGAGAGACCATGGCGAATTCTATGATTCCAAAAAAATACAAGAAAGAGATTTTTTCTGCAGTGTCTGTAGAGCAGCATGCGATTGTGGGCGCGGGATCTGTCATCATGCCGGGCGTGATACTGCGGGAGGGAACCGCGGTCGGCGCGATGGCGCTGGTAACTCGTAGTACAGAGGCTTGGGGAATCTATACTGGCATACCCGCCCGGCGCCAGCGGGACAGAAGCAAGAAGCTGTTGTCGCTTGCTGATCAATTCATCAGGGAACAAAGTGATTCCATTTAACCGACCTCCTTACACTGGGAATGAGGATCAATATGTCCTTGCTTCCATCAGGAGCGACAAGATATCTGGGGATGGCTTTTACAGCCGTCAGTGCGAGCAATGGTTCCAAGCGAAGCTTCCCTGCAAAAAGGCTTTGCTGACGCCCTCCTGTACTCATGCCCTTGAATTAGCCGCTTTGCTGCTGGAGCTGAAGCCAGGCGATGAAGTTATTTTGCCTAGCTATACCTTCGTCAGCACGGCCAATGCATTTGTACTACGCGGGGCAGTACCGGTTTTCGTGGATATTGATCCAGCCACGATGAATATTGATCCTGACGCTATCCTTCCCGCCATCACTGACAAGACTCGAGCGATCGTGGTCGTCCATTACGCGGGCGGTGCCTGCGATATGGACCGCATCATGAAAATTGCGGAGCATCACCAGCTTTTTGTGGTCGAAGATGCTGCGCAAGCTATGCTAAGTACATACAAAGGTAAGGCCTTGGGCACCTTTGGTGATTTCGGTACGCTCAGTTTTCATGAAACAAAAAATTTTACCAGCGCAGGTGAGGGTGGTTTGTTAATTGTTAACCGAGAATCTCTTATTGATCGTGCAGAAATCATCCGAGAAAAAGGAACCAACCGCAGTCGCTTCTTCCGTGGCATGGTGGACAAATATACTTGGGTAGACCTGGGCAGCAGCTACCTACCAGGCGATGTGCAAGCTGCCTATCTTTGGGGGCAATTGGAGGATGCAGAGAAGATAGCGGGCTCTCGGATGCGTTGCTGGCAGCGTTACGAGCGACAGCTTGGCATGCTCGAACAGGAGGGGCATGCGGATCTGCCTCGATTTACGAGCGATAGCAATCATAATGCGCACTGTTTTTATATAAAACTGCGCGACCCGGAATCAAGAGCAGATTTGATTAATTATTTAAAAAACGCAGGTGTTTTATCAGTGTTTCATTACGTTCCTCTTCATTCTTCCGAGGCTGGTAAGAAATTCGGACGCTTTCACGGAGAGGATCGATACACTACTCGCGAGAGCGAACGGCTGCTTAGATTGCCATTGTTTTACTCATTAACTGACGACCAGATCGATTACATTTCCGGGAAAGTTCGCGATTTTTTTTCATCGACGAATAAAAAAAATCAATGAAGCGCTATCTTGTCTTTGCTCCTCCCTACAAAGAAATTCGTGGCGGAGCCATCGTCTTGCACAAGCTATGTCATTTACTGAACACTCTGGGCGCCAAAGCCGAGATCTTTCCGTTGTTCGAGAATCACGAAATCAATCGCTTGAATGTCTGGCAAACGCTACCTCAGTTTCTGAGGCGCTCGTTTCGTTGGTCGGTGAAGCCATTTGCAACGAATCCACATCTGAATACGCCAGTCACGCGCTCCATCGGTTCCTATAAAGACAAAGATGATTGGATCGCAGTCTATCCTGAAGTCACTTTGGGCAATCCCCTGGGGGCAAGGCATGTAGTGCGCTGGTTATTGCATAATCCGGGATTCCACAAAGGCACTTTCTATTTCGGCTCTGGCGAGCTTATCTACAAATTTAATAGTGCGATTCAGGATTTTCATTACCCCGGATCGGTATTGTCATCGCATCATCTGGAGGTGATTCACTACCCGCTTGAGTTCTATAATCTCGATGGCGTAGTCGAAGCGCGCAAAGGCACTGCCTACTGCCTGCGCAAGGGCCGCCACAAGAAGCTTCAGCACAGTGCCGACGATGCCATTCTTATCGACGGTAAGTCACATCGGGAAGTTTCGGCTATTTTCAAGCGGGTAGAGCGTTTTATTTCTTATGATACCTACACTGCGTACTCGCGATTTGCCTCGCTCTGTGGATGTGATTCGATTGTGATCCCTGATGAGGGTGTCACGCTCGATCAATGGTACGCAAATCCCCAAGATCGGTATGGTGTGTCGTACGGGTTTGATGGTATTGAAGAGGCTAGGGCAACACGTTCCAAGATGCGAGAGCGCATTCTCGCTCAAGAAGAAAAAAGTCTTGATACTGTCAGGGTATTTATCAGCGAGACACAGAATTTGTTCGCTAAGGCGTAATTGTCAGGAGTGTTTCGGCGGGGCCTCAGACATCTGCATGTCAATGTCACTTGCTGATGCTTTTTCTGCTTGAAGCCCGATTTCGAACACATTCCTCAGACCTTTTTCCCCTACGCCCACTGGTCGACGGCTACGAACTATAGCGCGGGTCAGCTCATAAAGCGTTGGTTGATTCAGCTACCAATAGGCTTTTTTTGAAATCTCAAAAAGGAAAATAGAAGGCTCTCCACGTATCGTCTGAGCATTTTGCTCGTGGAGATGGGTTTGAAATTTTCATCCTCCGCGCGTCCTGCCGCTCGCACCCGACTGGCGGTAATTCGGATGGCTATCGGAATAAGACCATGCCTGTTCAGGGAAAATCGGAGGAAACGCTCTGCAGGCAAGGGGCCGCCGGTTTTGTGGAGGTAATCAGGAATCAGATCGATACGATTTGAATAAGCATGGCAGGCCTGTGCGCTACCGATGGCGATCCGATCATTGACCCCACCGTACCACTGCCAGTCAGGCACACTAATGTAGCGTGCTGAACGACTGATCTGTTTGCGCAAGGCGTTTCCCAGGTTGTCGTGATACCGAAGATCGGGCCTCGCCAGCACGACCAGATCGGGCTGCCAAGCATGGATCATGCTCCCGACCATCTGCAGCGAATGCAGCTGGTGAATCAAATTCGCGAGCGATTTCCCACCGTCATGGAACGCATCGCCATGCGAGAGTATCCATTCATACCTCGCTTCCGCGAGGCAGTGTCCTGGTTCTTCCAGGCGCACCTCGTCGCACTCAAGCAAGCGGTATTCTTCCGGATCCAGTGGATCATCTTCGCCAGACCGGGGGTTAGTAATGTGCGTCTGTTGATAGAGATGCGCAAACAGCCGGACGTCGCCAAGCTGTCGCGCAGGTTCAATGATGTTCTCGCGTATGGAGGAGAGCGTCCATTTCAGCGAGCGCGTGACGCCAAAAAAACCGATCGCTATCTTGGGTCTGCGCGAGGGTTCAATGATGGCCACTGCCTGCCCTGCCGTACACATCCTCCAACCGGACGATGTCATCCTCGCCAAGGTAGCTGCCTGACTGTACCTCGATCAGTTCCAGCCAGGTCTTTCCTGGATTTTCGAGCATGTGTTTTTCGCCTTGAGGAATAAAGACGGATTCATTTTCTCGAACCAGCTGCGATTTCTCACCAATCAGCACCTTGGCAGTACCCGACACGACGACCCAGTGCTCTGCGCGATGATGGTGGTATTGGAGTGAGAGTTTGGCACCGGGTTTCACGCGGATGCTCTTGACCTGATAACGTGGGCCATGGCCGAGTGAATCATACGAACCCCATGGACGATAGACTTCGCGGTGCAAGTCGGTTTCCGGACGTTTTGCCTCGCTCAGGCGATTGACGATTTTTTTCACGTCCTGGGCGGCGTCTTTATCGGCGACGAGAATCGCGTCTGCCGTCTCGATCACGACCAGATCTTTGACGCCTAGCAGGGTGACTAGACGATGATCTGCATGAACATAACAGTCTGTGGCTGATTCGGTGATGACGTCGCCGCGTATAGCGTTACCGTGCCCGTCCTTGGGTAAGACCTGCCACACGGATGACCACGCACCAACATCATTCCAGCCAGCATCCAGCGACACCATGGCAGCTTGGCTGGTCTTTTCCATGACCGCATAATCCACGGAGTCTGACGGGCAGTCAGTCATGGCCGCTTCATCAAGACGGACAAAATCCAGATCCACGCGGGCGCGCTGGTAAGCCTGCTCGCACTGGCGCAACATATCAGGATGATGCTGCTTCAACTCGTGGAGATAGACGGACGCACGAAACATGAACATACCGCTGTTCCAGAAATAATCTCCTGAACTGACGTAGCGCTCAGCGGTCGCAAGGTTTGGCTTCTCGACGAACTGTGCCACGGAATGAATACCGTTGATGCCGGTCTTGTCACCGGCGCGAATATAACCGTAGCCGGTTTCCGGATGCGTCGGCACGATCCCGAAGGTGACAAGCTGTCCTTGCTGCGCCGCTTGCGCGGCTAGGACAGCACTTTCTCGGAATGCCTCGGGTTTCGCAAAGATGTGATCCGAGGGCAGTACCAGCAGCACGGGATCCTGATCAGACTGCATTGCGTGCAGCGCAGCGACGGCGATCGCGGGTGCTGTGTTGCGGCCAAAGGGTTCGAGAATGATCGCGTCCGGCGCCATGCCGGCCTCGCGGCATTGCTCGGCAACCAGAAAACGGTGCTCCTGATTGGAGACGATGATGGGTGACTGCAGTCCAGGCAGTCCCTGCAGCCGTTGCAGCGTCAGCTGGAACAGGGTTTTCTCATCGGTCACGCCGAGGAACTGCTTTGGACGCATCGCGCGCGACAAGGGCCACAGACGCGAGCCGCTGCCGCCCGACAGAATAACGGGAGTGATGTTCATGGTTGTTTAACGTCCAGCACGGCACGGTAGACCTGTGCGATGCCTTCTGCCTCCTTCTCGATAGAAAATTCTGCGGCAACTCTTTGTCGTCCCGCCTGGCCCATCAGAGCGATCTTTTCCGGTTGTTGCATCAATGCACTGACTGCGTCGGCCAGTGCCTGCGCGTCGTCAGTCGGAATCAGCGCGCCGGTCTGGCCAGGGTCGACGATGTACTCAAACGCGCCGGTTCGGCTGGCCACCACGGCGCAGCCACTCGCCATGGCTTCCAGCGGTGTGATGCCAAACGGCTCATAGCGCGGGCAGGCCACCATGATGGCCACGTTCTGGTACCAGCGCGGTATCTCGTCTGCCGGCAAATTGCCCAGAAAGACGATGCGCTCCGACAGACCAGCAGCCCGGATTTTATCCTCCATCGACCTCAGGTAGCTCTGATGCTCGGCTAATGCCTGTCCGGTAATGATGGCGGTGAAATCAGGGAAGCGTGGCAGTACCCTGATCATTGCATCGACAAAAATGTCGGTGCCTTTGGCGGGACGTATGCGTCCGAAAACGCCGATACCGTATTTGCCGGGCAGTCCCGTGCGCTGCCAGGCGGCGGCCTTGCTGTCAGGTGGCGCAAAGCGCGACAGGTTCGCGCCGTGGAACACGACGCGGGTGGTGTTGGGCACGAAGCTCGCGGCTTCGGGTGTGGTGGCGATCACGCCATCCATCTTGCTGATCAGCCAGCGCGGGAACCATGAGTGCCGATGCTTGGCAGCGGAGGTGAACACCAGCCGAATGGGGAAACGCAGCACGTCGCGCAGAAAGATCGCCAGCATCATCTCGGGGTCGCGACGCACGTGCCAGATACGGGGCCGGCCATCCGGGAGTGGCTTGCGCGATTGTGCGATGGCTTGCCAGATGGTCAGGTGCGCAAAGTTGTCTGGAGCTTGTTGTTGGGCCAGTTGGGCGCCGGGCAGGTCTTGTCCGACAAAGCCGATATTGAAATCCTTTGCCTGCACCGGTAGCAGGGCGTTGATCGTCCCAGAAACGCCGGTGTAGCGTTTCTTCATGTTGGTGATGATGATGTCGGGAGACATAGACGGTGTCAGGAATTTTCAAAGTCGCTGGATCCCGGCCTGCGCTGTGATGACGACGCAAACGGGATCAGCTTTCAATGCGTTCATTCCGGCGCACGCCGGAATCCAGTGTCTTGCTTCTTTATTCACATCAGAATGATGTCGTACTGTTCCTGGTGATAGCTGCTCTCGACCTGCAGCGAGATGGGCTTGCCGATGAAATCACCCAGCATCGCCAGATGCTGTGATTCTTCCTCAAGGAACAGGTCGATCACCAGTTGCGAGGCCAGGATCCGAAACTCTCGCGGATTGAATTGCTTGGCTTCGCGTAACAGCTCGCGCAGGATGTCGTAGGCGATGGTGCGAGGCGTTTTGACAATACCCTTACCGTGGCAGGCCGGGCAGGGCTCGCACAAGACATTGGCCAGCGATTCACGGGTTCGTTTGCGGGTGACTTCCACCAGCCCCAACGCAGAAAAATCCGATATCGTCGTTTTAGTCCGGTCTCGTGCCAGTGCCTTGTGCAACTCGCTGAGCACGGCGGCACGGTGCTCGACATTTTCCATGTCGATGAAATCGAGGATGATGATGCCTCCCAGATTCCGTAGCCTCAGCTGACGCGCGATCGCATGCGCTGCTTCGAGATTGGTCTTGAAGATGGTGTCATCGAAGTTGCGCCCGGTCACATAACTACCCGTATTCACATCGATGGTGGTCATGGCTTCAGTTTGCTCGATGATCAGGTAGCCGCCTGATTTCAGATCAACACGACGACCCAGCGCACGCTCGATTTCTTCTTCCACGCCGTACAGATCAAATAGGGGGCGCTCCCCGGTGTAATGCGTGAGTTTGCTGATGACAGAGGGCGTATAGCTTTGTGCGAACTCATTCAGCTTTTGGAAATTTTCGCGTGAGTCGATGTGGATGCAGGCGGTCTCTTCGCCGACGAAGTCGCGTAGTACCCGCTGCGCCAGGCTCAGGTCTTGATACAGCAGCGCGGGGGCGGGCTGGCGTTTGGTCTCTTGCAGGATATGGTCCCAGGTCTTGCGCAGATAGGCGACGTCCATGGTGAGATCGGCCTCGCTGGCATCTTCGGCCATCGTGCGGATGATGAAACCGCCTTTCTCTTCAGCGGGAAGTAGTTTCTGCAACCGCTCGCGCAAGAGCTCGCGTTCCGCTTCGTCGCCAATACGCTGCGAGATACCGATGTGCGGATCTTGTGGGAGATAGACCAGCATCCGACCCGCGATCGAGATCTGCGTCGAGAGCCGCGCACCCTTGGTGCCGATTGGATCTTTTACCACCTGCACCAGCAGCGACTGTCCATCGAACAGCAGTTTTTCAATCGGAGTGGGCGGGCTTCCCGGGGTGCCCTGTACGCGCGCTTCCCAGATATCGGCCACATGCAGGAACGCAGCACGCTCAAGTCCGATATCAATGAAAGCCGATTGCATGCCGGGCAGAACCCTGGCCACCTTGCCCAGATAGATGTTGCCCGCGCGACCACGTGAGGCCGTGCGCTCGATATGCAGCTCTTGCACCGCGCCTTGCTGTATCAGCGCGACGCGTGTCTCCTGCGGCGTGATATTAACGAGTAGGTCTTCGCTCATAGCATCCTGATGCCCGCTTGCTTGAGCAAGCGGGAAGTCTCGAACAGGGGCAGTCCCATGATGCCGGTGTAGCTGCCGCTGATGTGTTCAATGAATTGGGCTGCCAGTCCTTGTACGCCGTAGCTGCCCGCTTTGTCGTAGGGCTCTTGAGTCGCACAGTAGGCCTTCAGCGTTTCTTCGGAAATCTCTGCAAAACGTACTTGCGAACGCTGCAATACTTCATTCAGCTGGTTGTGCGCGATCACCGCGACCGCAGTGAATACTTGATGCGTGCGACCTGACAAAGAGCGCAGCATGTCCAGCGCTTCGGTGGCACTAGCGGGCTTGCCGAGAATGTTGCCATCCAAGGTCACGGTGGTGTCCGCGGCCAGCACAGGGCGTATAGGCAGCTTACGCCATTGCACCGCTTCCCAGCCACTGGAGGCTTTCTCGCGCGCGATCCGCGCGACATAGGCATCGGGCGCCTCGCCTGTGTGAGGCTCCTCAGAGACCGCCCCATGCCGACCGGGTTCGTCGCGTAGCATCAGCAACTCGAACTCCACGCCAATCTGACGCAGCAGCTCACGACGGCGGGGGCTCTTGGAAGCCAGATAAATTTTTTGGTCAGCGACTGCCATCCGGGTATTTCCGCTCTCCAGTTTTTCAGCGTGCCGGCGATGATCGCTATGCGCGGTGATAGGGGTGGTTCTTAGTGATCGACAGCGCGCGGTACAGCTGCTCGGCGAGCAGTACGCGTACCATGCCGTGCGGCAGCGTCAGACTGGAGACGCGTACCAGCAGGTCTGCCTGCTTCTTGAATTCGGCATCAAGACCATCGGCGCCGCCGATGACGAATGTAACATCCCGGCCTTGCTGTTGCCAGTGCGTCAATTGTTGTGACAATTGCATGGTCGTGAGATCGGCGCCGCGCTCATCCAGCGCGACCACCAAGCTCCCCTTGGACAGTACCGCCTCGATGCGCTTGCGCTCTTCAGCCATCACGCTCTCGGCGCTGCGGCCGGAGCTACGCTCGACAGGCTTGATTTCTTTGAGCAGCAATCGGCACTCGGGCGGCATGCGTTTGGCGTACTCCTGGAAGCCGGTTTCTATCCAGGCCGGCATCTTGTGCCCCACCGCCGCGATGATTAAATGCATGGCGGAGAACAAAAATCAGCGCGCTGCTGCTTTTTTTGCCGCCGATTTTTTTACCGGCATTTTTCTTGCAACGGGTTTTTTGGCAGCGGTCTTTGAAGCAGCCTTTGAAGCGGTCTTTGACGTGGTTTTCGCAGCCACCGCGACAGTCGCCTTCTTGGCGGGGGTTTTTCTCGCAGGTGCTTTCTTGGCGGGTGCCTTGGTCGTTGCAGATTTTTTTGCCGTAGCCTTTTTTGCAGCAGTCTTGGCTGGAGCTTGGGTTCCATCACTCGCTGCCTTTTGCGAGGCTTTGCGTGCAGTGCCTGCCGCGCGCTTGGCGGCGCCGAGCTTCACTTCTTTATCGCCCCAGATTTCTTCGAGACGGTAATAGGCACGGATCGCTGGCTGCATGATATGGACGACAATATCGCCCAGATCGACCAGCACCCACTCACCGGTGTTCTCGCCTTCCATGTTGATGATCTCGCCACCGGAAGATTTCACCTTGTCACGCACGGACATGGCGAGCGCGCGGGTCTGGCGGTTGGAAGTCCCTGAAGCGATCACGATGCGATCGAACATGCTGGTCAGGTGCATCGTATCGTAGACGCGAATTTCCTGAGCTTTGACGTCTTCCAGCGCATCGACCACCAGCGCCTGCAGTGTTTTGATATCCATTAAATAGTCTGATAAAGATGATGTCGTTGAATATAGTCTAGCACTGGAGCCGGCAGCAGCCCTTGCGGCTCTGGCGGGCTCGGGTTGTTACTCAACGTGGCGCGCAACGCGGACGATGAGATGTCCAGCGCCAGATTGGTCGCAATGAAGCAAAGACCCGAGGCGCTCGCGCGCAGTTGCGCCGCACTTGCCTGCCGCCGCGAAATCTCGGCGGCGACTTGATCATCCAGCCCCTCGCGGCTCAGTAGATAGCCGGGGCGTGCAGCGATACAGAAGTTCGTCAGCGAGAACAAGGCTTGCCACTGGTGCCAGGTGTGCAGATTGATCAGCTGATCTGCACCAATGACCCAGACCAGTGATGCCTGATCACCGACCGCTGTGCGTAGGGTACGCAATGTATCGACCGCATAGCTGGGCCCATCGCGCTCGATCTCTTGCGTGTCGATCTGCACGGGTACCACCCAGTCGGCAAAAGCCAGCCTCAGCATGGCGATACGATGCTCAGGTGCTGTGCTCATCTCTGGCTTTTGCCAGGGACGGCCAGCGGGTATCAGTCGCAGCTCATCAGGATGGAGCAGGGTGCAGAAGTAGCGCGCCAGGCCGATATGCCCCTCATGCACCGGATCGAAGCTGCCGCCTAGCAGCAGGATGCAGCGCTCATTCGGCACAGGAAGGCCTTCAGGCGACAAGCCAGTCGCGGTGCGGCAGGAAGTCGGTGTAGAGCTTCGCTTCGGGCGAACCGGCCTCGGGCTTCCAGTCATAGCGCCATTTGACGATGGGCGGCAATGACATCAAGATGGATTCGGTGCGCCCGCCAGACTGCAGACCGAACAGTGTGCCTCGGTCAAACACCAGATTGAACTCCACGTAGCGACCGCGGCGATACGCCTGAAAATCCCGTTCGCGCTCGCCATAAGACAGATCTTTGCGCCGCTTCAGAATCGGCAGGTAAGCATCGATGAAATGATCGCCCACGCTCTGGGTCATTGCAAAGCTTTTTTCGAAACCGGGCGCATTGAAGTCATCAAAGAACACGCCGCCCACGCCGCGTGCTTCCTTGCGATGCTTCAGGTAAAAGTATTCGTCGCACCATTGCTTGAATTTCGGATGCAGTTCGCTACCGAAAGGAGCCAGCGCGTCATGACAAGTTTGATGAAAATGCGTCGCATCTTCCTCGAAACCATAATACGGCGTCAGGTCCATGCCGCCACCGAACCACCAGACCGGATCGTTGCTTTCGCCCGTCGTGGTAAAAAAGCGCACATTCATGTGCACGGTAGGCGCATAGGGATTACGGGGATGAAAAACCAGTGACACACCCATCGCTTCCCACGGACGTCCTGCCACTTCCGGGCGATTGGCTGCAGCCGATGGAGGCAAGCTGGTGCCCATCACATGCGAGAAACCGACGCCGCCACGCTCGAGCACATTGCCCTCTTCGATCAGGCGAGAAATTCCGCCACCGCCTTCAGGGCGTTCCCAGCTGTCCTTGATGAATTTCTTGCCGTCGACGTCTTCGACAGCGGAAACGATGCGGTCCTGCAGCGACAGCAGCCAGGATTTGACTGCCTGGATGTTGGGTGTGCTCATGTGTTTACCTTCCCCCGAGGGCAAGATCACACAGCCTTTCACTCTGTGATCTGTGCGTACCTGTTTTTGTAGTTTACAACCTGCGCATCGCCCGCCAGCCGATATCCCGTCGAAATTGCATGCCATTGAAGCGGATCTGATCGAGCGCTTCGTAGGCATTCTTGTGCGCGACGCGGACCGTATCGCCCAGACCCACGACGCAGAGTACGCGACCGCCCGAGGTCTTCAGCTGGCCATTTTCCAGGATGGTACCGGCATGGAAGGTCATGCTGTCTGCTGTCTCTTCGGGAATGCCGGTGATGACGTCACCTTTTTTCGGTGAGTCGGGATAGCCGCTCGCGGCCATCACCACGCCCAGTGCGGTGCGCCGGTCCCAGTCAAGTTCGATCTGATCGAGCTTGCCCTCGACAGCATGCTCCATCACGGTCACGAGATCCGTCCTCAGGCGTGCCATGATGGGCTGTGTCTCAGGATCGCCCATGCGGCAGTTGAATTCCAGCGTCTTGGGATTGCCCTGCGCATCGATCATCAGGCCGGCATACAGGAAGCCTGTGTAGGGAATGCCCTCTTTGGCCATGCCTTGCACGGTAGGCTGAATGATCTCTCGCATCACGCGCGCGTGCAGCTGCGGCGTGACGATGGGTGCGGGCGAATAGGCGCCCATGCCACCGGTGTTCGGGCCTTCATCTTTATCGAGCAGGCGCTTGTGGTCCTGGCTCGTGGCCAGTGGCAGAATATTTTTGCCGTCGACCATGACGATGAAGCTGGCTTCTTCGCCTTCCAGGAATTCTTCAATCACAACGCGCGCTCCGGCGTCGCCGAAACGATTGTCCGACAACATCATGTCGACTGCAGCATGCGCCTCATCGAGTGTGATCGCGACAACGACACCCTTGCCTGCGGCGAGGCCATCGGCCTTGATCACGATGGGTGCGCCTTGTTCATCGATGTACTTGTGTGCGGCTGCGGCATCAGAGAAGCTCTGGTATGCAGCCGTTGGTATGCCATGACGCTGCATGAACGCCTTGGCGAAATCTTTTGAGCTTTCGAGTTGGGCAGCTTTTTGTGTGGGTCCAAAGATTTTCAGACCGCGCTCGCGGAAAGTATCGACGATGCCGGCGGCCAGCGGTGCTTCGGGGCCAACGATGGTCAGTGCGACTTGCTCTTGTAGTGCGAGATCAGCCAGCTGAGTGGTATCGGTGATGAAAATATTTTTCAGGCGGGGGTCGAGCGCTGTCCCGCCATTGCCGGGTGCGACCAGCACAATCTGTATACGTTTGGACTGGGCCAGTTTCGAGGCGAGTGCATGTTCACGGCCACCGGAGCCAACAACGAGGATTTTCATGGGAGAGTGTTCTATGTTGGAGCCGGCGTTTCAAGCAATGCCGGCAAATGTCATTGAATTCGTTCGTCAGGCGGATGTTTAATCGTTGATCACTGCGTTGGTATAGACCTCTTGCACGTCGTCGAGGTTTTCCAGCGCGTCCAGCAGTTTTTGCATCTTCACGCCGTCGTCTCCGGTGAACTCTGCGGAAGTCGATGGTTTCATCGTCACTTCAGCCAATTCGGGCTTGAATCCGGCCGTCTCCAGTGTTTCTCGAATGGTCGAGAACTGGTAAGGATCGGTGATGACTTCGAAGCCGCCCTCGTCATCGGCGATGACATCCTCGGCGCCGGCCTCGAGCGCTGCTTCCATGAGTGCATCTTCGTTCGTACCGGGAGCGAACATCAGCTGCCCGCAGTGTTTGAACAGGAAGGCCACTGAGCCCTCGGTACCCATGTTGCCGCCGAACTTGGAGAATGCGTGCCTTACCTCGGCCACGGTGCGCACACGGTTGTCGGTCATGCAGTCCACGATGATTGCTGCGCCATTGATGCCATAGCCTTCGTATCGGATTTCTTCATAGTTCGCGCCTTCCAGACCGCCGGTGCCGCGTTGGATCGCGCGCGTGACGTTATCCTTCGGCATGTTGGCGTCTGCCGCTTTATCGACGGCTAGCCGCAGACGCGGGTTGCTGGCGATGTCGCCGCCACCCAGTCGGGCGGCCACAGTGATTTCTTTGATCAGCCGGGTCCAGATCTTGCCGCGTTTGGCGTCAGAAGCCGCCTTCTTGTGCTTGATGTTGGCCCATTTGCTATGTCCTGCCATTCTGAACGCTTTCCTGAGTCGTCTTGGATAACCAGCTTGCCTGAGGAGGGATGCGTACTCGGATTTGAGCGCAATGTTGACGCCACCAAGGGCGTTTTTTGTCCCTGTGCAGGCGGGTGAACAGGACGCGAATTTTACCATAGCGCCCCTGCGTAGCCGCGCCAAAACAGGGCATTCGGCAATGCCGAAGCGCGGGTTCAGGTCCCGGATTACAATCCAATTGCCTGCTAGGCGCGGTGCTGATGCCGCGGCAATCCTCATAACAAGAATTCATGCCGGCTACTGATACCTCTGACACGACTCATGCCCGGCGGTTGTTTCTGATCGGGATCGCGATGGCGGTCGTTGGGTCCGTGCTGTTCTCGGCGAAAGGCGTGGTGGTCAAGCTCCATTACCGACATCAGGTGGATGCGATGACCGTGCTGGCGCTGCGAATGCTGTTGTCGCTGCCTTTCTTTGCAGCGGTAGCCTGGTGGCAGATGCGCCGCCGCGAGTCACTGACCGGACGCGACCGCTGGCGTATCGTGTTGTTGGGTTTGATCGGTTACTACCTGTCGAGCTACCTGGATTTCATCGGTCTGCAATACATTTCCGCAGGGCTGGAAAGGCTGGTGCTGTACCTGACGCCATCGTTCGTGCTGCTGATGTCGGTGTTCCTGCTTGACAAACGGGTCAGCGGCACAGAATGGCTGGCGCTGGTGATCTGCTACGGTGGTACTGTGATGGTGTTTCTGCAGGATGCTCAGCATGGCGGGGCTAACGTCTGGCTAGGTGGCGCATTTGTGCTGGGCAGCGCGCTGTTCTATGCGATGTACCTGCTGTTCTCTGGCGAGCTGGTGCAGCGTGTCGGCACACTGCGTTTGGTCGCTTATGTGATGTGCATCTCGGCGGCGGCCGCGGTAGCTCAGTTCTTGCTGCTCAGGCCATGGTCTATGCTCGATCAGCCGGTAGCGGTCTACCAGCTGTCCCTGCTCAATGCGGTGCTGTGCACGGTACTGCCGGTATTCATCACCATGATGGCGATTGCGCGCGTTGGTGCGCCGGTGGCTTCGCTGGCAGGGATGATCGGCCCGGTGTCCACGCTGTTTCTCGCGCACTGGATACTGGATGAGCCGATAACGACGGTTCAACTGATGGGCACTGCACTAGTTCTGACCGGGATATATTTGCTGTCTACAAAAAAACCTGAAAAAACCTGAACGAGGAGACCAAACGATGGATCTGGGAATCAGCGGAAAAAATGCATTGGTGTGCGGCGCCAGCAAGGGGCTGGGGCGAGGCTGCGCGGAAGCCTTGGTAAAAGAGGGCGTGAATGTCACGCTGGTTGCACGAAACGCGGCGACCCTGGAAGCCACCGCGAACGAGCTGCGCAAGCTCGGCGGCGACAAGGTGAAAGTCGGCTTCGTTGCCACCGATATCACTACGCCGCAGGGTCGCAAGGATGCGCTGGCCGCTTGTCCGCAGCCAGACATTCTTGTCACGAATGCCGGCGGCCCGCCGCCCGGAGATTTCCGTCATTGGGAGCGTGAGCAATGGATCGCCGCAGTGGATGCCAACATGCTCACGCCCATCGAGCTGATCCGTTCAACGGTCGATGGCATGATGGAGCGCGGTTTCGGTCGCATCATCAACATAACCTCTAGTGCCGTCAAAGCGCCCATCGATATCCTTGGCTTGTCAAATGGCGCGCGCTCAGGGCTGACCGGTTTTATCGCCGGACTGTCGCGTACCACGGTCCACAAGAACGTGACCATCAACAACCTGTTGCCGGGCCCTTTTGAAACTGACCGCCTGTGGGCGACTCTGGAAGCCTCTGCCAAATCGTCGGGCGAGACCCTGGAGAAGATGACTGCCGCGCGCCGAAACATGAACCCGGCGAAGCGTTTCGGAACCACTGCCGAGTTCGGCGCATTCTGCGCCTTCCTGTGCAGTGTGCACGCCAGCTATATGACGGGTCAGAACATTCTGCTCGATGGCGGCGCCTATCCCGGGACATTCTGAGCGAGGGAATCCACGGCGATCTAGCCGTACAATTATTCCTATTGCCGGACAAAACTCATCAACATAACAATATATTTACAGGAAATATCATGACAAAAGCAATTCAGTGTTTCAGCAACGGCGGCCCCGAGGTCATGGAGTATGTCGATGTCCAGGTCGGCGAGCCCGGCGCTGGCGAAGCACGTGTTCGTCATCATGCGATTGGTCTCAATTACATCGATGTGTATTTCCGCACCGGGCTTTATCCGCAGCCGATGCCAGCGGGGTTGGGCATGGAAGGTGCGGGTGTGATCGAAGCGGTAGGACCCGATGTGAAGCATGTCAAACCGGGCGATCGTGTCGCCTATGCTTGCCGTCCCCCGGGTGCGTATGCCGACGTACGTGTGATGCCTGCGGGCAGTCTTGTGAAGCTGCCGGATTCGATCAGTTTCGAGACGGCAGCGGCGATGATGCTGCAAGGGCTGACGGTACAGTACCTGTTTCATCGGACCTTCCCGCTGAAGGGCGGCGAGACGATTCTTTTCCATGCCGCGGCGGGCGGCGTTGGCCTGATTGCGTGCCAGTGGGCGCGTGCGCTCGGTGTCACCATGATCGGTACCGTGGGCAGCGATGAAAAAGGTCAGCTGGCCAAGGCGCATGGCTGCACGCATGTCATCAACTACAACAAGGAAAACTTCGTCGAGCGCGTCAAGGAGCTCACCGGCGGCAAAGGTGTCCCGGTGGTCTACGACTCAATTGGCAAGGACACTTTCCTTGGTTCACTCGACTGCCTTTCACCGCTGGGCATGATGGTCAGCTATGGTTCGGCATCCGGCCCGGTACCGCCATTCTCGCTCAATGAGCTAGCGTCGCGCGGTTCGCTGTTCATTACCCGGCCAACACTGTTCAGCTATGCGGCGCAGCGTCAGGACCTGGAGGCGATGGCGGCCGACGTGTTCCGCATGGTCGAGAGCGGCAAAGTGAAGATCGAGATCAACCAGCGCTACGCACTGAAAGATGTTCAGCAGGCGCATCGTGATCTGGAGTCGCGCAAAACCACGGGTTCGACCATTTTGCTGCCCTGATTGGTGGTTGCCCGAGATGACCGAGCACGACGATTCCAAAGACAATCCGATGCAGCATCCGGAAGAGCAGCCCATCGTATCGAACGAGACGCCGCAGTTCGGAAAGCTCTTGGTGGTGCTGGCAGCGGCGGTGCTGCTGCTGGCATTGATTACCTGGGCGTCGGTGGCTTACGTGACCTGAGTCGTTGGCCTGATGTGATCGATTGACGACTCGGTGTCGGTGCACGTTCGGTAATAGCCAGGCACCAGAGGCAGCATGGGTTCCGGCCTGCGTCCGAATGACAGTTTTACAGGCGTCTGTTTTGTGAGTCGTCACTCCGGCACGGTCCGGAGTACAGCTTTTTTTATTTGTCTTTCATCTTCAGCTCAACCACTCTGGGTACACCGCTCTGCCCGGGGAAATCCTTGAACGCACTCTCCACCAGATACGGCAGCACCTTCGCCAGATTGCCTTCCTTGCCGTCGCTACGCACCGTGACCTCGTACACCGGCTGCTGAGTCTGCGCGTCAGTGATCTTCAGCTTCAGCTGACGATGGAATACGGTGTACCGGCGTTCCTGTTCACGCGCTACCGGTAGGCCGCCCCAACCCAGACCGTGGTAAGGATAGGCAAAGCCCGGGTAGCCCCAATACGGGTTATAAAAGCCCGGCCCGTACCACGGGGTGCCGTACCATGAATCTACCAGCACGGTTTCGATGATGCGCACATCGCGGCCGGTGACGCTGGCGCTGAATTCCACCTTCAAGGCCGCCGCTGCATTTGTCTCGTCCGCGCGAAGTCCGTGTTTCTCCAGCTGCGCCCGAATCAGTCGCTCATAGGCCTGATACTCAAGGCTTTGCGCCTGTTCCGGTGGGGAAGAGAACAGGAACGTCCGGCTTTCCGAGGCCGGCGGCCACTGATGAAATACCGTGACTTCGCTGCGAATAGTCGAGGCGCACCCCGAGAGCAGCATGGTGAGCGCAGCCAGCAGACAGGTCAGATAACGCATGATCGGCGCATGTTGGGTGAAAAAATCCAAAGGAAGTAGTCGGATCTTAGCCGAGCGCCGGCCAGATTGCAGCGCACCGTGGCTGCAGCCGGCAATCCGTCATGGACATGCAGCCGCTCTTGGTAAAATGTGAGCTTGTTTTCACTCGCAGAATGCCACCCACCTTGCCATGCGCACAGATACCGCCACCGCCATTCATCGCCATGATTACGCTCCGCCCGCCTATTGGGTAGAGAAGATTGATATAGGTTTTGATCTGGATCCTGCCGAAACGCGCGTCGCAGCGCGCAGCGTGCATCGCCGCAACCCGGACAGTCCTCAATCCGATCTCGTGCTGTATGGCGAAGAGCTGGAGCTGATCGCGCTGCGCATGAATGGCAAATCGCTCAGCAGTCGCCAGTACCGGCTGGAAGGCAGCCAGCTGATCATTCCTCACGCGCCGGATGAGGTGACGCTGGAGATCGAGACGCTGATTCGCCCCGCGTCCAATACGTCGCTGATGGGTCTTTACGTCTCCAATGGCAATTTTTTCACCCAGTGCGAGGCCGAGGGCTTTCGCAAGATCACGTTCTTCCCCGACCGCCCTGATGTGATGGCGACGTATCGCGTGATGCTTCGCGCCGACAAGCAGTTGTATCCGGTACTGCTCTCCAACGGTAATCTGATTGAACAGGGTGATATCGGCGATGGTCGTCACTATGCGCTGTGGGAAGATCCCTTCCGCAAGCCTTCGTATCTGTTTGCACTAGTCGCGGGTACCTTGGTCTGCGAAGAGCAAATGCTTCGCCTGAAATCAGGACGCGAGGCCTTGCTGCAAGTCTGGGTCGAGGAAGGTAATCTCGACAAGACATCGCATGCGATGGAATCACTGATCAAGAGCATACGCTGGGATGAAGAATGCTTCGGGTTGGAGCTGGACCTTGATCGCTTCATGATTGTCGCGGTATCCGACTTCAACATGGGTGCGATGGAGAACAAAGGCCTGAACATTTTCAACACCAAGTATGTGCTGGCCAATCCGCGCATCGCCACGGATGCGGACTACGCAAACATCGAGTCCGTAGTCGCGCACGAATATTTCCACAACTGGACCGGTAACCGCGTGACCTGTCGCGACTGGTTTCAGCTGTCGTTAAAGGAAGGTCTCACCGTCTTCCGCGACCAGGAATTCTCTGCCGATAAGGTGGGTGGCGACAGTGGTCGCGTGGTGAAGCGCATCGAAGACGTGCGTCTTCTTCGTCAGGCACAGTTTGCCGAAGATGGCGGACCGATGGCGCATCCGGTGCGTCCGGACTCCTATGTCGAGATCAATAACTTTTATACGCTGACCATCTACGAAAAAGGTGCCGAGGTCGTGCGCATGCTGCAAACCTTGCTGGGTCGCGACGGTTTCCGAAAAGGCATGGATCTTTACTTTCAGCGGCACGATGGTCAGGCAGTTACCTGCGATGACTTCCGTGCGGCGATGGCCGACGCCAATGGCCGCGACCTGACACAATTCGAGCGCTGGTATAGCCAGGCCGGTACACCGCGCGTGATCGCGCGTTCCGTACATGATCCTGTCACCGAGACCTTCACGCTCTCATTGGAACAGTTTTGTCCGCCGACACCGGGCCAGCCGCTCAAGCTGCCGATGCACATACCCGTGGCGGTGGGTTTGCTGGATGCGCAGGGCAGGGACCTGCCGTTACATCTGGACAGCACCTCGACACCCGGTGACATCGGAGTGCGCGTGGCGCCGACCACCATGGTACTGGAGCTGAAAGAGACCAAACAGAGCTTCACCTTTACCGGCATCGCCTCACCGCCCGTGCCGTCGTTATTGCGCAGTTTTTCTGCGCCGGTCGTGCTTGACTACGACTACAGTGACGATCAGCTGGCGTTCCTACTTGCGCACGACAGCGATCCCTTTAACCGCTGGGAAGCCGGACAGCGGCTGGCAACGCGTCGTTTGCTGCAACTCGCTGATACGGACATTGCTGCTGATTTTTCTTACACCCCAAGCGCTCAGGATCAATTGTTGGCGAGCGCACTAGGAAAGCTATTGCGTGATGTATCGCTGGATGCTGCTTTCAGAGACCTCGTGCTGACGCTGCCGTCGGAGACTATGCTGGCTGAAGAGGTTGATCTGATTGATCCGCGGGCATTGCATCGCGCGCGGCGCGCATTGCGCAAATATATCGCGCAAACTTTGCGCGCAGAGTTGTTGGAGGCCTACCAGAAGAACCACACGCCCGGTGCTTACCGACCCGATCCTTTGTCAGCCGGGCGGCGAGCATTGCGCAACAACGCCATGGGCTATTTGTCCGAGCTGAATGACAGCACGGCACACAAGCTGATGCAAGACCAACTTGATCATGCGTCCAACATGACAGATCGCATTGCAGCGCTAGGCGCGATCGTCCATCATTCAGCGCCGAATGTTGATCAGGCCTTACAAGATTTCTATACTGATTTCGAGGGTGAGGCACTGGTGATTGACAAGTGGTTCAGCCTGCAGGCGTCTTCGCCTGGGACCGATGTTGCAGCAGTTCGTCAGCTGATGAAGCATCCTGCATTTACGCTGAAAAATCCGAACCGTGCACGCAGTCTGATCTTTGTTTTTTGTAGTGGTAATCCAGCGCAATTTCATGCACCCGATGGCAGCGGGCACGCCTTCTGGGCTGAGCAGGTGCTTGCACTCGATGCGATCAATCCGCAAGTTGCTGCGCGTCTTGCGCGCAGCATGGATCGCTGGCGCAAATTTACACCGGCATTGCAAGCCAGTATGCGCGCTGCGCTGGAGCGAGTTGCGTCCCAGCGTAAGTTGTCGAACGACGTCGCTGAGGTGATTGGCAAGGCGCTTTCGAATTAACTATAAAAACCAAGGGTCACCATGAAACGAATCAGCCTTACCCGCTACCTGATCGAAGAACAGCGAGATAACAACTCCATTCCCGCTGAATTGCGGCTGCTGATTGAAGTGGTTGCTCGTGCCTGCAAAACGATCAGTCATGCCGTCAGCAAAGGTGCGCTGGGAGATGTGCTGGGTGCTGCCGATACGGAGAATGTGCAAGGCGAGATACAAAAAAAACTCGACATCATCTCCAACGAGATACTGCTCGAAGCGAACGAGTGGGGCGGCCATCTCGCGGCGATGGCATCGGAAGAAATGGAGAGCTTTCACCCGATACCGAACCGCTACCCCAAGGGTGAGTACATGCTGCTGTTCGATCCACTCGATGGCTCATCGAACATCGATGTGAATGTATCGATCGGAACCATTTTCTCGGTGCTGAAGGCGCCTGAGGGAATGCAAGAGCCCACCGAGAAGGATTTCCTGCAGCCGGGTACTCGGCAGGTAGCGGCCGGCTACGCAGTATATGGTCCGCAGACAGTGCTCGTACTCACCACTGGCAATGGTGTCCATGCATTCACGCTGGATCGCGAAATGGGTTCGTGGGTGATGACCCAGCGTGACATCAAGATACCCGCCGATACGGCCGAGTACGCCATCAATGCTTCCAATGCCCGCCACTGGTATCCACCGGTGAAACGCTATATCAGTGAGCTCGAGGCCGGCAAGACTGGCCCACGCGGCAAAAATTTCAATATGCGCTGGATCGCGTCCATGGTGGCTGACGTGCACCGTATCCTGAACCGAGGCGGAATTTTCATGTACCCCGCGGATGAGCGCGAGCCGGACAAGCCGGGCAAGCTTCGCCTGCTCTACGAAGCCAACCCCATGTCTTTGCTGGTCGAGCAGGCGGGTGGTGCGGCAACCAACGGCAAGCTACGCATACTCGACATTCAGCCCACGAAGCTGCATGAGCGCGTCGCGGTTTTCCTCGGATCCAAGAATGAAGTGGAGCTGGTCACGCGTTATCACGCGGAGCAGAGCTGAGTACTTGGCTGGCGCAGAGGGGCGTCTTGCAAGCCGCCCAGCCGATGGTTGTCGAGAGTGGCTTGAATTTTTTGTTAAAATGCGCGGCTACGCTGATGTAGCTCAGTTGGTAGAGCAACTGATTCGTAATCAGTAGGTCGGAGGTTCGACTCCTCTCATCAGCACCAAATCCTTGATGGCCCGGATCTTCCGGGCCATTTGGTTTTCAGGGTCTTCTGCAGATTCGACATGACTTATGCTTCCGAAAGCCGTGCCGCTGCCGCAGCCGAACTGCCCCACAATCCCTGGCGCTGATTCTTTGCACAAAGCCCGATACCGAAGGTCGACTACTCGTGTTATCGGGCGAGGCTTCCTCATAAAATGGATGGGTTGCCGCGGCAGACATTCTGCCGTCAGACCGCAGCATGCGACTCAGGGGAGCCATCAATGACGGATTTCGACAAGGGTTTGCAGCGTCGTGAGGTGAATTTCGCGCCGCTGACACCGCTGGACTTTATCGATCGCACGGCGACGGTCTATGGCCAGCGTCTCGCTGTCGTGCATGGAGACCTGCGACGTAACTGGCGCGATACCTATGCCCGCACCCGGCAACTGGCTAGCGCCTTGACCTCGCGTGGCATCCACAAAAACGATACCGTTGCCGTCTTGCTGCCCAACATTCCTGAAATGGTCGAGTGTCATTTTGGGGTGCCGATGGCGGGTGCGGTACTGAATACCCTGAACACGAGGCTGGATTACGCGACGCTGCTGTTCATGCTCAAGCATGGCGAAGCAAAAGCCCTGATCGCCGATACCGAGTACTTGTCACTGGTCGAGAGCTTGCGAACAGAGCTGCCTGAACTGCTCATCATCGGTGTCAGCGATACCACCGTGAATACGCCGCCTGTGCCGTCCAACTGGCTCGAGTATGAGGCTTTACTAGCAGCAGGCGACCCCGATTTTGAATGGCAACTGCCGACAGATGAATGGGACGCTATCGCCCTCAACTACACCTCTGGCACCACGGGCGATCCCAAGGGCGTGGTCTATCACCATCGTGGCGCCGCTATCAATGCGATCTCCAACATCCTAGAGTGGGACATGCCCAAGCATGCGGTCTATTTGTGGACGCTGCCCATGTTTCACTGCAATGGCTGGTGCTTTCCGTGGACCCTGGCAGCGCGGGCGGGCGTCAACGTCTGTCTGCGAAAATTCGACGCACAGCACGTATTGCAGCTGATCGCAAAAGAAAAAATCACTCATTACTGTGGTGCGCCCATTGTGCAGAGCGCGCTAGCGAATGCTCCCGAGGAGTGGCGCAAAGATATTCATCACCGCGTCTCTACCATGGTGGCCGCCGCGCCACCTTCGTCAGCCATGCTCGCGCAAATGGCGGCCATGGGATTCGATATCACCCATGTCTACGGTCTGACCGAGGTCTATGGCCCCGCCACCGTTTGTGCAAAGCAAGAGGAATGGCAGTCATTGGATTTAGCTGCACAGGCAGAAAAAAATGCGCGCCAAGGTGTGCGCTATCACCTGCAGGCCGGAGTGGCCGTTATGGATCCTGACACTCTGCAGCCGGTACCCGCAGATGGAGACACGATGGGCGAGATCATGTTTCGTGGGAATATCTGCATGAAAGGCTATCTGAAGAACGAGCGTGCGACTGAAGAAGCTTTCAAGGGGGGATGGTTCCACACCGGTGATCTGGCAGTAATGTCGCCTGATGGTTATGTGCGTATTCGAGATCGTAGCAAGGACATCATTATTTCAGGTGGCGAGAATATCTCCAGTATTGAAGTCGAAGATGCGCTTTATCAGCATCCGGCTGTCGCCGCCTGCGCTGTTGTTGCCGCTCCGGATCCGAAATGGGGTGAAGTACCTTGCGCGTTCATCGAAACTCGGCCGGGTATGGAATTGAGTAAAGAAGAGATCATCGCGCACTGCAAGACGCTGCTTGCAGGATTTAAGGTGCCAAAGATCGTAGTGTTCAAGGAAGTGCCCAAGACATCAACGGGCAAGATACAGAAATTTTTATTAAGAGAAGAAGCGGGATCCGTCAGAGCTATCTCGCAGGATTGAATGGAAACAGTATATTAATTCGTTATCGCTCATCAGTGGCTACCTGGAAGTAATCGTTGATTTTCGCTGATAGCGACTCTGCAACCTCGACAGTATCGCAGTTGAAATAAAGAGTCAGAGGTCGGTCGTACCAGCGTATGGCGACTTTGCCCCCATTAAGCGTCATTCT
>JACCEE012707806.1_pt1 | contig 42519 bp, 40 predicted proteins | sample 7449931 | NCBI WGS metagenome assembly JACCEE01 (sample SAMN15323457, study PRJNA562643) | freshwater metagenome | isolation source: river surface water | place: USA:Blue River Watershed | collected 2017-08-19 | reverse complement strand
GTTCATTGGTGTTTCTGAAAAAATGGATGGGCTCGAAGCCTTTGATGCGGAGAGAATGACCAGCCGTATTTTGGGCATGGGCGATATTCTGGCTCTAGTTGAACAGGCCCAACAAAACGTCAATGTGGAGCAAGCCCAAAAGCTTGCCAGCAAAATTCAAAAGGGTGGTTTTGATCTTGGTGACTTCCGTGAACAAATCATGCAAATGCAAAATATGGGTGGTATGGCGAATTTACTTGATAAGCTACCCAGTCAAATAGCTCAACAAGCGAGTAAAGCCAACTTAGGAATGGCCGATAAACAAATGAAGCGCATGCAAGGCATTATCGACAGTATGACCCCCTTAGAGCGCGCCAAGCCAGAGTTGTTAAAAGCAAAGCGTAAGCAACGTATCGCTGCAGGTTCGGGAGTCCAAGTTCAAGAAGTGAATCGCTTACTTACTCAATTTGAACAAACGCAAGCCATGATGAAACAAATGAAGGGCGGCAAGATGGCGAAGATGATGGGTTCTCTTGCTGCTCGTGGAGCTGCCAAAGGGCTTGGCGGACTTTTTAAAAAGTAACTCTAGAGAAGATTGTCCTTTGCAGACCGAATGATCGCAGCAACCTTCTCTGTGATTTCATTCACGGGCACTAACTGAGCTGTACTCTCACGACGTCCCTGAAACTCGACATTACCTTCTTTCAAACTGCGTTCACCAATGACCACACGGTAAGTGGCGCCGATTAATTCCCAATCAGCAAACATTGCTCCAGGACGCTCACCGCGATCATCTAAAACCACATCTATGCCCGCGTTTTGTAATTGCTGATGCAGATCATCTGCAGCTTGTCTTACTAATTCTGACTTGTCATAGCCAACCGGACAAATAACGAGCTCAAAGGGGGTCATCGAAATAGGCCACAAAATCCCTTTTTCATCATGACCTTGTTCAATCGCAGCACCCAGTAAACGCGTAACACCAATGCCATAACAGCCCATCACCATCGGCTGCGACTTACCAGTCTCATCAAGGTAAGTACACTTCATTGCTTCTGAATATCGTGTTCCCAACTGAAATACATGGCCTACTTCAATTCCACGACAAATATCCACAACCCCCTTACCATCAGGGGATGGATCGCCGGCTACTGCATTCCGTATGTCAGCAATGATAGGTTCTGGTAAATCACGGCCCCAGTTTACGCCGGTCAAGTGATAGTCTGCTTCATTGGCACCACAAACAAAGTCGCTCATATTAGCAACGGTGCGATCAGCAACAATCTGCACATTAGAGCTCAAACCAATGGGGCCCAAATAACCTACAGGTGAATGACAAGCAGCTTTTACTTCCTCATCGCTGGCAAAGCGAAATGCTGTCAAGCCCGGCACCTTGCTGGCTTTGATCTCATTGAGCTCATGATCGCCCCGCAATAAAAGCATAAAGAACGTTGCTGGCCCATGCTCTTGATCTACAGCTAACACCAAGGATTTAATAGTCTGGGTTAAGGATATCTTTAAAAACCTAGCAACATCCTCACAGCGCTTTTGTTCTGGCGTTGAAACCTTTTTCATTACTTCTTTAGGTGCATCACGTTTTGTAACTAAAGATAAAGATTCTGCAGCTTCAAGATTAGCGGCGTAATCTGAATTAGGGCAATACACAATGGCATCCTCGCCAGTATCTGCAATCACATGAAACTCTTGGCTACCAGAACCGCCAATCGCCCCATTGTCAGCAGTGACAGCTCGAAATGTTAAGCCCATACGCTTAAAGATCCGGACATAAGCGTCAAACATCAGGGCATAAGAACGCTTCAAACCATCATGGTCGCGATCAAACGAATACGCATCTTTCATGCTGAACTCTCGACCGCGCATGATTCCAAAACGCGGGCGGCGCTCATCCCTAAACTTGGTTTGGATCTGATAAAAGTTAATAGGTAGCTGTTTATAGCTCTTAATTTCAGTGCGAGCTAAATCAGTGATAACCTCTTCTGAGGTGGGCTGGATCAAAAAATCACGCTCGTGACGGTCTTTAATCCGCAGTAACTCAGGGCCCATTTTTTCCCAACGTCCAGTCTCTTGCCACAACTCTGCAGGTTGCACGATAGGCATTAAGAGCTCAATGGCACCCGCACGATTCATTTCTTCCCGAATAATATTTTCGACCTTACGGATTACCTTCAGACCGAGAGGGAGATAGTTATAAATACCGGCACTTAATTTACGTATCAAGCCAGCCCGCACCATAAGCTGGTGGGACACTACCTCAGCATCGGCTGGGGCCTCTTTAAGGGTTGCGAGAAAGGTTTGTGATGCTTTCATGAGTGGCTATAATAAAACGTTGATTTTAAAGGATTAAAGATTAGGGGACCAAAGGTACGATTATGCTCGACCGCGAAGGCTACAGACCTAATGTCGGGATTGTCCTCCTCAATGCTCGTAATGAAGTATTTTGGGGCAAGCGCATAGGACAACACTCATGGCAATTTCCGCAAGGAGGAATACAGCATGGTGAAAGTCCAGAACAGGCGATGTATCGCGAGTTACATGAGGAGGTTGGCTTATTTCCGCATCATGTTGAGATTCTTGGTAGAACCCGCGACTGGATTCGTTACGACGTTCCCGAGGAGTTCTTGCGTCGGCAAGTCATCAACCGTAATCAGCGCGTTAGTTATAAAGGTCAAAAGCAAATTTGGTATCTACTGCGAATGCTGGGACAAGATCATGAAATCCAACTCAAAGCAACCGCCCATCCAGAATTTGACGCGTGGCGCTGGCATCCCTATTGGATTGAGCTTGAGACCGTGATTGATTTCAAGCGCGAGGTTTATCAATTGGCACTCTCCGAACTTGCACGCTTTATTGCCACTAGCACTGCAATGCATCAGCTTGTTTGGGGAGCGCCATTCGAATCCTCACACACATCATGAAACGCACACTCTCTACCCTGGCTCTGATACTTACCCTTGCTGGATGCTTCTCTGATCCACTGATTGATGGTACAGACCCCTATGCGCCTACGGTGTTTAAGGAGGGTTCGACCCCCTTGCCACTTAATCCACCCAATAAAAAATATTTAGTACCGTTCTCGGTATCTCAAACCACTGTCTTTAAATTCGCCATCGATACCGAATCCATCAAGATTGGCAATGATGGTGTTACGCGCTATATCGTTGTGATTACCAACCCCAGTGGTGGACAAAATGCCTACTTCGAAGGAATTCGGTGTGAAACTTTTCAATGGCGTCTTTACGGTACATTAGAGACCAACCAACAATGGCGCACCAATCCATTGGGTCAATGGTTACCAATTAAGGATAGCGTACCTAATCGCTATCAAGCAGCACTTGCGCAAGGTGCACTATGTGATTTAGCCAGCCAAGTGAAGAGTTTCTCCAAAGTAATGCAGTCATTAGATCCAAATAACTTTACTGGCTTAATAGCCATACCCAAATAATTATTTGCTTAGGAAGGTACCAATCGATTCGCCTTGATAAAGACGAACTAACACATTGGGCTCTTTGCCTGATGCGATGACGGTACTCGCTCCCGTTTGTACTGCCGTTTTAGCTGCCAGCACCTTAGTTAACATGCCGCCTTTACCTAAACTGCTCCCGGCTCCACCAGCCATTTCCTCTAACCGAGGATCGCCTGCACGGGCATGATCAATAAGAGTGGCTAAGTGATCTTTTCTAGGATCGGCGCTGTAGAGCCCGCCTTGATCAGTCAATATAACAAGCGCATCAGCAGAAATTAAGTTCACAACGAGAGCCGCCAAACTATCGTTATCTCCAAACTTAATTTCATCCGTAACGACGGTGTCGTTCTCGTTAATGATCGGTACAACCCCTAAACCTAATAGCGTTTGCAAAGTTGCTTTGGCATTCGCATTGCGCTCTGCATTGGCAAGGTCGGCATTCGTTAATAAAACTTGAGCTGTATGCACGCCAAATTTTGTAAAACACGATTCATAAACTTGCACCAGTCCCATTTGCCCAACTGCAGCAGCAGCTTGCAATTGATGAATCTCTTGAGGGCGGCTGGTCCACTCCAAGCGTTGCATCCCTTCAGCAATAGCTCCTGAGCTCACCATTAAAACTTGACAGCCTTGTTTTAATAAAGCACTCACCTGCTCGGCCCACATTGCAATGGCCTGGCGATCAAGGCCGGCTCCATTATTTGTAACCAGAGTGGAGCCTACTTTGACCACGATTCGTTTTGTACCTGCAATACTTTTACTCATACCAATTCATCTTTTCTAAGGTCGCACTATTCATCCAAGAAGCGGGGGTCTTCGGCCCGCTCCTCCTCTAAATCACGCTCTTTACGAAGACCGTCTAAATAATCCTGAATGGCATAGCAAAGTCGGTCACATCCCTCACCATTTAGGGCCGATACCTCAAAAACGGGGCCATCCCATTTAAAGCGCTTCAGAAAATCCTTGATCACTTTTTGTCGCTCCTCAGGCTGAAGCATATCGACCTTATTGAGCACTAGCCAACGGGGCTTTTGATAAAGCGCCTCGTCATACTTGCGTAACTCATTCACAATTGCCTTGGCATCCGCAACGATATCCACATTCTCATCAAAGGGTGCAATATCGACTAGATGCAATAACACTCCAGTACGCTGAAGATGTCGTAGAAAACGATGTCCTAATCCGGCCCCCTCCGCAGCCCCTTCAATAAGACCCGGAATATCTGCAATCACAAAGCTGCGTTCGCTACCCACTCTCACTACGCCTAAATTGGGATGCAGCGTTGTAAATGGATAATCTGCAATCTTCGGCCTAGCATTTGATACTGCTGTAATTAAGGTTGATTTACCGGCATTGGGCATGCCCAATAAGCCGACATCGGCCAATACTTTTAGTTCAAGTTTTAGCTTACGGCGCACTCCTGGCTTGCCATTTGTTTTCTGGCGGGGCGCGCGATTGGTACTGCTCTTGAAATGAATATTGCCCCACCCGCCCACACCGCCCTCAGCAAGACATAGACGTTCACCATGCTTTGTTAGGTCAGCAATGAGATCGCCTGTTTCAAAATCTGTGATGATTGTTCCTACTGGCATCCGCAACTCAATATCATCGCCAGCCCGACCATAACAATCTGCGCCTCGACCAGGCTCCCCATTCTTTGCCAAATGTGTTTTTGAATAACGATAGTCGATTAGGGTATTGATATTTCGATCGGCAATCGCATAAACACTGCCGCCACGGCCGCCATCGCCACCATCCGGGCCACCGAATTCAATAAATTTCTCGCGACGCATCGACGCACTACCGGCTCCACCATTGCCAGCAATGACCTCAATTTTTGCTTCGTCGATAAATTTCATGAATAAAAAAGGCCTCGCAGTTTGCGAGGCCCATTCCTGTTGATTAACTTAGTAGAAAGAAATCTCAGTCAGGCCGCTTAAGAGCGAGGCAAGACTGAAACCTGGGCCTTCTTCAAAGCCCCTTTCACACCAAATTCGACCTGACCATCAATCAATGCAAACAAAGTGTGATCCTTACCCATACCAACATTGGTGCCAGGATGTACTTTGGTGCCACGTTGACGAACAATAATGCCGCCAGCATGGATCGCTTGACCGCCATAAACCTTAACGCCTAAACGTTTTGATTCTGAGTCGCGTCCGTTACGTGTTGAGCCGCCGCCTTTTTTTTGTGCCATATTTTTCTCCTAAACTCAGGCCTTAATCGACTTAATCAGAATCTCAGTGAAATTCTGGCGATGGCCTTGATGTTTTTGATAATGCTTACGACGACGCATCTTAAAGATTTTCACTTTATCGTGACGTCCCTGGGAGACAACAGTAGCCATCACAGCGGCACCACTCACCAAGGGGTCGCCAATTCTTAGCGACGTGCCCTCGCCTACGGCGAGAACTTGGTCAAGAGTAATATCGCTGCCGATGTCCGCCGGTATCTGTTCTATTTTCAATTTTTCGCCAGCAGCAACTTTATACTGTTTGCCACCGGTTTTTATGACCGCGTACATGGTTAAACCTCTCAAAAAATACTATAAGGAAGATACAAATCGACTGGTTTCACCATAAAACGCCCTAAGAAACGAGTTACTTTGGGGAAATCGGTGAGTTCGAGCCGAGCCAAGTATTATATCTTGGATGAATAATACTGTCAAAAACAATAACTTAGGCCAAATATTGGCCCCAATTAGCCTAGATTTAAAGGCTTTGGATGAGGTAATCCGACGCCGGCTCGCGTCTGAAGTCGTCCTGATTGACCAAATAGCCGCCTACATCATCCAATCGGGTGGAAAACGTGTCCGCCCAGCTCTACTGTTATTGATTGCCAAGGCCCTAGGGCATGGAAAAGAGATTCCCCATGCTTTGGAGCTAGCGGCTGTTGTCGAGTTCATTCATACAGCCACACTGTTGCATGATGACGTAGTCGATGAGTCCACCATGCGAAGGGGCAAGCAAACAGCAAATGCTGCTTTTGGGAATGCTGCTAGCGTCTTGGTTGGCGACTTCCTTTATTCACGCGCATTCCAAATGATGGTTGCCCCAAATGATATTCGGGTCATGCAAATTCTCTCCAATGCAACTAATACGATTGCGGAAGGCGAAGTATTACAGCTTCTCAACATGAATGATCCTGAAGTCGATGAATCGAGCTATCTCCAGGTTATTCGTTACAAAACAGCAAAACTCTTTGAGGCGTCTGCCGAGCTGGGCGCTCTCATTGCCCAAGCTAGCGATATCGAACGTGAGCTAGCGGCAGCTTTTGGTCGGCACATTGGTACAGCCTTCCAGCTCATGGACGATCTTCTGGATTACACCGCCAATCCAGAAGACATGGGCAAAAATGTGGGTGATGATCTACGCGAAGGCAAGCCAACTTTGCCTCTGATCTATCTGATGGAAAAGGGTAGTCCCGAACAATCCCTACTAGCACGAGAGGCAATCTCTCAAAATGAAGAGCTGCCTGATGATGTGTTTGCACAAATTTTGCAAGGTATTCAAGAATCTGGTGCCCTTGAATATACCCAAGAAGCTGCCCGCAAAGAAGTGGCTCTAGCCTTAAACACCATTAAGGACTTCCCAAAAAATACGGCGAGTGATTCGCTCCGTGCGCTGTGCGAGTACTCCTTAATTCGTCAGGGATAAAATAATAATTAGCGGAATGTAGCGCAGCCTGGTAGCGCACCTCGTTCGGGACGAGGGGGTCGGAGGTTCGAATCCTCTCATTCCGACCATTACTTCCCAACCGTTTTTAGCCGAATCTCCTTGGCGGCAATTCGTGCGGTCTCTGCCTCAAGACGTAATTTTGCCAATTCCACATCCGATAAACGCTCAATATTCATGTAATCTAATTTCCAACTTGAGTCAGAACTCCAGGGAAATTCTGATTGAATAGTCGTACGGGGCGCTGGCGCCCGCTCCAAAAGTATTAATGCGAGCTCAAAAATAGCATTTTGAGACTCAGGATCTCCCGGACGTCCTGCGGCGTTTCCTAGAGGAAAGTCATTAAATACAAAGCGAGGAACGCCGCAATATTCGATGATGTCTTTTGCTGCACCAATGACGACCGTAGGAATACCAGCCCCTTCAAGGTAGCGAGCTAAAAGGGCAATGCTTTGATGACAAATCGGACAGTTTGGAACCAAAATAGCAAGATCGACCCCATCGTCCCTGCAATTAGCCAAGATTTGAGGGGCATCGATTTCAAGAGTGTGGCGCTGACTACGATTGGTCGGCAAACCATAGAAACGTTCGGCCACCTTACCAATCCGTTGGCAATCTGCTGCCCGTCTTGCCACTTCTAGCGGAAACCAACACGCCATCTCAGCCATATTTGCATGCTTACGATCTATACCAACATGTGCAATACGAAGATCAGGATTACTCTTGCTCGCCAAAGCATAGGGCTCATAAAACTTAGCATGTGCGTTATAGCTTGCGCCCGGGCCTTGATCCCCCTTTAATGGATCAAAAGGTACTGCTGTTGTAATCAAACCAATGACTGAATTCTGAAGAGGTTTTTGGAGGGGAGTAAAGGGAACATCGGTGTAATGCGCCCAAACATAGGGCTTGTCATACCCCAACCCAAGGTAATACGATCGGGTGCGTTGAATATACGAAATTGGCTGATCGTATTCGGGTGCAAATAAGAGTTCTGCCATGATTTGGAGGGTAACGCTCAAGTCCTTGATAAGATCCTAGTAATTACTACTTTGGGGGTATCTTATTATGGCGCAATGGTTACGTTATCGGCACGACGGAATTTCTGGCTTTGGACAATTGCAAGGGGATCAAATTGCGGTCCATAGCGGTGATTTATTCCAAAATCCTCGCGCCACTGGTGAGTACCTCAAATTAAAAGAGGTGATCATTGATATTCCCTGCGTCCCCAATAAGTTTTTAGCTCTAGTCGACAACTTTCATGCTCTGGTGACAAAGCTAGAGCACGCCGTTCCAGATGAGCCCCTTTACTTTCTCAAATCAAATAATTCGTATCTTGCTGCAGGACAAACAATTCGGGTTCCTAAATCCTATAGTGGCAAAGTGATTTACGAAGGAGAATTAGGAATTGTGATCGGCGGGCGCTGTCATGGAGTGAGTGAGGCGGACGCAGCTAAACATATCTTTGGCTATACCTGCGTCAACGACGTCACTGCCGTTGAAATCTTGAATCGCAACCCCGGTTATGCTCAATGGACCCGCTCTAAGAATTTCGATACCTTCGGAGTCTTTGGACCGGTTATTAGTACTGATATTGATCCGATGAGTTTAAGTATTAAAACCATCCTCAATGATCAAGAACGCCAAAACTATCCCTTGAGCGATATTGTTTTCTCACCGGCTAAATTAGTAAGTCTGATATCCCAAGATATGACACTGGAAGCGGGCGACATTATTGCCTGCGGAACCTCGGTAGGTGTCGGATCCATGAAACCAGGCAGTAATGTCAGTATCGTGATCGATGGCGTTGGTCGACTTGATAACCGCTTTGAATAAATCTTAAATTAGTACCCTGCAGCAACTGGAAGTATGAGGCTACCTTTGGCGTCTTGCACGTTTTGATCTAAATATTTTGTTAATGCATAAACTGTATTTAGACAAGGTGTGGGCGTCTCGGTAATCTCTCCTAACTCGATAACCGAACCTAGAAGCGCATCAATTTCCAAGGAACGGCCTGCCTCTAAATCCTGCAACATGGAAGTCTTATGTTTGCCAACTTTCTCCGCACCCGCAATTCGTCGTTCAATATCAACCCGGAACGTGACGCCTAATTTTTCTGCAATGGATTGTGCTTCTGCCATCATGTTGCGTGCCAACTCTTTAGTTAAGGGGTAGCGGCAAATTCCCTCAAGAGTTCCATGCGTCAGTGCGCTAATTGGATTGAATGTCAGATTACCCCATAGCTTTAACCAAATCTCTGCACGGATATCATCCAAAATGGGGGACTTAAATCCAGCTGCGCCCATAACATCTGAAATTTTCTGAATCCGATCTGTAGTTTTCCCGTCGAGCTCTCCCAAGGGAAAGCGGACGCCTTCTACGTGACGTATAACACCAGGGCCCTGGGTGATCGTTGCTGGATAGACAACGCAACCAATGATGTTGTCAGGGCTAATTGCACGCATAATCACGCCACCCGGATCAACGGTATCAACGGAGTGATCTTTGTACTTGCTATTCAGTTTTTGGAAATACCACCAAGGAATACCATTTTGCATCGGGATCAAGACGGTTTCGGGACTTAAGACCGATACAAGATCATCAATGACCGGCTCCACTTGGTGTGCTTTGACTGCCAGAATGATGACGTCCTGCTTAGGCAAACCACGAAGATTCTCAACCGCCTTTACTTTGGCAATTATGGGCTCTGGATGCTCATCACTAATGAGGGCCAAGCCGCGTTCTTCAATTGCTCTTAAGGTTGCGCCGCGCGCCATGACCGTCACCTCGTTACCGGAGTTGGCCAATAGAACCGCCAGATATCCTCCGATCGCACCGCCGCCGCCAATAATACAAATCTTCATAACCCGCCCTCGCTAAATAGAAACCTTTATTTTTGATAATAGTACGATATTTTTTCAGGGTATTGACTCCTTAAGTCTCCTACCTTAAATAAAAGTAGCACCCAAATCGAGAGATGAAAAAATCAGGATTCGGCTAGTTTTTGAATGCCTCCCCTTTGAGATAAAGGCTCACCCGGCACATTTAGTGACCCAGAAGCTAATCCCCTCCTATAATTAGGGCTAGTTATAAACTGGCCGATAAGTCACTAGATTAGTTGTCGCGATAGGAGTTTCTGATGCTACTTTGGATAGTCATTGCCTACCTTATTGTCTCGGTAGGGATCGGTCTTTATGGTGCCACCAAAGTACATAACGCCAAGGATTACATTACTGCGGGACGTAATCTTCCCATGGTCTTTGTTTTATCAATGGTTTTTGCAACTTGGTTTGGCGCAGAAACCGTTCTCGGCATTTCGGCTACTTTTCTTGAGGAAGGCTTTCGTGGCCTGATCTCTGACCCCTTAGGATCGTCAATTTGTTTAATTCTCTTTGGGCTTGTCTTTGCTCGTCCGCTCTACCGAATGAACCTGATTACTCTGGGCGACTTCTTTCGAATCCGCTATAACCGCCAAACCGAGTTATTGCTATCGATTTGCATCATCGTTTCTTATTTGGGCTGGGTATCAGCGCAAATTACCGCTCTCGGACTAACCTTTAACGTTCTATCAAACGATTTAATTTCTACCAAGGAAGGCATGTTAATCGGTGCCGCAGTTGTATTGATCTATACCTTATTCGGCGGCATGTGGTCTGTAGCTCTCACCACTCTTGTGCAAATGGTTGTGATTGTGATTGGCCTTTTATTGGTTGCTAGCAATGCTGCTGAGCAGGCTGGGGGGGTTGCTTCGGTTATCTCAAAGGCTAGCGCAGAGGGTAAATTTGACTTCCTCCCAAAGCTAGATCTACTTGATATGCTGGGCTGGATCGCAGCCTTGCTAACGATGGCTCTAGGCTCCATTCCCCAACAAGATGTTTTTCAGAGGGTCAATGCTGCCAAGAATGAAGCAGTGGCAGTTTGGGGAACCATATTAGGCGGTTGCGCCTACTTCTTTTTTGCAGCAGTACCCCTCTTTTTAGCCTATTCAGCCAACATTATTGATCCTGCTATGGTTGAGAAATATCTAGCAGGGGATTCTCAAATGATTTTACCGACACTCATCTTAAATCACATGCCATTCTTTATTCAGGTCATTTTCTTTGGCGCGCTCATTTCTGTGATTATGAGTACTGCCTCAGGCACATTATTAGCTCCATCAGTCACCTTTACAGAAAACATTCTGAAAGGCTTCTCTCCAGGCATGTCCGATAAGCAGTTCTTATGGGCAACCCGCCTGACCGTTTTTGTATTCACAAGCATTGTTACCTATTACGCCTTCGTGACCGATTCCCGTATCCATACGATGGTTGAGAATGCCTATCGAATTACCCTAGCAGGAGCTTTTGTTCCCTTGGTGGCCGGCCTCTTTTGGAAAAGGGCCAGCAATCTTGGGGCACTTCTAGCCATTTTCTTTGGGCTAAGCGTCTGGATCGTTCTGGAGATCACTGGGATCGAGGAGCCAGTTGAGCCTCAGCTCCTTGGCCTCATCGCCAGTCTATTTGGGATGGTACTTGGCTCCTATATATCCCCCAAAAAGCCTCACACCAGTCATTAGGCTTTAAGCACAACTGTCTTCGTTCAATTAACAGGTGAAGCTACCTTGCTATAAAACAGTTTGACATAATGACGGCATGCCTCAAAGTATTAGCGACCCCCCTTCCTCCTTCAATCAGCTAGCGCATGATGAACTCTACCAGCGCTCCATTCTTGAGTCCGTTTCCAGAACCTTTGCACTCACGATTCCGCTGCTGCCGAATGGCTTAGAAAAAGTAGTCGGCAATACCTATCTTTTGTGTCGCATCGTAGATACGATTGAGGATGCTACCTGTGTTGATCCGACAACAAAGCAGGAGCTATCTACTTTATTTATCAAAACGGTACTTGATCATAGTCTTTCAGAACAATTTGTTCGGGAATGTTTGATCGCTCTTATTAATCATCCTAATCATAATGAAAAAGATCTTATTGAAAATATTCCAAGGGTCTTACGCGTCTTACAAAGCTGTGATGAGAAACAACGTCATGCAGTTGCTAAATGTGTGCAAATCATGTCTGAAGGAATGTCCTATTTTCATATACGCCAGAATCAAAGTGGTCTAGAGGACCTTAAGGAATTTGAAAAATATTGCTATGTCGTAGCTGGAGTTGTAGGCGAAATGCTAACCACTCTTTTTGCACTTCACTCCCCAGCATTTGCAAAAGCCATCTCTGGGAAAGAAAGTTTAGCGATTGCGTTTGGTCAGGCCCTACAAATGACAAATATCTTAAAAGACTCTCCGGAAGATCAATTAAGGGGGGTGTCCTGGAAACCTAAAGGCCTTGGTCAGACCGATTTATTGGTCATAGCCCATCAAAAACTAGAGGACTCCCTGCGCTATATCTGCTGTATTCCTAAATCAGAGCCGGGTATTCGCCAATTTTGTTTCTTAGCCTTTGGGCTTGCAGTTATGACTCTTAAACAAATTGCACAACGGCAAACGCTCCAAGGGGGCGCTGAGGTGAAACTCAAGCGTGGGCAAGTTAGTCGCTTCTAGATCTTTACGAAACTTGCCGTACGCAGTGATTTCCTGATGGGGCTGTTTTTTCGACTTCAGGCTAGGGCGCTCAAGGCTTAATAAATTCTATCCCTTCATGGCGCAAGAGCCAGCGCTTGATATCTAGGTGCCGACCGATTTCACCACCTTGTTGCATGAACCCCCCCAATCCATTAGCTGATAAAACTCGATGGCAAGGTATTAAAAGCGGGTAATAATTTGCACCACAGGCCCCTCCGACTGCACGAGGACCACTTTTAATCTGTTTCGCCAAATCTCCGTACGAAATAGTGTTGCCCACTGGGATGTCGGAGATTGCTGACCAAACGCGGTGCTGATATGGCGTGCCTTGTTGCTTTAGTGGCAGATTGAACTTAAATAAAGGATCTTCAAAGTAAGCTTCGATTTGATCTTTTGCCTGCCGCGCCAAATCATTTTGGGGGCGTACTTTACTGAGCCCTTTAGCAAGATAGCTTATTTCAGAAATCATCAAGCTACCATCCACCAATTCGGTACTAATACGCAGGCTTCCAAAGGGGGAGGAGATAACACATCGGTCAATATGAATGGGTTGCTTATGGCTATAACGGGTCATATCTGTAATCTTAATCTGACAGCAAAAACAATATCCCCTAATAGCTAGAAAAATCGGTATTTGCTATATTGATCTCCTGTACCTTTTTTGAGAGTATTAATGGACGCATTCTTTGACTCTTGGCCTTTATGGGCACAAGCAGTACTCATCGTATTTTTGCTTGCCCTATCTGGATTCTTCTCGATGGCAGAAACCAGTATGGTCGCAAGCAATCGGCATCGCCTTCGTGCCATGGCTAACAGCGGACATGCCGGCGCAGCCATCACCCAAAAACTCCTAAAACGAGTTGACACACTTCTATCGGTCTTATTAATTGCAAATAATTTAATTAATACCATTCTGCCTATTCTGGTTACTGGAATTGCACTTCATTTATTTGGTACAAATGGCCTTGTGCTATCTATTGCAACCCTGACGGTTGCTTTTTTGATCATTATTTTTAGTGAAATTACGCCAAAGGTCATTGGTGCAGCATTCGCAGAAAAAATATCGGTCAAGATTGGCTGGGTTATTTATCCCCTAACTATTATTCTCAAGCCCCTGTTGTGGCTGGTGAACTCCTTTGTTTCTGGATTAATGGGCCTTATGGGGCTGAATCAAAAGGAAGCAAACTTACAGACCATGAGCGCTGAGGAGCTAAGGAGCGTGGTCCTTGAGTCTAGTCACTTTATCTCCAAACAGCATCGCAATATTCTGCTTAATCTTTTTAATCTTGAGCATATTCTTGTGAGCGATGTTATGACCCCAAGAGCCAAAATGGAAATCTTGGATCTATCTCGTCCGATTGAGGAAGTGATTGGGCAGCTGGAAACCTGCTATCACAATAAATTGCCTGTATGCGATGGTGATCCAGAGAAAATCATTGGCATTCTCTCGGTTAAAAAAGCTTTGTCACTTTTGGGTAACGAAGAACTTACCCATACTGATTTTAGAGAGTTGCTGAATGATCCCTATTTTATTCCTGAGGGCACACCGGTCATGCAACAAATGCAATTTTTTCAGGAAAACCGTCAACGCTTGAGCTTGGTTGTAAATGAATATGGTAGCGTCCAAGGCTTGCTTACCTTTGAAGATATTGTGGAAGAGCTGATTGGTGAGTTCACAACCTCTTTTCCAGGCCTCATCCATCGTGAGCAATGGTCTAAGGATGGTACATACTTAGCAAATGGTAGCGCCAATCTTCGAGAGCTTAATCGCCTTCTTGGACTTAATCTTCCAGTAGATGGGCCGCGAACATTAAATGGTCTCATCCTAGAGGAACTGCAAGAAATCCCAGATCATGATCTTAGCGTAAAGGTCGGCGGGGTTGTAATGGAAATTATTCATTTTGATGATCAGGGCATCAAGACAGTCAAGCTCTTAAGGCCATTGCCTGAAGAAGCTGAATAGTAATTCTCTTGCTTCCATTCAATTACGTATCTTCCCTAAAATCCCCGAAGCCATATGAAGAAAACGATCAACATATCATTTATCTGTGGCAGGAGATCTGTACTGCTGCAATAAATGCGCGGGCCAGCGACATTCATATAGAGGCACTTGAAGAGAGTTGTTGTGTCCGATTACGCGTCGATGGTGATCTCACACTTTTCCAGAGCTATCACAAAGAGGAGTATGTTCGACTGATTGCTCGGATCAAAATTTTAGCGAAGCTTGATATTGCAGAACAGCGCCTGCCCCAAGATGGTCGGCTTCAAATCTATTCAGATCTAACATCGACCGAAATTGATTGTCGTGTTTCAACGCTTCCAACTCTCTACGGAGAAAAAGTTGTTATCCGACTCCTAAATACCTCGGCCCATGAATTAAAGCTTGATCATATTGGCTTTAGCGATCTTCAAAGTCAAATAGTACGTCGAGCCCTAGGTCAAAGCCATGGATTAATTTTAGTATGCGGCCCAACAGGAAGCGGTAAAACACGAACTCTGTACAGTTTTCTCAACCATCTTAACCACGAGTACCGTAATCTTTGTACCATTGAGGATCCAATTGAAATCCGCTTACGAGGCGTTAATCAAGTGGCTTATCACCCTAAAGCTGGACTTGATTTTGGTGTGATTATTCGGGCGCTATTACGTCAAGATCCTGATGTCATTATGATCGGGGAGATCCGCGACCGCGAAACCGCTGCATTAGCAATTTCAGCGGCACAAACTGGTCATTTAGTACTTAGTACGATTCATACCCGTAGCGCACTTTCCTGCATCGACCGACTGGAAAATCTTGGGCTTGATCGACATGCCATTACTAATAGTCTTCTTTTCATCAGCTCACAGCGCTTAATTAAACGAATTGATAACAGTGCGACCTGTGGTCGGATTGCAATTCATGAAGTATTAGAGTTTACAAATACGCTCTGTGCAGGCATTCAACAAAATATCCCCCTTTGCGAAATAAAAAAAATAGCTCAATTGGAGGGCTTCTCTACCATGTCTGAAAATGCTAAAGATCTTGCACAAAGGGGCATTATTGAGAATGCGTCATGTATTCAAGAAATGTTTATATGATGCTTGCAAGCTTCTCAATTCGGGATCAAATGCTTTTCATGCGACAGCTTGCGAGTCTCCTAACGGCTGGTCTAGCGCTATTAGAAGCACTTCATTTGATTATGAAGTGCTGCCCGAAGAATTGGAGATCCGTTCTTAGATCTATCATTGTTGATCTAAATCATGGTGAGAATCTTTCTGGTAGCTTATCTAAATACCGAGATCGCTTTAGCCCTATTTGTATTAGCTTGATTGCAATTAGTGAAAAAACTGGGCTATTAGCTCAATCGCTGATTCTGATTAGTAAACAATTAGAGGCTCAAGAGTCGCTTGGCCGCCAAATGAAACAGGCCCTGACCTATCCCTGTATTACCCTAGGCTCAGCATTTCTGATGATTTTGGCCATGATGATTTGGGTGATTCCCAGTTTTGAAGATATTTTTTTAAACTTTAAAGCTGAGCTTCCTATGTCCACCCAACTATTAATTTCCATTGCGCGCTTCTTAGAAATGAATATTGAGTTTATTTTATTGTTCGGGGTCATTCTAGTAGTCGTATTTGCTTTTGTATGGACTAAATCTCTATATATTCAAAAATGGTGTGATTACCATCTCTTTGCCTTACCATTTTTTGGTAAGTTACTTCGCTTATCTGCTCAGATGACATGGTGTAGTAATCTAGCCTATCTTCTCGATTCAGGACTAGGAGCCCTCGATGCCATTCGTATAACCGCCCAATCTTCTAATCACTGGCTTAGCCACGACCTAAGTGCTAATTTATTTAAACAACTATCTCAGGGGTGGGATTTAGGCGAAGCTCTTGATCGATGTGATCCGCGGGGTCAGCTCTTTGATCCAGAAACTAAGCACTTGCTTGGCATTGGGGCAAAAACAGGCATCCTCGCAGAAATGCTTCATAGCCGTCATCAGACTCTAGAATGTGATTTAAGTCATCGGCTAGCAATCCTGAACCAAAGTTTAGAGCCTATTCTGATTCTTGTTTTGGGTTTAATGATTGGAGGATTATTGATGACTTTATATCTACCGATCTTCTCTCTCGGTAAAATTATTTAATGTTGATCGATACTCTCTTGCGGTCTGGGTTAATACTGGTCTTAATTTACTTGGCTTGGGTTGATTTACGTACCTTTTTATTACCCAATAAAGTAACCTATCCTCTAATCGCCCTAGGTCTCTTCTTTAACACCCTTACTCCTTATGCGTTTTGTGATCCCCAAGCGGCTTTGTTAGGTGCACTGATTGGTTACTTCGCTTTATATCTCATCAATCGTATCTATCGCCAATTTCGCCGCCAAGATGGTCTTGGTATGGGTGATGCTAAATTACTGGCGGCATTAGGTTCTTGGCTTGGCATTGGATCTCTACCATTAATACTATTAGTAGCGTCCATACTTGGCATCATTGGAGGGCTACTTTGGCTTCGTCACCATAAACTATCGAGTGGCCATGTCTTTCCTTTTGGCCCCTTCTTAGTAATTGCTGGCATCATTGAAATAGTATGGTCAAGTCGATTAATCAACTCTTCGATTTAAAAGGTAAGGTTCCGTTCTTGGGCCTCACTGGCGGAATTGGTTCCGGTAAGTCTAGTGTTGCTAATTTTCTTGCCAAGCAGGGTGCGGTGGTTATTGATACCGATCAAATCGCCCACCAAATAACCGCCCCTAATGGGCCTGCTATCGAAGCCGTTTTGAAAGAATTTGGGCCTGATTACCTTAATGGGGATGGATCCTTAAACCGCCCCAAAATGCGTCAGCAGGTTTTTACAGATCCTAATTCCAAACAAATTCTAGAAGCCATTACCCATCCCTTGATTCGTCAAGAAACCATCGACCGGACACAACAGGCTATTAATAAGCAAGCGCCCTATATTGTCTTTGTGGTACCCCTTCTTTTGGAGTCTGGGGCATGGAAAGAGCACTTAGATCATATTGCGGTAGTAGATTGTCCCGATGAGCTCAGCATCCAAAGGGTTCTGGAGCGCAGCCAACTGGATCGGACATCCGTATTACAGATTATGGCAAGCCAGGCTAGTCGGGACGAGCGGCTTGCTATTGCCAATACCATCCTGACTAACGAGGGGGATCTCAGCGCCTTAGAGGCTCAAGCGTCCCTGCTCCACCAAAAAATGCTGGATTTGTAGTTTTTTTGGCTCGGGTGGGCATAAAATAATAGCTTGTGATCATTTACGAATACCCCTTTAACGAACTGGTGCGAAGCATGCTTCGCCTTGAGTATTTATTCGATCGCTTTAATCACTTTGCCAGGTCTGATGATGCGGAGCTGCATCACAATGCGCTCATCACTTTGTTTGAGCTTGGGGATATTAGTGCGCGGGGCGATATTAAAGCTCTTTTATTAAAAGAATTCGAACGCCAAAAATTTAGCTTAAATGGTCTCAAATCATCTAAAGAGGTAGATCAAGATAAGCTATTAGCAACCCTTGGTGAGCTTGAGCATGCTGCTACACAAGTTAATAGCTCGGTTATCAAGCCTAATGCAATCATTGCCGATAATGAGTGGCTTAATGCAATTCGTACGCGCTTACACACTCCAGGGGGCACAAGCCCGATTGATCTTCCCGGATTTTATGCATGGCGCCACAGTCCAGTGACATCCCGTCGCGAGCTGCTTCAGAAATTTATTTATCCAATGCTGCCTTGGCAAGAATCTTGTCACTTATTTTTACGTCTGCTGCGTGAGTCTGGAGAAAGTAGAGAGGTTCTTGCGCACAAAGGATCTTTTCAACAAGCACCTTCTGGCAAGGTCTATCAGTTAATGCGTATTACCTTAGAGGATCCTTCGCTCTTTGCAGAAATCAGTGCCAACAAATACTTATTATCGATTCGTCTTCTCAAGTGCGACCGTGATCAAAAGCCCACGCTGATCAATGAAGATATTCCGTTTAAGTTAACACTCTGCCATTTCTAAATTATTTCGTTTGCAAATAATTCTGCAAATACTCAATCATCGGCCATGCGGCTGGAAGGACTGGGTCAACAGTCAATTTTGAGTGGAATACGGACTGCCAAGATAGCGCCTGATTCTCTAAGCCAGTAGGCTCACCTTGCCATTGCTGCACTAAACATACGTGTAACCGTACGTATGCGTGTGGATAATCATGCTCTAGAGTGATCAACTCAGAAAAGTGGGAAGGATTGAGGGAGATTACTATCCCCAGCTCCTCCTTAAGCTCACGATGCAGCGCCAATGCAACAGACTCGCCAGCCTCTAATTTGCCACCTGGAAACTCCCAATACCCAGCATAGGGCTTTCCTTCTGGGCGCTTTCCCATCAAGACCTCTTTACCCTCTTTCAGCAGAATCCCAACTGCGACCTCAACAATAGGTCGTGACTGAACTGTCATTTGTTAGTCTTATTTACCTGAGGAGTGGGACCCAGCCCAGTGTTTTGCAAATTGCCAAGCAACGCGTCCTGAGCGAGACCCGCGCTCAAGAGCCCACACCAAAGCTTCTGAACGAGCAGCCTCAATTTCTTTAGAGGTGAGTCCAAAATGAGACAGCCAATGGGAGACAATCGCTAAATACTCTTCTTGGCGGGGAGGGTAAAACGATAGCCATAAACCAAATCGTTCTGATAGAGATATTTTCTCCTCAACAACCTCGCCCGGATGGATCTCGCCATCATCGGTATGAACATAAGACTCGTTATCCCTCATATATTCTGGTAACAAATGGCGTCGATTCGAGGTAGCATAAATTAAGACGTTATCCACTTGAGCTGAGATTGAGCCATCCAAAGCGGACTTCATCGCTTTGTAGCCTGATTCACCGTCCTCAAAAGAGAGATCATCACAAAATACGATAAATCGTTCGGGGCGTACTGCCAGTAATTCAGTGATGTCTGGGAGGTCTGCCAAATGATCTTTATCAACCTCAAGAAGACGCAAACCTTGATTGGCAAACTGATTTAAGCAGGCCTTAATCAAAGAGGATTTGCCAGTACCTCGGGCACCGGTCAGAAGAATATTATTGGCAGGCTTTTTATCAACAAAATGCTGAGTATTTTCAATAATCGCATCTCGCTGGCGATCAATGTGCTTAAGATCATCAAACGATATGTCCGATAGATGCTTAACGGGTTTTAAATAACCAATACTGCCAAAAATACTATCTCGTCTTTGCCAACGAAACGCCTTCGCATTTTTCCAATCCTGATCAGTCAGTGGTTTTGGTAAAAATGTTTCGAGATGATCGAGGAGGCGATTTAATTTATCATTCACCGTAAATAACCTTATTATTCAGTAATAAATATTTTGATGGTTATGATCGATAGTCTGCATTGATTGAAACGTACTCATGCGAAAGGTCGCAGGTCCAAACCGTCTCCTCGACATTTCCACGACCTAAATCAACTGTAATGCTTATCTCCGACTGTTTCATTACAGCGTGACCATCAGCCTCCTTGTAATCCGGATTGCGCCCCCCGTCTTTTGCAACCCAGACATCCCCTAGCCAAAGTTGAACCTTGGAGCTGTCTAAGTCACCCACTCCCGCATAACCAATGGCTGCTAAGATTCGGCCCAAGTTTGGATCGCTTGCAAAAAAAGCGGTTTTTACTAGTGGTGAGTGCGCAATTGATTTAGCAATGCGCTTGCACTCCACACTATCTTTGCCACCCTTAACTCGGATAGTTATAAATTTTGTAGCACCTTCTCCATCGCGAACAATCATCTGAGCCAATTGACGAGAGAGGGTAACTAAACCCTCCCTAAATGCGGCATATGCTGGGTCTGATTTACTCTGAATACTCACTGCCGATTGTCCAGTTGCCATCACAATGAAGGAGTCATTGGTTGAGGTATCACCGTCGATCGTAATCGCATTAAACGATAAATCGGCTGCCTCGCGAGTAAGATCCTGAAGTAAATCTGAATTGATATTTACATCGGCACCAATGAAGCCGAGCATCGTTGCCATATTAGGCTGAATCATGCCGGCGCCTTTAGATATTCCGGTCATGACGATCGGTCCAGCGGAAGTTTGAATAGTGAGTGATGCGGCTTTGGGCTGAGTATCGGTGGTCATGATAGCTTCAGCCGCTGAATACCAATCATCCTCTTTGAGTGCAGAGATTGCCTTAGGTATTGCGGTAATAATTTTCTCTACGGGTAAGGGCTCAAGAATGACCCCCGTTGAAAAGGGCAAGATTTGCTCAGGGCTAATGTCTAAGGCACTAGCTAAGGCATCGCAAGTTTGTTGTGCTCGACGCAAGCCCTCATCGCCCGTGCCTGCATTGGCATTGCCCGTATTAATAATCAAGGCCTCAATAGGGTTACGCTCTAATAAGTGAGCCCTACAAAGCTGAACTGGGGCAGCACAGAAACGGTTTTGAGTAAATACTCCAGAAACACTCGACCCAGGTACTAAACGGATTACTAATATATCTTTGCGGTTTGCTCGCTTAATACCCGCTTCGGCAATACCAAGCTTCAAACCAGAAATTGGCTTGAGCTCATCCTTGTTGGGGAGTGGAAGATTAACTGCCATAGGTAAATTAGAACGGCAAACTAGAAATTAAGCAATTTTTCCGTGGCAATGCTTGTATTTCTTACCACTTCCACAATGACATGGATCATTACGGCCTGTCTTGGGCCCTTCCCGAAGAGGGGCTGCAGTAATTTCATGCTCTACTTGCTCGACTGGAATGGTCTCACCGCTCTCTATATGATGGTGCTTAAATTGCAGATCTTTTACTTGAGCCAAGTCTTCGGTAATGGTTTCAGTAGCCTCATCTAGCTCGGTAGCATTTTTGATCTGAACTGTAAATACGGTCTTAATGACATCATTCTTAATGACATCCAATAACTCAGCATAGAGCTCAAAGGCCTCGCGGCGGTACTCTTGTTTAGGATCTTTCTGAGCGTATCCACGCAAATGAATCCCTTGGCGTAGACGATCTAATGCTGCAAGATGCTCGCGCCAGTGACTATCAAGACTATAGAGCATTACGGAACGTTCAAAACTAGCGAAAGACTCACGGCCGGTTAGATCTTCTTTTGCCTGGTAGTTTTTCTTGGCGGCCTCAATTACCTTAGCTAGGATCTCTTCATCCTCAACTGAATCAGCTTCGGTGATCCACTTTTGTAAATCAAGTTGAATACCCCATTCGTTTACAAGCAGATTTTCTAAACCGGGAATATCCCACTGCTCTTCCATTGACTCAACAGGGACATAATTACGAACGATCGTTGTAAAGACATCTTCGCATAAATTGGCAATCAAATCGCCAATATCTTTGCTCTCCAGGACTTCATTACGGAGGCGATAGGTCTCCTTACGTTGATCATTCGCAACATCGTCATACTCTAACAACTGCTTACGAATATCAAAGTTACGACCTTCTACTTTGCGTTGTGCAGACTCAATTGAACGAGTTACCATGCCCGCCTCAATTGGCTCACCCTCTGGCATCTTGAGGCGATCCATCACAGCCCGCAACCGATCACCCGCAAATATGCGTAGTAGCGGGTCATCTAAAGAAAGATAGAAGCGGGATGAGCCCGGATCGCCCTGGCGTCCAGCGCGTCCACGGAGCTGATTATCAATGCGCCGACTTTCATGACGCTCTGTACCAATAATATGTAAACCGCCTGCATTAACAACTGTTTCATGCAGACCCTGCCATTCATCTTTAAGTTTCTGAATCCGTTTGGCTTTGTCTGCAGCCTCAACAGAATCATCTGCTTCAATCAAGATCGATTGACGCTCTACATTTCCACCCAAAACAATATCGGTACCACGACCAGCCATATTGGTTGCAATCGTGATCATCTTGGGCCTGCCTGCTTGGGCAATAATTTCAGCTTCACGAGCATGTTGCTTAGCATTTAAGACCTGATGTGAAAGCTTTTCTTTATCCAATAACTTTGAAATAAGTTCAGAGTTTTCAATCGAGGTGGTGCCAACCAATACAGGCTGACCTCTTTCACTACATTCTTTAATGTCCTTAATCACTGCGCCATAGCGCTCGGGGGAGGTCTTGTATATTTGGTCTTGGCGATCCAGGCGCTGGCTGGGTCGGTTTGGCGGAATCACAACTGTCTCTAAGCCATAGATCTCTTTAAACTCATAGGCTTCTGTGTCTGCCGTACCAGTCATCCCTGCAAGCTTTTGATACATTCGGAAGTAGTTCTGAAATGTAATCGTCGCTAAGGTCTGATTTTCATTCTGGATGCCAACTTTTTCCTTGGCTTCTACCGCTTGATGCAAACCGTCTGACCAACGACGTCCTTGCATTAGGCGGCCCGTGAACTCATCCACGATAATGACCTCTCCGCCCTGAACGACATAATGCTGATCGCGGTGATACAAGCAATGTGCACGCAAAGCAGCATAGAGATGATGCATCAAATTAATATTTTGAGGAGCGTATAAAGAATCGCCCTCTTTGAGCAAACTCATCTGAGTAAGAACCTGCTCCGCCTTTTCATGGCCGCGCTCGGTTAGATAAACCTGTTGTGACTTCTCATCCACCCAGTAATCGCCTGGTTTTATTACCCCAGAGCCATCTGATTTCTCTTCCCCAACCTGAGGATCAAGATAGCTCGGTAAAGCATTGATCTTTACATAAAGTTCAGTATGGTCTTCTGCTTGTCCAGAGATAATTAATGGGGTCCGCGCCTCATCAATTAATATGGAATCGACTTCATCCACAATAGCGTAAGACAAGCTTCGCTGTACTCGTTGGGCAATATCCTGCACCATGTTATCGCGCAAGTAGTCAAAGCCAAACTCATTGTTAGTGCCGTAGGTAATATCAGATGCGTAAGCCTTTTGTTTCGCCTCATGATCCATCTGCGATAAATTAGTGCCAACGCTCAGTCCTAAAAAGTTATAAAGCTTAGCCATCCACTCTGCATCGCGCTCTGCTAAATAGTCGTTCACGGTCACCACATGAACGCCCTTACCGGATAGGGCATTTAGATACACTGCCAGGGTAGCAGTTAGTGTTTTACCCTCACCCGTTCCCATCTCAGCTATCTTGCCCTGATGGAGTGCTAATGCGCCCATGATCTGGACATCAAAGTGACGCATTTTCATAACGCGCACACTCGCTTCGCGAACGGCCGCAAATGCCTCGGGAGCTAAATCATCAAGCGATTCTCCTGCAACAACCCGTTCCTTAAATTCCGTCGTTTTGGCTTGCAAGGCGAGGTCATCTAAGGCCTGAAAGCTAGCCTCTAAGGAATTCACCTTAGTAACTACCTTTCGGTATTGTTTTAAGAGGCGGTCATTGCTGCTGCCGACCAGTGTTTTAATAAGACCAAGTACCATAGGAATATGAAAAAATTTTAGCCTCTGAGTTTATCACCCGCGAGCCCCCATTCGATGAATAAGCCCTTAGTTAAGTCTGCCCGCCCTTTGTTAGACTGCCTCCAGGAAGAGCGGGGCTTACAAAAGCTAATGGAACAGGCTAGAAGGCATGAAAACCGGACTTCTCAAGTACAAAATGCTCTAAAAAAGCTTGGATTTGGGCAATTGGCTCCCCAAATCATGGTGGAATGGAAATTGGAGAACCCAGAGGAGCTTTTTTTACTTGTCTCAAGCCCAGCGATTAGTGCCCGCTTACAACAAATAATGCCCAGCCTGATTAAAGAGCTCAGCCAAGACAGGTGGGTCCTTAGGAGTATCAAAGTGAAAGTTCGGCCTAGACAATCCTTACCGCAAACCGAGGAAGGGATCGATCCTCCACCCTTTAGTGGTGCCGCAACCCTTGCATGGCAATCCCTCTATGATCGTTTATCGCCCAACTCCAGTATTCGGGAAGCGGTCGCACAACTCCTAAACGGTCGCAAAACTAGACGATAGCCGGATCGGCGGTTTGTAAATAGGCGGCAGGCGCCTTGCGATCGCTAAAGGTCTCAATGGAATAAGCACTGACATCTTCTAAGAGCTTTCGCAAGAGACTGTTGTTCAAAGCATGTCCTGACTTATCAGCCGTGTAGGCGCCAACAATGGGATACCCTGCTAAATACAGATCGCCAATTGCATCTAATATTTTGTGGCGCACAAACTCATCGTCATAGCGCAACTCTTCATTATTTAAAATACGATGCTCATCAAGCACAATCGCATTATCGAGACTACCACCGCGAGCTAAACCAATTTCACGCAACGCCTCTACTTCATGTGCAAAGCCAAAGGTGCGGGCTCGTCCAATTTCACTCCGATAAGCATGTTCAGCAAAGTCAACCATACAGTGCTGTCCTGTTTTGTCGACCGCAGGGTGCTTAAAGTCAATCGTAAAATCCAACTTAAAGCCAAAGAATGGTTCCAAGCGAGCTAATTTATTACCTTCACGTACCTCAACCGTTTTCTGAATGACCATAAACTTGCGAGGCGCATCTTGTTCCACAATTCCAGCAGACTCAATCAAAAACAGGAATGAAGCGGCGCTTCCATCCATGATCGGCACTTCCTCAGCATCGACCTCAATCAGTAAATTATCTAGACCAAGCCCAGAGCAGGCTGATAATAAATGTTCTACCGTGGAAACTTTAACACCATCTTTTTGAATGACGGAAGCAAGTCGCGTATCGCAAACAGCCAAAGCATGAGCGGGGATATGAACCGTCTGAGGTAAATCAACCCGAACAAACTGAATTCCAAAATTGACTGGTGCAGGATTAATCGTCAGAGTTGATTTACGTCCAGAGTGCAAGCCAATACCAACGGTCTTAATTGGTTTTGCTAAGGTTTTTTGCTTAAGCATATTGGCCTGACTCTCTTCAATACTTAGAGATGCTTTAGGGCGCTTGCTGCGTCACTGACCTCAAACTTACCAGGGCCCTCTACAGCAAGATGCTTGACGATGCCATTGTCAACGATCATTACATAACGCTGTGAGCGCACACCAAAACCACGAGCGGTCAGATCAAATTCCATACCTAATTTTTTAGTGAACTCTGCACTACCATCACCAAACATACGTACTTTTTTGCCAACCTTCAGATCGCGTCCCCAAGCACCCATCACAAATGGATCATTCACAGAGATACACCAAATCTCGTCGACTCCCTTGGCCTTAATAGCATCAAAATGCTCAACATAACCAGGAACATGCTTTGCTGAACAGGTCGGCGTAAATGCGCCTGGCAGCGCAAATACAACAATCTTCTTACCAGCTGTTAACTTTTCAACTTCAAACGAATTAGGTCCCAAGGAACAGCCATCGCGCTCTTCATCAAAAAACTCATTGAGGGTGGCGTTGGGTAATTTTTGTCCGACTGCAATCATGTGATCTCCATATCAATAGTGGTTTTGGGCTGCTAATACAGGCGCTGGATTCGTCGTCCGGAGGGGCGACTATATTAGCAATCCTCGAACTCACTATTGTATGGTCAATTCATTAGTCTGCTTGCTTCCTTAAAAAGGCAGGTATTTCATAGTAGTCCGCCCCCTTTTCTAACATGGCTTTGGCCTGTGGGGAGCTATCAGCACCTAAGCTGGGGGGCACTGCATCCCGCGAGTTTCTGAAAACTTTTGGAATATCAAATTGTCCATAATCAACTGCTGGATTTACTGGTACAGGCTGTCCTGTAACCATAGTCGTGGGCGCGCTAGTGACTGAGTGGCTCATCGCAGCAGCTGGGCTCGTCGGTGCAAAATCACCCAATGTGGTCATAGTGGGGCTTGCATCATTAGTACCGGTTGCTTGACGCCAAATGAGCTGAGGCTGATCCTTTTGCATTGTTTGAGAACCATTCAAACCAGTTGCAACTACAGTGACGCGGAGCGCATCACCTAAGCTATCGTCATAAACGGTTCCAAAAATAACTGTTGCATCCTCTGCAGCATATCCCCGAATCGCAGCCATTACTTCACGGGTCTCTGATAACTTCAAGGAACGACTTGCTGTGATGTTTACCAATACTCCACGTGCACCCGAAAGATCGACCCCTTCTAATAGCGGCGATGCAACTGCAGCCTCGGCAGCTAAACGAGCACGATCCATTCCCGATACTGTTGCAGTTCCCATCATGGCCTTACCCTGCTCGCTCATTACAGTCTTCACATCTTCAAAGTCTACGTTGATTAAACCTTGCTCATTAATGATTTCTGCAATGCCTGATACTGCGTTATGCAATACATCGTCTGCGCAAGCAAACGCTTTATCAAATTCGGCATCTTCTCCCATTACCTCAAATAACTTTTCATTGAGAACCACAATGAGTGAGTCAACATGTTTTTCAAGCTCATGCGAGCCAAGCTCCGCTACTTTCAAACGCTTGGCACCTTCAAAGTCAAATGGCTTACTAATCACGCCAACGGTCAAGATACCCATCTCTTTAGCAACTTGGGCAACGATGGGCGCAGCGCCGGTTCCAGTACCACCGCCCATCCCAGCCGTGATAAAAACCATATGAGCCCCTTGCAATACATCGGCAATGCGGGCACGCGCTTGTTCAGCCGCTGCCGCACCAACTTCTGGCTTGGCTCCCGCCCCTAAGCCAGTCTCCCCCAATTGCAGATTTACTTTAGCTTGTGAGCGTTGCAAAGCTCCAGCATCGGTGTTCATGCAAATGAAGTCCACTCCATTAACGCTTCGACGGATCATATGCTGAATAGCATTGCCCCCAGCCCCTCCGACCCCAACCACTTTAATAATGGTCTTGCCGGCTATTTCTTGTTCTACCATTTCAAATTCCATAACACCCTCCTTGTATAAATCAGCCTTCCCCTATGGATTGCCGATTGACGACGACGAAAAAAACCTCTAAAAATTACCTGTAAACCACTCTTTCATGCGGGATACAACCCCCTGAAAATTTCCTCCTTGAAGCGAACGACGCCCACGCATCAGTTGCGCCTGCCCTTCCATTAACAAACCCAAACCGGTTGAGTAGCGCGGGCTACGCAATACCTCGTGAAGGTGTCCTCGATACTCTGGACTACCGATGCGTGCGTGCTTCAAAAAAACCTGTTCTGCTAGCTCTACCATTCCAGGCATCATGGATGTACCCCCCGTCAAGACAATTCCGGACGAGACCATATCTTCATAACCAGATTCGCGCACAATATTTCGGACCAATGTGAAGAGCTCTTCCACGCGCGGCTCAATCACGGCTGCTAGGGCTTGTTTTGACATTGGACGCGGCTCACGATCGCCTACTCCTGGAACATCAATCATGGCTGTAGCGTCTGCTAACTCTTGCTTTGCAACCCCATGATGAATCTTCAAATCCTCTGCTTCAATGGTTGGAGTACGCAAAGCCATTGCAATGTCATTGGTAATTTGGTCGCCTGCAATTGGAATTACGGCAGTATGTCGAATCGATCCTTGGCTATAAATTGCAATATCGGTAGTTCCACCACCAATATCAATCAGAACAACCCCAAGCTCTTTCTCGTCATCTGTTAATACCGCCAAACTAGAAGCAAGCGGTTGCAAAATGAGGTCATTTACTTCTAAGCCACAACGTCTTACGCATTTCACAATATTTTGCGCTGCACTAACTGCGCCGGTCACAATATGAACCTTAACCTCTAGACGGAGACCGCTCATACCAATAGGCTCACGTACATCCTCTTGACCATCAATAATGAACTCTTGAATAAGGATATGAAGGATCTGTTGATCGGTCGGTATATTGATCGCCTTAGCCGTTTCTAAAACACGCTCTACGTCTCCAGCTCCCACTTCCTTATCCCGGATTGCAACCATACCGCTTGAGTTAAAGCTCACGATATGATTACCTGCAATACCAGTAAAAACCTGAATGATGCGGCGATCCGACATTAATTCTGCTTCTTCCAATGCTTTTTGAATCGACTGAACCGTTGCCTCGATATTTACAACGACACCCTTCTTTAAACCCTTCGAGGATGTTTGACCCAAACCCAATACATTGAATTGACCCTCTGGGCTCAACTCAGCAACCAGGGCCACCACCTTGGATGTACCAATATCTAAACCAACCAATAAGTCTCGGTTGTCTTTGCTCATTTCAATTCCTCACTGCGTTGATCATCGTGGTTCACAAAAGCAATTAATTGCTCTGTACGGTTTTCTACCTTGATACTGGGCGGAATAGTCTTAACAGGTGCGCCAACAATGCGTACTGCAAATCCATTCGGATATCGCAAATCAACCGCATCGACCCGACTTGGCCACTTTTGCTGTACCTGCGGCCAATATTGAATTAACTGAGCAACCCGCTGCTCCAATACTCCTTTGGCCTGCTCTTCCTCGCGACCAAACTCAATTCGAACGCCGTTACTCAACTTGATATGCCAGGCATAACGATCCGAGAGAGCTAACGATTTCACTTCTGCATCCCAAGGCTTAAACCATGCGCTTGACTTTTGGTAAAGCCGTAAGACCTCTTTACTAGAGCCATCTGGTCCACTGAGCTCAACCAAAGAAGTGTTCTCATCAAGCTCGGTGATCGATCCAGCAAATACCTCACCGTACACATTCATTAATTTTTGTTGCTCTGCTTTACCCCAAACCGCTAATGGCTTTTGCTCCTCAATACTGACCACTAAACCATTGGGCCAAGCGCGACGTACGCTGGCTTGTCTGACCCATGGCAAAGCTTCAAAGGCTTTCTTAACATCCTGCAAATGCACACTAAAAAAGTTTCCTTGTACCTTATCCAATACTTGGCTGCGAACCATTGCTAATTGGACATGCTGCAAATCTTTATCGCCTGCAGACTCAATCTGTACATGACGTAAGGTAAATACTGGCTGCTGACTAATCCACAGCAAGACCGATACCAGAACAACCAGAACAAAGAAGCGCATTAGCCAACGACTAATTTCAGCCATCCGCTCTGGGTAGTTCCAAACAGGCCCTGCTGCCATTGCGCATAACTCAGAGAGCCGATTCATCAAGGTACTCATGAGCTCGCTCCTTTAATCTTTTCAGGAACACTCTTTAGAGTCTGGATCAAAATCCAAAGTACTAAATCGGCATATGAAACTCCTGCCGCCATTGCGGACATCGGTACCAAGGAGTGCGATGTCATACCTGGAGAAGTATTCATTTCTATGAGATAGGGCTCCAGTTGATGTGCTTCATCCAGCATCACATCAGCCCTACCCCAAGTACGACAACCTAAAGCACGGTAGGATGCCAAGGCTAATTCTTGAACCCGCGCCTCAATCCTGGGATCTAAGTCGGTTGGACATAAATATTTTGTTTCATCGGAGAAATATTTATGATGAAAGTCATATCCTGCTGGTGGCGGCATGATCCGAATAACCGGTAGGGCCTGAGCGGTATCGCCCTCGCCTACAATTGGACAAGTTAACTCAGGCCCAATAATGCATTGCTCTGCGAGTACGTATCTATCTAAACGAGCTGCTAATGCATAGGCCTTAGGCAAATCGTCAACATGCGCTACTTTACTTAGTCCCAATGAAGAACCCTCATGGGCCGGCTTGACGATAATTGGTAATCCAAGTTTATGAACAACTTGCGACCAATTACTTTGTTCTGTTAATACCTCAAAGCGAGGAGTTTGTAATTGATTGCTAATCCAAATGCGTTTAGTAGCAACCTTATCGATAGCGAGCGCTGATGCCAATACACCGCTACCGGTATAAGGAATACCAAATAGCTCTAAAAGCCCCTGAATAGTTCCATCTTCACCATAACGACCATGCAAGGTAATGAACGCTCGATCAAAATTCTCTGCTGCAATTTCTGCAGGATGCTGCAAGCCTGGATCAAATGAGTGCGCATCGATACCCTTCTCTAGTAAAGCCTTTAAGACCCCATTGCCGGATAGAAGTGATATCTCGCGCTCTGCTGAGCGTCCTCCCATGAGAACCGCAACACGTCCTAATTGTTTGGGATCTATAGCAGCCAGATCCATGGCTACTTGTTGGCTCCAGTGTGATTGAGATCTAGACATGCTTCATCTCTACAATCGCATGGGGTAACTGAGAAATCGAGCCGGCGCCCATCGTAATTAATACGTCGCCATCTTGTAAAAGTGCACTTAAGGCCGCGGGCATTTCTTTCACTTCCTCAACCAATTGGGTCGGCACTTTGTTTCCAAGGGCCTTAATGAGTGCCTTACTATCAGCCCCCGTGATACGGGCTTCACCGGCAGGATAGACATTGGTGAGAACCACTGCATCAAATTGACGTAATACCTGCACAAAATCTCCAAAACAATCTCGTGTACGAGTAAAACGATGTGGCTGAAATGCCAAGACCAAACGACGCTTAGGATATGCTCCGCGGGCTGCCGCAAGAGTTGCATTCATCTCTACCGGGTGATGGCCATAATCATCAATTAGAGTAAATTGGCGCCCACCCTCTAATTTGATATCGCCGTGATGCTGAAAACGTCTCCCCACGCCACTAAATTGTGCCAAGGCTTTCATAATTGCCTCGTCACTAACACCCAGTTCTGTTGCAATCCCTATTGCAGCAAGCGCATTTAGAACGTTGTGCTTACCGGGCAAGTTAAGCCGTATCTTAAGTGGGCCAGGCTGTGTACCATGACGCCGAACTGTCCTGCGATGAACAGTAAATTGCATTTGTGTACCAATTGCCTCAATGTCGCTCGCGCGGATATCGGCATCATCAGAAAAGCCATACCGCAAGATGGGCTGTGAGACAAAGGGGACAATATCTCTCACGTTAGCGTCATCAATACATAAAACAGCAATCCCATAAAAAGGCATACGCTGGGTAAATTGCACAAATGCCTGCTTAAGACGAGCCATATCGTGCTGATAGGTATCCATGTGATCCGCATCAATATTTGTGATCACCTCCATGGCTGGAAATAATTGCAAGAATGATGCATCGGACTCATCCGCTTCGACCACAATAAAGTCACCCTGTCCTAAGCGCGCATTGACCCCTGCTGAATTGAGCTTCCCGCCAATCACAAAAGTGGGATCTAGCCCGCCTTGCGCTAAAACAGATGCCACCAAGCTGGTTGTAGTTGTCTTGCCATGCGTACCTGCAATTGCAATCCCCTGCTTTAAACGCATTAACTCACCTAGCATGACCGCCCGCTGAATTACAGGAATATGAGCTGCTCTTGCTGCTAACACTTCAGGATTATTTCCAGCAACGGCGCTTGAGATCACCACAGCTTCAGCACTACCAATATGCTTTGCATCATGCCCAATCTGAATGCTTGCGCCGAGCTCAACCAAACGCTTTGTAGTTGCTGATGCAGATAGATCAGATCCAGAGACGCGATAACCTAAATTAAGGAGAACCTCAGCAATACCGCTCATGCCGGCACCACCAATGCCCACAAAATGAATGTGCTGAACAATGTGCTTCATTTGGCACACTCCGCACAAATACTTGCAACCCGCTCCGTAGCATGGTGCTTAGCACGCTCTTGTGCTTTTTGTGCCATCGCAGATAACTCATCCCGATTGATGTTCTGCAATAACTTGGCTAAAGACTGCGCAGATAGCTGATCCTGTGGTAACAAAATGGCTGCTTCTGCATCTGATAAGAATCGTGCGTTTGCAGTTTGATGATCATCAATCGCATGCGGGAATGGTACAAAACAAGCGGCTACTCCTGCGCTTGAGATTTCGGATACAGTCATGGCACCGGCTCGACAAATTACTAGATCAGCATTTGCATAAGCAGATGCCATATCCTCAATAAATGGTTTTATTTCGGCGCTTACATGCAAATCACGATAGTGCTTAACCAGTTCATTCGCATGCTTCTCACCCGCCTGATGGAGCACCATAGGACGTTGCTCGATCGGTATATGAGATAAAGCCTCCGGAATGATCGTATTTAAGACCGCTGCCCCAAGACTACCCCCAACAACCAATAAGCGAAGAGGGCCTTGCCGTGCTGCATAACGTTCATCGCAAGCGGTAAGGGTCTCAAAACTTTCTCGAATAGGATTACCAACCCATTCTGCATTGGGCATCGTTTTCGGAAATCCTGTCAAAACACGAGCAGCCACTTTTGCTAAAAACCGATTAGCACTTCCTGCCACGGAGTTAGACTCATGCAAAACAAGAGGGCGGCCCAAAAGATAACTTACCAGACCACCTGGGAAGGTAATGTATCCGCCCATTCCCAACACAACACTGGGTTTTAGTCTCCGAATAATTTGCCAACTTTGTGCCATGGCGCGCAGCAAATTAAATGGCAACATCACTTTAGTCAGGAGGCCTTTTCCTCTTAGTCCGCCAAACTGAATGCTTTCAAACTGAAAACCCTTGGCTGGCACTAAGCGATACTCCATTCCACTGGCATTACCTAACCAAGACACATCCCAGCCCTGACCACGAAGATTTTCGGCAACGGCTAAGCCAGGGAAGATATGCCCTCCCGTTCCGCCAGCCATGACCAAGATCGAGCGCGGGTTTGAACTCATAACTTACCCCCCCGCATCAATATCCGATTTTCGTAATCAATCTTGAGTAACACTGCGAATGCAACTGCATTCATCAAAATGGCAGATCCGCCATAACTTACTAGCGGCAAGGTTAGGCCTTTTGTTGGCAACAAACCTAAATTAACGCCCATATTGATAAAGGCTTGCCAACCAATCCAGATTGCAATTCCTTTGGCACATAAACCAGCGAAGCTACGATCTAACTGCAAGGCTGTTCGACCAATTAAGAATGCTCGACGTACTATCCAATAAAAGAGCAAGATCACAACACAGACGCCCACAAATCCAAGCTCTTCACCAATGACGGCCAAGATAAAATCAGTATGAGCCTCGGGCAAGTAATGCAGTTTTTCAACGCTGCCACCCAAACCAACTCCAAACCACTCACCCCGCCCAAAGGCCATTAAGGAATGAACTAGCTGATATCCCTTGCGTGCTGCATGCTCAGCCTGCCAGGGATCCAGGAAGGCAAAGATACGTTGCCGTCGAAACTCCGATAAAGTAATCACGGCTGCCACAATCAAAATTCCTACGAGCGTCAAGCCACCGAATAACTTAGCGTTAATGCCGCCTAAGAACAAAATACCCATGGCGATTATTCCAATAACCATAAGGGCGCCCATATCAGGCTCTAACATTAATAACAGGCCGACTAATGCAACTGCTAAGCCCATCGGCACAAAACCCTTAACAAAAGACTGCAAATGCTCTTGTCTTTGAACGGTATAACTTGCGGCAAAAATAATGACCGCGAATTTCATTAGCTCAGAAGGCTGAAAATTCATAAGCCCCAAGGGGATCCAACGACGGGCTCCATTCACACCTTTACCGATTCCAGGTATCAGAACAGCAATTAATAACAGAATGGTGAAAGCGAATAAGTAAGGAGCCAACTTATCCCACGCCTTGACTGGAATCTTAAAAACCCAAAATCCAACAAATGTTGCAATCCCTAAAGAAATTAAGTGCCGTACTAAAAAATGATTACTACTGTAATTGGCGTATTTAGGGCCATCGGCTAAAGTAATCGAGGCTGAATACACCATTACCAAGCCAATTAAGGCTAAGGACAAAATAGCCCAGACTAATAACTGGTCATACTCCATCATGCGGGAACGTGTTTGCTCAACGCCTGATACAGCATCTCGTAGACCACTACGAAAGCCATCGAAACCTTCTCGCGAGATATTCCAAAAACGGTTTGGGCGAGTGTTCATACTGACGCCCTCACTGGATCATTCAAGCTTGATGAAATTTGATGCGCTAACTCATGAACCGCCTGCTCAAAAACATCAGCCCGATGCTTATAGTCTTTAAACATATCAAAACTTGCACATGCTGGCGACAATAAAACAATATCCCCGGCTTTTGCTTGGAGAAAGGTTTGCTCGATGGCAGACTCTAAACTATTTGCGCGTATTAGTTGCAACGCATGATCTTCTATGGCCTGAGCACATACTGCTTCGATAGCAGGGCCGTCGCGCCCAATTAATACAACACCTTTTGCGAATCGTGTAATTGGTTCAACTAAGGGTGAAAAGTCTTGTCCCTTGCCATCACCTCCAGCAATTAACCAAATATTTTTACTTCCTGTAGCTGATCCTAGCCCATGTAAAGCAGCAACTGTAGCCCCCACATTGGTACCTTTGCTATCGTCGATGTACTCAACATCTGCGATCACAGCTACTGTCTGAACGCGATGGGGTTCACCTTGATACTCGCGTAGGCCATGCAATAGAAGGCTAATTCCTAAGCCGGCAGCGCGCGCCAAGGCCAGTGCGGCGAGCGCATTGAGTGCATTGTGACGCCCTCGAATACGCAATGCATCAGCTGGGATTAAACGTTTGATCCGAAGTTCATCGGACTTTTCATAGACGTCTGATTTCTTACGACGTTTGCGTTTAATAAAGCCTTCTTGTGCCTCTTCATGCTCGCTTGCTAAAGTGGCCTCATCTGGCTCTGCCCAAACAAGCCAATCGATCCCACCCGCTCTAGGATCTCTCTCAATACCAAAAGAATCTACATCTGCAGGACCATCGCCACCAAATTGGATAACCTTCCGACTTTCTTTCTCATCGGCAAATAATGCTGTCACAACTTCATCATCTCGGTTAAGTACCAATACAGAATTCTTTCCCAAAATTCGAGCCTTGGCTGCTGCATAGGCTTGCATATCTCCATGCCAATCGAGATGATCTTGCGATAAATTGAGAACCGTAGCTGCGGTTGGATCCAAGGTATGTGTAAATTGCAATTGGAAGCTAGATAACTCAAGCACCCAGATCTCTGGCAGCTCTGAATAGCTATTAGCCTCAGCAAGTACGCTGAGCAATTTCTCAAGTGCGGCGGGACTAATATTTCCTGCAAGAGCAACGCGCTTACCTGCACGCTGACAGATCTGGGCGGTCAGTGCGCAAGTCGTTGTCTTACCATTCGTGCCAGTAATCGCAAGAATACTTGGCTTGTATATATCTTCGGCAGGTATGGACATAGTTTGCAAAGCAAGGATTGCTCTTGCAAAGAACTCGATCTCACTCCACACTGAAATATTATGTTCTTGACATAGATGCAAAAGCTCTGCTGTTGGCTCTTGGATCGGGGACAAACCAGGGCTAATACCGACTGTATCCACCCCATCTAATAAAGTATTCCAATCACTTGATTCAAAGCATGCGTCTTGTAATCCTAATTTTTGTAAATCAGCCAACCACTCCAGTTGTTGCGAACGCAGGTCAGAATGAGCACGGGTATCTACTAAACGAACATATGCCCCTTGAACCAAACACCACTTAGCCATGGCATAGCCCGATTCTCCCAAACCCACAATCAAGAAACGTTGGGGTGCAGATCGCTCGGATGCATCAGCACCGGCTTGTCCTAAAAAGGGATTCTGTAATACCTGTTTCATTGTTTATTAATAAATACCTAACGTAATTTCAAACTTGATAAGCCAACTAATACCAACAGAATGGTGATAATCCAAAACCGCACAACCACTTGGGTCTCACGCCAACCGCCTAATTCAAAATGATGATGAAGTGGTGCCATCCGAAATATCCGTCGCCCCTGTCCGTAATATTTTTTTGTGAACTTGAACCAAAGCACCTGGATCATGACCGAGACAGTCTCTGCAACGAAGATGCCTCCCATCACAAAGAGCACAATTTCTTGTCGAACAATCACGGCAATCGTTCCCAGCGCGCCCCCTAGGGCCAATGCACCAACATCTCCCATAAATACTTGAGCGGGATGCGCGTTGTACCAAAGGAATGCAAGACCTGCGCCACCCATTGCGCCACAGAAAATTAATAACTCGCCAGCCCCCGGGATATATGGGAAAAGTAGGTATTTGGCATAAATGGAGTTACCCATGACATAGGCGAATGCACCAAGCGCAGCACCTACCAAGATCACTGGCATGATGACAAGGCCATCAAGACCATCGGTTAAGTTGACCGCATTACTGCTACCTACTATTACGAGATAGCTCAGGATGATGAAACCCATCACTCCCAATGGATAGCTCACTTCTTTCATGAAGGGGACATACAAATTTGACTTTGCAGGCAAATCCAATGAGAAGCCACTCTCGACCCAACTCATAAACAGTTGTAAGACTTTATAGTTGTTGACCTCGGATACAGAAAAGGCTAAGTAAATCGCAGCAAATAAACCTATAAGGGTTTGCCAAAGGAACTTTTCTCGAGATGCCATACCCTTTGGGTTTTTGTGGACGACCTTTCGGTAATCATCAACCCAACCAATGGCACCAAATCCAAAGGTCACAATCATCACAATCCAAACAAAGCGATTACTGAGGTCGGCCCATAAAACACATGAGATGAATATTCCGATCAAAATCAAGACGCCGCCCATAGTCGGCGTCCCGACTTTTGCTAAATGTGTTTGAGGGCCATCCGTTCGTATTGCTTGGTCTGCTTTTAAGGCGGTAAGTTTTCGAATCACCCAAGGACCAAAAACAAGACCAATCAATAGGGCTGTTAAGGTTGCCATTACCGCTCGAAATGTAATGTAGGAGAAGACCCGAAAAAATCCGTAGTCGTCCTGTAACCATTGTGCCAAGATTAAGAGCATGCTTTGATCTCCTGCTGGAGTGCCTCGACAACTCGCTCCATGCGCATAAAGCGTGAACCTTTTACTAACACAGTAATTACACTGGCATGTTCAAGGCTCTCTCGACTAACCTGGCTTTGTAAATCTTGATTTAATTGGCTTAGCTCAGAGTAATGCTTGGCTTGGCCATTTGGCTTTGCTTTTAAATAAGCTGCGGTGGAAATTTGACTTAAGTCACCGAGCGTTAATAGATGCTCAATGCCACATTTTGCGGCATAGCGCCCGAGCTCCTCATGGAACTCTGGCCCTTGGGTACCTACCTCACCCATATCCCCTAAAACTAAATAGCGCTCACCCGTATGCTGCGCCAAAGCATTAATGGCAGCTACTACCGAATCTGGATTTGCGTTATACGTGTCATTAATTAAACGTGTGTGAGCTGACAACTGCTGTACTTGCATTCTGCCTGAGACTGGCATAAATTTTTCTAAGCCGAGCCGAATCGTGTCTAACGAAATTCCGGCAGCGAAAGCTACCGCGCACGCTGCTAATGCGTTCGTACAATTATGCTCACCCAAAGTCTTAAGCTGAACTTGGATTGCCCCAGCAGGCGATTCAATCTGTATCGCGTCATTTGACAAAGCATAGCCACGGACTACCGCATTACTCTTTTCTGTCTTACTACTCTGCCAAGTAAAATCAATCTGTTTACGCGAACCAGCAGCCTCTCTCCAAAGCGCTGTGTAAGGGGTCTCCGCTGGAAATACTGCTATACCATCGTGCGGTAGGGCTAGGATTACCGCAGCATGTTCATTGGCGACTGCATCAATACTTTGCATAAACTCCTGATGCTCGCGTTGTGCATTGTTAATAAGAGCAATATTTCCTTTGGCAATTGCAGCTAATTCTGCAGTTTCTCCAGGATGATTCATGCCTAACTCAATCACCGCCAAACGATGCTCTGATCTCAATTGCAAGAGGGTGAGAGGTAAGCCAATCTCATTGTTAAGATTTCCATGAGTCATTAAGGTTTGAGTTGAGCCAACTGCTTCCTTAAATATGGAAGCAATCATTTCTTTAACAGTGGTTTTACCGTTACTACCAGTAACCACTGCGAGGGGAATCTCATATTGTTTACGCCAAGCGTGAGCTAGCTCAGCTAAGCTTTTACGAGTATCGGTGACATAAACTGCTGGCATCGATTGTGGGCATGCGGCATCATCACTAATAATTACGGCGGCGGCGCCTTGCTTCTGAACGTCATCCAGAAAGTGATGAGCGTCAAATCGCTCACCCTGAAGCGCTATAAATAGCTCACCAGCCATTAACTTACGACTATCCGTACCAATTTTTGTAATGCTAAGTCCCTTGGCCTGTTCTTTCGCAATATTGATGAAATGGCTGTTGGGCAGCATCGCCTGTATCTGCGCTAAATTGGTCATCGGATTCATTGCATGCATTACACCGCCCCTCCACTGGCTAAACGCAGATGGGCTTGATCAGAAAAATCAAATCGTTTTCCATTCATCTCTTGAGTGGTCTCATGTCCCTTACCAGCAACTAAAACAATATCTTGTGGGCTGGCCTGTCGCACTGCACTCATAATGGCGGCGGCACGATCTGCAATCATCTCGACCGTTTTAGAATCTTCTTTTCTATTTGTTACTTGCCTGACACCAGCAAAGATCATCTGCATAATTTGCAAAGGATCCTCCGAGCGCGGATTATCGCTGGTTATAACCAAGTGATCAGAGCCCTCTCGAGCAATTTGTCCCATCATCGGACGCTTTTCACGATCGCGATCTCCGCCACAACCAAAGACACAATAAATCTGTCCTTGCCGAATTGCAGCAATTGGCCTAAGTGTTTCAAGTACTTTTTGGAGTGCATCGGGTGTATGCGCATAGTCCACAACCATCATTGGGGCGTCTGCCTTTGCACCTTTTATGATTTCCATGCGTCCCCTTACGGGCCTCAAACACTCGACTTGCCGTAACGCTTCAGGAATATCAATAGCTTCTGCGATTAAGGTAGCAATAACCGCTAAAGCATTTTCTAGATTGAACTCACCCAATACAGGAATCGTGCATGGATACACTTTTCCGTCAATCACAATCTTGCATTGATAGGCATTTTCTATAAAACAAAACTCTTGCAAATAAACTGGCTTAAAACGATCTTGAAGTTTTTCTAAATTATGGAATGCTGCTGGATTCAATGCATAAAGCCAAATCATCTTGTCATCACGATTCATAAGATCCATGAACAAGCTTCGTCCAAATGAATCGTCGATATTGATCACGATTCTTTTAGCATCAAATTCTTTAAACAATTTTGCTTTTGTGGCTCCATACTCAGCCATCGTGCCGTGATAATCTAAATGATCCCGACTTAAATTAGTAAACACTGCGCAATCAAAATGGGTTCCATTCACTCGCCCTTGGTCCAAAGCGTGTGATGACACCTCTAGGGCCACATATTGAGCACCTAGCTGCTTCAACTTAAATAACTCTGTTTGTAAGCGCGGCGCATCGGGTGTGGTGTAGCCCACATCGTGTAATTGATCGCTAAAGCCAATTCCTAATGTGCCAATCACTGCTGCATGCTTGGATAGAGTCTGAGCAAGCCATTGTGTAACACTGGTTTTTCCATTCGTACCGGTTACCCCAATTAGCTTTAGTGTTTGACTGGGTCTGCCATACCATTCTGCAGCGATCCAGCCAGCATCCTCTGCAAGATTTTCAACACAAATACAACGCTCATCATCTAGATCTGATTCCCAGCCTGGGCTTTTTGAACGATCATGGTTTGCCTGATATAAAACACAGGCCGCCCCAAGCTCAAGCGCTTTTGAAATATAGGGTCGCCCATCCCGCAAGGCTTTACCATGCCCAACTGCATAGGCCATAAAGATATCGCCTACTTTTATTTGTCGACTGTCAGCAGATATCCTTGCAGTCGGCTCCACCACTTGTTGTAAATGCAATAGAGCTTCATGGCGGTTCATTTTTATAGTAGCCATCATTGCTTGAGCACCACTTTTTGTGCCTGCACGCCGGTTGGAATTGGCTCAAAATTTTGAACTAAGGTACGATCGGTAAGATCTGGTGAAATATTTAGGCTACGTAGCGTTTCACTCACGATGGTTGAAAAAACTGGGGCGGCGACCTCGCCGCCATAATGCCCTCCAGCTGAAGGCTCGTCGACCATAACTGCAACAACAATACGTGGTGCGCTGATGGGTGCAAGGCCCACAAAAAATGCACGGTATTTATTTGCGACATATCCCTTGCTTTCAACTTTATGCGCTGTACCTGTTTTTCCTCCGACCCGAAATCCATCTGCACGTGCGCGTATTGCTGTACCCCCCTGCTCGGTAACTGTTTCCAGCATATTGCGCATCTCGATTGCTGTCTTTGCGGACATAACTCGTGTCCCTGGTTTGTATTCTGGGTTACGAAGGATCGTGGTTGGCACCAACTCACCATCGCGTGCAAAGATGGTGTAAGCGCGTGCCAACTGGAATAAAGATGTCGAGATTCCATAACCAAAAGACATACGGGCCTGATCACTTTGACCCCATTTTTGATGTGGATGTAAGCGTCCCGCAACTGCGCCTGGAAAACCAATGTTGGGTGCCTGTCCAAACCCTACTGCCGCAAACAGATCCCACATCTCTCTCGGTTCGAGTTGTAAGGCTAATTTTGCTGTACCAATATTGCTAGATTTTTGAATAACCTGTGAGACCGTTAACATCCCATGAGTATGGGTATCCGTAATTGGCTTAGGTCCAATTAGTAACTTTTGACCAATTGTCATATTAGTATCTGGCTGAACTTTGCCTTGCTCCATTACCAAAGCCACTGGAAATGGTTTGATGGTTGAGCCAGGCTCAAACGTATCCGTAAGTACTCGATTACGTAACTGCTCACCCGTTAGTGATTTACGAGAGTTTGGGTTATAGCTTGGCCAATTTGCTAATGCCAGAATTTCACCAGAACGAACGTCTAAAACAACTGCGCCACCTGCTTTTGCTTTATGTTTTTCTACCGCACTCTTTAAAGCGTTATAGGCAATATATTGAACTTTGCTATCGATGGAGAGCTGAAGATCTTGGCCGTTTTGTGGAAACTGTAATATGGCAATATCATTCACAATACGGCCTAATCGATCTACCACTACACGACGTTTTCCAGCTTGGGCTGCAAGGTCCTTATCACGCGCAAGCTCAATTCCTTCTTGCCCACGATCCTCCACATTTGTAAATCCAATGACGTGCGCCATCGCCTCACCCTCTGGATAGTGACGACGGTATTCATTATTTAATCCAATGCCCGGTATTTCAAGGCGCCTAACCTGCTGAGCGATTTCTGGGTCAACTTGTCTTTTTAAAAAAACTTGATTGCGTTCATCCTTAAATTTTTTCTTGATTTCAGCCTCGCTCATCTCTAATAATTTGGCGAGTTGGGTAATCTTTTCTGGTGCAAGGTCCGCAGGGATGTTATCGGTATAGGCAATTACTGCCTTTGCCTCTAAGCTGGTAGCAATTAATTGCCCATTACGGTCCAAGATCTTGCCACGAGTTGCGGGCATGTCAATCTCACGCTGTACCCCTTTAATAGCTTTAGCTTCATAAAATCCATTACCGGGTCCCTGTATCCAAAAAGCACGGATGCCCAATGCAGCAAATGCTACAAACAGTAGGAAGAGCATGAGTCTTGAGCGCCACATCGGTAAGCGTAAGACAACATTAGGTGAGGTCGAGAACCTGACTGGCTTCATAGACCTTCCTTAAAGTATAGAGTTCGATCAGGAGTAATGGGGCTCATGCGTAATTGATTACGTGCCACATCCCGAATTCGTGATGACTTGGATAAATTTCTTTGCTCAAACTCAAGTCGTAACCACTCTTGATTTAATTTACGTTCTTGTACTTGTGCGCGCTCTAAAGCTACAAATGTTTTTCTAGCCCGCTGTTGTGAAGCAACCAATGACAGGGCGCAGATTAAGAGAAGTGCAAGCAATGTAAGGGTTGCGCGATTCATGTCGCCATCCCTCTTTTTTCAGCAATTCGCATGACTGCTGAGCGTGCGCGTGGATTTTCCTCAATCTCTGACGCACTAGGTTTGATTCTGGCAATAAGCTCAAGATCGCCCTGGGGCAAATCTTTGGCGCGAATAGGCAACTCGCGAGGTACTGTGATTTGCGAATGCGATTGCATAAACTGCTTCACAATGCGGTCTTCTAAAGAATGAAAGCTGATAACCACTAAGCGACCGCCTATTTTTAAAACATCGAGGGCAGCTTC
>JACCEE012041294.1_pt1 | contig 42603 bp, 41 predicted proteins | sample 7449931 | NCBI WGS metagenome assembly JACCEE01 (sample SAMN15323457, study PRJNA562643) | freshwater metagenome | isolation source: river surface water | place: USA:Blue River Watershed | collected 2017-08-19 | reverse complement strand
TGTTCCGGTCAGGAGTCAGTAACGTGAACGATATGGTTAAGAATGTAATTTTATGGGTCGTTATTGCGGCTGTGCTGGGGTCAATATTTAATGGCTTTAGTTCACGCGCCAATCGTAGCGATGATTCATGGTCTTATTCGCAATTTATTAATGCTGTTAAGTCAGGAGAAGTACAGCAAGTTGTGATTGATGAAAAAATCATTAAAGGTAAGTTAAAAACAGGTGATTCTTTTAAAACGTATTCGCCTAATGATCCACATTTGGTGGACGATTTATTGACGAATGAGGTTGAAATAAAAGCACAGCCACCGGAACAACCCTCAATGCTAATGCAGATTTTTATCTCATTCGGACCGATTTTGTTGCTGATTGCGGTGTGGGTGTTTTTTATGCGCCAAATGCAAGGAGGCGGTGCAGGTGGACGCGGTGCGATGTCATTTGGAAAAAGTAAAGCTAGAATGCTTGAACAAGATCAAAATAAAGTGACTTTTGCTGATGTTGCAGGGTGTGATGAGGCAAAAGAAGAAGTGACCGAAATGGTAGACTTTTTAAAAGACCCGTCTAAGTATCAAAAACTGGGGGGTAAAGTTCCGTGTGGGGCGTTGATGATAGGCCCACCGGGAACGGGTAAAACTTTGTTAGCTAGAGCAATTGCCGGTGAAGCCAAAGTGCCTTTTTTTACCATCTCTGGCTCTGATTTCGTGGAAATGTTTGTAGGCGTGGGAGCCTCGCGCGTTCGTGATATGTTTGAACAAGCTAAAAAACATGCACCTTGCATTATTTTTATTGATGAGATTGATGCTGTCGGTCGTCAACGTGGTGCAGGTTTAGGCGGTGGAAATGATGAGCGTGAGCAAACTTTAAACCAACTATTGGTTGAAATGGATGGTTTTGAAGGTAATGAAGGTATTATTGTTATTGCAGCTACTAACCGTGCGGATGTATTAGACAGTGCATTGTTACGTCCGGGGCGGTTTGATAGGCAAGTGAATGTCGGGTTGCCTGATGTTCGCGGTAGAGAACAAATTTTAAATGTACATATGAAAAAAGTTCCTGCTGCTGATAATGTGGTGGTTAAATATATTGCTCAGGGTACACCGGGTTTTTCAGGTGCGGATTTGGCTAATTTGGTAAATGAAGCGGCGTTGTTTGCGGCTAAGGAAAACAAGCGCGTTGTTAGTATGTCAGATTTGGAAAAAGCTAAGGATAAGTTGATTATGGGGGTGGAACGGCACTCCATGGTGATGGATGAAAAAGAGAAAAAAATGACCGCCTATCATGAGGCAGGTCATGCGATTGTAGGGCGAATTGTGCCAGAACATGACCCTGTGTATAAAATCAGTATTATGCCGCGTGGTCGCGCATTAGGGGTGACTATGTTTTTGCCTGAACGTGATCAATACAGTGCTAGCAAATGTAAGTTAGACAGCATGATTTCCAGTTTGTATGGTGGACGGATTGCAGAAGAACTCATTTTTGGTTGGGAACAAGTATCAACTGGCGCATCAAATGATATTGAACGTGCAACAGAATTAGCGCGTAATATGGTAACCAAATGGGGGTTATCGCAACGTTTAGGTCCTTTGGCTTACAGTGAAGAAGAAGGAGAGGTTTTTTTAGGTCGCTCAGTCACTCAACATAAGTCGGTTGCAGAAGGGACTTCACATACTATTGATGAAGAAATTCGTTCGATTATTGATAAAAATTATCAACGTGCGGAAAAGATTCTTAAAGATAATGAAGATATTTTACATGCGATGGCGGCAGCACTGATTAAGTACGAAACGATCGATAAGTATCAAATTGATGATTTAATGAATCGTAGACCGGTTCGAGACCCTGAGGGATGGGATGATAGTGTTCCGCCTAAGAATGGTGTCACATTGGAAAATAGTTTGGAGAAAAAATCAGAACCGCCAATAGGTGACACTGCTAAACAGATTTAAAAAAACGCCGTTTTTGAGAAAGGCGCATAAAAGAGAGACTTTAAGTCTCTCTTTTTTTTTAAAACAAAAAAGACAGGAATCGTAATGGAAAAAAAATATTTTGGTACTGATGGTATTCGTGGAAAAGTAGGGCAATCACCCATTACTGCGGATTTTTTTCTTAAATTAGGCTGGGCGGTTGGGCGTGTATTTGCAAACGAAGGTAAAGGTTTTGTGTTGCTTGGCAAAGATACACGCATTTCAGGGTATATGTTTGAATCAGCTTTGGAAGCGGGGTTATCTGCGGCTGGTGTTGATACACGTTTGTTAGGGCCAATGCCAACTCCTGCGATTGCTTATTTAACCCGTACCTTACGCGCAAAAGCGGGTATTGTAATCAGTGCTTCGCATAATCCTTATTATGATAACGGCATTAAGTTTTTTTCGGTTGCAGGGACTAAATTACCCGATGAATTAGAATATCAAATTGAACAATATTTGAATTCAGAAATAACCACTGTCGATTCAGCTAAATTAGGTAAAGCAAAGCGGATTGACAACGCAGCAGGGCGTTATATTGAGTTTTGCAAAGCCAGTATTCCGACAGGGTTTGATTTTAAAGGCTTAAAAATTGTTTTAGATTGTGCTAATGGAGCCACTTATCACATTGCACCGCATGTTTTTAGCGAAATTGGTGCGGAAGTGGTGAGTTTAAGTTGTGAACCGAATGGTTTAAATATCAATGCGATGTGTGGGTCAACAAAGCCACAAGCATTACAAGCGGCGGTATTAGAACAACAAGCAGACTTAGGAATTGCTTTTGACGGCGATGGTGATCGTGTCATTATGGTTGATGCTAAAGGCGAGTTAGTTGATGGTGATGAAATGATTTACATCATTGCTGAATCACATTTAGCTACGCAAGCTTTTACCACGCCGATTGTTGGAACATTGATGTCAAATTTAGGTATGGAACAGGCCTTAAATAGATTAGGAATCAACTTGTTACGTGCTAATGTCGGAGATCGTTATGTAATGGAAATGTTAACTGAACATAACGGCATTTTAGGCGGGGAAAATTCCGGACATATTATCTGTTTAGATAAAACAACGACTGGTGATGGTATTGTTTCAGCGCTGCAAGTGTTAGCGCAAATGTATAAAACCGGAAAAAGTTTGTATGAATTAAAATCACGCATGCAAAAATACCCTCAGGTTTTATTAAATGTTAAGCTCGATAGACGGGTTAATTTGGATGAAATTCCGGCGATTCAAACCGCAGTAACGCAAGTAGAAAAAAAGCTAGCTCATAATGGGCGAGTATTGTTAAGAGCTTCTGGTACAGAGCCTTTGATTAGGGTAATGGTTGAAGGTGAAGATCAAACGGTGGTTTTAGCTTTGGCTCAGGAGCTTGCTGAACAAGTACACAATGCAATCATTACTTGAATTACACACTTTTAACCTATATTATATTCAGTTTGATTTTGTTTGGAGTAAGGGTAATGCGGCAGTCTCTCATCATGGGAAATTGGAAAATGAACGGCAATCGTGAAAGCAGCGCAGCGTTGTGTAACGCGATTGTAGCAGGCTTAGGCGAAAACACAAATGCGACAGTTGCAGTGTGTGTGCCTTATGTTTATTTAGCTGATTTACAAGCCTTAACTAGCAATACTCCATTAAAATTAGGTGCGCAAAATGTTGCTGCTAAAGAGTCGGGAGCTTACACGGGTGAAGTGTCCGCAATTATGCTCAAAGAATTTGGTTGCACATACGCATTAGTTGGGCATTCTGAACGGCGTAGTTATTATGGCGATACCGATGAATCAGTTGCTGAACGTTTTTGTCAAGCGCAAAAACAAGGTGTAATTCCTGTATTGTGCATTGGTGAAACCTTAGAAGAACGTCAACAAGGTAAAACATTTACTGTGGTTAATACCCAATTGGATGCTGTCATAGCCAAAGCGGGGATTACAGCATTTGCAAACGCTGTGATAGCTTATGAACCGGTATGGGCGATTGGCACTGGGGTGACCGCTACGGACGAGCAAGCTCAAGAAGTGCATAAAGCCATTCGGGAACGTATTGCGGGACTAGATGCTGTTATTGCTGAGAAAATTCAAATTTTATACGGTGGCAGCATGAAGGCTGATAACGCCAAAGGTTTATTGACAATGCCGGATATAGATGGCGGTTTAATAGGTGGTGCATCACTGGATGCGCAGTCTTTTTTAAAGATTTATCACTCAGTTTAAGATTTTATGTATCAGCTAATTATTGTTGTTCATGTATTGTTGGGGTTGGCCGTTATTGGTCTAATATTAATGCAACAAGGCAAAGGTGCAGATGCAGGAGCCGCATTTGGTAGTGGTTCTTCTGGTTCCGTTTTTGGTGCGCAAGGGTCAGCGTCTTTTTTGTCACGAACAACGGCTATTTTGGCGACTTTGTTTTTTTCCACTAGTTTAGGTTTAGCTATTTTGGCAGGACATCAAGGTAAGGCCAAAGATATAATGGATACAACCGAAATAGAACAAAAAGCATCGGATGTTCCTGCAATAGCTGCCGACAAAGTGCCAGCAGTTCCGGTTACTGTCGCTCCAACTGCGGATGTTCCGGCTGTCAGTAGTGATAATGCGCAGAGTAAAGAACAAGACGCAAGTATAGAGTCTGAAAAAGCGGTTACTGCTGATGTTCCAAATCAGGCTCGTGACAGCAAAACCGAGGGTGATGTTGAAACAAAACAGTTAGCGGATAAAAAAGTAGAGTCAAACAATAAACCAAGTGAAGATGAGGCGGATGAGAATAAGCCTGCTAGAGACAAAAAAGAAACTGCAAACAAAAAAGCAGATAAAAAATAAATTGATGTAAAGTTTTTGGCCGATGTGGTGAAATTGGTAGACACGCTATCTTGAGGGGGTAGTGACGCAAGTCGTGCTGGTTCGAGTCCAGTCATCGGCACCATTTATAAACCCATTAGAGTGTGACTCTAATGGGTTTTTTTATAGTTATTTTTGCCACAAATAATATAAATCATGAACAGCAAAGCCGTGTTTGAAAATATTGAACAGCAACTAAATAGCTTAACCAGTCGCGAACAGTATAAAAGTTGTGAACAACTGACAGGTTTGTTTTATGCCGTTGCGTTAACGCCGGTTAGAATTACGGAAATGGAAGTTTTGCCGTTGCTTTTTGTCGCCAATAAGCCGGATATGAACGCGCTGCAAACTGAGCATGTTGTGATGGCAATTAGCGAAATTTGCCAAACTTTTAAGCAACAGCTCCGCAGTGGCGCGTTACATTTTCCTTATGATTTAACGCAAGCCTTGTGTATTGACAAGCATGATGTTTATGAATGGACTTTAGGTTTTTTTCAAGGGTTGCAATTACGCACTGCATTTTGGAGTTATGAAAATGATGGAATTAGCGACAATATCCCTGTATTAAATAGCTTTAAAATATTGAGCGGTTTTTTTGCGCATTCGACTTCAGAAATGGCAATATTGAGCGAGTTTTTTTTACAAATTCCGCAGGCAATTGAAGCGATTGAAAAGTTTGCTGATATGGTAAGACTAGAGCAAACCTTGGCGCAACAAAAACTGAATCCTCCTGCTTATCACCCAGAACGAACCGGTCGTAATGAACCTTGCCCCTGTGGAAGTGGCAAAAAATATAAAAAATGCTGTGCGTAAAATTTAACGTTTAAAAACAATGAATTGTCGTAATGGCGAGCCTTGTTTCCAAATAAAAGCTTCAGTGTAATAGTGCATCAAAGACAAATAACCGATGAACCCTAATGTGATAGCTTTATTCACCTCAATATCAAATATTATTTCAGTGATTAAACTGACTATTTCATTGCCGTACATCTGTAAAATAAAAGTTAATGCGATGGATAACGAAGGTAACACGAGAAAGATAGGGAGTTTCCAGCGTGTGGTGCATTGATAAAGCCAATTTTGTGGTTGGGTTTGATGTTTATTATAATCATGCGTGATGTAAAAAATATATGCCGTGGCATCATGAATTAAGCGTGGTACTAAGATTGCTAAGAAATAGTATTGTTGCAAATATAAATACAGGCTTGTGGTCACTAATAAGGTATTTGCCCACAAAAATAATTTTCCAAACGCTGTTGTGACGGAGACATGATAAAAAACTGTAAAAAGAACCAATAACGCTGATAAGCCGCTGGCAAAGTTTTTTATTTGTGCGATTTGTGATTCTTCTAAGCTTGTGTGTAGAAAAATGCCCAAATATACGAAAATTCCCGCACCAACACTTAGCCATAAGAGTGTATAAAATGCTGCATTTGATAATTGACAGATGCCGCGTGCTACGCCAATTTGTTGTTTTAATACATGATACACTGTCCAACATGCAGTGGTGACATACAATACTTTGTAGGGAATAAATAAACTGCCTAAACCAAATACGGCAATGATAAACACAGTCATCGCGATAAGTTTCGGTTTGTAAAAGCGTAAATATGCCGTATTGGTGACGAGTAATATGCTACTGGCAAGGATATGGGGGGTTCCAAATAGTAATTGAAACAGTAAAAAATGGCTGGGGTTGTTGGGTAAATTGGCCAATAATTGCCCTTGCCAAAAAAACTGATCGAGCCATTGTAAAAACAAACAGAGCGGGATAATTAAATACAACCCTAATAATAAACGAAAAGACACGGCTAACGGGGTGTGCGTAGTGGTTTTTGGTACGGCGATGTGACTAAGTTGTACCATAAAATTATCCTCTTCGTTTAAGTCATTGATAAAAAAGGTTGATGATTGGGAGTTGTGGTTTTTTGCCGTAAAGTGAGTGTAAAAAAATACGATGCGGTTTACCTTATGTGCTTAATATAATAGAACTATCCGTTTCTTGCTAGAGCAACATTAACTTAAAAATATACTTATTCAGCAGTTATTAAAAGGTGTTATTTTTCTAGTAGTTATGCGGTTAAGTATTCATAAACTAATATTTTAAAATTTTTTAAGTTTGTCTAACAGCGCAGAAAAAATCTAGCATATTGACATTTTTTAAAATAATTGACCATGTCATTTTACCCTACGCAGGTGAACTGTAAATACCGGCTGTGATGCTAAATTATTCGACAGTTTTTCTCAGTGACGAAGTCACATAAAAGCTTTTAGCATAAAGGAGATAGGCGATGATATACGAACTTGAAGGCGATATTTTGCTTAGCAAAGCGCAAGTGATTGTCCAAGGTGTGGCAGCGAATGACCCTATGAATCAAGGGCTTGCAAAGTTGCTGCATGAAAACTTTCCACAAATGCACAAAGATTTTCATCAATGGTGTCATCAGCAGCATCCAAAACCGGGGGAGATTTGGTTATGGAATGGTTTATTAGATGCCAAAATAGTGCATTTGATTATCCAAGAAGGCGGTTATGCGCATCATCCTGAACCTAAAAAAACAACTTTGCGGCATATTAAGCACGCGCTGCACGCACTGAAAAAATTGGCGATAAAAGAAAAATTTACTTCGATGGCGTTGCCAAAGTTGGCAGATGGTGAATTGGAATGGGTAGATGTTTTAGACGTTATTCGTTATGAACTTGAGGATGTGAATATCCCCATTTATGTTTACGTTGAGCATAAATCAAAAAAACGCGGGTTAGAACCGGTTAAATAAGTATTTGTTTTAACTGGCTTGTGCAATTATTAATGCGCGTATTGGCGCGGGTAGACCTTCGCAGGTTAAATCGACATTTTTTGGGTCTAAAAAGTTAGCTAATGAATAAAATGTCATCCATTCGGTGCTACGCTGTTCTTCAACAGTGGTTTGACATATATTTATCACACGGATGTGATGAAATCCACAGCGTTTTAACCAACTGATTAAGGTGTCGCAACTGGGTAAAAACCACACATTGCGCATTTTTGCATAGCGGTGTTCAGGTAATAGAACTTCACCGAGTTTGCCTTCAATTACCAACGTTTCAAGTACCAATTCCCCGCCGGTTTTTAAAGTTTCGCGCAATTCTAATAAATGGTCGATAGGCGACCGCCGATGATATAACACCCCCATCGAAAACACCGTATCAAACGCTTTCATACCATAGGGCAAATCCTCAATCCCCACTGGCAACACATACACAGGCGAGGTTCCGTGCATTTTTTTAATGAATTGAAACTGCATGACGTTGATTAAAGTGGGGTCAATGCCAATTACGGTTTTCGCGCCTGCGCCTAACATACGCCAGCAGTGATAGCCATTGCCACAGCCGACATCTAAAACCAAGCGGTTTTGTAATGGCTGAATATGTGCTTGTAAACGTTGCCATTTCCAATCAGAACGCCATTCCGTGTCGATATGAATACCGAATAAATTGTAAGGACCTTTACGCCAAGGATGAAAAGACATTAACTCGGTTTTTAACTGTACTTGTTGGGCGGGTGATAAATCGGTTGTCGTGCCTATTTGTATGGTATCGCTATTTATATGGCGTAGTGACACGGGGGGCGGATTAAAATTTTTAATACTATTCAACCATTTAGATGATGTGCCGTGCGCACTGATATTAAAACCAGCGGCTATTTGTTGTGGCAAAACTTTTAACCAAGGCGCGGCTTTGGTGCTGGCTAAGGTTTGCAATAGTGCAGCATAATCATCCATCATTTTAATGCAATTAAAGACGTGAAATTAAAATAAGCAAACCAGACTTCCGCACTGCTAAAACCGGCTTGGTATAAGCGTTGTTGATGGGTAGCTACGGTTTCCGGAATTAACACATTTTCTAACGCCAGCCGTTTTTGACTAATTTCCAGTTCACTATAACCTTGAGCTTTTTTAAACGCGTGGTGCATATCTGTTTGTAATTGTTGCTGTTTGCTATCTGTAAAATGGATTTTTTCCGATAAAATTAAAATGCCGCCGGGACATAAGCCGTGATAAATTTTGCTTAAAAAACGTAAGCGGTCAGCAACCGGAATAAACTGTAACGTAAAATTAACCACCACTACGTTGGCTTGATGGATGTCAATATCACGAATATCCGCACAGTGAATCTCAATAACGGCTTTATTGGCTTCAACTTGATACTGTTGGCGAAACTGCGCAATCATAGCCGGGGAATTGTCTACAGCGATAATTTTACAATCGGCAGCACTAATTTGCGCCCGCATCGATAAACTTGCCGCGCCTAAAGAGCAGCCTAAGTCATAACAAATTCCGTGGGCGGGGGTGTAATAATCGGCGAGTAAACCTATAGCCTGAATAATCGTGGCATAGCCGGGTACAGAACGTCCAATCATATCGGGAAAAACATTTACCACCGCGTCATCAAAACGAAAAGCGGCAATTTGCTCAACGGGATTGGCATATAAGGAATCTTTTTTAGATAACATGCGTATCGGTAACGAGGAAGTCAGGCAAGTGGGGTGAAAAATTTCACCCCAACAAGGAAAGGGCTAAGAGGGTTCTTTTGCCGCAGGGTCTTTTGAGGTTAAAGCTTCTTTGTTACGTTTTTCCAACATATCAATCACAGCCGTCAACGACCCACTTTTGTCAATTTCATTTTTAAAGCTGGTGCGATAGTTCGTTACCAAACTTACGCCTTCAATCATAATATCATAAGCTTTCCATTCGCCTTTCGTTTGTAGCATACGATAACTGACTCCAATCGGCTGTTTTCCAGGTTGTAACACTTCGGTTTTTACAATCACTTTATCGGCTGCTTCATCTTTATTTAAAGGCAAAAACCGCACTGACCAATCTTTAAACTCCATAAAAGCGCGTGAATAAGTTCTAACCAATAAAGTTTGGAACTCTTGTTTAAAACGCTTTTTTTCCTCATCGGAAGCGGCTTTCCAGTTTTTGCCTAATACTAATGCGGAAATATGATCAAAATCAACATGAGGATAGATAATTTCTTCAACCGCCACAGTGATTTGTTTAAAATCTTTAGTAAAACCGGGGGCTTGCATTTTGGTTTTTAGCTTGTTTGAAGCTTCCTCAATCGCTAATTCAGGGGGGGATAATTCAGATGCAATAGCGTTAGACAGTGGCATAAATCCTATCAATAAGCCAAATAGAACCATCCCCAGTAAGCGTAAGGTAGTTATTCGTTTCATAACAATCTCTCTTAAAAAATTTTCGGGTTAAACTGTTTGTTTGCAATTACTTAGGATAAATAGCCTGTTAAAATAAACAATTATTTTGCACTAAGTAGCGTTCCACTATTATAGTGAAATCCTTTTCAAAACCCTACAACGATGGACTCAATGAAGCATAATATCACTAATACTGTCAATTTTCCTGCTACGCGCATGAGAAGAATGCGCCGTCATGATTTTTCTCGGCGATTGATGCGTGAACATCAGTTGTCGGTAGACGATTTGATTCAACCGCTGTTTGTGATTGAAGGGCAACGCCAACGTCATCTTATCGCATCTATGCCCGCTATTGAGCGATTATCGTTAGATTTATTACTCAAAGAGGTTGAGTTATTGGTTACGCTAGGCATTCCAGCGGTAGCGTTATTTCCGGTGATTGACGCGGGTAAAAAATCTGCCACTGCTGAAGAAGCTTATAATCCGCACGGATTAGTGCAACAGGCAGTTCGGGTGTTAAAACAGGAATTTCCGCAGTTGGGGGTGATTACAGATGTTGCGTTAGACCCATTTACATCACATGGACAAGATGGCTTGGTGAATGCGGAAGGTTATGTCGTTAACGATGAAACCGCGCAACTATTGGCAAAACAAGCAGTATCACATGCTGAAGCCGGGGCGGATATTGTTGCGCCTTCCGATATGATGGATGGCAGAATCGGTTTGATTCGCGCCGCGTTAGAAGCGCAAGGTTATAGCAATACGCAAATTTTGGCGTATTCGGCAAAATATGCGTCCAGTTTTTACGGCCCTTTTCGCGATGCGGTAGGCTCGGCGGGAAATTTAGGCACGGGTAATAAATACAGTTATCAAATGGATGTGGCAAATTCTGATGAAGCGATGCGCGAAATTGCTTTGGATTTGCAAGAGGGCGCAGATATGGTGATGGTTAAACCAGGTATGCCGTATTTGGATATTATCCGCCGTGTGAAAGAGGAGTTTAAAGTACCGACTTTTGCTTATCAAGTCAGCGGGGAATATGCGATGCTGAAAGCGGCGAGTTTAAACGGCTGGTTAGACGAAAAAGCCGTAGTACTCGAATCATTGCTGGCGTTTAAACGTGCAGGTTGTGATGCAATATTAACTTATTATGCAAAAGCTGCTGCGCAATGGTTAGGTCAGCAAAGATAATTTTTAAACTAGCGTGTTTGTTAAATATTAGGAAGCAAGAGTTAAAAACGCGCTCTGTGGTTATTGTTAACATAAGCCGTAAAATTCGAGTTTTTTGCGCAAGGTGCTACGGCTTAACCCCAGCATTTTAGCGGCTTTGGTTTGATTATAGCCACATTCGATTAGCACCGCTTCAAATAGCGGTTTTTCCACTTCACGCATCACTAAATTATATAAATCAACGGTGTGATGACCTTTTAACTGCGCAAAATACGCGGTTAATGCTTGTGTAACATGTACGGATAAACAAACAGAGTCGCTATTATTTGTGTTAGCAGTAGTAGAGTTTGATTGATTCATAATCGGATTTTACGCATTAAAAAACTTAAAACCGGCATTAACATAGCGCAATTGTTCAACGGCGCTATCTGCTTGATAGAGTTTAGTTTTATGCCCTTCTGGCAAAACACCGAGTGGCTGAAAATACCAGCGCAGATGCTTACGCGCCATTTTTACGCCTAACGTGTCGCCATAAAAAAGATATAAACTTTCTAAATGTTGATGAACAACGGTCTGTATTTGAGTCACAGTTGGTTGGATAATGGTTTGTTGAGTTAAATAGTGCAAAATTTGTTGAAAAATCCAAGGATTTCCCTGCGCTGCCCGTCCAATCATAATGGCATCCGCACCGGTATACTTAAGTACAAACGCGGCTTTTTTAGGGCTGTTAATATCCCCATTAGCAATGATAGGGATTTTAACTGCTTGTTTTACTTGCTTAATTGTGTCGTATTCAGCATCACCAGTAAATTTACAAGCACGGGTGCGCCCATGGATAGTTAGCGCAGAAATGCCGCTTTTTTCAGCTAACTGTGCAATAGCAACAGCATTACGATTTTCTTTGTCCCAACCGGTGCGGATTTTTACCGTCACAGGAATTGACACCGCTTTTACCACCGCGGTTAAAATTTGTGCAACTAACGTTTCATTTTTTAATAAGGCGGAACCTGCGGCAACTGCACAGACTTTTTTTGCCGGACAGCCCATATTAAGATCAAGAATATCTGCCCCCCGTTGTTGATTTAGGCGTGCCGCCGCTGCCATTTGTTGGGGGTCAGTGCCTAAAATTTGTACCGAGCGTAAACCGGATTCACCTTGTTGATGGGCTTTAAGCAATGTGCGTGGGTTTTCTGTTAATGCAGGATTTGATGCAACCATTTCAGAAACAGCTAATCCTGCACCGAATTGTCGGCATAAGTGACGAAATGGCTGGTCGGTAATGCCTGCCATCGGCGCAAGTAGAATGTTATTGTTAAGAAGATGACAACCGATTTGCATAGCGGCATGGTAACAGTAAAAAGGGCGTGTATGATAACGCAAAAGCTTATAGGTAGTGTATTTTCACTTACCAATAGCTTGAAAATACTTTAGTATGCACTGCTTAAAATCCATTGATTATATTTTTAGAGGGCTTGTTGATGAATACAACAATTGAATCAAAACCGCCGGTGCCACCGTTTACTGAAGAAACTGCCACGCAAAAAGTACGTATGGCAGAAGACGGTTGGAATAGCCGTGATCCACAACGGGTTTCATTAGTGTATACGCCGGATAGCCAATGGCGCAATCGTGCTGAATTTCCGTGCGGGCGTGAGCAGATTATTGCTTTTTTAACGCGCAAATGGGCGAAGGAATTAGATTATCGTTTGATTAAAGAATTGTGGGCGTTTGCAGGTAATCGGATTGCGGTGCGGTTTGCGTATGAATGGCATGATCAGGCAGGCAACTGGTTTCGTTCTTATGGTAATGAAAATTGGGAATTCGCCGATAATGGCTTAATGCAGCGGCGGTTTGCCAGTATTAATGATTTATCAATTACCGAGGCAGAACGTTTGTTTCATTGGTCGTTAGGTCGTCGCCCGGATGAGCATCCCGGATTAACTGCATTAGGCTTATAAAACAGGGTTATATGTGAATTAATTGGAAAATATGAACACTAAAGATACATTATCTAAATTAACGGTGTTAGCACCATACACGTTGATTTCAGGAGTGTTGTTTTCATTGTTAGCTATCCTACTATGTTTGGCGGGTATTCATGACATACTTAAGAGTATGAAGGAATTACCGGCACGCACGGTTTATGCTTTAGTGATGTACGGTGCATTTTCACTGGCAATGGCGATGGCCGGATGCACAAATTTTCGTGCTTATTTTAATTTGCGCAACTGTAAGTGGCTATAACAATTATTACGAACTTGCCAGCTTGTACAATCGCAAGTTAATGATAGGTCAATGCGGTTCAGCCTTAGATTGGTCTTATGTAGTATGCCATTGACCACTTGGAATCAGCATCAGCTGAGTATGGTTTTTTTGCCAATGTAAACCCTGACGTGCCGCATCCACGTTGGAGTCAAAAACGCGAGCGGGTATTAGGTAGTAGTATTGTGAGCAATTCTATTTTTCAGATGTTTATCCCTAAACGCAATACCAAGCTTTTTAACAATACCTCTATATTTTTTACTATCAATAAGTTATGTTTTTATATTAAGCCACTGTGTATTTTAATAATCGTAAGTGCGAATATGAAAATCAAGTAAGCTGAACTGATAAAACCGCGCCCGCGCAATAGCAGAATAGGTATAATCCCTGAAGTATTGATACTCTCGTTTGGTTATTCATCCAGTTACGCTAAAAGCTATTAAAGGTACGCCCAAATTATGAAAATGAATATTCACGTTGGCATTATTGGTTTTTCTTTGCATGAACAAGAGCAATTTAATCGTATTTTTGCCGTTTCGTTAGAACGGGATCGCTGTTATATCTTAAAAGAGCTAACCCAGAATCAGCCGGTAGATTTGTTAATTGTGAAAACCGCAACTGAATCAGCGTTGAAAAAACTGCATTTTTATGAAGCTAACCACCGTAAAGTGCCGATTGTGGCGGCGGGAAAATCCGAAGTTGCAGGATTTGACTATCATATTCAAGGGGTATTGTTGGTTAGCCGAGTGTTAAAAGTATTGGATGCCGTGCCGGTGAGCCCAAGAATTGTGGATGAATCGGCACAAGATTTGCGGTCAAGTCAAGGAACTGAGCATGTAACTATCGGTGGACAGTACGATATTTTGGTCGTGAATAATAATCAACAAATGTGTCAAGCTTTGGCTTCTGTGCTGCATAATGCAGATATACCGTTAAATATTGATTTTGTTGATAATGAAACACAGGCAATTGCGAAAATTAAACAAAAATATTACGATTTTTTGTTTGTTGATGCCCACGTTTCTAATTTTGCCGAAATTGATAACAGTATTAGTGCCTCGCGTAAAAGCGGCGTTCGTTCATCAGTGGTGATGCCCATTGAGGAGGAGTCTGTAATCGATGATGCGCATATTGTGTTACGGGTTTTAAAAGCGTTTGAGGCGGTTGATGATTTGGCAGATGTGCATGAATCTTGTCCTTCTGCTACAGATGATTGTTACAAAGTGTTAGTGGTTGATGATAGTGAGTTGATGCACAAAGCCTTGAAAATGGAGTTGGATAAATCAGACGTGCAATTGCGGACAACCTTTGCTTTCAGTGGTGAGCAGGCGTTGGAGATTGTTGCGCAGCAACATTATGATTTTATTTTCCTTGATGTCATGATGCCCGGAATTGATGGTTTTGAAACCTGCGCACGGATTCGGAAAATAAAGTCCATGACAAAAGTGCCGATTATTATGTTGACGGCAAAGGCCTCACCGCTGGATGAAGTAAAAGGTATTATGGCAGGATGTAACACTTATTTAACCAAGCCGATTAGACCGGATGAGTTTCAAAAAATGCTAGCACGCATTATGCGCTGGTTACGCGAATTTAAAACAACTTTTTAAAACGCCAGCGCTGTTTGCTATACACGGTATTGTTAAATGCTTGTAAGCGCATTTAAAAACTGAAGTTATTAAAAGGGGTAGTCGTAGTCCATAATTAGCGGTGCGTGGTCAGAAAAACGTTCCGCTGTGTAAATATTGGCTGCGGTTATTTTATCTTTTAAACCGGCACTGATAATTTGATAATCAATTCGCCAGCCAACATTTTTAGCGCGAGCTTGTCCACGATTTGACCACCAAGTATATTGGTCAGGTTGTTGATTGATTAAGCGAAAAGCATCAAACCACTGTTCGGTTGCAAATAATTGATCGAGCCATGCGCGTTCTTCAGGTAAAAAACCTGAGTTTTTTTGATTACCTTTCCAATTTTTTAAATCTATTTCTTTATGCGCAATATTCCAGTCACCGGCAATAATATAGTCGCCACCGGTTTGAATGAGCGTTTGCAGGTAAGGAAAAAATTGTGCTAAGAACTTAAATTTAAAAGCTTGGCGTTCTTCACCGGAAGAGCCGGAGGGCAAGTATAAAGAAATGACGGCTAGCTTGCCAAATTGCGCTTGAATAAAACGGCCTTCGCAATCTGCTTCTTGCCAACCCATGCCGTAAGTGACGGAATCAGGCTGTTTTTTACAATATAATGCAACACCGCTGTAGCCTTTTTTTTCGGCATCGTGATAATAGCAGTGATAGCCTTGTGGGTGAAATGTGCGGTCTTGTAATTGATGCAGTTGTGCTTTGGTTTCTTGAATGCAAATGACATCTGCATTTTGTGAATTTAACCAAGAGAAAACGTTTTTTGTTTGCGCTGAGCGAATGCCGTTAGCGTTTAAGGTAATAATACGCATGTTAATTGATAGTTGCGGTTTTGTTATAGAACTCGTATTATAAACGGTTCCTTTTTAAGTATGTAAACCCCGTTGTGGGTAATGTGAAATCATTATGAAACCAGAAATTCATCCTAACTACGCGCAAATTACAGTCACTTGCGGTTGTGGCAATAAATTTGAGACAGGCTCTGTGTTAGCCAAAGATTTACATATAGAAGTTTGTTCAGCCTGTCATCCTTTTTATACCGGCAAACAAAGAGTTGTTGACACCGCAGGTCGTGTTGATAAATTCCGTAAAAAATTTGGTAAATAACTTTTTTAAGCGTGATTGGGTGTGTTAATCCAATGTCTGCTATCTGTTTCTAACTTAGATTGTTACAGCAAACTCGGCGATTTTTAAGCTGAATAAATTGCCGAGTTAAGCTGTTTCCTATTAAAACAATTCTTCCACTGTTGCTTTTCCTTCTTGTGACTGACCACTGCTATTAGATGTCCGGTGTCTTTTTCGTGTGCTTGAACGTGATGACGAAATGTGCTTAACCGGTAATGTAGCAGTCGTTGTTTCTTCCATGATTTTATCTCTAATAAAATAATCCCAACCACTGCCGGGAATATTATTTGTTGTGCTAAGTTCTTTGCTCGGATTATAAATTGAAGCTTTAATGATACCGTCAGGTTGTTGCAAAGGTTCTTCAGGGCTATCTTTTAAAGCGATTTTCATAAAGTCTATCCACATCGGTAAAGCGGCCTTGCCACCTGTTTCTGACGCACCGAGTGATTTGTTTGAGTCAAATCCGACCCATGCACTGGCGGCAAAATGTGGCGTAAAACCATTGAACCAAGCGTCCTTTTGGTCATTAGTAGTTCCAGTTTTTCCGGCAATGTCGGTTCGATTTAATACTTTTGCATCTGTCGCTGTACCTCTTTGTACCACATCGCGAAGTAGAGAATTCATTAAGAAATTCACTTCAGGCGAGATAACACGCGCGGCGCGCCGACCATTGGTTTGTGGAGTTGGCGAAAAAGTGTTGGTACATAATGGACAGGCTACGTCAGGTTCTGCTTGAAATACCACTTGTCCTTTAAAGTCTTCAATGCGCTCTATGATATAAGGTTTAATTAAGAAGCCACCATTGGCAAATACCGAATACATGCGTGCCATTTGTAACGGTGAAGCATAGCCGCTACCGAGTGCTAAGGATAAGCCATGAGGTAATTGCGATTTTTGAAAGCCAAAGCGGGTAGCGGTGGCGATGACTTTATCCAATCCTAAATCTTGCAATAGACGAATGGCAACGATATTTCTGGAGTGTACCAACGCAGTTCTAATCGGGGTGGGGCCATAAAAGCGATTGCTATAGTTTTGCGGATGCCAGGCTTTATCCTTGGCGGTTCCGGTAGTAATAACAATTGGTTCATCATTGATGATGCTGGCAACAGTATAATTATCTTCTAATGCGGTGGTGTAAACAATCGGTTTAAAGCCAGAACCGGGTTGGCGTTTTGCTTGTATTGCGCGGTTATAAGTATTTAAGTGAAAATCAAAGCCACCTTCCAGCGCAATAATTGCGCCGTTATTAGGGTTTAAACAGGCAAATGCTCCTTGTACATCCGGTATTCTGGCTAATTCCCAACTTCCGGTAGCATTTTTTCTAACTCGTATAATGTCATTGACTTGTAAAGTGTTATCAAGTAGCCGTGAGTGGGATTTTCGCCATTGTATATGAGTTGTGGCAAGTTCAATTAAAGTATCGTTTTGCAAGCGGGCTTGGGTTTTTCCGTGTTGTACTTTTAGCACATGTACAGGATAAGTATCACCGATTACAGGTAATTGTAAAAAAGCTTCTTCAGTGCTAAAGGTTTGATAAGGCTGATCTTTAATCCCGTGGCGCATATCGTAAAGGTGTAGCGTATTCCACAGTGCATGGCTTGCAGTTTCTTGTAATGGTTTAGTGATAGTCGTAAAAACTTTCATACCGCTGTTATAGGCTTCTTCGCCATATTTTTCTAACATTTCTTGACGCACCATTTCAGCAATATACGGTGCAATCATACCCGGTTCTGGGCGATGAATATGTGCATTATCCGGTTCTATTAATGCGGCATCGACATCCGCTTGTGACGCATAACCTAACATCGCCATACGACGTAATACATAATTACGTCGTTCTATCGCGCGGTTAGGATGGGTTACAGGATTATCGGTTGAAGGAGCTTTGGGTAAGCCGGCAATCATGGCTTGTTCTGCAAGCGTTAATTCAGTTAAGGTTTTACCATAATAAGTTTCGGCAGCAGCGACAATACCGTAAGAACTGTGTCCCATATATATCTTATTTAGGTACAGCTCTAAAATTTGATCTTTACTAAAAGTTTTTTCAATCTCTAATGACAGCAGCATTTCTTTAATTTTGCGGCTATAAGTTTTTTCGGGGGTGAGTAGAAAATTACGAATCACTTGCATGGTAATAGTGCTGCCACCTTGTTTTTTCTTACCTGTTAAGAGTAACTGTAAAGACGCACGAACCAGACTTTTATAATTAACGCCAGGGTGACTGTAATAGCGGTCGTCTTCGGCTGCAAGAAATGCGTTAATCAGGCGTTGGGGGATTTTGTGAATACTAATAGGCGTACGTTTTTTTTCTCCAAACTGAGCCATTAATATTTTGTCATGGGTGTAAATAGTAAATGGCATTTGATATTGAACATCACGCAATGAAGAAACATCAGGCAAGTCTTTGATTATACGAACATAAAAAACATAGCCTGTGACCGAGCCACAGATAACTAAGACCATGGTGATGATAATAAGCCACTTAAAAACGAGTTTACATAAGGTCATGCGTTAAGAAGATCAATAAGCCTTAAAAAAAATGCTGTTGCGGCAGAACGGACATCAACAACGAGAAAGTAAAAATAGCCTGTTTTTAAATTCAGAACAATAGCGGTTTTAAAATAAAGTGGATTTTTTATGATGAAACTAAAAAACGCTACTATACTCTTAAACAATAAAACAAGGCTTGATTTTTAAACGAAAAGATAGGCTGTATAAATTATGAAATATTTACGTTGTAGTCGTATTAATAGGTTTTGTTATGAACTTTTTTAATCGCAAGCATTCTGCTGTGTTGGGGATAGACATTAGTACTGCGGCAATTAAATTGCTGGAATTGAGTAAGGTTGGTACGGGGGCGCGTTATCGAGTTGAAAGTTATGCGGTGGTTCCTTTGCCACAAGATGCCGTGGTTGATAAAAACATTACCAATATTGATATGGTCGCTGATGCGATAAAAATGGCGGTTAAGCAATCTGGGTCTAAAGAAAAAAATGCGTGTGTTGCGGTTGCAGGTTCGTCGGTGATGACAAAAGTCATTCAAATGGCCGCAGATTTACAAGCTGATGATTTAGAAGAACAAATTATGATTGAGGCGGATCAGTATATCCCTTACGCTCTTGATGAAGTGAATTTGGATTTTGAAATTCAAGGCAAAAATGAACACAACCCTGAAATGAACGATGTGTTGTTGGCCGCTTCTCGACGTGAAAATGTTGATGACAGAGTCGAAGCCCTGACTAAAGCAGGGTTAAAGGCAAAGATTGTCGATGTGGAGGCGTTTTCTATGGAAAATGCGTTTACATTATTGATTGATCAGTTGCGTAGTGCGGATCGATTAAGCAAAAAAACGATTGATAAACAAACTGTTGCCATTGCCGATATTGGTTCTACGATGACCACGTTGAATGTATTACATAATTGTCGAACTGTTTATGTACGCGAACAAAGTTTTGGTGGTAAGCAATTAACTGAGGAAATTCAGCGTAGATATGGTTTGTCTTATGAAGAGGCAGGTTTGGCAAAAAGGCAAGGTGGATTGCCAGATAATTATATTACTGATGTTTTAGACCCTTTTAAACAGGCAATGGTGCAGCAAATTTCCAGAGCGTTACAGTTTTTTGTCTCTTCCAGTGCTAACCGTGAAGTAGATGGTATTGTGTTAGCCGGTGGATGCGCGTCAATTCCAGGATTAGATAAAATCGTGGAAAAAAGTATTGGTATTCCAGCTTATGTTGCCAATCCATTTATTAACATGGCGTTATCCAATCGTGTTAAGCCGCAAAGTTTGAGTAATGATGCGCCTGCTATGATGATTGCTTGCGGTTTGGCACTGAGGAGTTTTGATTAATGGCTAAAATCAATTTACTGCCTTGGCGTGAAGAGTTACGCAAACAGCGGCAACAAGATTTTTTAATGGCGATGGGCGGGGCGGTAGTGTTGACGTGTGTGTTGTTTGGTTTAGTTTATCTGCACATTGAGAACATGAAGGAATATCAGCAAAAGCGTAATGACATGGTGCAACATGAAATTGATGATGTTGAGAAAAAAATCAAGGAAATTGAAGATATTGAAAAGAAAAAAACAACTTTGAATACTAAAATTGATTTGATTAAGGATTTGCAAGCAAGCCGTCCTAAAATTGTGCATGTCTTTGATGAGTTAAGAAGAATTACGCCGGTTGGTGTACATTTGGTGAGTTTGGAACAAAAAGGTGGCGATATAACGATTACTGGTAAGGCAGAAACTAACGCTAAAGTTTCAGATTATATGAAAGCTGTTGAGAGTTCACAGTGGTTGACATCACCGAATCTTAAGTTTGTAAAAGGTTTTGGATTACAAGATATTAAGGGGCAGCTTAAAGACTTTATTTTACAAGTTAAGCAGAAAGAAGATAAAAAGGAAGACAAAAAAGATGCTAAGGACGCTAACAAAGACAGTAAAGCTACCGAAAATAAACCCGCAGAAGCCGCTGGAGCGAAATAATGGATTTGTCTGAAGTCAATTGGGATTTTAATGTTGCAGGGTCTTGGCCATTGCAAGTTAAGGTGATGGTTATTCTGATTGTATGTTGTTTGGCAACAGGTGTGGGATTTTATTATATTACGCAGCCGCAATTGGATGAGCTGGATGTGTTGAGGAGGAAGGAAGTCGACCTTATGGAAGACTTTAAGAAAAAGCAAAGTAAGGCAGTGAGCTTGGCGGATTATCATGCACAGTTGAAAATCATTGAGTCCAGATTAGGCGATATGATGAAACAAATGCCAGCAAAGGCGGAAGTGGCAAACTTATTGTTTGAGATTTCACAAACCGCTTCAACCAGTGGTTTAGAATCGAAATTGTTTCAACCCGAAGCAGAGATAAAGCAATCTTTTTATATTGAGTTGCCTACCAGTGTGGAAATGGAAGGTAAATATGAGGAATTAGGGTTGTTTGTGAGTGGGGTTGCGTCTATGTCACGCATTGTCACAGTACATGATATTAATTTGGTTGCTTTGCCAGTCGATAAGACAGGGAAGACACGTTTAACTATGAAGGCGACTATCAAAACCTATACTGACTTAAGCGAGGATGCAAATGCAGGTCAAGCTAAAGATAAGAAGAAACCTTAAGGTACAGCTAGATGAAAAATAACTCAAAATTTAAATACAGGGCGTTGAGAGTGATTTGTTTAGTTGCAATAACAGGTATGTTTTCAGGTTGTGGTAATGATGATTTTTCGGATTTAGAGCGGAAAATTGCTGAGATTAAGGCGATTCCTAAAAAGGAAATTGACCAGTTGCCTGCTCCAGAAATTGTGGAGCCTTTTTTGTTTGAATTAGACGGTTCAAAAGATCCGTTTGAGTTGGTGCAGAAAGAGACATTGGCGGATACGCCTGTTGAGGTCGTAAATTCCAGCATACACCCTGATCCTAATCGTCCTAAAGAAGATTTAGAGTTGTATGCTTTAGACTCATTAAAAATGGTTGGAACGATGAAAAAAGATGCCATTTTATGGGCGTTGATTCAATCTAAAGATGGAACTGTTCATCGAGTGAAGGAGGGAAATTATATGGGCGCAAGCGATGGAAAAATCACTGAAATTTCTGAAAATGAGGTTAAATTGATGGAAATTGTACCCGATAAAACACCTAATACATGGCGTGAACAACCTAACTCACTCAAACTGAATCCGACTCAGTGATTTAAAGGTAAGAATGATGAATATCAAGCAAAGCTGTAATTTTTTTAATAAGTGGACGGGGGGCGTACTGATTCGGTGCATAGCTGCGGTGTTCCTAATGCTGATACAGATTAGTGCGGTTTGGGCAGATGATTTAACTATTAAAGCTTTGGATTTTGCTTCGTTGTCAGGGGATAAGGTACAGTTACAGTTAGAAATGGATGGGTCTGCTATTGCACCTAAAGTTTTTCAAACCGATAATCCAGCCCGAATTGCTTTAGATTTTGCAAATGTTAAAAGTGGTTTAGATAAAAAAAGCTTTGCAGTAAATAAGGGGGCGGCAACGAATGTGTATGTTGTTGAGGTGGCGGGACGTACACGGGTGGTGATTAATCTTGTGCAGTCGGTTCCTTATCAGACCAGTGTGATGGGGAATAAGGTGTTGGTGACGTTGAATGAAACAGCCCCGCCACCTGTTGTTGAGGCAAAACAAGAAATAAAGGTTGAGGCAATTCCTGAGCCTGAACCTGAGATTGATGCGATTTCTGAAAAAACTGTGCCAGAAAAGCAAGTTAAGCATTCAATGGTTGCTAAGTTATTGCCTAAACAGCTTATTAAGGATATTGATTTTAAAAGAGGTCCAGCTGGTAATGGGTTGTTATTAGTGGCATTGGCTAACCCTAATACGGTGGTTGATATTAAGGAAAAAGGTGGTAAAGTTGTTTTGAATTTTTTAAATACCAAGTTGCCTACCGCACTGAAAAAACGCTTTGATGTTTCAGATTTTGCAACACCTGTACAAAAAATAGATGCGACTGATAAAGGAGCTGATACTGTATTGACGATTGCTACTGCTGATAGTAATTATGAATATTCTTCTTATCAGACGAATGGTGTGTTGACAGTCGATTTTAAGGCAATGACGGTTGCCGAGAAAGAAGCTGCTGCTAAAAGTAAGTTTCCTTATACAGGAGCTAAGTTGTCATTAAATTTCCAAGATATTGCGGTGCGCGATGTGTTGCAGATTTTGGCGGATTTTACTGAGTTTAATATGGTGGCAACCGATGCAGTAGGTGGAAATGTTACCTTGCGATTAAATGATGTACCTTGGGATCAAGCGTTAGAGTTAATTTTAAAATCAAAGGGGTTAGGACAGCGTAAAGCAGGGAATGTGGTATGGATTGCGCCGGTTGCTGAGATTACTAAATTAGAACAGCAAGAAGAAGATGCGCAAAAAGTGGCAGTGCGTTTGGAGCCGTTAAAAACCGAATATATTCAAATTAATTATGCTAAGGTAGAAGACATTAGAAAAATGTTGGTAGGTGAAGGGACGGTGACGGGAGCTATTAATGTGAATCCTAATGCGGTTGAAACAGAGGGAGGAAAGTTACTTTCTGCTCGCGGTGTAGCTACTATTGATCCGAGAACGAATACGCTGATTGTTAAAGATACGGCTAAAAGATTAGATGAAATTCGGGCGTTAATTAAATTACTGGATATTCCTATTCGACAAGTGATGATTGAAGCGCGTATTGTCATTGCGAATAAAAACTTTGCGCAGGATTTAGGGATTAAATTTGGGGTGGCGAAAGGGGCTACAATGGGGGCAGGGAAGACGTTTAATTTGTCAACAGGTACGACAGGGGTTGGGGTTAATGTGCCAACCTTTAGCAATAATGCTGGTACAGTTGTAAGTAATTTAGTAGATTTAGGAGCTGCTGCTATTAATGCACACCCGGCAGCCGCATTGGGGATGACATTGGCGCGTGGAGCAGATTACGTTTTAAATTTGGAGCTTTCTGCGTTACAAAACGAAAATAAGGGTGAAATTTTAGCTAACCCTAGAGTGATGACATCGGATAGGGTGCCAGCAACGATTGTTCAGGGGGTACAAATTCCTTATACGACACAGGGACAAGGTGGTGCTTCTACCACAACATGGCAAGATGCTGTGTTAAAATTACAAGTGACCCCTCAAATTACGCCTAATGGTAATGTTATTATGGAGTTATGGGTGACTAAGAATAATCCATCAGCAGATGGTACGGGCAGTATAGAGAAGCGTGAAGTGAAAACAACTGTACAGATTAATGATGGCGAAACAGTCGTATTGGGTGGTGTTTATGAGTACGATTCAGGGCAAGATAATTATAAAGTTCCTTTCTTGGGGGATTTGCCCGGAATAGGGTTTTTGTTTAGAAAAAATTATGTTAGCGATCGTAAACGTGAATTATTGGTGTTTGTAACGCCAAAAATTGTTAAGGGTGCGTTGACAATTCGTTAACAAACTTCAAATTGAACGCAAAAGGGGGCATAATGCCCTCTTTTTTTAATTTACTATTGCCAGTTATCTATGAAACGGTCAGAAAATATATATTTAATTGGTCTAATGGGGGCAGGGAAAACCACAATTGGTCGACAGTTAGCCAGTGCTTTGCGATTGCCTTTTTATGACAGTGATAGAGCTATTGTTGAAAATACCGGTGTTGATATTCCAACTATCTTTGAATACGAAGGTGAAGAAGGTTTTAGAAACCGTGAGCAAGCAATGATTGTACAATTGACTGATATTGATGGGATTGTATTAGCTACCGGCGGCGGTGCTGTGTTACGCGAAGAAAACAGAAAACATTTGCAAAGTAACGGTTTTGTGGTGTATTTGCAATGCTCAATTGAGCATCTTTTACAAAGAACCCGCCGTGATACACAAAGACCTTTACTCAATACCGAAGACCCTAAGCAGCAGCTAGAAACTTTGTTTAAGGAGCGCGAGCCTTTGTATTTAAGTTGCGCAGATTTTAAAATAGACACAGGTGAAATCCAAAGTAAGTTAGTCGTGAAAAATATATTGCAAGCTTATCAAGAATTTAATGATTACTCCGTTATGCCATGAAACAGTTACATGTTGCTTTAGGAACAAGAAGTTACCCTATTTATATAGGTGAAAATTTGCTACGGCAAAAACAGTTATTCACGGCGCATATTAAATCTAAACAAGTGTTAATAGTGACTAACGGCACTGTTGCTCCGTTGTACTTAAATTGCTTATTAGAACAGCTTACCGCCTATCAAGTTGAAACGGTTATTTTGCCTGATGGTGAGCAATACAAAACTTTAGATTGTGTGGCTGATATTTTTACCAAGCTACTAGAGAAAAAATTTAGTCGCAACGCAACCCTTATTGCTGTAGGTGGTGGTGTGATTGGTGATATGGGGGGGTTTGCTGCAGCTTGTTATCAACGTGGCATTCCTTTCATCCAAATCCCGACTACTTTATTAGCGCAAGTCGATTCTTCGGTAGGCGGAAAAACGGGGGTCAATCATGTGTTAGGGAAAAATATGATTGGTGCGTTTTATCAGCCGCAAGCGGTGATTGCCGACACAACTGTATTAAGCACATTGGACGACAGACAATTATCAGCTGGCTTAGCGGAAGTCATTAAATATGGCTTAATTCGTGATATAGCTTTTTTTGAGTGGCTGGAGGTCAATATTGAAAAATTGTTAGCTAAAGATACTGACGCATTGGCATTTGCAATAGAACAGTCGTGTCGAAATAAAGCCGAAATTGTTGCCGAAGATGAATTTGAGTCTGGTGTGCGTGCTACATTGAATTTAGGGCATACTTTCGGTCATGCGATTGAAACTGGAACGCAGTATAGTGAATATTTGCACGGTGAAGCTGTTGCGATTGGGATGTGCCAAGCAGCATATTTATCTATGCGTTTAGGTTGGTTAACTGATTCAGATGTTGCACGAATTGTAGCGATGATGAAACGCGCTAAGCTACCTGTGATTGCACCAAAAAACTTGGCTGTTGAGCAATATATTGCGTTGATGGCAGTCGATAAAAAAAATTTGGATGGTAAAATTCGATTAATCGCTTTAGAAAAGATTGGTAAAGCATCGCTACCGATTCATGTCGAACAGCAAATATTAGAGTATACACTTCGACACTATACTGTTTGAGCAATCAACATTTACAGTCGTGTTATGAACGTAATTTGCGAATTTAACATGGCTTTTTTTATTTAACATATCTTTGCACCATGACTCCTTTAAAAAACGATATTTTCATTCAAGCTTTACTTAAACAGCCTGTTGCAAAGACACCAGTGTGGATGATGCGTCAAGCAGGACGGTATTTGCCTGAATATCGAAAAATACGCGAGCAGGCAGGGAGTTTTTTAGCGTTGTGTACTAATCCTGAATTGGCTTGTGAGGTCACTTTACAACCTTTACGGCGTTTTGATTTTGATGCGGCAATTTTGTTTTCCGATATTTTAACTATTCCAGATGCAATGGGATTAGGTTTGTATTTTACCGAAGGCGAAGGACCAAAATTTAAAAAACCGATTAAAACTGCGGCGGATATTGAGGCTTTGCCGATTCCTGACCCGTATTCAGAGTTACGCTATGTCGTGGACGCTGTCAGTTTAATTAGGAAAAATTTGCAAGGACAAGTACCGCTTATTGGGTTTTCAGGTAGTCCATGGACGTTGGCTACTTATATGGTCGAAGGCGGTAGTAGTAAAAGCTTTCAAAAAATCAAAGGCTTAATGTATAACGAGCCACTGTTGACACACCGGATGTTGGATAAGTTAGCCCAAGCGGTGGCAGCTTATCTGAATGCGCAAATAGAAGCGGGGGCGCAAGCGGTGATGTTATTTGATACTTGGGGCGGGGTGTTGAGTACGGAAAATTATCAAGAATTTTCCTTAGCTTACGCTAAACAAGTGCGGCAGCTTTTAAAAACTGACCATAATGGACAGACGATTCCGACCATTTTGTTTACCAAAGGCGGCGGTTTGTGGCTAGAAGCGATGGCGGAGTCTGGCTATGATGCGCTGGGTTTGGATTGGCAAACCGATATAGCAGTGGCGCGGTCGCGTGTTGGCGATAAGGTTGCTTTACAGGGTAATCTTGACCCGATTGCATTGTATGCGCAACCGGCGGTGATAAAAGAAAAAGTACAGGCTATTTTGCACAAATACGGTCAAGGTTCTGGACATGTGTTTAATTTAGGACACGGAATTTTGCCAGATATTAATCCTGAGCATGTGAAGGCGATGGTTGATGCGGTACATGAATTAAGTCCTGTTTATCATCTGTCACGTTAAGAAATCGACTATGAGTGATAAATATGAATAAAATCATCGTGTTATTAGGTTTGTTCAGTGTTACTTTTATTGGTTATGCAGAGCAGGTTAAGCCAGTTGTGCCAGAAAAAAATGCGCAGCAAGCGATTAATATTGAAGTGTATAGAAGTCCAAGTTGTAGTTGTTGTGGCAAATGGGTTGCGCATTTACAGCAAAATCAATTTCAAGTTAAAGAGGTTGTAACGGATAATATACAAGCGATTAAAGATAAATACGGCGTTACTCGTGAGATAGCTTCGTGTCATACTGCATTGGTGAATGGTTATGTGATTGAAGGGCATGTTCCGGTTGCTGATATTAAAAAGTTATTAAAGCTTAAACCCGATATTATTGGTATTGCTGTTCCTGCAATGCCGGTTGGTACGCCGGGAATGGAAACTAATGGTAAGAAAGATGCCTATAATGTGATGAGTTTTGATAAAGCGAAACAGCATAAAGTTTTTTCTCACTACGCGGAGCAATGATGATTTTAGCGGGCGATATTGGGGGTACTAAAACTTTATTGGCGTTGTATGAGCAACAGAACTCAAGTTTAAATTGCTATAAAAAACAACAGTATGTGAGCGCAGATTTTACCAGTTTTGATGATATCTTGATTGATTTTGTAGCGGGCGAGAAAGTTGATAAGGTTTGTATCGGTGTTGCAGGTCCTGTGATGAACGGCGTTTGTCGGACGACAAATTTACCGTGGTTGTTAAAAGCAGCAGAGATTTCTCGGCAAACTTTAGCGAGTCAGGTTCTGTTGTTGAATGACTTGGAAGCGATGGCATGGGGGGTTTTGAATTTACCGGAACAAGATTTTGTCGAATTGAATCCTTTAGCACAGCACAACTCTGGTAATGTCGCGGTATTAGCGGCTGGAACAGGGTTAGGTGAAGCGATTGTGGCGTGGGATGGACAAAAATATCATGTGATTGCTACCGAGGGGGGGAATACTGATTTTGCACCGAATAGCGAGGAAGAAATTATGTTGCTGCGCTATTTGATGGGTAAATATCCTGAACATGTATGTTACGAGAGAGTGTTATCAGGTGCTGGATTGGTCAATTTGTATGCGTTTTTGAAAACAATTGATTATGCGATTATTAATCCTGAAACTGAACAACGAATATTAACTGAAGACCCGGCGAGTGTAATAAGTGCGTTAGGTATGACTGGAAAAGATATTTTATGTCATAAAGCATTATCTATGTTTTGCCGTATTTATGGTGCAGAGGCAGCGAATTTGGCTTTAAAATGTTTGCCTTATCGTGGAGTTATTCTAGCAGGAGGGATTGCTGCAAAAATATTGCCTTTTATGCAACAGGGTGAATTTATGCAGGGATTTTTATCAAAAGGACGGTATAGATCAGTTTTAGAACCCATCTCTGTTAAGATTTGTCTTGATCCTGATGCTGCATTATGGGGAACTGCGATTTATGCAAGTACAAAATAGTAGGGTATTTTCTTGTTATGAAATTTAAAAAGAGCTAACTTTTGATTAGTTAGCTCTTAAAAAAGATAATTTTTTATAAATCATTTAGTCCAGACAAACCATCAACAGACCAATTATCAGCATTTGACGCACCTGTCATGTCCTTTTTGTTTTTGTATCTGATATTACACGCATAACGTTTCGTTACCATCGCAGTATCTTTAGGCGTGATTTTAATATCAGCATTAATCATGTATTCATAATTACCCACGTCCCAAGAGTTAATTGGTGTTGCTGGGAAGGTAATCGAAAAATTTGAGCCTAAATCTTTTGTGATGTAGTCATTGCATTGCTTAAATGCAAGTCGAGTCATGTCTGTAGAAACAGGTGTTTGACTACCAATGTCATCGGTGTCTTCAAGGAAGGCATCAGAAGCAACAATTTTGTAAACAACAGGCATGACTAATTTGCTCTGAAATGCTAAAAGGGCGATCAGTGAAATCACGAAAAGAGCAATTTTAATACGTATATTCATGTGGGTTTAAAAACAGAATGAGATTAGAAAAATTGATTTTAACAAAAGATGAATGATCCGAAGAAAAAATTAACTTAGACAGATGATGAGATAAAAAGTTTATTAGTTTTATCAATCAATAACTTATATTTTTTAGCTGTTATACGACATGGTAACGTCATCTAACTAACTGTAGTAATTTGCTTTAAAAACAGGGTCATATTGTATTTTGAAGCAAAAAAAGTCTTGTTGTAAAAAAACATTGACTATTATCAGTGGTTTTTGGTGATAACGTAAAGTTATTTAAAAATTTGTTTGAAGTTACTATACAGTTTTGAGAACGAATAACCGTAACAAAAGATACCTTCACAAAATTAAAAAGTTAAAAATTTTTTAGAAAAATAAAGTTAAAAATATTATATATATCAAATTATTATGTTGTTTTTTTAAAGACAAAAAAATCTTTTGTGTTGTAGTTATATTTTTTACGCTTGACATGATTTACTGAACTGGTAAACTCATTGCTCAGAGCATGGAAGCGAAGAAACCGCCCTCATGTTTTGAGAGCAGTTTTTGGTGTTAAGGATAAAAACAAGAAGCTTCTAGCTGTGATAGCTGGGAATTTTAATAATATTTAGGAGGTAGAAATGGCAGCTACAACTGAGTCAGTTAAAGCTGATGCTACAGAAGCACCGCTGTTAAACAAAACAAACCTAATCGCTGGGTTTATGTTGTATCTAGTGTTTTATTCATTTATCCGTTGGTATGAAGGCGTTTATGGCTGGTCAGCTGGTCTTGATTCATTCGCGCCAGAGTTTGAAACATACTGGATGAATATGTTGTACATTGAATTAGTCATTGAAGTATTGCTGTTTTCAGCGATTAATGGCTATTTGTGGAAAACTCGTGACCGTAAAGTCATGTCAATTACACCACGTGAAGAGTTGAGAAGACATTTTACGCATTGGACATGGTTAGTAATGTACGGTTGGGCTATATACTGGGGTGCTAGCTATTTCACAGAGCAAGATGGTACATGGCATCAAACAATTGTTCGCGATACTGACTTTACACCAAGTCACATTATTGAGTTCTATTTGTCTTATCCAATTTACATTATCACTGGTACTGGTGCATTCATGTATGCAAAAACAAGATTGCCTACATACCATGAAGGTTTAAGCTTGATGTATTTGGTATCTGTCGTTGGACCTTTCATGATTCTGCCAAATGTTGGTTTAAATGAGTGGGGACACACTTTCTGGTTTATGGAAGAATTGTTCGTTGCTCCATTACATTATGGTTTTGTGTTCTTCGGATGGGCTGCGCTCGCTATTATGGGTGTTGTTAACATAGAAGTTATGGCAATTACAAAACTACTGAAAAAAGACTTAGCTTAATTTTCGCTGAGTAGCATACTATCCTCCTTAAATGAATATGCTCTGTTTTTTAATAGAGCATATTTAGGGATAGATAGTAATATAACAAATATAATTTTAATCTTTAGGAGGTAAGCTAATGAGCGCATCTCAATCAGCTGTAAGATCACGTGCAGAAGCGGTACAAGTTTCTCGTACGTTTGACTGGATGATTCTCTTTACATTATTCACTGCCGTTCTTGGCGGTTATCACATCCATTACATGTTAACTGGCGGTGACTGGGATTTCTGGACCGATTGGAAAGATAGACGTTTATGGGTAACTGTAGCTCCTATCGTTGCTATCACATTTCCAGCTGCTGTTCAAGCTTGTTTGTGGTATCGTTATCGTTTACCTTTTGGTGCGGTAGTTTCTGTTTTGGCTTTATTGTTAGGGGAATGGATTAATAGATACATGAATTTCTGGGGCTGGACTTATTTCCCAGTTAACTTTTGTTTCCCTTCTAATTTAATCCCTGGTGCTATTGTTCTTGATGTAGTTTTGATGTTATCAAGCAGCGTTACTGTAACTGCTGTTGTTGGCGGCTTGGCGTTTGGATTATTGTTTTACCCAGGTAATTGGCCTATCATTGCTCCATTGCATGTTCCTGTTGAATACAATGGTATGATGATGACTTTAGCTGATTTACAAGGATACCATTATGTACGTACTGGTACCCCTGAGTACATCAGAATGGTTGAAAAAGGTACTCTAAGAACTTTCGGTAAAGACGTTGCTCCTGTGTCTGCGTTCTTCTCTGGTTTCGTTTCTATCATTATTTATTTCTTGTGGCATTTCTTTGGTAAATGGTTTTCTAAAACTGATTTTATCTCTGATGACGCTTCTTAAGAAAGCGATTTTTGAAGAAGTACTAGAATTGAGAGCTGGCAATAGTCAATATTGCCAGATAATCTAAAAAAGTAGATTCTCTAGTAATAGAGGAGGATATATGAAAATAATAAAAGACAGGGTTGCTAAATTGTCCTTTGTCGCACTGTTAATGTCACTTACAGCAGCGATGTTTTACGCACCAACTGCGTCAGCTCATGGTGAGAAATCTCAAGCTGCTTTCATGCGTATGCGTACCATCCATTGGTTCGATCTTAACTGGTCAAAAGACTCGGTTGCTGTCAATGATACAATGACAATTTCTGGTAAATTCCATGTTTTTGCAGGTTGGCCAGAGACTGTTGACAAACCTGAAGTTTCGTTCTTGAATATTGGTATTCCTGGTCCAGTTTTCATCCGTGCAGGTTCTTGGATTGGTGGTCAATTAGTCCCTCGTTCGGTTCAATTAGAACTGGGTGAAACTTACGAGTTCAAAGTATTGTTAAAAGCCCGTCGTCCTGGTGATTGGCATGTTCATACGATGATGAACGTTCAAGGCGGTGGTCCTATCATAGGTCCTGGAAAATGGGTGACTGTTACTGGGTCAATGGGTACTTTTGTTAATAACATCACTACTTTAACAGGCGAGACCATTAACTTAGAAACCTACAACTTGAGCAACATATATTTTTGGCACGCTTTATGGTATGCCATTGGTTTAGCTTGGTTGGCATTTTGGATTAAACGTCCGTTATTCGTTCCTAGACATATTGCAGTAAGCAGTGGTAAAGCAAACACTTTAATTTCGGCTACTGATAAAAAAGTTGCCGTTGGTTTTGCTGTAGCAACTATTGCTATTGTTGCAGGTTCTATGGGTACTACAAATGATAAATATCCTGTAACCACACCACTTCAAGCTGGTTTGTTGCGTGGTATGAAACCAATTGAAATGCCTGAATCTACAGTGTCTGTGAAAGTTGATGATGCTTCTTACCGTGTACCTGGTCGTGCAATGCAGATGACATTGACAATTACCAATAACGGTGATTCCGCAATTCGTTTGGGTGAATTTAACACAGCTTCGGTTCGTTTCTTAGACCCAGCGGTGTTACAAGATGAAACAGGTTATCCTGATGACATCTTAGCTGAAGAAGGTTTAACTGTAAGTGACAATAGCCCATTGAATCCTGGTGAAACAAGAACTGTTGAAGTTACAGCGTCTGATGCAGCTTGGGAAGTTTACCGTTTAGCTGACTTGATTTATGATCCAGACAGCCGTTTTGCCGGTTTGTTATTCTTCTTCGATGCAGAAGGTAACCGCCAAATGGTTATGGTTGACGCTCCATTAATCCCATCTTTCATCTAACGAAAGTTATTTAAAACGAAAATTTTTAAATAAGGATTGAAACCCTCACTATCAAATAAGATAGTGGGGGTTTTTTATTTGGAGTTATACAACTTAATTTTAGTTAACATGCAAATTATTTCTACAATACAAACTTTAGTTACGACAATCAAAGGTTTTAAAGAATATGGTTTGAGTATTGCTTTTATACCAACAATGGGAAATTTACATCAAGGACATTTAAGTTTAATTGAAAAAGCTAAAACAAAAGCAGAAAAAATAGTTGTGAGTATTTTTGTTAATCCAACTCAGTTTTGTGCGGGTGAAGATTTTGTAAATTATCCACGTACTGAACAACATGATATTGCTTTATTGTTAGCACATCAAGTGGATGTATTATTTTTGCCTAGCACAGTAGAAATGTATAGCTCTGAGGCAAAAACATTAGTTTCAGTAACGGGGCTGGCAGATTTACATTGTGGAAAAACACGAAAAGGTCATTTTGATGGAGTTGCAACAGTAGTATGTAAGTTGCTTAATTTAGTCTCACCTAATATAGCATTATTTGGAGAAAAAGATTTTCAACAATTACTTGTTATTAAAACAATGGTAAGGGATTTGAATATTCCAATACATATTGAATCTGTTGCAACAGTTCGTGAAAGTGACGGGTTAGCAATGAGTTCACGCAATAGCTATTTAACCACTCAGGAACGATTAATTGCACCAATTTTATTTCGAGCCTTAAGCCAAGCGCGTGATAATATTATATTGGGTGAGCTAACTTTTTCTCAAATAGAGTTACAACAACGGCAGATTTTAAGTGAAAAAGGTTTTTTAGTTGAATATTTTTCTATTTGTAATGCTAATACTTTATTAGCTGCAAAACGCTGTGATAATGATGTTGTTATTTTAGTTGCAGCAAAGTTAGGTAAAACACGTTTAATTGATAATATTCATTTTAAAATCAATAATCTCAAAGTTGATAGCCTAAGATAAATCAGGCATAATGTCCAATCTATAGATATTTTATTTTATATTATGCAGACCACAATGCTTAAAGCAAAGTTGCACCGAGCTAGTGTGACTCATTCTGAATTAGGGTATGAAGGTTCTTGTGCGATTGATGGAAAGATTTTGGATTTTTCGGGGATTAGAGAGTACGAGCAAATTCAAATTTATAACATCAATAATGGCGAACGATTTACAACTTACGCTATTCGTGCTGAAGAAGGATCAGGTGTTTTCTCTATTAATGGTGCAGCAGCACGGCGTGCCTGTCCGGGGGATTTAATTATTGTTTGCACATATATTCTTGTTGATGAACATGAGCTTGCGACATATAAACCAACCATGGTTTATTTTAACAGCAAGAATGAAATTACCCACTCCAGTCATAGTATTGCTGTGCAAACCGCTTAATAAACCTAGCTGTGTGTAACTTAACTACTTTCCCTGTTAATAGATGTAAACTATAGTTTATTTTGGTCAAAATCTTGATAGGGTAAGTAGTTTAAAGCCGATTCAAAAACTAATTTTGTAACCGACACCATACACAGTAGAAATTATAATTTTTCCTTGGGACGCTTGATTGATTTTCTTACGCAAATTTTTGATATGACTGTCAACTGTCCTATCGCTAACGATGCGATTATCAATATATACATTATCCATTAAATAATCTCTGGAAAATACACGTTCAGGACTTTTACATAATAACTGCAAAAGTCTAAACTCTATGGGTGTTAGCTCTAATTCTTGTCCACAGACAACCGCAATAAATTTATCGGAGTCAATGATAATATCATGTGGAATTTTTTGGTCAAAAGAAGGTGTCGTTGTCATCGGTATCATGCCTGAACTTCGGCGTAGCACGCTTTTTACACGAGCGACCACTTCACGCGGACTAAATGGCTTGCAAATATAATCATCTGCGCCTAACTCTAATCCTAATAGGCGATCAATTTCTTCAATGCGGGCTGTGATCATAATAATGGGGACGTTACTAAAGGTACGGATTTCCCTGCATAAACTAATGCCGTCTTTATTTGGCAACATTAAATCTAATAAAATAAATTGTGGTGTTTGCTGTTGTACCCAATTAATTACTAAATCACCATCGTATAACACATGACAGTCAAAACCGTCGCGGCTTAGATAGTCTAGCAAAAGTTGAGCTAATTTGGGTTCATCTTCAACAATCAAAAGCTTAAAGGACATACGCTATTTAATCCTAACAATAATATTTAAGCGAGTGGGAGTTTGATTTCTATATGTAAACCACCTAAGTTGCTATGACGCGCGATTATTATACCACCGTGTGCTTGCACAATATTTTTGCAAATTGCTAAGCCTAAACCACTGCCACCATAGCTACGATTGCGAGAACTATCCACTCGATATAAACGATCGAATAACTTGGCTACTGCTGCTTCGGGTACAGCAGGTTTACTATCCTCAAAATTTAAACTAATTTCTTGTTTAGTAACATGACAATGTAAGAAAATATGCCCACCTGCATCGGTATAACGCAAAGTATTTTCAAATAAGTTTGCAAATAATTGTTCTAAACGTTGTGCATCACCATGAAAATAACACCGCTCAGGTAGTTGAGTTTTTATGGTCAGTCGCTGTTTTTGAAAACGTTCAGAGAAAGCGGCTAATCTCTCCTGCAATAACACTATTAAGTCTACAGAAGTTTTTTCATAACGTAATGCACCACTATCAGACAAAGATAATTGATACAAGTCTTCAATTAAACAATTAAGCCTAGTGACTTCTGAGGCCAGTGACAATAAAGCGCTGGCATTAAACGCACGAACCCCGTCTTCAATAGCTTGAATTTCGCCGTGTAAAATGGCTAAAGGGGTGCGCAACTCGTGCGAAATATCAGCTATCCATTGTCGCTGCTGAATGCGGTTATATTCTAAAGTTGCCGCTAACACATTAAAATTATCCGCCAATTGCGCTAATTCATCTTGTGTTTTTACACGAATACGACGCTCAAAATACCCAGAAGTCAACGCTTGCGCCCCATTGACCAAGCGTTTAATCGGAATTGTCATGTGATGGGCAATCAGCAGAGCTACTGCACCTGCAATGACAAGACCGAATAATGTAATAGCATAAATTGCTTGGGTTTGCTGCTGCGCAAAACTCACATCAATCCGTTTTTCAATTCCATGCAATGGCTCTAAAAGTAAATATCCAACCACTTGATTATTAACAAAAATTGTCTGATATTTCGTAGCAATTAACCTGTTATGCCGTCCAATAATCAAATTTTTATTCGCATCAACTAAACTAATGCGTCCGTGTATATCTAATGGATCATGCGGCGGTGGAAACGTAGAATGCGGCAACGGTGGAGGTGTTAACGGCGAGTTAAATGGCGTGGGAGGGGCAGGAAAAAACGGATGTGGATTTAAAAAGTGCGGTTGTGGACGTAAAATTTGTTGCCAGACTTGTGGATTAGACTGAATAAAGTTCCAATTCGTCTCTAAAGCATAAAGTTGCTCTAATTTAACCGCAATAGTTTTTAAATGTTCACCTTCAGTTTCATTAATATAATTAAGAAAACCGCGCTGAAAACTGGATTTCATCATCACGGCGGTTAATAACAAAATGACCAACATGGTTAATACAAAAGCCAAGAATAGTTTATATTTAATTTTAAAACGCATAAATAAAAATAAAACAGTTGAAAAATAGTATTTTATAAATTTGCTGGCTCCGACAAAAACTGTTTCACGACAATGTTAAATAAAATAGATAAATTCTGCAATTTTTTAAGCAAAAGGTAATAAAAAATGAAATTTAAATATAAACGAGCTTTTAAAATTGATCTATTTACTTGTTTTATGGGCTTAATTTTTTTCACGTTAATTATTGTTATTTATAGTTATAAAGTAAATGCTAAAAATACGGCATTATTAGCGAAAGAATTAGTGAATACAACGCTAAGCCATGCGGTTAGTGAAACAAGACAATATTTAGCGGTTGCACAATATACACCAGATTTAAGTGCTATTTTACTTACGCAACCTTTGGATATTTTACATAACCCGCGTTTAGAGGAAATGATTATTCAGTTGTTAAAAAATACCCCAGCTTTATTTATGTATTATATAGGCGATGAAAAAGGAAATTTTATTTTAGGTTATAGAAATAAATATCATAGTATTTCAACTAAATTGATTAATAATCAGGTTAAACAACCGTTTAGTTTAAATCGTTATCGCAATACAAATGCGCAAGTTTATATGCAGAAAAAACAATTCAATACTGATTATGACCCAAGAAAACGCCCTTGGTATCAAGGAGCTAAAACTAATTTAGCGGTATATTGGACAGATGTTTATCCATTTTTTAATAAAGAAACAGATAATCTTTATGCGCAAACGCAAAAAAATAAGCCGGTATATGGATTATCTGTTTCAACGCCTATTTTAAATGCACAAAAAAAATTATTAGGCGTAGTTGGTATTGATATTAGTTTAACAGATTTAGCGCATTTTTTGCAGACTTTAAAAATTGGACAACACGGTAAAGCATTAATTGTAAATAATGCTAGACAGCTTATTTTATTTTCAGATGACGATATATTTTCTGTAGAACAACGTAATTTACAGGTTAAAGACATTAAAACACCTTGGTTAAAAGAAGGAGTGGAAAATTTTTTTAAAAATTATGAAAAAGATTTTTTATATACTTACAATAATGGGGAGTATATTATAAAAGTCCATGATTTTTCTAAAGAAATTGGTAAAGATTGGTATCTGATTATTATTGTGCCTATGGATGATTTTTTGGCTGAAATGAAACAAACGCGCTTAGTCGGTTTTTTTATTACTAGTTTCATGTTGATTCTGTCGGTGTTGTTTTCTTTAGGGTTATCTAAATCATTATCACGACCGATTGAAATCATGACCAATACAATGCGCCAAGTGAATGAGTTAAATTTCGCTAATTTAGTGCATTTAACGTCGCCTATTAAAGAGTTTCAGCAAATGTCAAATGCGTTAACTTCTATGGCGCAAGGGTTAAAAGCTTTTTTAAAATATGTGCCGCCTGAAGTTGTGAGCGAGTTGATTAAAAAAGGACAAAATGTCACTTTAGGCGGACAAGAAATGAATTTAACGTTATTTTTTTCGGATATTGAGGATTTTACGCAAATTGCTGAAGACAGTGCGCCTATGGAATTAATGACGGATTTATCATGTTATTTTGATGAGATGGTGAAAGTTATTGTGTTAAATCATCAAGGGACAATTGATAAATATATTGGTGATTCGGTAATGGCATTTTGGGGCGCGCCGCATTATATAATTGATCATGCAAAATTGGCTTGTCAAGCAGCATTAGAATGTCAGAAAGCAATTGCTAAAATAAATGCGCAACGTATTATAGATGGGAAAACTATTTTTCGAACCCGAATTGGTATTCATACCGGCATGACAATTGTTGGTAATATCGGTTCAAGCGATCGGTTTAATTATACGGTTGTTGGCGATAGTGTGAATTTAGCGAGCCGTTTAGAAGGATTAAATAAAATTTATCATTCTTCTATTATTGTAGGTCATGCGACTTATCGGCAAGTGTATCAGTTTTTTGTGTTTAGACCATTGGATTTTATTATTGTAAAAGGAAAAAATGAGGGCATTAAGATTTATCAATTATTGGCTGAAAAAAATCAATGTGAAGAAGCGGTGTTAAGTTTAGCGCAACAAGCTACGTTAGCGTTTAAATATTATTTGCAAAAGGACTTTGAATTAGCATTAAAAACGTATTTACAAATTTTGGCTCACCACCCTGCGGATAAACCAGCGTTAGTAATGATTGAAAAATGTCAACGTTTAATTGATTTACCACCGGATGAAAATTGGACTGGAGCGACGCGAATTTTTGAAAAGTAAATAATTTTAAGTGTTATGGCTTATATAGTAGGTATATCCCACAGTTTTTAGTTATTTAAAATTGCAATAAGCGGCGGTTTTCCTGTATTTCGGTTAAGCAAACTAGAGATACAGTGCAGATACTATGCCAGCTTTAGCGGCATATTGTCGCGCGGCAATATGCCACATTTTCAACATGCTTATGTCTGCGTAGACTGTTACATAACTCTTGTATGCGTGCTTTTTTAAAGCCGGAGAGTTAATAAAGTCCTTCCTCTTGTGCGGCTTATACAATGAGCCGCATTTTTTTAGCGGTGATTGTTATGCAAAGAAATTATCAAGTTAATGATTTTACTTACTTTAATCATCAAGAATTGAGCAGACGTATTGCTTTCCATGAAGCAGGTCATGCAACCGCTATTTATCTTTATAATAAATATCAACAATTGCCACCGATTTTTTTTCAGATTAATGTTAAAACTGAGGCTGAATTAACCACTGATATATTATCCTTAAGTCTTGATAACAGTGTTGCGGCTAAAGTTGAAGGCGGATGTTTAGTTCAAGATTTATTATTAGCGCGTTTTGATGAAAGTTATGAGGCAATGAGCAGTGCTGAACGCATTGAGTATCATAAAGCATTAGATGCTGATATGATAAATTTATTGGCCGGTGCGATTGCTGAAGCCAATTATGTCAGCTTGCGTGATGATGAAGTGCTAAATGCACAGCTCTTGACGATTGACGCGCTGCGTAATTATGGCAGTGAGTCTGATTTAGCGCGGATTGACGATTATTTATGTTATTTAACGGATTGTCCGTTAGATAAACAAAAAAAACTGGGGGAGTTGTTAAATCGCGCATTTGCATTTATGACTCAATCTAAAAACTGGAAAGCGGTTAAGGCGGTGGCGAATTTTATTTTATCGAGTAAAAGACAGATTATTCGCTGTGAAGAAATATTTGCTGTGATTGATAGGGTTACGGTTTAAAGACATATTTGTACGGAATAAACGCGAACGTTTTAGGGTTGTCATTTTTTTGCAATCTAAGCCTATTACACTAAATATCCTGTTATCTAATCGAAAAGGTGATTAATATGCCAGTTTTAATTGTCAATAATGATGTGTCTTTTCTTGATACGTTGAAGCAAGCTTTTGAAATGCAAGGTCATCAAGTTATTACTAGTAAAACCAGCTTAACGACTAAAAACTTGTTTGTAAAACACAAGCCACAGGCAGTGGTGCTGGATGTGTTTATGGAAGATAAAGATGGTTTTGAAGTGTTAAAAGAATTACGCGCAATGTGTAAAAAAACGCCAATTATTGCGGTTGCTTCATCAGAGCGGTATTTGCAATTGATTAAAAAATTGGGTGCTACTATGACTTTATTAAAGTCAACTGAGCCTAGTTACATAGTTAATGCTATTACGAATGCGTAGTTTGTTATCTATTAATAGATTGATAAATAAAATTTTATTCCCCTGTTTGTAGCTTATCTTAAAATTATTGCGTCTGTGATGTGTTTTTACGACGGACGCATTTCTTATAAAACCGTATAAATAATAAACTTAAAATAATGCCCCTCAGCTTTACATAAATTAATGCTTAAATATTTAAGTTAGTTTTATTATTGATTACATTTTCATTTATCTCATTTTTACATTTAAATTTAAAGTGTGTTATGCTTTTGCGCTAATTTTTTAGATAACTTGATCTTAAGAAACTCCCCGTTCCTTGCAAGTGAGCTTTCCATGACACAACTAAATACGCAACAACAAGTGATAACAGAAGTTATCATTGCTTTGAAAAATCAGCCAGGTGCTTTGTTACCTATTTTACACGGTGTACAAGATGCGTTAGGGTATATCCCTAGTGACGCAGTGCCTGAGATTGCTACTGCTTTAAATCTTTCTCGTGCTGAAGTGCATGGTGTAATCAGTTTTTATCATTATTTTCGTGATACACCTCCGGGTAAGCATACCATTCATGTGTGTCGGGCAGAATCCTGTCAGGCAATGGGTAGCAAAAAATTAGAAGCGCATATTAAGGCAAAATTAGGTATTGATTATCACCAAACGACTGCTGACGGTAGATTTTCATTAGAGCCTGTTTATTGTTTAGGTAATTGCGCCTGTTCACCGGCTATCCAAATTGATAAAGATGATTTGTATGGAGAAATGACCGCTGAATCGTTTGATGCCATTATTAATGAGTTAGGAGCTTAAAAATGAGTATCACAATTTATATTTCCAGCGATTCTAGTGCTGTTTCCTTAGGTGCAGATCGTGTTGCGACCAGACTGGTACAAGAGGCGAAGCAACGGGATATTAATATTAATTTAATACGCAATGGCTCACGCGGTCTATATTGGCTAGAACCGTTAGTCGAAGTGGAGGTTAATGGTGAGCGGTTGGCGTATGGTCCGGTGCAAGTAACCGATGTAGCCGAATTATTGGATGCAGGGATGATTTATGGACGCAAACACGCCTTATATTTGGGGGTGACTGAGGAAATTCCTTATTTTAAAAAACAACAGCGTTTAACGTTTGCGCGTGTTGGCATTACTGACCCTGTTAGTTTAGATGATTATATTGCACATGATGGTTATCACGGTTTAAGAAATGCTTTGACGATGACGCAAGCAGACATCGTAAAACAGGTTACAGATTCCGGTTTGCGCGGACGTGGTGGTGCAGCATTTCCGACGGGAATAAAATGGAACACGGTTTTAAATACTCCGTCCGAACAAAAATACATTATTTGTAATGCGGATGAGGGGGATTCGGGTACGTTTTCTGATCGGATGATTATGGAAGGCGATCCGTTTGTTTTAATTGAAGGTATGACCATTGCAGGAATTGCAGTTGGTGCAACGCAAGGTTATATCTATTTGCGGGTGGAATATCCCCATGCCCATAAAGTGTTAAATGCAGCAATTGCTAAAGCTTACGCCGCCAATTATCTAGGTGATAATATTCAAGGTAGCGATAAGACGTTCAACTTGGAAGTGCGTTTGGGGGCAGGTGCTTACGTTTGCGGGGAAGAAACTTCTTTAATGGAAAGTTTAGAAGGCAAACGCGGGTTAGTGCGTTTTAAACCGCCGCTGCCGGCAATAAAAGGTTTGTTTGGCAAACCGACCGTAGTTAATAATGTGATTTCACTTTCTTCCGTACCGATTATTTTAGACAAAGGCGGAGAATACTATCGTGATTTCGGCATGGGACGTTCACGCGGTACTTTGCCGCTGCAACTTGCAGGAAATTTGAAATACACAGGGTTAGTCGAAGTGGCTTTCGGTTTAACTTTGCGTGAATTGCTCTATGAGTTTGGTGGTGGTTCCGCTACCGGTAGACCCATTAAAGCAGTACAAGTAGGTGGTCCGCTTGGGGCATTCGTTCATGAATCGCAATTTGATACCCCGTTAGATTATGAAGCCTTTGCGGCAAACTGGACGGTATTGGGGCATGGTGGGGTAGTCGCGTTTGATGATACTGTTAATATGGCGGAAATGGCACGTTATGCAATGGAGTTTTGTGCTGAGGAGTCGTGCGGAAAATGCACACCGTGTCGGATTGGTTCAACACGCGGCATGGAAGTGATGGACGATATTATTAACAATGTTGATCGCGAGAAAAATATCGTTTTATTGCGTTCACTTTGCGACACCTTATTGAATGGTTCGCTGTGTGCTTTAGGCGGGATGACTCCGTATCCGGTGTTGAGTGCGTTGAATCATTTCCCTGAGGACTTTAACGCCTAGTTTTTTCAAGCCTGTTAAGTTTACAAAGGCTTAACAGGCTATCAAGGTTATTAAAATGCCTTACAGCAATTTCACATTAAAAAAAGTTCAACACGATTTCGATATTGAAATTCTTGAAAAAGCAGATTTATTTTCTCATATTGCAGCGCGAGAAATTAGTCCGCATTTACAAGAAACATTGATAGATAATGTCTCTTTAGCTGTTTCCATTAATACCGAAAAAGCCCGTTCAGAACTCATTGTCGCGCCTGTTTTAATTGAAATTAGAAAAATTCATCATAAAAAAATTAGTTTTTTCTCAGGCATTGAATTTAATGTTGATAAACACAAAGATTTAACTGGTTTTTGTGATTTTATTTTAAGTCAATCACCTGAGCAATTTTTTTTAAAAGCCCCTGTCATTACAATTGTTGA